>Ga0209947_1000628_pt1 | contig 22001 bp, 15 predicted proteins | sample SalPonR2_B_D2_MG_FD_185706 | JGI IMG/M metagenome (GOLD analysis project Ga0209947, IMG submission 185706) | Salt pond soil microbial communities from South San Francisco under conditions of wetland restoration - Salt Pond MetaG R2_B_D2_MG... ...
AGAGATCGGTCGCGTTCTGAAGGCGCTCCGAGAGATGGCGCAGCGCTTTGCCAGGGACGGCGAGATCATCGTCAGCGTCGATGACCTGATGCGCCGCGCCGGCATCCCGTCGGGTCATGACGGGGCAGGGCGGACACGGGTCATGACCGCCATCGCCTGGCTGGAGGAGGCGGGGCTTCTGACGCGCGGCCAGAACCGCGTCACGGTGGAGCCCTCGTGCCTGCGCGTCGCCTCGGTGGAGGCGGCCGAGGGCGAACTGCGCGCAAACGGCGTCGCGGGGCCGCGCCGGAAGACCGCCGTGCACCTTCTGACCGTGCTTCTTGAGGCCGCGCCCAGCCACAGTTTCACCATCGAGGATCTGGCCGACATCATCTCACGCCCCGGCTGGCAGGTGCGTCAGCTCCTGCGCGATCTCGACGCGATCGGGCTCCTGGCCCGCGACACCAATCTCGTCGTATACATCGCCCATGGCGTTCCGAACCCCGTCGCGGACAGGCTGGCCGAGATCGCCCGGTTCGAGCGCACGCTGATCGACGCGCTGGAACCGGACCTGCTGGCCGCGCCGCCCACGGGTGTCACCGTCAACCTGCGGCGGCTCGCGCAGGACCTCCGCGACCGCGGCCAGAGCGGACACCGGCCCGACCAGGTGGTGCGCCTGTTGCGTGCGCTCGCCATGGACGGACGCCGCGATCTCGACGAGATGCCGCCGCTGGAACTACGGCAGATCGACCGGGAACGCATTCACCTGACGCTACACGGCGACATGGACGCACTGCGGGAAGCGTCGAGCAGGCGGCAAGCCGTCGCGAGCCTTCTGGTGAAGGAGCTGACCCGCCGCCTCGAAAAAGGTTCCCGCGGCGCGGCCCTGCCCGTGCCCGTCGCGCTGACCGAGCTTTACGATCTGCTGGAGCAGGATCTCGATATCCGCTCCCGCATCCCGGGGCTGACGCCGCGCCATGTGGACCGGGCGCTTTTGTGGATGCATGCGCTCGATGTGCTTTTCGTGGGCTCCGGCCTCTTCCTGTTCGCGCCCGCGATCACCGTGCGGCTGACGGAGGACACGCGCAGCTTCACCGAGGCCGATTTCAGGCCGCTGGCCGACCACTACACCGAGCTGACGCGCCAGGTGCATATCATGTCCCGATACGGCGAGCTGGCGCTGGGCGACACCGATGAGGCGCAGACGCTCGTCCGGGATTACTTCGCGATGGAGACACGGCCCTTCGTGTCGCGCTGGCTGCCGGACATGAAGCTGCCAGAGACGGAGCGTCCGGTCCGCCCTGCACTTTATGCACAGATCGTCGATGACCTGAAGGCGCCCGACCAGATCGAGATCGTCTCCGACGACCGGCAGGAATCGAACGTGCTGGTGCTCGCTGGCCCCGGCTCCGGCAAGACGCGGGTTCTGGTCCATCGCATCGCCTACCTTCTTTCGGTCAAGCGCGAGGACCCGTCGGGCATCCTTGCGCTGGCCTACAACCAGCACGCCGCCCACGAAATCCGAACGCGGCTTCGCGCGCTTGTCGGTGACACGGCGCGTGGGGTGACGGTGCGCACCTGCCACGGTCTGGCGCTCTGGCTGACGGGGCGGAGCCTGAAGGGAGAACGCCCGCAGGGAGAGGATTTCCGGTCGATCCTGCGCGGCGCCGTCAGGATGATGCAGGACGATGCCGCCGCCAAGGAAAGCCTGCTGGAAGGCTATCGCTGGATCCTCGTCGACGAATACCAGGATATCGGCCCCGACGAATACGCGCTGATCTCGGGCATCGCCGGTCTTGCCCGCAGCGATCCCGACAGCCGCCGCACGCTGTTCGCGGTCGGCGACGACGATCAGGCGATCTACGGCTTCAACGGCGCCTCGGTCGAGTTCATCCGCCGCTTCCACGACGATTTCCGCGCCCGCCCGACCTATCTCACGCAGAACTACCGCTCGAGCCGGCACATCATCGACGCCGCGAACCACGTGATCGGGCCGGGCCGCGACAGGATGAAGACCGACCATCCGATCCGCATCGACACCGCGCGCGCGAGCCTTCCCGCAGGCGGCATTGTCGCGGATCGCGACCCGGTCGGGCAGGGGCGAGTGCATGTGCTCACGGGGCTTGTCACGCCGCGGGATCAGGCGTTGGCCGCCGTGTCGGAGCTGCGCCGCCTCTCGGGCCTGCTTGATGGCTGGTCCTGTGGGCGGACGGCGGTGATCGCCCACACTTGGGCCGCCCTCGATCCGGTGCGCAGCTATTGCGAGGCCGAGGGCATCCCCGTCAGCGACCGGCGCGAGGCAAGGGGGCGTCCGCAAATCTCCGAGCTCGTCGAATTTCGCATGCTCTCCCGATGGCTGGAGCAGCGGTCCTCGCCCATGGTCCCGGTCGCGGCGGTCCGCGACTGGCTCGGATCCCGGGGCGAGGGGCCGATCTGGCAGTGCCTCCGCGATCTCGTCGCGGCTATGGAAGTGGAATTCGGCGCGCCCGAGATCGCGACACGGGACGCGCTGGGCTGGATCGCCGACTGGGGCCGGGAGTTCGGCGGCGTGGGGGAGGGCCTCGTCCTGACCACCGCCCATTCCGCCAAGGGGCTGGAGTTCGACCATGTCGTGGTGCTCGACGATGCGTGGCGCCCTCGCCCCAACACCGACCCGGACGAGCAGCGCCGCCTTTTCTACGTCGCGATGACGCGCGCCCGCCGGTCCCTGTCGATCATCGAGGGGCAGGTGCCGCATGCGTTTCTCGGTGCCGACGCCTTGCCCGACGCCTTGCTGCGCCGGCGCGGCGTGGTGCCCGACGCCCCGTCGGAGGTGACCGAAAGGCTCTATCGGCTGGCCACCGCCCGTGACGTCCATTTCAGCTTCGGCGCATGGCTGACCGAGAGGGGCGCTTGGTTCCCTGCGTTGGAGGCCGCGAATACCGGGGATCGCATCCGTCTTGTCAGGGAACATCGAGATCAGCGGCAACGTTGGGTCCTGAAAGACGGAGATGGCGCCGTGATCGGCCGGATGAGAAACGACTTCGCCCCGCCCGAGGGGTATGTCTGCGACGAGGCCCGCATCGCATGGCTGATCGCCGGCCGGCATGACCCGACGAAGGATGACGGTTTCGGGATACCGCCGCGCGAGGAATGGCCCGTCGTCCTGCCCGAGTTCGTCTATCGCCGCTCGGCCTGATCGCGCGGCGCGGGCATCTCAGCAGGCACCCCGGCCAAGGATCACGACCACGACCGTGCGGAGCAGGATCGCGACGTCCCTCATGAACCCCCAGTCGCGCACGTAGTCGAGGTCGAGCCGCACACGCTCCGCATAGCTCAGGCCGCTGCGGCCCGACACCTGCCACAGCCCGGAAATACCCGGCCGCGCGCTCAACACGTCCGGGGCGCTGGCGCCGTAATGGCGGTCGAGCTCCTCTTGCGTGACAGGGCGTGGGCCGATGACGCTCATGTCGCCCTTCAGCACGTTGAAGAACTGCGGCACCTCGTCGAGGCTGGTCTTTCGCAAGACGGTGCCGATGCCCGCGATGATGCGCGGGTCGTTCCTCAGCTTGGCTTCAGCGGCGTATTCCCTTGCCGCCGTCGGGTCGCACGCCAGCAACGCGCGCAGCCTCGCGTCACTGTCCGCATGCATCGTCCGGAACTTGATGCAGCCGAATTGACGGCCTTCGCACCCGATCCTGCGGTGGACATAAAAGGCTGGTCCTGGACTGTTCATCTTTATTAACAGAAATATGATGAACATTAACGGTGCAGAGGCGGCTATCGCGAAAATTGAGAAGGCAATATCAAAGACACGTTTGAGGGCGCCGCCCACCGGGTATCTATTTGACCCAGAATGAGAAAATGGAGCAATATCCGGGAGTGTGAGCATGAGTTCCGACCGGGTCCGACTAAAAGGTTAAATTCTCCCGCTCGCTATCCCCAATTCGATTAAACTCCCGGATCGATTAAGGAAGGGTTAATTGGGGGAAATACATTCCGTGGCGGATTGAAGTAGCGCAACGGTTTATCTCACTGTGAACGATCACTGCCCGTTATACGCAGCGAAATGCGCACATCGCGGCAAGCGCACAGGTCATCCCTGTTCCATGCGGCCCGGTCGCATGTAGGCCGGATGTTGCACCAGGTTTACGTTAAATTAACCAAGCTCTTGCCTCATGAAGCCGCCGGGGCCGCGCGGTGTGGCCACCGGTCTCGATCCGGGAGGCGGACGGAGCGTTGTCCCGCACAAGACGAGAGGGCGGGTCCGCCTCGGGATCGTCGCATCCATTCCGGTAAGCGACCGGCCCTCTCGTCACCCGGAACTGCAACGCAAGGAGGCGCGGTGCATTCGATCTTCGCGGATATCGAACGGCATGGCGACCGCACCTGCCTCGTCGAAGGCACCCGGCGCTGGAGCTATGCCGAGGCGGCGGCGGTGGCCGATGCGCTCTTTGCCGATACGGACCTGCCACAGACGGGCCTTGCCTTCGTCCACGGGCATATGACGGCCCACGCGATCCTTGCTTATATCGGCGCGGTTCGGCGCGGCTACGCGGTGCATCTGCTTGACCCCGCCAGGTCGGAGGCCAATGCGCGGCTGATCGCGCGCTACCGCCCCGACCTGGTGATCGACCCTGCGGCAGAGCAGCCGATCCGCGTCGCAGGCACCGGGCAGGGTATCCACAAGGACATCGCGATCCTTCTGTCCACCTCCGGTTCCACCGGCACGCCGAAGCTCGTCAAACTGAGCCACGCCAACATCGCGGCGAATACCGGGGCCATCGTCTCCTATCTCGGGCTGGGCGGCGCGGATACCGGGATCACCTCGCTCAAGCTCTTCTATTCCTACGGCATGTCGGTCGTGAACACACATCTCGCGTCGGGCGCCGGCCTCGTGGTGACCGATCTCGGTATGGACAGTCCCCGGTTCTGGGCGCTCGCTCGTGGCGAGGGGGTGACGAACGTCGCGGGCGTGCCCTTCAGCTTCGAGTTGCTGCACCGCACGGGCTTCGACCCGGGGGCGGTCCCGTCCCTGCGGCTTCTGACCCAGGCAGGCGGGCGGCTAGCCCCCGACCTCGTGCGCGCCTTCGCGCAGGCGGGCACGCCCCATGGCGTCGACTTCTGCGTCATGTACGGCCAGACCGAGGCCGCCCCCCGGATGAGCTGGCTTCCCCCCGACCTCGCCGCAAAGGCGCCCGGATCGATCGGGAAGGCGATCCCGGGCGGGCGGCTGTCGCTCGTGGACGAAGCGGGGCAGCCCTTAACCGAGCCGGGTGTCTCGGGAGAGCTGGTCTACGAAGGTCCCAACGTCATGGTGGGCTATGCCGAGAGCCGCGAGGATCTGGCATTCACCGAGGCCATTCCCGCGCTGAGGACCGGCGATATCGCCCATTTCGACGTGCGCGGCCTCTTCTATATCGACGGGCGCACCTCCCGCTTCGTAAAACCTTATGGCATCCGCGTGTCGCTGGACGATATCGAACAATCACTCGGACCCTCGTACCCTGAGGTCGCCGTCACCGGAACAGACGACCGGATCGTGGTGAGCGTCGGCGTGTCCCTTGCCGAAAGGGAGGCGCTTGTTTCCTGCCTTTCGGCGGAGCTGGCCCTGCCGCCTGCGGCCTTCGTGATCGTCGAAAACCGGACCGTCCCGCGCCTTGCCAGTGGCAAGATCGACTACAGGGCACTCCTTGCTGCCCATGCCACGCCCGATGCGCCGCCCAGCCTGCCAAGGGTGTTTCTGCGGGAACTCGTCGGGATCCTGACCGGCCGCGCGCGAAAGCCCGCCACGGTGCTCGAGGCTTACCGCGCGGTTCTTGGAGCCCGCGTGCGCGACCGGACCATGACCTTCCGCGAGGCGGCGGGCGATTCCTTGAGCTACATGCAGGTTCTCCTGTTGTTGGAGGAATGCCTCGGAGCGGTGCCCGAGGGCTGGGACGAGATGACGGTGCTCGAGCTCGAGCATCTCAGGGAGGCGGCCTTTGTCTAGCACGCGCCCCAGCCGTGAGATCGACACCCGCGACGGGCTGCGGGCCTTTGGCATTACTGCGGTCGTGGCCAATCACGCCTTCGCGGCGCCGGTCCATGGCGGCCTGAACCTTCTGTTTCTCATTTCCGGCATCGCCTTCGCGCAGCTCTGCTTCGGGGGGCGGGACCGCGCGTCGCTCGTCGCCACGACCTTGCGCTTCGCCCGCCCGCTGGCGGTCTGGTCGGTCGTGTTGTGCCTGTTCTGGTTCGCGGTATTCGGACGGTTCGAGCCCGCCGAACTCCTCATGGTCGGCAACTGGTTCACGACGGAACGCGTCTCGAAATTTCCGATCTGGTACACGCAGGTCATGCTGCAGATGCTGTTGGGTATCGTGGCCCTTCTCGCGCTGCCCGGCATGCTGCAGAGGCTCCGCCATGCGCCTGTCGCCGGCGCGGTGGCATGGCTCGCGGGCGCGGTGGCGCTGGCGGCGGCGGCACAGATCGCGGTCGACACCGACCACATCGCCGACAAGCTTCCGCATCTGCACGCATGGAACTTCGTGCTGGGCTGGCTCTTCTGGGCCGTTCTCTGTGCGCGCGAGGCCAGCAGCGCGGACCGCGCGCTCCTGACCGCCTGTTGCGTGCCGCTGATGCTGGTGATGTTCCTCGGGCTCGGCGTTCCGGGGGCCGAGGCGCGCGTCTGGGTCGCGATCCCGGCGACGGTGCTGCTGATCTGGGCGCCTGTGCTGCATCTGCCCCGTCTTCTTGCGCACCCCGTCCTGCTGATCGGTCAGGCTGTGCTGTTCATCTTCTTCCTGCACTACCCGTTCCTGCTGGCCGTCCGGAACCTTCTGGGCGAGCATCTGCAGCCGCTCGCGCTTCAGAGTCTGCAGTTCGCGGCAGGTCTTGCCGGTCCGGTCCTGCTCTGGGCCGTGGTCACGGCGGCGCAGCGGACGTGGGCCCATGCCCGGATGCGGCCGGGAAGGACAGAAGGCGCAGGTGTCGCGCGCGAACAGGCGGTGTCAGGGTAGCGCTAGTTGCGCTGTGGTACGGACGATCCGACGCGGCCGCGTGCCTCGCGACCGGGCGCCGATGGGCTTTGCTCGGTGGCTGGCGCCTCTGTCTTTCGCCAAAGGACGCCCTGCAGGATCCCGTCGATCGCCGGTTCCATCAGGTCAACCGACCAGCGCGACAGGTCGCGGGCCCGCGCCGCGTCTGACATCGCGGCGGCCAGCGCCGGCTCGTCGAGCAGGCGGGCGAGGGCGCGCCGCATGGCTGCGAAATCGTCGCGCCCGATCACGAAGCCGTTCACGCCGTCCTCCACGATTTCCTCGATGCCCTCCAGATGGGTGACGACGACCGGCTTGCCGGCGGCGACATACTGGACCACGACCCGGGGCAGGCCCTCCCGCATGGACGGCAGAACACAAAGATCGGCCGCCGCGATCCAGCGCTCCACGTCGGCACGAAAGCCCATGAACCGCACACGCGCGCCAAGGCCGAGACCTCGCGCCTTTGCCCGCAGGGCGGCGTCCTGGGGTCCCGCGCCGAACAGGCAGAGGTTCAGGCCTGGCCGATCCCGTGCCAGTTCCGCAAAGACCTCGAGGAAGGCCGCGTGGCGCTTGCGTGGCTCCAATGCCGCCACGAAGGCGATCATCTGGCCCTCTGGCGCCTCGGGCGGCGGCATGGCCCCGCGAAACCGCCCGAGGTCCATGCCGGAATAGACCACGTGGTTGCTTTTCTCCGTGCCAAGGCCGGCGGCGAGATTGGCGTCATGCATGCCCTGCGCCACCGAGATGAAACCGTCGGTGACGGGCGCGACGAGCCGTTCGAGCGCAAGATAGAGCACCCGCCTTGGCCGCGAGACGTTCAGGAAAGGCAGTATATGCACACTGTGCAGGATCACCGGCACACCGGCGCGCCATGCCGCCAACCGGCCCAGAACCCCGGCCTTCGACTGGTGGGTATGCACCACGTCAGGCGCGATCCGCCGGAGCGTGCGGGCCAGCGACGTGAGCGTCGCGAGATCGGAGGCCAGCCTGATCTCGCGCCGTAGCCGTGGTTCTGCCAGCCGCCGAACCCCGGGGGCAACGTTGGCGAGGGTCGCGGGATCCGTGTCATTCCCATGGATGAGCCAAACCTCATAGCCGCGCGCGAGCTGTCCGCGGCAGGTCGCCAGCGTGTTCTCCTCCGCGCCGCCCGACAGGAGCGAGGTCATGACATGCACCACCCGCAGCGGGCGCTCGCCGGGGCGGGGGGGCGCCCGGCGCATCAGCGCAGCGACAGGGGGCGCCGGGCCCATATGCCGCGCGCGCGCTGCAGCGCCGCGCCGGGATCGGAGGCTATGTAGGACAGCGCCAGCGCAAGCCGCGCCTTGCCCAGCGTCGGGTCGAGCTCCAGACATCGCCGAAGCTGCCGCCGCGCCGCCATACTGTCGCCACCGGCGAAGAAATGCAGCGCCGTCTTGTAGGCGATCCGCGCCTCGCGCGCCGGCACCGCATCGGCCAGCCCCGGCACGAGGCGCACCATCCGCCGCGTGATCTCCGCCTTGCAGGCGAGATTTTCCAGCCCGAATTTTTCCGAGCCGAGGCTGCCGTACCACGTCCGCTTGCGCAGAAGCGGCAGCGGCTGATGATGGATCGGCGCCACGGCGGCGACGCGCAGCCAGTACTCCGAATCCTCGTTGAAGGGCATGGTCGTATCGAACAGCCCCGCCGCCTCGATCGCGGCCCGGCTGAGGACCGCGCAGGAGGGCATGACCGGCCCGCCATGGATGAAGAAGCGGCGCAGCTGATCGGCATCCGTGGCCGTGTAGTGATTGGCGGCGCCTTTCGTTTCGGTCCCGGTCACGGCGTCGAACGTCACGTAGTCCGAATAGAGGAGACCGATACCGGGACAGGCCTCGAGCGCGGCGATCTGCGTCGCGATCTTGTTCGGATGCCAGATGTCGTCGCCATCAAGCAGCGCCACGTGGCTTCCAGTCGCCCGCAGGATGCCGTCGTTGCGCGGAGCCGCGCAGCCGCCGCTGTTGGCCTGCCGCGCGATCACGGTGATCCCTGGGTGTCGCGCGGACATGGCCCTGGCCACCGCCAGCGTGCCATCTGTCGAGCAATCGTCGACGACGAAGATCTCGCCGATCCGATCGCGCGCCGTCTGGGTCAGAACGCTGTCCAGCGCCGCCCCGACGGTGCGTTCCTGATTGTAGCAGATCACGACGACCGAGATTTCGATCGGCGCCTCAAGCGACATCGGCATAGGCATCACCTGCGGCTGTCAGGGATCGGTAGAGCACGGCGTGACGGTCGGCGACGGCATCCATTGAAAACCCCGAGCGCACCCTTTCCCGGCTGGCCCGCGCCATGGCGGCGAGCCTTTCGGGCGGGCAGGCCAGCGCCTCGGCCAACGCATGGGCGAGCGCGCCCGCATCTTCGGGTGGCGCATAGAGCCAGCCCGTATGGCCATCGATCACCAGATCGGTGTTGCCCGAGACGGCGGACACGACCTGCGGCACGCCATGGGCCATCGCCTCGAGAAGCGCGTTTGACATGCCCTCCGCCCGGGCGGGCAGCACGAAGAGATCGGCCGCATCCAGATAGGTTCCGACCGTATCGACACGGCCCGCGAACCGGACATGCGCGCCCAGTCCGAGCGTATCCGCAAGCCGCCGATGCGCATCGAGGCACGCGCCGTCACCCAGGAGGACGAGGCGCGCGCGGATATGTTGCGCCGCCACCATGGCGAAGGCCCGGAGAAGCGTATCGACATTCTTCTGCCGTTCCATGCGCCCGGCGAAAACGACCAGCCGCTCACCGCCCCCGTGCAGGGTCATCGACCGGAGGCTCGGACCCTCGTCCCTACCGGTGTCGGATAGCTCCACCCCGTTGGAAATGTGCCAAAGTCTTTCCGGGCCGATCCCGTAGCCGCGCAGATCGCCCATCATCTGGGCGCTGGTGCCGATGAAGGCGCTGGCGCCGTCGCGGACCTCCCGTGCGGCAAGCCTGCCGTAGAGGAACCGTTTCTTCTCTAGGCTCCGGAAATCGAAATTCGGACCGGCCGAGCCGAGCTTGACGATGCAGGGCACGCCGATGCGCCGGGCCGCGCGCACCCCGATCCAGGCGTTGAGCTTGGCATGGTGACAATGGATCAGGTCGATCCGGTCGCGCCGCGCGTGGATCCACCGGCCGACCTTCCGCATCCACGCAAGCGATGCGCCGATATGGCGGCCGCCCTTCTGCGGCTCCACCGGGGACCAGAGGCGATGAACCTCGACGCCCTGCATCACCTCGAGGGCAGGGGTTTCCGGGCGCGACCGGCTGGTGAGGATGACGGGTTCCACCCCGCGCGCCAGAAGGGCGCGGGACAGGCGCAGGCATTGCTGCTCTCCCCCGGCGAAAACCTCGGGCATGAAGAGGTTGATCAGCATGACGACGCGCAAGGGGCGTCGGTTTGCACCGTCAGCCATAGCCAAGCTCCTTCGCCAGCGGGCGCGCGACCACGTTCAGGCAAAGCGAATGGGCCTGCGGGAGGCGGACAGGGGCGCCGGTGTCGGGCCGGATGGTTTGCGGCCGCAGGCGTGCGCGGTTGCCGCCCACCATGTGCCCGGCGACGAAAGCACGGGAGGCCGCGACGTGTTCGATCGCATTGCCGAGGTCGATGCCCGCGAAGGCCCCGATCCGCCCTAGCGCAGAGGCGGGATCGGCCAAGACGTCCTCGAATTTCAGGTGCAGATAGCGCTCCGCGCCGATCTCGCGGCCAAGACGGCGCGCGATCCGGTTGGCCATGGTCCAGCCGAGGATCGGCCGCCATGTCTCGAGCGGACGGCGCGTGCGGTGGCCCTCCAGAACCCAGTTCGACCCGCGTGTGACATAGGACTGCACGGTGTGCCGCGGATCCCGGGTGAGATGCAGGATGCGCACGTCCAGCCCCGCCAACAGGCTCAACGCCAGGGGCCTCCCCGCCGCGTCGCGCGCGGATTTCGAGCTGTCGACGACAATCTCGGCGCCTGTCGCCGTGCCGATATGTCCGAAGAGACTTCGGGCATAGGCGCTGTAGGCGCGCGCCTCCTCCGCCGCGACCGATCCTGCGAGCAACCTGCGCAGATTGCCCCGGTGCTCGATCCTGCGCACTTGGTTCCCTTCGCCTGCAGGGCGTCTGGCCAGCCAGTCCGCGTAACGAGAACAGGAGCCGTAGGCCGCACCGCATGTGCAGAGGCGGTCGGGTGCCGCCGCATCGTCCTGCAGGTAGGTCAACTCCCCGGTCGAGGCGATCCGCCCACTGCTGTCGAGCGCCATGTCCAGCAGCGTCGAGCCGCTTCTGCTGTAACCGGCGATGTAGAGGATACGGGGCGGCATGGATCAACCTTGGGATGTGTCAATTCCCGGTTATTCGCTTCGTTACTTAAGAAATGGTTTACGCTTCGGCGCTACGGTCCGATTGCATTAGCGATTGCGCGGGCGACGCTGGCGTTTCGCGCCACCGCTCCGACCCGGGTCGGACAGAAACGAGGGTTTGGACGTTGCGTCCCGATTTCCTGATCATCGGCGCGGAAAAGGCCGGCACGACATGGCTTCACGACGTGTTGCGCGCCCATCCGGACCTGTTCCTGCCAGATGCCAAGGAACTCCACTTCTTCAATCGCTTCGATTCAAACGGACGCGAGATCGACAATTTCGCAAGGCGCGGGCTTCGATGGTACGAGCGCCAATTCGAGGCGGCGGAGAAGGGCAAGCTGGTTGGCGAGGCGACGCCGCTCTACCTTTGCGATCCAGCAGCACCTGGCCGCATCCGCCGGACATTGCCGCAGGCGCGGTTCATCGTGCTCCTGCGCGATCCGGTGGACCGCGCCTGGTCGCATTACCGCATGGCCCGCGCCAAGGGCCACGTCGCGGAGGATCTGGGTACCCTGATCGACCGCCGGGATGCGAACATCGTCGGCCGGTGTCACTACGCCGCGCAACTCGACCGCTGGTTCGCGCTCTTCCCGAGGGAGCGGTTCCTGATCCTTTTCTTCGAGCAGGTGATGGCGCAGCCGCACGCCGCGCTCGCCCGGATCGCCGCGTGGCTCGGTGTGGATGCCGCACCGCTGCTGGAGGCAGGGCCGGAGGCGCGCCGCAACGCCGCGACCGGCTATCGAAGTGCTGCGCTGCACAACGCCTCGGTCGCCGGCGCCCGCGCGCTCCGGCACTTCCCGCCGACCCGTGGTCTCGCGCAACGTATGAAGGCCGCGGGGTTGTATGACCTTCTGCGACGGGCCAACCGCACCGAAGCCCCGAACCTTTCGATGACGCAGGCCGAGCGCATGGCGCTGGTGGCCTGCTTCCGCGACGACGTCGCGCGCCTGTCGACAGACCACGGGTTCGATCCGCCATGGAGCGACCGGTTTCCCCTGGCCGCACCCCAACCCCCCGAACCGGCGGCCGTGTTGCATGCGCCGTGACCGCACAGTGCCCAGCCGCATTGGTGCAAGCCCATGATCGAGCGCTGGATCGTCGTCGGTGGCTGCCCGCGCAGCGGAACGACTCTGGTGGGCAACGCGCTGGGCGCGGCGGAGGACGCGATCGTCACACCCGAGGCGCAATTCGCGAGCGAGGCGCTGGCCGCGATCGCATCAGGAACGCTGCCGTCCGATCCGCGGGAGATCATCGCGTTCATCGCGGGGCACTGGCGCTTCCGTATATGGGACGCGCCCATGCCCGAGACATGGCCGGACCTCACACGCACCCGATCCGGTCTCCCCATGTCCGGCGCCGCCATGTGCGCGGCCATCCTCGGCAGGATCGTCTCGGATCACGCGCGGCAGATGGGCAAACCCGACGCGCGTGTCTGGATCGACCATACACCGGAGCATCTTCGCGCGATCCCCACGCTCGCGACGTCCGGTTTCGATATCCGTGGCGTGCATGTTCTGCGGGACGGAAGGGGGGTCGCCGCCTCGATGAAGGCGGTCGACTGGGGTCCCCGCGATGCCGCCGCGCTGGCGGAGTGGTGGCTGGCCCGCATCGCCGAGGGTTTCGCGGCAGAACGCCTGCTGAGCGCGAAGGCGGTGACGGTGCGTTTCGAGGATGTGCTGGCAGAGCCGGAGTCGGCGCTTCGCCGGCTCTGCGACGCGTTAGGTCTCGAGTATTCCGAAGCCATGCCGACGTCGCGCGCCCTTCAGGTGGTCGACTACACCCGCGCGCAGCACCGTTTCGTCGGGCGCAGACCCGACCCGGCGCGGGCCGAGGCGTGGAAGACGGCGCTGTCTGCGCGCGAGCAGGAGGTCTTCGAAAGCCTCGCCGGTCCGGCGCTCGCCCTTCTGGGCTATCCGCGCGGGTTCGCTGCCCCAGAGCCGCAAGGGCGTTTCGAACGGGTCGGGACGTGGCTGGTTCACAACCCGATCCGGCGGCGGTGGATCAAGCATGTCAGGCTCAGACGGCGCGCGACCCTTCTGGGCCAGCGCTAAGAGGGCGTCTGCCGCACGAGGCGCCGCAGGAGGGCCCGGGCGCTGGCTCGGTCCGGCAAGGCCGAGAACCCGAGATGCCGCCGCACGCCATGGTTCATCACCGCGCGCCCCACTGTCACGGCCACGGCCGAGGCTACGGCGCAGCCGGTCGCCCCGTAGTGCGGGATGAGCGCAAGGTTGAGCACGGTCGCGATGGCCAGCGCAAGAAGCGCGGCTCGAAAGACGATCCGCTGCTCGCCCGTCATCTTCAGTAGACGCGGCGACAGGGCGCCGAAGCTTGCCGACACCGAGCCAGCGACCATGATCAGGGCGGGCAGGAACGCCGCTTCGAACGCGGGGCCGAAGGCGACGGTCAGCAGCCAGCGGCCCAGCAGCGCGAAGCCGATCAGCGCCGCAATCGCGCCGGCCAGCGCCGCGACGCTCATCATGCGGGAGGGCAGCTCCAGCGCCGCGCGGTTGCCGGCCTGCCAATCCCTGGCGATGCGCGGCCCGTAGGCCTGCTGCGCCGCCAGCGTCACGAAACCCGCGAGCAGGAACGCGCGGGAGGCGATGCGGAAAAGGCCCGCCTGCTCGGGGGTCGAGAGATAGCCCAACATGACCGTGCCAAGCTCGGCCAGCGCCACGGTGATCAGCCCGAGGAGCGCAAATTGCAGGGACTCGCCCAACCATCCCGACCGGGTGACCGTGCCCGCCGCACCGTCCCCCACCAGCCGCCAGCAGCGGTGGATGAGAAGGATCAGGACCGGCAATAATGCGATCTTGCTGGCTGCCTGAAGCCAGAGCGCCACGTCGGGTGTGAAGCTTCCGCCACCCGCCGCCCACAGAAGGTAGAGAAGCGGCGCGAGGAATGACTGCGCATTGGTGATGGCGATGGCCCGCGTGGTCTGACCCTCGCCGCGCAGGACCCCGCGCAGCGTCGCGGTGACGGCATTGGCGCCGAGCAGCCCGAGTGCCGCGGGCAGCAGGCCGTCCTCCCGACCGATCGGCCCGAGGGCCCAGACGGCAAGGGCACCGATGGCTCCAAAGGCGATGGTCGCCAGCGCGCCGAAGCGGAGTGCTGCGCTTGCCTGCACCCTGTCCGCCTTCCCGATGGCGCCCGCGATCTCCCGTTCGCAGAGCTTGGCCGCGCCTTCCTCGATGGGAATGGTCGCAAGCCGAACCGTGGCCGCGGCAATTGCGACAAGGCCCAGCCCCGCAGGACCGAGAAGCCGCGCCAGCACCACCGCCGAGAGCAGGAGCGCGACAATCTGCACGAGGCGTCCGACGATGTTCCCGGTCAGCGCCCCGCGCAGGCTTTCGAATTCGACCCGTCCCCGGAACATCCGCACGACCTAGGCCATCGGACGCGGGGCCGGAGGCCGGAGCACCGCAGCGGGCCTCGGATCCGGCAGCGGCACGGAAAACAGAAGGGCAGCAGGCAGCATTGCGAAGAACGTGTTCAAACCGCCACCCGCGAGGAATAGATTGACGATGAAGCCATAGATGAAGAACGCGAACCCGAGGCGTATGCGCAGCCGTTCCGCGTCATCGAAGCTCGGCATGGCGGCGACCAGCACCAGGGCCCGGAACAACACCACGCCATGCGCGAGCAGGTAGAGCGTGAGCCCCACGAACCCGAGTTCCGCGCCGACGCGAAGCAGTTCGTTATGCGGTCCCGTGGCGATGTCGCCGGCCGGAATCGGCAGGAACCCACGGGCCAGCGCGTCGCTGCGGAAAGCCTCCGGGCCGATGCCGAAAACCGGATGCTCGCGCATCTGCTGGATCGCGATCTCGATCATCGCCAGCCGGTTGCGGTTCGATTCCGTGGTGGTCCCGGTGCCGCGGCCTGCCTCGTCCGACAGCAGCAGGGTCACGAAATCCATCGAGCTGAAGAGCTGCTTTTCGAGATAGGGCACGAAGGGCGCCAGGATGGCGGCGATGGCGATGAGCCCGGCGGCCGAGAGGGCCACGCCCAGCGTGCGGCGCATCGCGCGCCGGCCGATGCCGCCCTGATCCGAGATCACCAGCGCCACGAATACCGCCAGCGCCGTGGCCACCCAGCCTTTCCGCTCGCCCGACAGGAACAGCATCACGACCGCCGCGATCAGCAGCGCGATCCACCACCACCCCCTTGGGCGGAGGGGCGAGATCGTCACGATCGCCATCATCAGGACGATCATGCTGTGGGTGAGTTTCTGGTCGCCCAGGGTTTTCCAGCCGGCGAATGAGCCCGCCGAGATATGGAACGCTGCGTTCTGCAGCGCCAGCGCCCAGAGCGTGACGAGCATGACCGCAAGGAAGGTCGAAAGACCGCGCTGGTCATCCAGAAACTGCGCCAGCGCGAGGAAGAACGCGCCGAATAGCGCCATCTGCGCCAGTTCCTTGACCGCCGTGCCGGTCGTGCCCTGCAGAAGCGCGTTGCAGGTCATGTAGAGAACGAAGGCCCCGAAGACGATCACGAATGGCGCCGTCTGTCGCGCCACGCCCCGGGTGAGCGCGTGCCATGCGAAGGCCGCAGTCACGGCGAGCAGCCCGATGTCGAAGACGCGGATCCGTACACCGAGGCGAAGGTCCTGCCCATAAAAGATCAGGCCGCAGATGAGGCCCAGCAGGACGATGGCGAGGTATTTTGCCGAAACGGTCAAGCGGGGGCCTTTGCGGTTGGTCGAGAATAGCCATCGGCTGGCACGGGAACGCGTTCCACGGCCCGCGCGACGAAAGGTGCGGTCTGCGGGCTCATGATACGCGGGGCGGCGTTAACCGTTTCTTAATGAACCGACACCCAGAAATGACCCATGCCCCGCGGCATCAATTCAATTCGAACGCCGAAAAAATGTCTTGAAAATCCTGCATCTCGTCAGCGTCGCGGACTCGCAATCCATTCCGCTCGAACTCGCGCTTTCGCTCCGGAAACGCGATCCGGGTTCCATCGTGGCCGGGTTCTACGCGCGGGGCGATCATCCCGTCGACCATGACCGGCGCGAGGTGGCGATCCTCGGCGCGACGGGTCCGTTCGACATCGCCGCCGTGGTCCGGTTGCGCAACCTCGTGGCGTCGCATTCCCCCGACATCGTGCATGTGCACCACGCCGTCTCCGCCTTTTGGTGCGCGCTGGTCGCGCTGACGGTCCGGCCGGTTCCCATTCTCGTCAAGACGGAACACAACGATCACAGGGGACAACGCTGGCACCAGGGTGCGGTCAACCTGATCCTCTATCCGCTTCTGCGGGCGATCGTGTGCAATTCTGATGCGACGCTGGCCTCGTTTTCGCGGATCGAACGATGGCTTGCCGGAACCCGGGCACTGCGCATCCACAACGGTCTGGACCTCCGCCGCGTCCGGTCGAATGCCGTGGGAGCTTCGCACGCGGATCGCGTGGTCCGGATCGGCCATGTCGGGCGGCTTGTCTCGCAGAAGAACCAGGCCCGCATGATCGACGGGCTTGCGGTCGCAAGGGCTGCGACCGGGCGGGACCTACGGCTCGAGATCGTGGGCAACGGCCCGCTGATGGACGATCTCGCGCAGACCGCCCATGCGGCCGGGGTCGCGGAGGCTGTCACGTTCACCGGTGCGCTCACGCGGGAGGCGGTCTACGAGAGGCTCGGGCAATGGGACGCCTTCGTCATGCCCTCGGAGTTCGAGGGCTTCTGCAATGCGCTGGTCGAGGCGATGGCCGCAGGGCTTCCGGTCGCCGTGTCGGATATCGAGACGCTGCGCGAGGTGGCGGGCGATGGCGCACTGCGCTTCGACCCTGAAGACCCCAGGTCCATCGGCGCGGCCATGGCGGAACTGGTGGACCTTCCGCGCCGGCCGAACCGTTTCGTCGAGCGCTACGACATGGCCCACACGGTCGCCCGCCATGTTGCGCTTTATGAGAAGCTGCTTGCTGGTCCGGGCCGCCTGCCTCTTGCGGGAAAGGACGTCCCTGGTGAATGATCAAGCGTCGATCTTCGCACCCGCGCGTGACGCGGGGCCGGCTGAGGCCTCCGGGGAGACCGACCTCATCCGTATGGGCGCGATCTTCGCCGCGATCGGTCGGGGCTGGTGGATCGTCCTTTTGGCGACGGCCGCCTGCCTTGCGCTCGCCTATCACTATGCGTTCAACGTCGCGACGCCGACCTACCGCGCGGCGGCCTCGATCGTGCTGGAAACCGGCGAACGGGCTTTCATCAGCTTCGATGAAAGCACCGGGCAGCTGTCGCGCGACACGTCCTCGCTGAATACGCAGATAGGGGTTCTGAGGGGTATCGACCTGATGGGCCGCGTGGTCGACGAGATGGCGCTCGATCAGGACCCGGAGTTCAATCCGATGCCTGTGGTCCCCCGGGACGGACGGCCCGACGCGCGCGAAGCGCAGATGGCGCGCGAGATTGCCCTGCGCAATCTGCTGGGCGCGGTGGAGGTGCGGAACCTGCCGGAAAGCCTGATCTTCGAGATTTCCGTGACCACGTCCGATTCGGGCAAGTCGATGGATATCGCGAATACGATCGTCGAGACCTATATCGCCGAACAGGTCGAAAGAAAGATTGCCGAAAGCCGGCGCGCGGCGGACTGGCTGCGCAACCGCGTTTCGGAACTGCAGAGCGAGCTTCTGGAGGTGCAGACCCAGGTCGATGATTTTCGCTTTGGCCCCAATGGGGCGACCACGGACACCATCGTTCGCCGCGAGCGACTGGTCAGCGAGGCAGAGGCCATTCGCACGCTCCACCGATACCTGCTGACGCGCCTGCAGGAGACCATCGCGCAGGAGGGTCTGCACCGCGCCGACAGCCGTATCCTGTCCTCGGCCATGCTGCCGCTCAGCCCCGCCGCCCCGCGGCAGACACGCATCCTCGTCGTCGGCGCGGTGGTCGGGCTGTTCCTCGGGCTGGTCGGCGTGTTCCTGCGCGAGACCACGCGCAAGGGCATCAGGTCGATCCGGATGCTCTCGCGCCTGACGCGATTACCGGTTCTGGGCGCGCTGCCGCGCGTTCCGTTTTCCCAGCGCCGCTCGGAGATGCGGGGTCTGGTCGGCCCGCGCGCGGCGCATTTCACCGAGGCCGTCGAGACCCTGCTGACCCGGCTGATGATCTCGCGGGTGGGCGACGGACCGCATGTGTTCGCCATCGTCTCCCCCCATAGCGGCGACGGCAAGACCTCGGCCGTCCTGTCGATGGCGCGGCAGTTCGCGGCGCGCGGGTTCCGCACACTGGTCATCGACGCCGATACGCGCAAGCGGACCCTTTCGGTGAATGCCGGCTTCAGCAGCCCGGGGCTGACCGCCGTTCTGGCAGGCGAGCCGCTGCAGGATGGCGTGGCGCAGGACCCGGTGCTTGGATGCGACGTTCTGGGCATCCCCGCGCGGGTCGGCGAGGCCGAGGCGATACCGGATGTCGGCGCGATCCTGAGGCTGCTGGAAGCCGCGCGCTTTGCCTACGACATCACGATCATCGACACGCCGCCACTCAACGCTGTCGCAGATGCGCTCCCCTTCGCCGCCGAAGCGGACAGCGTCCTGCTGATGGCGCGCTGGAACAAAACGTCGGCCGCCGACCTCGACGCGGCCCTCGAGACACTGGCCCAGATCGGGGCCACACCGTGCGGTGTGGTGGTGACGCAGGTCAAACCCTCGATCCTGGGCCAGGCCGGCTACGCAAGCTACTTCAAGCGTGTCTAGAGGTCGGCCGTTTCCCCTGCCGAAATCCCGCGATCCGGGCCGGCCGGCGCGGCATCAGCGCGGTTGCGCAAGGGGCGGTCCTGTGCGATCACACTTTTAAAATTTCTATACGGTTCGGTTCAGTTTGATGGTGGACTACGCGAAACAGCGCGTGACGATGGTCGACACGCAGGTGCGGCCTTCGGACGTGACGAAGTTCCCGATCATCGACGCCATGCTCGAGGTGCCCCGCGAGGCGTTTCTGCCAGATGCCCGGCGCGACATGGCCTATGTGGGCGGTCCGATCGAGATCGCGCCGGGGCGCGCGCTGCTCGATGCGCGCACGATCGCCAAGATGCTCGATGCGGCCGACCTCGAGCCGGCGGACGTGGTACTCGAGATCGGGTCGGGGACGGGCTATTGCACGGCGCTACTCGCGCGACTGGTCGAGGCCGTGGTCGCGGTCGAGGAAGATGCCGATCTCGCCTCCGACGCCGACGCCACGCTGTCGGATCAGGGTGTAGACAACGCCGCCGTCGTGACGGGGCCGCTGGTCGAGGGCCATGCCAAGGCGGGCCCCTATGATGCGATCCTGATCTTCGGCGGAATCGAGGCGTTTCCGGATGCGCTTGGCGATCAACTCGCCGAGGGCGGGCGCATTGTGGGTATCTTCATGAACGGCGCGCATGGCGAGGTCCGGGTCGGGCTGAAATCCGATGGCTGGCTGAGCTGGCGCATGGAGTTCAACGCAAGCGCCGAGGTCCTGCCAGGCTTCGAACGGGCTGAGACATTCAGCTTCTGAACAGGTGCCGCCCGACCTTTGGCCGGACGGTGCGCGCGCAACGACAGGACCGATGGAAAACAGGTCCGGTGGCGAGACAGCGGAAAAGAGCTTGGGGGATGAGCATGGGTGGTTTCTTTGTCGGACTGACGCGCGGTGCGCTTGTCTTTGGCATGGCGGTGGCCATGACGCTCGTAGCTCCCGGCGCGGGGCGTGCAGACAGCCTCCGGGCGGCGATGTCGGACGCCTATGTGAACTCCGCGCTTCTTGAACAGAACCGGTTCCTGCTGCGCCTCGACGATGAAGGTGTCGCGCAAGCCGTGGCGCAGCTGCGCCCGACGCTGTCCTTCGTGGCCTCGGCAAACCGCGACCTGGTCGCAGATACCACCACGGCGACGGCGAGTCTCGTCGCGGAATGGGTGCTCTATGCCGGCAACAGTCGCCGCCTCGCCATCGAAGCGGCGCGCGAGACCGTGCTGGCCGCGCGTCAGGGCCTTGTCGATGTCGAACAGCAGGTGCTGCGCGATGCGGTGACCGCCTATCTGAACGTCTGGCGCGATCTTCAGGTCGTGAATGTGCGCGAGGCGAATGTGCGCGTCGTCACCCAGCAGTTGCGCGCCGCGCGTGACCGGTTCGAGGTCGGAGAGGACACCCGGACCGATGTGGCCCAGGCCGAGGCGCGGCTTGCACAGGCGCGTTCGGCGCTGGCCGCGGCACGCGGACAGCTCGAGATCAGCCGGGAGCTCTTCGCGCTCGCAGTGGGGCGTTACCCCGGCGCGCTTGCCGGTCCCGGACCGGTCCCGGGCTTGCCGCGCAGCGAGGAAGAGGCCGACGGCCTCGCGCGCCAGAACGCGCCTTCCATCCTGCGGCTCCAGCACGAGGTGACGGCCGCCGAGCTTGCCGTGCAAGGGGCGCGCGCGTCCTATCGTCCGACGATCACGCTGGACGGACGCGCGACCAACACGTTCGAATCCCCCTTCCCCGGCGGCGAGGGCGAGGGCGCCTCCATCGGGCTGACCCTGACGCAGCCGATCTATCGTGGGGGACAGCTCGCCTCGCTGGAGCGTCAGGCGCTCGCCCAGGCCGGCGCGGTGCGCGCCTCGCTCAATCAGCAGACACTCGTCAACGTTCAGGTCATGGGCAACGCATGGGCCCAGCTGCGAATCGCCAATGCCCAGATCCAGGCTGCGGATCAGCAGATCTCGGCTGCCGAACTGGCCTTCGAGGGCGTTCGGGAAGAGGCCTCGCTGGGCGCGCGCACCACGCTCGACGTTCTCGACGCCGAGCAGGACGTTCTCGACGCGCGGATCAGCCGGATCGAGGCGCAGGCCAACCTCTATTCCGCGGCCTACGCGATCCTTGCCGCGGGAGGGCTTCTGACCGTCGAGCGGCTGGGCCTCGACGTTCCCGGCTACGATCCCGCCGCCTATTCCGACCTCGTCTCCGGTGCGCCGGCGCGCATTCCCAGCGCGCAGGGCGATCGGCTCGACCGCATCATGGGTCGTATCGGGCGCGACTGAGCCTTGCCTCATGGGCGGCCTGTGGCCGATCCGGCACGGGGCTTGAGCGGTTCTTGGCGTTCCCCTGCGCCCACTGCGTTGTGCGCGGTCGCGGGTGCCGTTATTCTCCGTGCAGTTTCGGGACAAACGGTCCCTTTGGGTGGGGACATCGAAAGCCCGGATGCTACGGTCCGGACGGTCTTGGACGCGGGTCCGAAAACGGATCCGATAAGGAGTGAACACTATGCCCGATCCAGCGAAATCCGTTGGTGACATCGATGACGTGCTGTCCTCCATCCGGCGCCTCGTGGCCGAGCAGCCTGTTCCTGCACCTGCCGACACGAATCGCCACTCTCATGCCGCGCCACGGCCCGGCGCGGAAGACCGGCTGGTCCTGACGCCCGCGTTGCGCGTCACGGATCGCGACGGTCCGGCTCGGGCGGGTGTTCCGGATGCGGGTGGCGGCGGTGACACGACTGGACCGGAAGAGTTGGCGGAAACCACGCCCGGGCTCGCGGAGATCACGCCGGAGCATGCCGAAAGCACGGTCGAGACTTCCGTGTCCGACACGCCCGACGAACAGACCGAAGCGACAATTGACGGGATGCGGACCAAGACCGCGCAGGACCCTGATCTGGCCGTGGCCGAAATGACCGGCACGCTTCAGGGGCAGGGCGGCGATATCACCGCTTCGGAGCAGGCCAGGATCGAGGCGCCTGAGCGGGACGACAAAGACAC
>Ga0209947_1000630_pt1 | contig 21983 bp, 19 predicted proteins | sample SalPonR2_B_D2_MG_FD_185706 | JGI IMG/M metagenome (GOLD analysis project Ga0209947, IMG submission 185706) | Salt pond soil microbial communities from South San Francisco under conditions of wetland restoration - Salt Pond MetaG R2_B_D2_MG... ...
GACGAGGAATCTTGATTGTTAAAGATTTCTCGCTACCGCTCGAAATGACAATGCGGACGCTTTTCAGAGTTACTTTCTGCAAAAATGGTGCGCCAGCGCAATAAATCGCTTTTTACGAAGCCATCATCATTTGGATGGATAAAAAATTATCTTGACAGTAAGGGCTGGTTTGTTAATTTTTTAAACATATACTACTGAGGGTTGGTCTAGTGGCAAGACGACGGGTTCTGGCCCCGTTAACACAGGTTCGAATCCTGTACCCTCAGCCAATAAGCATTGAAAAGCCCCGCAAAATGGGGCTTTTTGATTTTAGGTGGGCCTCGTATGGGCAAAAGCCTAAACTCGCCCGCGGCCTACTTTGAGCTTTTCATTTTCGTTTCTGACCTTACGGGATAGCCTTCTACCAATCCTCTCGTCCCTGCGGTCTCTTCGGCTGCCCTGAAATGTATAAATGCGGGTGTTTACGGTCTCTTAGATGGGGAAAAGGGTTCTGGCGACCCCTGTACGTCGATGAGTTAAATTCTATGTTTGCCATCAAAATATTTATGTGTTAGGAATTCAAGAAGTTATATTTTATCGAAAAACTAAATGGGATAATTGCGTATTTTGATTAAAGAGTTTTTCGAAGATCAGCATAGCAGTCGGTTCATCATCGTATAAAATGAAGAGCTTGCGGCGCCTCAACCCAAAGCGGAATTTGCCTCTAAAATGCCTCGATGCGTTCGTGGAGTCATCGCTTGACGGCATTGTTGCGATGGATGGCAAGGGACGGATTATCGCATTTAATCCGGCCGCTGAAAAAATATTCGGATATCGCCGGGAACAGGTTGTCGGCCATACGGTCTCTGAAAAACTTATCCCCGGATCACTTCGAAAAGACCATGAAACAGGTCTTGCCCATTTTCTTGCCACTGGCAAGAAAAAGATCATCGGACGGCGTGTGACGGTCACTGCGAAGCGGGCCGATCAGTCCCCTTTTACTGCCGAGTTAGAAGTTATTCCAGTTGCTTCTAAAGCTTCCCCCGTCTTCATTGCCTATCTTCGGGATATCTCAGAGAAAGAACATGCCGGAAAGGAAAACCTGCAATATACCATAAAAATCAAAAAAACGCTGATGCAAACGATTCTGGCTGTATTACGGATAGTCGAAATTCGTGATCCCTATACGGCCAGTCACCAGCGTCGGGTAGCCCATCTCGCCACCACCATGGCCAAGGCATTGGAACTGCCGGAAGAGCGCATAGACGGCGTTTTTTTAGGCGCACTCATCCACGATATCGGAAAAATTGCAGTGCCCACTGAAATTCTGGCGCGCCCCGGCATACTGCTGGATGAAGATATAAACTACCTGCAGATTCACTGTCGAAAAGGCTATGAGATCCTTGAGCCCGTCAATTTTCCCTGGCCATTGGCAGAAATCGCGCTCCAGCATCATGAGCATATTGATGGTTCAGGCTACCCCCAGGGACTTAGAAACGGCAAAATTTTACTTGAGTCCCGTATTGTCGGGGTCGCCGATGTAGTCGAATCTTTGACCGCCCATCGTCCTTATCGTCCGGCGTACGCTTTAGAGGAGGCGCTTGAATTGATAAGCAACAAGGCCGGCAAATGGTTTGACAGGCAAATTGTCGCAACCTGCAAGGCGCTTTTTGAAAACGGTTACCGTATTGAGGAGATCGATATGGATGAACTCACCTGGCGATCTTCGCTTTCGTGATGGCCCCTTCGTCTTGATAATGGCCCGGCCCGAAGCATCTCAGCCGGCTCTTAATGGGTTATGGGCCGGCTGTTGATAATCTCCGCCGTTGAAGTCTTAACTTCCGAAGATTGGCAATCTACATGGGAGTTACCGCAAAAAGTTCGTCGTTGATTCCCCTGAAGATAGACCGTATGGTACATCGTATTGATAATATAGTCGTCCTGGTTGTGCAAAAGGATTCTCAGGTGGATTTTTTGTAATCGATCCTTGGCATTGTTTACATCAACCTCCCAGTGATAGATGGAATATTGATCGGATGAACCCACCCATTCGATTTGATGATCGATAACCGCTACCTGACCCGCAAGGGCGGGTACGGCAAAAAACAGCAGCATGATGACCAGCGGAACAATTTTTTTCATTTCTCTTCCTCCTTTTTATTTTTGGCTTCCGGTAAAATGGCGTGCTGCCTCCGCATTGCGTCCGCTCGCCTTTGACGGCCCAGACTTTCATGTTTAACAGCAAACCCGCAGAAACCGTTTGGGGGATCGGACGAGAGGAGGAGAGAGGGAGAATCCAAAGACTCAAGCGGACATTAGTGAATCCAATGATCAGCTAACACCTTACGCCGTCTTCATCTAGTAAAATAAAAATCGTCTGCTAATTGTCAAGAAACTCCCTTGAAACTCGTAATTGGGGTTTGCATTATTGGCGACGGTATTATAAATGATAGGAAAATCAAGGCCGAACAAAAATATATAGGCGAAGGTCAACCGCATCCCTGGATACGGGATAAACCAGCCAATGGAGATCGGATCGCATGATTCAACAGACAATCGTTTCCTGTGACGACATTCAGTGCTTCATGGTAACAGAGCACTTTTTTGAGTATTTTAGTGATGATACCGGCGTCACCACTTTTGACCGGGCCCTCCTGGATTTAAGCCGGATCTATGAAAATGCGGTTTTAGTCGGGGCTATTGCCGTTTCAAAATATGTACAGCCGCCGATCGAGCCGCGGGTGACTTTTGATATTGATGCCGTATTGGATGAGAAGGACTTCGCCGATTTTTTAAATGATGAGCTCCCGGAGGAGAAGGCCCGGGTCCTGGAAACCTATTTTGAGACGTCTGATTCGGTCAGCCATAGCCTAAAGCACAAGAATACCGGTATCTATTTGGACTTTCTTTCAATTCAGAGTGAACCGGTGAGGAAAAAGCTTGTTCGTCATATCCTTGAGGACCGTGAGTCCGCCACAAACCTTCTGTCAATGAATGGCAACCGCATTCATATCGCCAAGCCCGAGTTGATTATTGCGATGAAGCTCAATCGTTATGCAAAAAAACCGAAATCTGAGAAAGGCCTGGCCGATCGTTTGGATATCGTCAAAATGATGAAGTCCTATCATGACCAGAAAGACCTGCTTGACCCGGATAAAATCAGAGAGTTTATTAATCGGCGGGAAAGCAGGTACTTAGAGGAGATCCTGGCGGATGTCGCGTGTGAGGTGTGTGAGGCTTGAACAAAGAAAAGAGGGGCTTGAGCGGTTTTGGATAAATGGGCGTTTCATCCTTGACAAAATGTTGGGAATATCGTAAGTATTTTTCGTATATGACTTAATTTATTAAATAAAATTTTTTTAAGTGTTTCTCTCCACCAGGCAGAGCGGGGTTTTTCCGTTTTGCGGGTCGGAATAGCGAATCCAGTCATTCCAGAATAAAAATGCCGACAAATTATCGATACAAGCGCAAAAGCACGAGAAGTCGGACGTGGCCGGAAACCGAAGCCACCATTAAATTTTTGGAACTCGTCAGTGCGACAGAGACTTCGAAGAAAAAATCGATCACCGGCGGCGTGGTCGATCTCGGTGCCTCGGGTATGTTTCTAAAAACCAGCGAGGTGGTTCCAACTCAGGCCGATGTGGAAATCGAAATTCGGTTTGATCCCGAATCCAAATCATCGAAGCTAAGGCTTCATGCCAGTGGGAAAACCATACGTTCGGGGGGTAATGGGATCGGGATTGAGTTTAAGTCTATTGATTTGACGAGACTGCAGAGGTGTATTATAGAAAAAATGCACCGTGCGGAGAGGCTCGCCAAATCGACTCATGGGACCGATTCGGTCGGCAGGCATTGAGGTCTTCGCAAAAAAATCTTGCTATCCGGCCAGCGCCTGAATTTCGGAATGCTCGGCAATTCAGCCCCGCCGGGATTTTTCCCGTTATCCTGCCCATCAATGGCCGGCCCTTTCGAAATCGACCGGCAGCCCCTCAAGCATGCAGTTTGAGTCGCCTTGCGCATGATTTCTGTTATTATTCGTAGTCCGTCTGATTTTTGATGGATGGCCTTACCATGCGGGTAAAACCGGGCGGCGGCGGGGTGTGGCCGGTTATCGGGGTTTGTCCCCCCGAAGGAAATTATTGACCAATCCCGGTAAGTTATTATATTAATTGGAGTAGAGACGGCAGGGTCATGGTGACGTTCATCCAGTCTGACGAGGTGTCTTATGGCGACTCCAGATTTTAATGATGCGAGAAGGCCGGCTATTTTTTTTGTGTGCACCGGAGCTTTGCTGCTCGTTCTTCTGTCTTTGTCTGCATGCACATCGATGAAGGCTTATGACGGGGCGGTGCGGCCTTCTGATGAGATCTCGGTGATCCGGCCGGATACGGATAAAGCCTTTACCCGGGTGAGAATCCTCGAGGTCAATGATTTGCCGGTGGGAAGATTTGTCCCGGGTTTGCAGGTTTTGCCGGGCCGGAATACGGTTTATGTCCAGGTCACTCTGGATCATCCCTATTTGAGAGACTTTTTTTGTTTTTGCGAAACCCTTACGTTTGAGACGGCACCCGGCGCGACCTACACGGTTCATGGTAAAATTTCTCCTCTACTCCTAACCGGCTATATCTGGGTGGAAGGGGATAAAACGCCCGGCCGCGTCGTTGTCGAAAGCATCAAAACGCCGATACGCACTACAACCTATCCCCATTGCCGGACTGCCGGGTAGGCCGATGCCGTTGTTTAAACCCAGGCCGTAAAATCCGGCAGGGGCGGCTTCCATTTGATATTCGATGTTGTCCGGTCCAATGATAAATGATAAAAATTTAAATGGGTTGAAATAGCCGCCGGGATCCGAGACATTGACGGGTTAGCCGGCGACTTCTTGAGTCTGGATATATATTTTTCAGGGAGTCTGGAGAAAAGAAAGGAAAGGGTCATGAACACACGGGTAGCGCTTGCAGTTCTTATTGCAGCCGGTTGCTTGATGTCGGGCTGCGTTTCCAAGCTGGTTCGGATTGACTCCTCGCCCGCGTTTGCCAATATCGAAATCAATGATGAATATATCGGAAAGACGCCGCTTTATTACCGGTTCCGGGAACGCTGGTATCCCTGGCCGATCAAAAAAACGGATGACTATTCGGTCGTTGCCCAGTTAGAGGGATATGAGCCGGCCGTCAGAGTGTTCAAGGACACCCCGCCCCCATTGAATATTGGTTACGTTCCGGATGAGATCGTTTTGGAGATGCAGCCGGCAGAGGCTGAAAGGAATCCGTAGTTCCCTTGCCAGATGACACATGCTTTTTCTGAATTCCGGGTTATCGATGTCGATCCGGCAGAGCTAGTCGTCGATGGGGAGGCGGGAACCTGTTTCATCCCTACTATTGGTTACTCATGGCCGATTTTTTCGATAGATCTTTTGAAGCAGGAAGATATCGGCCCGGTCTTCCGGCAACCCTTTTTTTTTGGACCGCCAAAGGCTAATCCATACACTTTCCTTTTTACAAACGATTCGCTTGGCTTTGCCGTGATATTGATGGGCGTCCTCCGGTATGATCACCCCCCGTGGTTTGCCTAAACCTTTAAGGAGCCTGTCGAAAATATTCGGGCGGGGGATATCCACACTCATAGGTCTTCTATCCCGTTTTATGACGCATGTAGAGGAGGGCTTCGACGATCATCCAGATTTCCAATATAAAAACGATGCCGCCGATAATAAACAGCAGCCAGTTATTCGTGTGAAAAAAGTCTGTTAGATTGATCCACATGGCCCAGCCGGTCATAACTACCATAAAAATCAGGGGAATCAGTGTATAGAGCGGGGATATGGATTTTCTGGCCAGATAGACGGTAATGACCAGAAGGGCAATGCCGCCTAATAGCTGGTTAACGGTCCCAAACAGCGGCCACAGGATCATGGCGCCTTCACCGGAGCCATTGTAGAAAGCCAGAATAAAGGCTGTCAGGACGGCGATCAGGGTGGCCGGATGCCGCCGCGCGAGCTGTGGGAAGTTGTATGCGCAGGCCAGCTCGCCTATGATGTAGCGCTGCAAGCGGGTGGCGGTGTCCAGCGTGGTAGCGGCAAAGGAGACGATAAAAACCCCCATAATGGTCATGGTGATATTTTTAGGGATGCCACAGTAGGCGATCATGTTGGCCGAACCCTGAACGAACGCCCCGATTTTTGCGCCCAGCCCCTGGGCCGCCGCCCAGGAGGCATAATGATGGGAAAAAGCCGCCTGTCCGATTAACAGTTCCCCGGTATCCGTCTTCAACCCCAGTCCGATACCGCCAGCGACGGCAGCAATGACCAGGGTGGCCAGGCTGCCCTCCATGAGCATCGAACCGTAGCTGACAAACCGGGCATCTTTTTCCGAATCGCATTGTTTGGCGGTTGTGCCGGAGCTGACCAGAGAGTGAAATCCGGAAATCGCCCCGCAGGCGATGACGACGAAAAGAAACGGCCAGAGCGGAGGGGCATCGGCCGGTCCCGGATCATAAGCCGGTGCCACGATCTCCGGCCTGGCAAGGAGAAGCCCCAGTATCAAGAGCCCGAATGCAATGTATAATTGATGGGAATTGATGTAGTCCCTCGGCTGGAGTAGTTTTTGGACCGGCAGGGTGGAGGCGATATAGGAATAACCGAATAGTATCAGCATCCACACGATGAGCACTTGTTTTGCGGAAAGCCCCAGTTCCTTAAGATCGACAGGGAGATAGGCGCCGGCAATGACAAATAAATACATCAGGGCGACCGCAATAATACCCATGACGACGTGGTTGTACTGTTTAGTATATACCATGTAGCCGAGCCAGACGGCTATCGGCACTTCTATCCAAACGGGGATGACGGCCTGCGGGTACATTTTAAACAGGATGGCAATAACCAGGGCGAAGACGGCGATAACAATCAACAGGAGAAAAAAGATGATGAGCAGAAATAGGGTTCGGACGCGATGATTGATTATATCGGCAGAAATATCGCCGATAGAGCGCCCGTTGTAACGGAGGGATACCACCAAGGCCCCGAAGTCATGGACCGCCCCGATCAGGATGGACCCGAAAAAAATCCACAACACGGCCGGGACCCAACCCCAGATGATGGCCACCGCCGGCCCGACAATCGGCCCCAGTCCGGCAATCGAGGTGAAGTGATGGCCGAAAAGAATATGCTTGTTGGCGGGAACAAAATCGATATCGTCTTTAAGCGCATGAGAGGGGCAGACATTGTCAGCAGCCACCCGGAAGATTTTGCTGCCGAGAAATCGTCCGTAGGTGTGGTAGGCGACGATAAACCCTGCCATCATAAGGGCTGCCAGAACTAGCGTGCTCATTTAAATCCTCCGGGTCTGGAGACGGATGCATATAACCGGTAAAGGACCAACGTATAATGGATAAAGAGGCAGGCCGATGGTGTCAATAAAAAAATAAAATCCTATGGTTAAAGAAATGATGGGGCAAGGGCCGAATCGTAAACGGCTTTTGACGCCTTTAACCCGGCTGAAAGCGGGGGATATGCGATCGACATCCGGATTACGCTTCGTATGCGTGGGCGATGTTTTCAGAAGCTATAGATCGGCGCTATCACGGCTTCGGCTTTATTCCCACATGCAGCGTCGCCAGGCCCAGCGTCAATCGACGCCATCGGATCTCTTTGAATCCGGCGGATCGCATAAGATCGGCAAATTTTACCGGATCTGGAAATCGGAGGACGGAGGCCGGCAGATAACGGTAGGCCATCCGGTTGCTCGATACAAAACCGCCGATCGTCGGAAGTAACCTTTCGAAATAGGCGGAATAAAAAAATTTGAGCATTCGTTGGTTGGGCGTGGCCAGTTCCAGCACCGCCAGGCTGCCGCCCGGCGTTAGGTGCTCATAAAATGTCTGCAGGGCGCCCAGGCGGTCGATAATATTTCTTATGCCAAAGGCAATCGTCATGGCATCGAAGAAATCGGGCAAAAACGGGAGGTATAGGCCGTTACCGGCGATCAAGTGGGTTCGGCCGGTTTCAGGAAGGGCCTCTAGCTTCTGACGGGCGACATATAGCATCTCGGGGGCGAAGTCGAGTCCGAATAACTGTCTCCCCGATTTTTTCTGGCGGATGAATTCCACCATGACGTCCCCTGTGCCGCAGGCGATATCAAGAATCCGGCCCTCCTTTGGTATATCTAAAGCCTTTACCATCTCACGGCGCCAGTATATGTCGCGCCGTAGGCTCAACAGCCGATTCAAAAAATCGTAGCGCGGCGCGATGCTGTTGAACATATCTTTTATAAACTCGAGTTCCATATTGACATTCTATATTTATGCATTAAGGTATCGCATGAAAGGTTAAAGCCTTGCCTTTTTATCATATGAACATCGGTTTTTAAATTATTTTGGATGGCATGTTCAAAAATTTTGAACCGAACACGGTGATTCACCGTTGCGCACGTACGAAAAATACCGCGACCATATTAATTAATATTCAAGGAGATCCATGAGTCCGAAACGAGATTACTATGAAATCCTCGGTGCCAGGCGTGATGCAGATGAACAGGAGTTGAAATCCAACTACCGGAAAATTGCGTTAAAATACCATCCGGATCGAAATCCCGGGGATAAAGAAGCCGAAGAAAAATTCAAAGAGGCCGCCGAGGCCTATAAAGTATTATCCGATCCGGAAAAGCGCCGGGTGTATGACCAATTCGGCCATGAAGGCCTAAACGGCATGAATGGCGGCGGTGGCGGCGCCGGTGGATTCGAAGATATTTTCTCCAGTTTCGGCGATATCTTTGAAGAGTTCTTCGGCTTCCGGGGCAGCCGGAGAAGCCAAAGCAGCATGATGCGCGGCGCGGACCTGCGCTATGATCTGTCCATCGAATTCATGGAGGCGGCTTTTGGCCTGGAGACCGAAATTGAGGTCGAAAAGATGGTCGTTTGCCCGACATGCGGGGGATCCGGGGCAAGGCCGGGGAGTGAGCCGAAAATTTGCCCCCAATGCGGAGGAACCGGGCAATATGTGCGGACCCAGGGATTTTTCTCCGTTAAGAGCACCTGCCCGAACTGCCGCGGGGAGGGTAAAATTATTACGGATCCGTGCCCGGAATGCCGGGGACGGCAGCGGGTCGTCGATACCAAGCGGGTGTCGTTGAAAATACCGGCCGGCGTTGACGACGGCTCCAAACTCAGACTGGCCGAAGAGGGCGAGCCCGGGGCAAACGGAGGCCCGCCGGGTGATCTTTACGTCTTTATCCGGGTTAAACCGCATGAGTATTTCGAACGGCGGAACAATGACGTTATCTGTAAGGTGGAGCTCTCATTTGTCCAGGCGGCGCTCGGAGAAAAGGTCACCGTGCCGACGCTCGAGGATGAGGAGGAGTTGACCATACCAGAGGGCACCCAGTACGGGGATACGTTTCGTCTGCCGGGCAGGGGCATCCCCTCCCTGCGAACGAATATCAGGGGCGATCAGATTGTTCAGGTGGAGCTAAAGACGCCAAAGCACCTGAACAAACGACAGGAAGAGCTGCTCCAGGAGTTTTCGAAGATCGAATCGGAAAAATTCACCACCCGGATTAAAAAGCTGTTCAAGAGTGGGAGCGCAAAAGCAGCCAGGTAATGCGGAACAATAGACAGAGACGGATCCATGTATGAGCTCAAAGTGGTAAGCCGGTTTGCAGCCGCCCACCAATTAAAAATGGTCACAGAAAAATGTGAGAATCTTCACGGGCATAACTGGCGGGTGGAAGCCTTCGTCACCGGCCCAAAATTGAATGATGCCGGCGTCTTGATGGATTTCGGGGAGGTTAAAAAGTGTCTGGCCGGCATTATCGATTCGCTGGACCATAAATTTCTTAACGAGCTTGATTTTTTCGGGGACGCCAACCCCTCCTCGGAAAATATCGCCCGTTTTATCGCCTCAAAACTCCAATCAGGTTTAACCGATCCCTCCGTCAATGTTTCCCGGGTCAGCGTCTGGGAATCCGACGATGCCTGCGCGACATATTACCCGACGCATGCAAAATAGCCATTCGGCCCGACTTCCTTTTTTAATTTTTGATGGCTTCGTAAAAAGCGATTTATTGCGCTGGCGCCCCATTTTTGCAGAAAGTAACTCTGAAAAGCGTCCGCATTGTCATTTCGAGCGGTAGCGAGAAATCTTTAACAATCAAGATTCCTCGTCACTTTCGTTTCTCGGAATGACAGCAGCGGAAGCTTCTAAGATAATATTAAATATTGTCGAGTTCCTTGGAAGTGTTCCCCCCGGGCCGGCTGCCCGGGACCGAGCCTAAAAGTAACTTTTCGGTGTGTGTAAGGCCAATATGAGTATAACAGTTTGATTTCCTTGAACCTTATACCTTAAACCCTAAACCTTAAACCGTTAAGTTACTTAGAAGTCCAATATCTGTGTTGCGCTGCACCCCTCGGAATTTCACGTACAGCTAAGTACGCTGCATCCCTCGGGATTTGCGCGCCTTGATCTTGGCCTTTTTACTTTGCCATCTTAAAATCAACTTTTTAAGAGATTGTCAACCTTAAACCTTGTACCGGGAGTCACTTAGAGGGAAATACAATGCAGCACGAGGAGATTCTTCACCGGTGTTTTCGATGCGGCTATTGCAAGCTGCCCGGCGACTATTCGGATATCAACTGTCCCGCCTATTTGCGATACCGTTTCGAGTCGTTTTCCCCGGGCGGCCGCATGTGGCTGATAAGGGCCTGGCTGGACGGGGCGGTCGAGGCGGATGAGCGCCTTCAGGAGGTCCTTTTCTCATGCGCCACCTGCAACAATTGCGTCGAGCACTGCATCTTCCCCAAATTCAAGGATCAGATACTGCAGGCTTTTATCGCGGCCAAGGAGAAAATGGTCGAGCAGGGAAGCCTGCCGCCGCCGGTAAGGGACTATCTGACCACGCTTTATAAGCACGGCAACCCCTACAAGATGCCCCAGAAAAAACGGGGGGATTGGGCGGCGGATCTCGGCGTCGAAAAATACGCGAACCAGGCGTATCTTTTTTATATCGGGGATGTGGGCTCGTTTGACGAGCGGGGGGTTCAAATCGCCCGATCGGCCGCGAAACTGCTGGGCAGACTGGGGGCCTCATTCGGTATCCTGGCGGCCCGGGAAGGCCCGGACGGCAACGAGGCCAGGGCCCTTGGAGAAACAGAGCTCTTTAGGCATTTGGCGGAGCAAAACATAAAGGTTTTCAAGGAATTGGGGGTGGAGAAGATGATTACCCTCTCCCCCCACGGCTATAATGCATTCAAAAATGATTATCCCGAATTGGGCGGCCGGTTTCAGGTTTTTCACTATACGCATTTGCTGATCTCCCTTTTAACCGGGACCGGGATATCGGAGCAACCGGATTCCGGTCCGTCACGGCGGGTCACCTATCACGACCCCTGTTATCTGGGTCGCCACAACCAAGATTATGAAACCGTCCGGCAGATCCTGGGGCTTTTGCCCGGTATCGAATTGGTGGAGATGGGGCGCTGCAAGGCGGATGCCCTTTGCTGCGGCGGTGGCGGCGGCAATTTTTTTACCGATCTGGTTTGCAGCGGCCCGGAGACTTCGGCCCGCGTCCGGGTGAGGGAGGCGGCTGATACCGGCGCGGAAATTCTAGTTACCGCCTGCCCGATGTGTACGGTGATGCTCGAAGATGCGGTTAAATCCCAAAACCTGGAGGATCGGATTCAGGTCCGCGAGCTCTCGGAACTGGTCACAGAGGCGGTCTTTAATACAGGGAGATACCATGGGCATATATAGTTCATTAGTGGAGATTGTCGGAAAAGACAGGGTATCGAACAGCGCGGCGGATCTTTATCTCTACTCCCGGGATTCCGGCGCCCAGCCGCCCGGACGGGCGGATTACGTCGTTTTGCCGAAAACTGCGGAAGAGGTCCAGAAGATCGTGCGCCTGGCAGGCAGCGAGGATATTCCGATTACCCCCCTGGGCGGGGGGCTTGCCCTGTCAGCCCTGGTGGTGCCCCAACGCGGCGGCATCGTCCTGGATATGAAAAGAATGGACCGGATCCTTGAAGTGGACGAGATGAACCGGTATGCGGTTATCGAGGCCGGCGTATCCCAGGGGGCGTTGAGGGAATACCTGAAGAAAAACCACCCCCGCCTGCAGCATTCGACGCCGGAGGCGCCCCCGACCGCAACGGTTACGGCCAACACCCTGATCCAGGGCCACGGGCATATCTCGCCCAGGTATGGGGTGAATTCGGATATGATCGGTGGCATGGAAGTCGTGCTCCCGACCGGTGAGATTACCCGAATCGGCTCCTGCGCGCTGGATCGGAAGTGGTTCACAAGGGGGCCCATGCCCGAGCTCGCCGGACTCTTTGTCGGATGGTACGGGACCACCGGCATTGTCACCAAAATCTCGATCAAACTTTTCCCAAAGCCCGCATTCCGTGAAGTCATGGTTTTTCAAACCGATGACATCGACCTTTTGCCGGAGGCGATTTTTGAGGTCATGTACCTGGATCTGGCCGAGGACTTTTTTCTGATCACCCAGGAAAAGCCGGACTGGATGAACCATGCGTTCCTGGTGGTCATCGTATCCGGGCATTTTAAAGAAGAGATTGATTTTAAGAAAAAAGTTTATAAGGATCTGTTTAAGCAATTCAAAGGCAGGAAAACGATTCAATTCGTCGAAGATCTGCATCCGGCGATTGAAAAGCGGTTTCTGGATGTGCCGCCCCTGGCGGCCCTGGCCGCGGATTTCAGGCAGGGCGGGGGATTCCAGTATACGGGGGCCATCCTGCCCATCGATAAAGTCCCCGAAGCATGGCGAAAGGGCATAGAGATCGCGCATCGATACGGCATGATCTGTTCCTATGTCCACCAGGTGCTTTTGGGCAACAGTATTATGTTCGGGTTCAACTATTCATTCAACCGGGCCGATGAAACGGATATAGAAAAGGCGCAGATGGCGCTTGCGGACTCCAACCGGGTCACCCTGGAGTTGGGCGGTATGATATGGAAAGGGGAAAAACCCGCACAGCAGATGGTGCTGGAGAAGATGGATCCGAATACGGCCGAACTGATCAAGCGGGTAAAAGGGCTTCTGGACCCCAAGGGGATTATGAACCCGGGCAACTGGGAAAGGGAATAATAATCATGGCATACCAGGAGATTCTATTTGAGAGCCGGGCGGCAGTGGCCACCCTGACGCTGAATCGGCCCGATATCCGCAACGCCATCACCGGCAAGGAAATCATCGCGGAGGTCGAGGATGCCGTGGGTCGTGTGAACGCCGACCCGGACTGCCGGGTGTTGATCATCACCGCAGTGGATCCGTCATTCTCGGCCGGCGGCAATGTGAAGGATATGGCCGAAAAAAAGGGCATGTTTGCCGGCACCCCGGCCCAGGTCATGGAGGGCTATCGCGAAAACATCCAGCGGATCCCGCTTGCAGTATACGGCTGCGGCGTTCCCACCATTGCGGCGGTAAACGGTCCGGCTATCGGCGCCGGCTGCGATCTTTCCCTGATGTGTGATATGCGGATCGCCTCAAGAAGGGCCAAATTCGGGGAGACGTTTGTTTCCGTAGGATTGATCCCGGGCGACGGCGGGGCCTACTTCCTGCCCCGGGTGGTCGGTATGGCCCGGGCCTGTGAACTCACTTTTACCGGTGATGTGATTGATGCCGAAAGGGCCCTTGAGATCGGGCTTATCAATTACTGCGTCGGCCATGAGGAGCTGATGGACAAAGCCCGCGAGCTGGCCGGGCGCATCGCTGAAAAGCCGCCCGAGGCCCTGCGCATGGCCAAGCGGCTTTTATACGCCGGCCAGGACATGACCCTCCGGCACCTGTTGGATCAGTCCGCCGCCTATCAGGCGCTTTGCCATCATACCGACGATCACATGGAGGCCCTAAACGCCATGTTTGAAAAGCGAAGGCCGGGGTTTAAAGGCAAATAATACAGCAACCGGGACCAAAAATGGAGGCAGCCCATGAAAACCGTCAACTGGATTCTTATACTGGTCACAGGTTTGTCGTTACTCATCGCTTCTGCAGGGTTTTGCGGGGATATCGAAAATTTAAGTGGGGCCAGCCGGGGCTGCCTGGCGTGCCATCGAAATATGACCCCCAACATTTATGAAAACTGGGCCCAAAGCCGTATGGCCCGTGTGACGCCGGCAGAGGCCCAGGAAAAGCCGGCGCTCGAGCGGCGGGTTTCGTTTGAGAGCGTACCTGATGGACTTTCCAATGTCGTGGTCGGCTGTGCGGAATGCCATACGATGAATCCGGACAAGCACAAGGATACGTTCAATCATCAGGGCGCAAGGGTCCATACGGTGGTAACGCCGAGCGATTGTGCCGCCTGCCACCCGGTTGAACGCGAACAGTATTCCAAAAACCTGATGGCCGAGGCCTATGGGAATCTGCAGGACAATCCGGTTTATGCCGATTTGATGAAGGCGGCCAACGGCCCCCTGAAGTTTGCGGATATGGCCCTTTCGCAGGGTGTACCGGATGATTTGACAAACGGCGATTCCTGCCTGTTTTGCCACGGGACGCATCTGTCGGTGGAGAAGATGGAGACCCGGGATACCGACATGGGCCCTATGGATTTCCCCTCGATCAGCGGATGGCCGAACCAGGGGGTCGGTCGGATCAATCCGGACGGCAGCAAGGGGTCCTGTTCGGCCTGTCATGCCCGCCACACGTTTGCCATCGAGATGGCAAGAAAGCCCTATACCTGCTCCGAATGTCATAAGGGCCCGGATGTACCGGCGTACAAGGTCTACGAGGTGAGCAAGCACGGCAACATCTTTAACTCCATGGGACATGGGGGGGACTGGGATTTTGAAGCCGTGCCCTGGACGATCGGCAGGGATTTCACCGCTCCCACCTGCGCCGCCTGCCATATCAGCACGCTGGTAGGCCCGAACGGACGGCCCCGGGCGGAACGGACCCATCAGATGAATGATCGCCTGGCGTGGCGGATCTTTGGTCCGGTTTATGCCCATGCCCATCCGAAGGAGGCGGATACCACCATCATAAAAAACAAGGATGGCCAGCCGCTCCCCACCGCATTGGACGCAACGCCGGCCGCCCAATACCTGATTTCGAAAAAAGAGCAGCAAAAGCGCACCCGGACCATGAAGGGCGTGTGTCAATCCTGTCATACCGGAGGCTGGGTGGACGGCCACTTCGAACGGTTTGAGCATACAATAGAAACGACCAACCATCAGACAAAGGCGGCCACCCGGATCATGTTGAAGGCCTGGCGGGAAAAGGCCGTGGATCAGGCGGACGGGCTGTTTAACGGGCCCCTTGAGCGCAAATGGGTCGAACAGTGGCTGTTTTATGCCAATTCCACGCGGTTCGCCTCCGCCATGGGCGGGGCGGATTACGGCGCATTTGCCAACGGCCGGTGGCATGAATCAAAAAATCCGCATGATATGCTGGAATTTTTAAAAATCCGGCTGCAGCGGGCCGGGTCCGAATAAGAGGGGAAAGGGAAAAGGTGACAGGGCAAAGCCTTGCAGGGGGGGTAAGCCAAGCGCATCCGCCAATTCCTAGCTTGCATAAAAAAATATTACGGCTATGTTATACACAGCGATCTCCGGGTTATTTCGGATATTCAGACAGCAATACACGATTGTGCTGTAGAGTCAGTGGTGTTAATAAGGCCTTTTTTAATGCAACGGTAAAGGAGCCCCGATGTCGACTGAGAAAATATATACGATCTGTGGCATGTGCACGGCCCGGTGCCCGATGGTGGCGGAGGTGAAGGACGGCAGAATTGAATTTTTGAGCGGCAATCCCAATGCACCCGGTATGAAGACATCCCTTTGCGCCCGCGGCGTGGCCGGAAAAGCCCTTGTTGAAGATGATGAACGGCTTCAGCAGCCGTTAATCCGCAATGGAGAGCGGGGTGAGGGCAAATGGCGGGCGGTCAGCTGGGAAGAGGCGCTGGATTATACGGCGGAAAAACTAAAAGCCTCAATCGATCAATACGGCGCCCGAAGCATCGCCCTGTCGGATCGGGGCGGTCCGTTCCGGGATTTTCACCGCGCATTTCTCAGGGGTCTGGGCTCGCCCAACTACTGCAACCATGACAGTTCCTGCGCCAGGAATGTCCATCATGCCAATCAGTCACTGACGGGTCTCGGCCGTAAAGATGTGGCCTATGATTTCAAGTCGGCCAGGCATGTGGTCCTGCAGCTAAGAAACGTGTTCGAGTCGATTGCCGTCCAGGAGGTCAACGACCTGACAGACGCCCTGGACAACGGGTGCAAGCTGACGGTGATTGATATCCGTGCCAGTATTTCAGCTACCAAGGCGGACCGGTTTTTTCTTATCCGGCCGGGAGCCGACTATGCCTTCAACCTGGCCGTGATTCATGAACTGCTGGAAAAGGATCTCTACGACAAGGCGTATGCGGATCGCTACATTCAGGATCTGGATGCCCTAAAGGCGTTTGCCGCCCAGTACACCCCGGCATGGGCGGAGGCGGAAACCGGTATTTCCGCCTCGCGGATTACCCGTTTCGTCGAGGCGCTGGCACAGGATATGCCGTCCGTTATCTGGCATCCGGGCTGGATGACCGCGCGCTATACCAACTCTTTTTATATCTGCCGCTCGATCTATATCATCAATGCCCTGCTGGGTTCCTTCGGGGCCAAGGGCGGGCTGCCGCATGTCAGCAAGGTAGGCGATGTGGGGCGAAAGGGCCTGAAAACGTTTCAGGAGCTTTTCCCCAAACCCGAAGAGAAGCGGGCGGATGGGGCCGGATGGCTGTATCCGCATTTCGAACAGGGGCCCGGCCTGGCGCATCTGCTCTATAAGGCGATGGAGACCCAGGCGCCCTACCCGGTCAAAAGCTATATCGCCTTTCGCCATGATCCGCTGATGGGCTATCCGGACCCGGATCACCTGAAACAAATCTTTGATAATCTGGACCTGTTGGTCTCCATTACGTTTACCTGGTGCGATACCGCATGGTATGCCGACGTCGTGCTCCCGCTGTCGCCGTATCTGGAAAGGGAAAGCCTGCTGGGAACGAAAAATGCCCTCCAGCCATTCTTTTTCATACGCCGGCGGGCGCTCGAGCCGCGTTTTGACACCCGCGCCGAGTGGGAAATATTCAGCGGGCTGGCCAGGCGGCTGGGCCTTGACGCATTGGCGTATGATTCGATTGAAGATATCTGGAATTTCCAGCTTGAAGGCACCGGCGTGAACATTGAGGATTTCTCAGAAACCGGTCTGGTTAACCTGAGTGATAAGCCACGCTATCCGGACCGGGATAACCTCAAATTTAATACCCCGAGCGGAAAAATCGAAATCATCTCCAAAAAACTCGAGGACCAGGGGCTGCCTTCGCTCAAGCCCTATGAGTCGCCTGCACGGCCTCAGGAGGGGCAGTTTCGGTTGACCTTTGGGCGATGCGCCAAGCATACCCAGGGGCATACGGTGAATAACAGGGCGCTGTATGAGCTCATGGACGAGAATGTCCTCTGGATTAACGACAAGGAGGCGGAAAAACTGGGCATCGAGGACGGGGATACGGTGACTGTCGGCAGAAACGGCCACACGGAGAAAATCAAGGCCCGGGTTACGGAATTCATCCATCCGGACGGGGTTTTCGTCGTCCATGGATTCGGCCATACATTACCGGTAGAAAGCCGGGCTTACGGCAGGGGCTTGGCTGATAACCGCTTCATGCAGGGCTCGTTGGATAAATGGGATCCGGCCGGCGGTGCCATGGCGCTTCAGGAAAGTTTCGTCACCGTAAAAAAGGGGTAGGCCGACAAAACCGAAACCCTAAATTTTATCGGTCGGTATGCCGAGATAGACGCTGCTATACTCGGAAACCCGTACCCAGCCGGCCCGGTCCTCCTCGGGTTTTCTTCGTTCATGGCCGGATCGCTTCTCGGTCTGACCGTTGAACAGAAACAAATTTTTGATCATTCGCCGGTCATTTCCCGATCGTCGATCCCTGCCCGAACGCCTGTCTATCCATGTCGGGTCATTTTTTACTGTGCCCATTGTTCCAATACCATTCAAAGGGTTAGTAGCATCGTCTAGGACGCATTTTGAATCTCTTCATGCCGCTCCTGGCAATCCCGGCACCTCACCGCGTAAGGCATTATCTCCAGGCGTTTTTTATCGATCCACCTGCCGCAGTCAATACAACGTCCATACTGGCCGATTTCGATGCGGTTAAGCGCCTGGTCGATTTCCTCGAGTTCCTCAACTTTTAATCCGATTAGCGAAAACGTATCCGCTTCTCTCAGCTCCTCTAAAGCGATATCCCCGTTTTCCTTGATTATATTGGCAATCTCCTGATGCTTTTCCATCGCCTCCTTTTCCAGATCCTCCCGTATCTGGTTCCAGAGATCGCGTTTCCGATTCAGTAAATTCTGTTTAATATCGGCAAATTGATTGATATCCTGGTTTTGCCCGGCATGACTGACCGAAGACATTCAGATCACCTCCCTCTTTTTCTGTATGGCTCCGGCGGCCTTTTCTTTGCCCAGGGAATAGATAAACATGCTGAAATTTAATATAACCTAAACTGAGCGTTTCAAATTTTTAAACTTTTTGTTTTTTTTATTATTTTAAAAGACTTCAATCAATTCTGATGGCTTCGTAAAAAGTCCAATATCTGTGTTGCGCTGCATCCCTCGGAATTTCACGTACAGCTAAGTACGCTGCATTCCTCGGGATTTTGCGCGCCTTGATCTTGAACTTTTTACTTTGCCATCCTAAAATCGATTTTTACGAGATTGTCAATTCTAGCTTTAAAAATTTGAAACCCTTCGGGATTTCCAATTTTGCCGCATCTACTTTGTCAGCGGATGTCTCGCATAGCCCGCTATAGCTCAACATCCGCTTCCTTGTATCTGCAGCAAACTTGAAAATCGCTCAGTTTAGGTATAATCCTTATTTCTGTGGGAAATATAAGGCCTCATCATCGCCTGTCAATCTTTAGCCGGTGTCAGGGGCCCTTATCTTTTTGACCGTTTCCACGAGTTTCGGCATGGCCTCACCGGCATTCATCGGGATATAGGCGTCTGAAACCCTTGAAAAGGCATTTTCATTAGGGTTGACCACAATCACACGGGCGCCCGCCTCTTTTGCCTGAAAGGGCAGATAGGCGGCCGGGTATACCACGCCGGAAGTACCGACGGCGAGCATCACATCGCAATGATTGGCAGCCGAAAACGCCCGGTCGGTATCTTTTACCATTTCTCCGAACATCACGACATCCGGGCGCATGATCGCCCCACAACGGTCACATTTCGGCATAACCGTGGCAATTGATGCCAGATCGTAATCCTTAAGCGCATGGATTTTTGATTTGATCTCCGCGATCAATTCCTTGCGGGGTTTTGTCTGAAGGTTGCCGCAGGACACACAGCAAAGGCGGAACCCGTTGCCGTGGACCTCGATGACATCCGTATTTCCCGCCTCCTGATGCAGGTTGTCAATATTTTGGGTAATCACTGTCTTGAGGATGGCCATTTTTTCAAGCTCGCCAAGGGCGAGGTGGGCGGGATTCGGATCCGCCTGCTCAAAGGCCTCGAGCAGTTCGATAAAAAACGGGATCAATTTTTCCGCGTTTTTCTCCAGCGTGTTGATAAGCCCGGGGGTCGTTCCGACTTCGGCCGGGTTCAGTTTGTCCCAGACGCCGCCCGGATCTCTGAATGTGGCGATACCGCTTTCGGCGGAGACCCCGGCGCCGCAGGAGGCCACTGCATTTCCGGCCCCGGCAAGGATATCGGCCGCTTTTTTTATTTCACCTTCAACATCCATTATGGACTCCTCCCCCTATATTAGTCATTTATGACTGATTTTTCCAATCGTTATAGCGCTTCAGGTCATTTTCCATTAAATACAGGCATAAAAGGGCGATGACGGCGTCATCTATCTGCCCGTAGCCGGGAATAAAATCGGGAACCATATCAAACGGAAAAAATATATAAAGGACGGCGAAGACGAAAACCCCGATCGACCAAATTGGAATTTTGCGATACCTGCCTGCAGCAATATCCTTTATCATGGCAAAAAGGAGGCTGATATCTTCCGGAAACCTTTTGATCAACCTCAACAGATTGAATCGACCGGGAGCCTTGCCCTTCATTAAACACCATCCGTTCTCAGGATATCTTCGCCGAATGCACCCCTTCTTACGCAATTTAAACTATATCAATTCACGAGCTATGTTGCAATTTCTAAAGCGTCTGATTTTATCCCGTCCCGTTTATGCGGGCCGCTGCCCGGAAGGGGGGCTGAAAGTAATTACCTTATACGGTTGGGGGGCTTGGCATATAAAAAATGCCGGGTAGGGGCTTGCAGGGAAAGGGGCGGGTCAGGCCTGTTTCTGGGCCGGACGGAACGTCAGCTCAGGATCGGCTTTTTCAAGAATCACGTCTTTGTCGATAATACACGTATCCACATTTTTGTGGGCCGGCAGGTCATACATGATTTCCAGCATGCAGGCCTCCATAATGGCACGAAGGCCCCTTGCGCCGGATTTTCGTTTAATTGCGAGTTCGGCAACGGCCTGAAGGGCATCCTCGGTAAATTTGAGCTTAACCTCCTCGAGTTCGAAGAGTTTCTGGTATTGTTTGGCCAGGGCATTTTTGGGCTCTTTCAGTATCCGGATCAAGGCGGGCCCCGTAAGTTCATGCAAAGACGCGACAATCGGTATGCGCCCGACGAATTCGGGGATGAAGCCGAATTTCAACAGATCTTCGGGTTGGGCCATCGACAGTATGTCGTGCGGGGGGTTTTTATCTGCCGGCCCGATATTCGTTCCGAATCCGATAGCTTGCGAGCCGAGGCGGTTTTTGATGATGTTTTCAAGACCGGCAAACGTGCCTCCGCATATAAAAAGGATTTCGGTCGTATCCATGTGGATAAAATCCTGCTGTGGATGCTTTCGGCCGCCCTTTGGCGGCACCAGGGAAACCGTGCCTTCCAGTATTTTCAGAAGCGCCTGCTGAACCCCTTCACCCGAGATATCCCGACCGGAATTTATATCAAATCGGCGGGCGATTTTATCGATTTCGTCAATATAGATAATGCCCTTCTTGGCCCGCTCGATATCATAATCGGCATTTTGGAGCAGATACAGGATGATATTCTCGACATCCTCCCCGACATAGCCGGCTTCGGTTAAAGCGGTGGCATCGGCGATGGAGAAGGGGACGTTTAGTATTTTAGCCAGTGTCTGCGCCAGCAGGGTTTTACCCGTGCCGGTGGGGCCGAGCAGCAGGATATTGCTCTTTTGGATTTCCACCTTGCCGGCATCCGGTTTGGCTGCCAGGCGTTTATAGTGGTTGTATATCGCAACGGAGAGGATTTTTTTGGTCGCCTCCTGACCGATTACGTAGGCATCCAGGCTTTTGCTGATTTCAGCCGGATGCGGAATCGCCCGGAGGTGGCTGCTGTCTTTGGCCCGGTCCCTTGCAATGATTTTTTTGTAGGTTTCCACGCATTGATCACAGATATAGACACCCGGCCCCGCAATCATCTTGTGGACTTCTGATTGGGATTTGCCGCAAAAGGAGCAAACCAGAGAGCTTATACTACTTTTTCGGGGCATCATTACTCTCCACTTTAGAGGTGGATTTTTTTGATGGGGCGATCATGGCGTCATCAGCCGGCTATATTTAAAATACCCCTTTTCAATCGTTTAGGCAAACAAGTTTGATGGCTTCGTAAAAAGCTTTTTATTGCGCTGGCGCACCATTTTTGCAGAAAATAACTCTGAAAAGCGTCCGCATTGTCATTTCGAGCGGTAGCGAGAAATCTTTAACAATCAAGATTCCTCGTCACTTTCGTTTCTCGGAATGACAGCAGCGGAAGCTTCTAAGATAATATTAAATATTGTCGAGTTCCTTGGAAGTGTTCCCCCCGGGCCGGCTGCCCGGGACCGAGCTTAGAAGTAACTTCTTTTATGAGTTTAATGGGTGAAGTGTATAACATTATGATTTTTAACCTAATACCTAAAACCCATAACCCAATACCTAACGAAGTTACTTAGAAGTGTTC
>Ga0209947_1000635_pt1 | contig 21778 bp, 24 predicted proteins | sample SalPonR2_B_D2_MG_FD_185706 | JGI IMG/M metagenome (GOLD analysis project Ga0209947, IMG submission 185706) | Salt pond soil microbial communities from South San Francisco under conditions of wetland restoration - Salt Pond MetaG R2_B_D2_MG... ...
CGCCTCCATGGAACGATACCCTCTTCCCAGGCATAGCGGGCGATTATATGAGTTGCAACGGGATTAGTGATAATAAAAAATATGGTAATAGCTGCTACCTTTCCTGTGAAGGGACTTATGCCGGATAACAGCATGCAGGCAATGAGTATTGAAAGGACCGAGGTGGTGCTGCAGGTTGATGAAGTCTGGAGGCGGGTGAATACATCTGGTGCTTTTAACAAGCCCAGATGACCGGTTAAAGCAAAGAAAACACCCAGAATAAAAAAAACAAGTGCTGCCCAGTTCACTTCGATTTACTCCTATTAGAAAGATAACGGGTAATAGCCAATACTCCTAAAAACCCGAAGACCGAATATACCATGGCTACATCTAAATATACGGGCGAGCCGGCCCGAAAGGCCGTCACCACCAGCAAAGCTATAACCTGGGAACCAACCAGATTGAGGGCGGTTAGCCTGTCGGCTGTGGAGGGGCCGATTATGATGCGGATAATTCCGACAATACAGGATCCCAGCAAAAAAGCAATTGTCCAATCTATAATTAAGGGTAATGAAAATTCCATTCTTATACCCACACTCTTTTTAACAGCTTTTCAAAACTGCCCTTGATAATATTTCCGGCAAAACGGCTATGGGTGGTTGAAGCGTTTAGCCAGTGTACTACTAAATGGTCTTCGGTCAGCTCCAGGGTGATAGTTCCGGGGGTTAAGGTGATAGATCCTGCGATTACGCTTCGGGCGATATCCGAGTTAAGGCGAGTGCGAAAATGAACTACCCGGGGATAATACTTTCCCCGCAGGACTGCGAAGGCGGTTTGAAAGCTGGCGACATACACCTTATAAAACACCAGAATCGCATAGAAGAGCAGCCAATGCACCCTCGGCAGCAAGGTCCGCCGGGCAGCTTCATCGTCATCGATAAAGAGTTTAAAGGTAGTGAGGGCAATCAGAAAGGAAAAACCGGCTCCCATCAGCAGCGATCGTGTAGCGGTGCTGCCGGTAAACAGCAGCCAGCCGGCAAACAAGTAGAGAGTAGTGAGAATTATTCTGGTTATCGCCCACTTAAAAGAAGAGGTCATGGTTATACCTCCTCTGCCCGGCGAAACAGCTCGATAACCTCCTCGGCTGTGGCTGCTTCAAAAAGCTGGGTGCGAAACTGCTGTTCGGTCAGCAATCGGCTTAATTTACTCAGCAGCTTGAGGTGTTCGCTGGTGGCTGTCTGGGGTCCTGTAAGCAAAAATATCAGTTGGGCCGGTTTATTGTCGGCCGAATCGAAGGGAACTCCGTTTGTACTGCGCCCGAAGGCCATCACGGTATCGTCGACCAGGTTGGTCAGGCAGTGGGGAATTGCTATTCCATGGCCAATGCCGGTAGAAGCCATAGCTTCGCGTTCGAGAATTTTACGTGCGAGGGTCTTTCCATTCTCGACCTTTCCTGCACTCTGTATAAGGTCGCTCAATTCAGCTATGACCCGTTTTTTTCGTTTTTCCCGCAATTCGAGACTGATACACTCCGGCGAAAGTAGTCCTGTAATTGAAATCACTTTTTCTCTTCCCCCTCATCGGTAGTGTTTTGGTCTATCAGTCCAGTAGCAAAATCGACGGGTACGGAAAACAGAATTCCCGTGCCCGGTAAGTCGAGTCCTCCGGTTATTTTATCGAGTAATTTTCGGAGTATCGGGATTGTATTTTCATCGGTAACCACCGAAATGATGGTTTTATTATAGGGTTTGTTGCCCTTCATGAACTCTTTAAAATCGGCGAACAGGGGAACCTCATAGCTCAGATAGCGCCCCATACCCTCCGAGTCCAGAACAGTGGCCCCGCTGATACCGGCTTCCACATATGCGGCCAGCACATCATCGAGCAGCTCCTCTGTATTCAGCACAAAAACAACTAATTTCATGCGGGGGTACTCCTGTTTCTTAGGAAGGATTATAGAGCCCTTTGACCGAGAGCGCAACTACGCAATGAGGTAAAAAAAGTGCTCCCATAGCACCGTGCTCCCATAGCACCATTACTGGTGCGGAGCGAACAGAGTCTAATCCGGGCCTATCACTGAGCCGATAAAATTGCGGTCGTACAAAATATCTAACATATTTTCAATATCACCGCCGGCGGCCGAAACAACCCGCAGATTGATCTCCGAACCGCGTCGGGCTGCCACAGGATCAAAGGGAAGATTCTTCCCAGGTGTCCACTCATTGCCAACCATGGCTCGGAATTCCGCCCAGCTTATGTGGTCAATCGGCTCGGCTGTTGGATCCTGCTTTGGATCGGCGGTATATATTTTTGCAATATTGGATAAGTTGATCACTGTATCTGCTCCGAACTTCTCGGCCAGCAGTACCGCATCGTTGTCCGTTGAAAAACCGGGTTTCCAACCGGCCGCTACCAGTACTTGTCCCTTCATTGTAGACACAAGGGTCGGGTCTGTTACAACCTCATCTAAGCATTGTTCCGAGAACACCGCCTTCAATAGGCGTGCGTTTAATCGAGTAGCCGCAATTCCAATCCAGTCTTGCTCTTCAGAGTTGTGGTCCTCTACAATTTCGCGGTAGGCCTTTTGATAGAGCCTGGCGGGCATTCCCCCTCCACTGACCATAATCACTTTACGTTGAAGGTCCTCCGCCAAATATTCGCTGACGGCACTTCGAAAACGCATTAGAAAATCGCTGTCCACCCCTTCGGGTGCAATGATTGAACCACCGACCGAGAGTACCTTTATCTTGTTTGAATGCATGTTATATTCCCACCCTTTCAATAATAGTTTTTGTTGTTCTTCTTTTTTTTACTATGTAATCAATTAACAGATAGAGTCCATAAGGGATTAAGGCCATTAACCAATACCCTAGGGTCTGGAATATGAGAAAAAAGTCGCCGATTTTAAAATTCGAAAAGGGCATGCGTAATACACGCCATGAGTACACATTTAGATTGAGGGTTTCGGTTAAAAATCCTACCGGGGTAACTACTATCAGCATGCTCAGGAAAAACGCACTGGTTTGATGCAGTTTGGCTTTCTGAAACAGTTCTATGCCGATTAAGAGGCTTACCATGTGGTAGAGTAGAGCAACCGCCCATTCAAGAAAATACTTGCGTAAGTCGTCACTGCTGTCGTAATGGGGGTACTCCCAATATCCTAAGTACATTCCCAGATTGTCAATGCCTACGCAGCTGATCAGTAGAATGATCGAAAAAAAGAGTATGTCCCGGCCCCGCCAGTTTTCAAATAAGCTAGTTGCAGCAAAGGCATTGTAAAGAGCCATAAGAATTACAAACATCCCAAGTGAAAACAGAGCGTAGAAATAGGGGAGGTCTAGGAAAATATTCTGATACAAAGCAATGGTCAGAATGAACGTTCCCGTGATAAGGAAGACACTCCTGGTGCGTGATTCATCACTCTTTATCCTGTTCATGCGTTCCAATTTACACTAACCATGGCTGTCAGACAAGGGATAGCGAAATGTCCTCTAAAAATTGGAACTACCATGGTGGACGTAAAGCTTTCAGCTGCGTATACTAACCGATGCATATGTTACGCTGGATATTGAGCAAGCTGTCGAGAAAAACCCGTGAAGAGGGAGCTCTTGGCGAAGAGAAATGGAAATCAAACTTTTCAGCATTGAGTAAAAAGCGCTTTGTAGAGGAAGATACTGAGTCCTTCAGAGCTGTGCATTCTCATGCTGCCCTGCGTCTGCAGTTAAAGCGGAGCAACTTATTTGCGTGGGCTCTCTTTTCGCCGTTTCGGTACCGCAATTTTGTGACTGAAATGCAGATACAGTGCAGTCCTGAAAACGGCCACTCCGCCGCGGGCTTGCTGTTTCGTTATATCAATGAAGAAAACTATTATTACGCACTCATTTCAACCAGAGGTTATTTCCGCTTTGATGTGGTGTTTAACGGAAATCCAACCCCTCTCATTCCCTGGTTGGAGATTCCACATCCCCAGGGTTCTTTATCCTTTAAACTTAGTGTTATTGCCCATAACTCATCTTTTTCCTTTTATCTTGAGGACCAATGGATTGCAGAAACTGCCGACGAAACCTTTGATACCGGCTTACTGGCCTTTGCCGGACAGAATTATGATCAGGGGCAGTATGCTGAGTTTGCTCTTACACATATGCTGCTTGAGTCCCGACCTGTGGAAGTGGAGGTATGGTATGATCGCTGGACGAAGGTAATTTCAGTGGACCCTCAGCAGCGTTTACGCTTGGCCGAGCGTTTGTATGGACAGGGGCATTTTACCGGTGCGTTGGTCCAGCTTCGGCGCTCCTTCCAGCAAAGTACACCCGAGAAAGATGGTCTTTTTATACTTGCGGAGACATATTTAAACCTGGGTCTGTACCAGGAGGCGCTTGAGCAGATTGAACTCTGTCTTCAGCAGGATCCATCCTATGCAGAGGCAAAACTTGAAAAGGCCAATCTCTTGTATCTTCAAAACCGTTTCTTAGAGACCCGCAGGTATGTGGAGCAGATTATTGATTCTTTTCCGCAGAATTCCCCGCTCTGGAATTTATATGGAAATGCGGAGTATGCCCTGGGACGTTGGTCGGAGGCGGCCCAAAAGTATCTTAAGGCGGTTGAATTGAATGCTGAAGTGCCGATTTTTCAGTTGAATGCAGCCCGGGCTCTCGATCGCAGCGGAGATATAGCCCAAGCCGGCTTGTATTATGCGGAGGCTTCACGGCTGTTCTTTCGACAGGAGGCCTTTGATGAGCTTCCTTTTATCTTTGAACAGATTAAAAGGATCGATCCTGATAATCCACATGTGGCGGCTGTTCGGGGCAAACTGCTGTTTCAGGAAGGCAGTATCGAGGAGGCGGAGGATATTTTTCAGTCTCTGATTGAAAGGGGAGAGGCGGAAAGTGAAATTGAGTTTCTGCAGGGCCTTTTGTATATGCAGCGGGGATCACATGCGGAGGGAGTACGCTGCTTTAATTCAGCCATTGAAAGTATTCCCGATTTTTATCTGTATTGGCTCAAGCGAGCGGAATGTGAATATCTGATGGGAGACAATCCTACAGAGGCGCTTATAAAGGCACGGGAGCTGCAGCCGGAGGATGGTTGGGTGCATAATCTTGCGGGACTAATAAAAATGGAACAGGGCGAATATGGAGCTGCTCGGGATCTGCTTGAAAATGCCTATTTACTTCTGCCGGAAGAGACTGAGGTGGTAATAAATTATTCAGAAGCAAAGTTTCATACAGAAGGGCTGAGTGCAGCTTTAGAAGTATTCAATAAGAAAGACGGTCCCTCCTTTAACCAAATAGGAAACTTGTATGCTAAAAGCGATCGCCTTGAAGATGCCACTGAAGCGTATCGTCGTGCGGTTCAGCTGAATCCGGAAGAACCGGTGTTTCGGGAAAATCTTGCCGCGGCACTCTGGGATGGGGGCTATATTAATGGAGCCGAAGAACAGTTAGCAACCTTGCTGGAATCGACCCCAACCGTGCGAGCTTACGAGCTTATTGCTAAAATTGCAATGGAGAAGGGAGAGTATCAGCGCGCATTTGCAGCAAGTGGAGCCGGGCTGGATATGGCTTCCGACTCCCTGCAGCTGAAACTTCTGCATGCCCAGAGTGCTCTGCATTCGGGTGCGATGGAAGTGGCCCGCATTGAGGCTGAGCAGCTGCTTGAGAGTGAGTTTAAGACGGAGGCATGGGTGGTGATAAACCGTATTCGGGACATTACAGAAGAGCATTTTGAATGTGATGAATGCGGCCGTGAGTGGTGGGTTCCCCGGGATATTCCGGAACAGCGTCAAGTTAGATTGTACGGAGAACCGCCCGGAGAAATGCCGGCCGGTATTTGCCCAAGTTGTGGACGGGTGTATTGTGTTGCCTGTGCCTCTGGGCATATGGAAAATCAGCGTTTTGTGTGTGCAATCTGTGGTGAACCTTTGAAGTTGTCCAAGAACGGCTTGAAATACTTAGCTTTGCAGTTCACAGGGCTCTCCGGTGGCTAATAGATTTTAAGCTTCTTCCCCTGGGTCGGGTTGCCCCATCCTTGACAAACAAACCTCATTGAGTATGATGAAACAGATGAAAAAGATAACTATTTACTTGTCCGCACTCGTCTTGATGGCAGTCGTAACGCCGTCGACACTGTTTGCTCAGAATATACTAACCGCTGAAGAGTATTTTGAAGCGGTATCGGAACATTATGGTACTATTAAAGATTATCAGGCCGATATTACTATTACCAAGGAAGAGGAAGTTTTAAAGGGAAAGATTTACTATAAGTCTCCAAACCTTCTTCGGATAAACTTTACAGATCCTGAAGATCAGGTATTGGTAGTAGATGGTGTTCAAATGGTGTTGTATCTCCCCTTGCATCACGTAGTCATGCGGCAGGAGATAACTCGCCACTCCAAGTCGTCCCTTGAGACTATGGCGAGCGAACAGGGGTTGAAACTTCTAAAGCAGAACTACAGCGTGGCTTTTTTAGATGGCCCGGAACCGGTACCGATTGATGAGGATTCGGACGAGATGGTGCGAAAGCTAAAGCTGGCGTGGCGCACACCCGGCGAAGGTTTTAGACAGATAGAGATGTCTGTGAACAAGGATATGATGATACGACGAATGGTTGGTATAACAGATGCATACGAGAACTTTCAGTTTGATTTTATAGGTATTCAACCTAATCAGAATATTCCCGATACCCGTTTTCGTTTCGAGGAGCCTTCGTCGGCATATAAAGTTGATAACTTTCTATTTGAACCGGAAAATTAAAATATGGAATCTATAGGTGAAAAGTTAAAAACAGCACGTGAAGAGAAGGGGTACTCCCCCGACCAGGTAGCACGGGATACCAATATAGCCCGTCGTTTTATTCTGGCAATGGAGCAAGAAGATTTCTCCGCCTTTCCCGGCGATACCTATCTGCTTGGGTTTTTACGAAACTATGGTGATTATCTGGGGCTCGATGCAGAACGCCTGGTAAACTTGTACCGCAATATGAAAATACAAGAGCAGCCGGTACCCATGGAAGAGCTTATTCAAGGAAAGAAACGCCGCCCCTCTCTGGGCGTGATAATTGGAATTGCCCTATCCGTCGTTATATTGGGTGGCGGTGGGTATGGAGCTCATCTGTGGTTAAGTCAGGATTCAGAGCAGGCTGAAGCGGCCACGGAACAGCAGAACTCAGAACTGCAGCAGGAAAGCGAAGCAGCTGAAGGCCGTTATGAGATGGGTGAGGAGATCGTTGAGCGGCGTTTTCAGGAAGGACAGACTTTAAGACTTGTCCTGAACGAGGAAAGGATAGATATTACGGTAACCGAGGTTGGGGAGCAAGTGAGCTTAACTACGCCCAACGGAATTACCAAAGCGTCCTTGGGCGAGGAACTGCTGCTTGATCTAACCCAGGATGATCGGAATGATATAAGAATTAAGGTCCAGGATATTGATACCCAGGGCGGAACAGCAGTGCTGCGTTTTGACCGAGGCCTCGGGAGGAGCGCTGAAGCAGAATCCGAGGAAATATCTTCAACAGAGAATAAAATAGAGGCTATCACCGTTTCTGATACGGGTGCTACTTCTGTGGAGTCTCGAACCCAGTCGCCGGTGACAATTCTCACTGCAGAACAGCCGGAAGCATTTAGAATTGATGTATCCTTCCGTGGTTATTCTCTGGTACGGTATAGCAAAGATGGAGAGAGCCGGGAGCAGCGCTACTTTAATGGAAACGATACTTTCCGATTAGAGGTTGACCGGGAAGTGATGTTATGGATTTCAAATGCCGGTTCCTTCCAAGCCAAAATAGCTGGAGAAGAAATCAACTTTGGCGGCCCCGGCGAGGTAGCAACTAAACTGCTTCGTTGGCAGCGTGATGAAGAGACGGACCGCTATGAGTTGAGAATGTTACCGGTCTACTAATGCAGACACACAATAAAAAGGCTAAATTCTTTATAGAGAGTCTCGGCTGCGCCAAGAACCAGGTAGATTCCGAAATACTACTCGCTACCTTGCAGCAAAAGGGATGGACCTATGTGGATCAGGCGGAGCAGGCCGACTTGATCATCGTAAACACCTGCGGCTTTATTCAGCCGGCTAAAGTGGAGAGTATAGAAACGGTACTCTCATTTCGCGTAGCCTACCCGGGAAAAAAGGTGTTGCTGGCTGGTTGTTTTGCCCAGCGTTATGGGAAGGACCTACTGGATCAGCTGCCGGAGGTTGACGGTATATTCGGCAATCATGATCTGCAGCAAATCGATACTGTGTCACAGCAGGTAATGGCAGGTGAGCGGCCGGTCACATTACCGGATTGGCAGTATTCTCCCGCCTATCGTGATCAGCTCTTTTCTTTCGCTGGTTCTTCTTATGTAAAGATATCTGAAGGCTGTAATCATCGCTGCAGTTTTTGCGCGATTCCCCTCATCCGCGGACCTCTTAAAAGCATACCCATCGAAGAAATTTTAAGACAAATTCGGGAACTGTTGCAGAAGGGAATTGTCGAAATAAACCTCATTGCCCAGGATCTGGCTGCCTTCGGGAGCGAACGTGGACAATATGAGTTTCCCCTATTATTGAGAAAGATTAGTGAATTGTCCGGGGATTTTTGGGTTCGTCTGTTGTATATTCATCCGGATAATTTCCCCGTCGAAATTCTATCGATTATGAAGGACGATCCGCGCATTCTCCCGTACTTTGATATTCCCTTTCAACACGGATCAACCCGGGTGTTGCGGCGGATGGGCCGCAGTGGTACCGCTTCAGAGTATCTGCATCTTATAGAGCAGATACGTCATGAGCTCCCGGATTCAGTTATCCGGTCGACCCTGATGGTTGGCTTTCCCGGGGAAGGGCGGCGTGAGTTTCAACAGCTTCAGAGTTTCCAGCGGGAAGCCCGCTTTGACTGGGCCGGTGTATTTATGTTCTCCCGCGAAGAGGGCACCCGGGCGTACTCGTTGCGTTCAGGTTTCGGTGACAAATTGATCTCCCGCCGGGCTCAGGTAAGGAAAAATGCTTTAGAGCTTGTGCAGTCGGAGGTCTCCGCACAGCAAATGGACCGTTTTGTACAACGCCCATTGCGGGTGTTGGTTGAAGAGACTATACCGGAGGAAGCTATGGCCCTTGGCCGTGGGTATATGCATGCCCCGGAGGTTGACGGTACCGCCATTATACTGAGCGATCAAGTGCAGCCGGGCAGCTGGCTTGACATGAAGGTTGTAAAGCGCAATAACTTCGATCTTGAGGTGGTGCCCCTGAATGAGCTCGTCTAGAACCGAAAATGAGGCAAATGAGGAAAAGGCACAGTATTTGCGCGTGCTCAATAAAGAGCAAAAGCAGGCTGTTCTCCATGAGGGGCGATCGCTTCTTATTTTAGCCGGGGCCGGTTCTGGTAAAACCCGGGTAATTACCACTAAAATCGCCTATTTTATCAATCAGCTGGAAGTTGACCCGCGCTCAATCTTAGCGGTGACTTTTACTAATAAAGCGGCCGATGAAATGCATTCCCGGGTACTGACCATGGCTCCCCATGCCTATGGGGTTATGGTACGTACGTTTCACTCCTTTGGTGCATGGCTCCTTCGTCGCAACGCTCATCTACTGGGCCTGAATAGTAACTTTTCCATCTATGATGATGATGACTCTCTGACTCTGCTCCACAGCTTGTATCCCTCTTATAAGCGCCGCGAGCTGTCTACTTACAACCGTATGATAAGCCGGGCCAAGGATTACGCGCTTAGTCCAGGGGATGATCTATCTCAAATAAGCAGCGACCCGCGTCTGCAAGAGATGTATACCCGTTATGAGGCCCGCCTGCGTGAGATTGGGAATGCCGATTTTGGCGATTTAATTCTCCGTCCAGTGGAACTGCTGCGGTCGGAACCGGAAGTTCAGCGGCGGATGCAATCCCGATTTAAGGTGATTTTGGTGGATGAGTATCAGGACTCAAATGTAGCCCAATATGAACTGCTGAAGCTTCTGTATGGTCCTCAGACAGCCCTGTGTGTGGTAGGCGATGATGATCAGTCAATCTACCGTTTTCGCGGAGCTGAGGTGCGTAATATTATCACTTTTCCCGATGAGTTTGAAAACACTAAAATTATCCGTCTTGAGCAAAATTATCGATCGACTGAAAGGATTCTCTCTATAGCTTCACATGTAGTAAACCATAACCGTCAGCGGCTGGGAAAAACCCTATGGACCAGCCAGGGAAAGGGGGTGAAGGCAAGAATTGCTTTCCTGCGTAATCATGACGAAGAGGCGGAATACTGCGCCCGGCTGCTGGAAGATGGGAATATGGCCGGCACAGCAATCCTGTATCGAACCAACGCCCAGTCGCGAAGCTTGGAAACCTGTTTTGTAAAAAAGGGAATTCCCTATAAAATTGTAGGCTCCCTCCGGTTTTATGATCGGGAGGAGGTAAAGGATGCCCTTGCACTACTGAGTTTCTTTGTGAATCATAATGACGAAGTAGCCTTCCGGCGGATCGTAAATAAACCCGCCCGTGGTATCGGAGCAAAAACCGTTTCATCCCTAATTGAGGAGGCGGTGAGCAAAGATGGAGACCTAATTGCCGCTATGCAGCGCATGGCCCCTGCACTCGCCTCACGCAGCCGCAAGGGGGTTGAGGAAGTACTGAGTTATCTGCAGGAGCTTGAAAAGGGGATTACCGAAAAACTTTTGTCGGATTTCATCAATACCGCTGTAGGAAAGTCCGGCATACTGGAGTATCATCGTAAGCAGGATGAGATAGCACTTACCCAGAAGGTAGCGAATTTAGAAGAACTGGTCAGTGCCGCCGCTGACTACTCCGGTGGAATGGAAGGTTTAAGCCAGTTCTTGGAAGATCTTGAGCTGGACCGCTCCCGGATAGCCAAGGATGATCCGGCAGCCCTGCCGGGGGTGACCTTGATTACCATGCATAACACCAAGGGGCTTGAGTTTGACCGTGTAATAATAACTGGCATGGAAGATGGTTTGTTTCCCAGCCGTCCAGATGAAAAGGACGATGAGCTTGAAGAGGAACGGAGAATCTTTTATGTTAGCATCACCCGGGCCCGGAGGGAACTCTACTTTACTTCCTGTCGTCAAAGAATGATCTGGGGAAAAACCAACTTTCAGATGCCCTCCCGCTTTCTCAATGAACTGCCCGAAGCTGAAGTTGAGTTAGATTCACGATATTCTCTACCCGGTCAGGGAATTGGCGGCACTGCTGGTTATTCAGAAGAAGCCCGGGAGTGGAAAAAGGGTACCCCTGTGTATCATGATGATTACGGCGCCGGTGTAGTGTGGAAAACGACCCATAATGGGAGTCATGTAGTGGTATTTGTTCGTTTTGAAACCGGACAAACCGCCCAGTTTATTCCCGAGTTTGCTCCGTTAGAGAAAATCGCGGAAGAGTATTAGAGTTGTAATAAAAGGAGTCGGCATGGAAACGGTAGATCTTATTAGTATTATTGTACGGCTGTCTGCTGGGGCTTTCGCCACTTTCCTGGCGATACTCTTATGGGCGAAAACCCGTGATATTGCCTGGATGTTGGTAATCATGGGAGTAATTGTTGAATACGGCGAGATTATCTATTCAACCCTGCAGTTATTTGGGGTTGTCTCATCCAACGTATTTATTTACCCGGATCTAATCAGAGTCGAGGTTGTTTTGAAGAACCTACCTCTTCTCCTGTTTGGTATCGGCTTTTTGGTAATGCTTTTACGCAGTCGACACGGTGAATAAGGCGATAGGCGTATTGACGTTGAACAGAATATGAATATTATAGGGGTAACAAAAGAGAGGAGAAACGTATGACGGCTTTGATTATAGGTATTGTTATTTTACTGTTCACCGTATACTCCGTGCTTCCTTTTGAATGGGCTTTGCAATGGTGGCCCTATGTGATAGATTTTTTGCAAGGTGGCATTCCTGTTTTAGCATTGTTTATCGGATTAGTTGCGGTACTGATTGGAATTGCCGATATACGCGATAGAATAGAAGAGAAGAAGGAGAAAGCAGAGGCGGAGGCACAGGAGAATGAAGTATCCGTATCTAACGACAAGGTAGAGAAATAATTAGAAAGGCCGACCCCCGTTATTTCCCTCGGTCTTGACATTCACATCGAAATATGAAAAGATGCTCCACACTTGTCTACGTCTTTAGATAGTAATAGTAATACACGCGCAAAGTTTAGTATAGAGGAATGGATATGAAGACAATTAACGTAAAACCTGATAAGATTGACCGGAAATGGTATGTAGTAGATGCAACTGGTATGCGGCTTGGCCGGGTGGCAGTAAAAATTGCATCGGTTCTGCGAGGAAAACATAAGCCTGAGTTCATGAGTCATCAGGAAATGGGCGATTATGTAATCGTGATCAATGCCGACAAGGTCGAGCTAACTGGCCGTAAGGCAAACCAAAAAATGTATTACCGACACTCCGGGTATCCCGGTGGTATTACCGGAGAAAATTTTGAGAAAATGATTGTGAAAAAGCCTGTCTATCCAATGGAACGGGCTGTATGGGGAATGCTTCCTAAAGGCCCCCTTGGACGCAAGCTCTACAAAAATCTGAAGGTATATGCGGGTCCCAGTCATCCCCATACTGCCCAGATGCCTGAAAAACTGGAAATATGAGGAAGGAGAGATAAACGTGGATAGCAAAGCAAATCTTGCATTAGGAACAGGAAGAAGAAAGACCTCCGTAGCACGGGTATTTCTCCGTGAAGGTAACGGTAAAATTGTAGTAAACGGCAAAGATGTTGGCGAGTATTTTAAGAACCCGGGGCTCACTTATGTAGTGAAGCAGCCTCTGGACGCAACTGATTCGCTGACTAAGTTTGATGTAATGGTGAATGTAAAAGGCGGTGGTCCTACCGGGCAAGCCGGAGCAACACGGCACGGCCTCTCACGCGCGCTGGTAGCGTACGACGAAACCAATCAGCCTTCCCTGAAGGCCAACGGTTTTATGACCCGAGATTCACGTATGGTTGAACGTAAGAAGTATGGTCAGCGTGGTGCACGCAGAAAGTTCCAGTTCTCAAAACGTTAATCCACACATTACCGCTTTTAAAGAGGGAGCTTCGGGGGAGTATGTACAAGTACTCCTTTCCGACAGCTCCTCTTTTTTTGTCCCACCCTATACGCTAGTGGAGCTTTGCCTCAGAATTGATGTAGAAGTTGATGAGGTGGTCCTCGAGCAGTTGAGTGCTGCGGATGAGCTGTTGTCAGCCAAATACAAGGTGGCGGAATTATTAAGCCGGCGTGAGCACTCAAGGTTCGAATTATCAAACAAGCTGCAGAAACGTCAATTTTCAAAGGACGCCATAGCCATGGCTCTGGACGCATATCAGAATTCTAATTTATTGGATGATCGTCGATTTGCAGAGATCTGGATTAGAAACCGTATCCGCAGAAAGTCCGAAGGTCCTACTAAGCTGAAGGCGGCGCTCAAGCAAAAGGGGGTAGCCGAGGAAGTCATTGAAGAGGTGCTTCCGAGGGAATATACTGCTGAAGTGCGGCAACAGGCTCTGGAGCAGGCAACAGAAAAAAGTATCAAGAAATCACAGGGCGATCGTGATAAGTTTATAAGAATGCTGCTGTATCGCGGTTTTTCGTGGAAACAGATAAATAATTACAGTATTAACAAATTTTTTCAATATTACGACGAATTACGTTGACATATTGGATATTTTTGTTACAATGATTCATACCTGATAGGTGTAAAAAAAGAGAGGATACAAAATGGCAAAAAATGGCAAGAAGGTAAGAATTTTCTCCGCGCTTGAAGTGGCAAATATTTGCGGAGTTGTGAATCAAACCGCAATTAACTGGATTAAAAACAACCATCTCAAGGCATTCACTACACCGGGCGGACAATACCGTATCTATGCTGAGGATCTACTTGAGTTTCTGGAAAGCCGTGGTATGCGCGTACCTGGCGAGCTGCTGGAGATAACAGGGCAGAAAAGCAAGAAGATTCTTATAGTTGATGATGATCAGGATCTCAACGAAATGCTGAAAAACATCCTGGAAAAGAAGTTTGATGGACACAAAGTGTATCAAGCCTTTGACGGTTTTGAAGCCGGACGTCTTTTGAGTGAAGAGAAACCCTCGGTTATTATTCTTGATATTGATCTTCCGGGCATAGATGGCCACTCCTTGTGTCGGAAAATTAAAAGTGATGCGAATCTGGCCTCGCCCCTCATTATTTCAATTAGCGGCTTAGATGAAGAGAGTGAAGGAGAGAAGATACTCTCAGAAGGGGCAGATGCCTTTTTTCCTAAACCCCTCGATTTTGACAATCTTACCAAAACAATGCAGGACCTTTTGGCCGTGCGAGGGGTCTGATGGCGGAAAAACAGACTAAGTATCTATTAATTGTTGAAGATGAGGATGCAATACGACTTACTCTACGGGATTATTTGCAAAACCACGGTTTTCCCGTGTTGGTTGCCTCCGATGGGGTAGGCGCAATAAAGCAGCTGTTAGATCATGATATCGCAGTGATAATCTCCGATTACCGCATGGATATTTTTGGAGGAGAATACTGGGTCAAATTTCTTGATAGATTCTGTAGAGACAAGCAAGTAATAATAACCAGCGGCTTTTTACGTCCCGAATTCTCCATACCCTTTGAAGTTATGTACAAGCCATTTGACTATAAAGAGTTAGCTGCCCGAATAGAAGAGCTGTTTCCATTGAATTTGTAAAAGTCTGTGATTACATTTGAAGTATGCAGACAGAAGAAAATAGAAAAATAGCGTGTAAAATCAACATTGAAGGCCGGGTACAGGGTGTGGGTTTTCGCTATTCCGCAATAAAAGCAGCCCGGCGATACAATGTTGCAGGTTGGGTAAAAAATGAGTATGACGGCTCGGTTAATGTTTTCTGCGAAGGTGACCGTGAACAGGTAGATGAATTCATTAAGTGGTGTAAGCAGGGGCCGCCCAGCGCCCATATTGTAGATGTAAACATTAATAAAACAGCTTATACCGGAAAGTATACCCAATTTTCAGTTGCCTATTGATTTGGCTTTTATAGACTGAACCCCGAGCGAAGTTTGTACAGAAAAAAATCTCGTTATAAGGTATGCATCTTAAATGTCTATCAAAAAAAGAGCTGCCGTATATGTAAACGGCAGCTCTTTTTCGTCAAACTTTGAAATTGTAAAGTAAGGTTCTTATTTTAGCTTATTGATCGAGTAAAAGGCCTCTTTGCCGGGGTACTCACCAACACTTTCAAGGAAATCTTCAATTCGCATAAGCTGGTTATATTTTGCTAATCTGTCGGAGCGGGACAGTGAACCGGTCTTAATCTGTCCGGTTCCCAGCGCAACCACCAGGTCGGCAATAAAGCTGTCTTCGGTTTCACCGGAGCGATGACTGACGATCGCGGTGTATCCGGCCCGTTTTGCCATTTCAACGGCTTCGAAGGTTTCGGTGAGGGTTCCAATCTGGTTTACCTTGATAAGAATTGAGTTTGCAATTCCCTTGTCGATACCCTGTTTCAAGCGCTTGGTGTTGGTCACAAACAGATCGTCACCAACCAGCTGGCAGCGGTCACCGACTTTATCGGTAAGCAGTTTCCAGCCGTCCCAATCATCCTCGGCCATCCCGTCCTCAATTGAGATAATGGGATACTTATCTACCCAGTTGGCCCAGTAATCAACCATCTCTGCTGAACTGAGTTCTCGACCATCGGAGCTCTTGAATACATACTTCTTTTTATCTTCATCGTAGAACTCTGAGGCAGCGGGGTCCAAGGCGATTGCAATTTCTTCTCCAGGTTTATACCCGGCTTTTTCAATTGCCTTAATAATTACTTCAACCGCTTCGTCATTAGATTTGAGGTTGGGTGCAAAGCCGCCTTCATCACCCACAGCGGTACTGTAGCCTTGTTCCTTCAGAATGCTTTTCAGGTTGTGAAACACCTCGGTGATCATCCGTACGCCGCCGCGCAGAGAATCCGCACCAATCGGCATAACCATAAACTCCTGAAAGTCTACTGAGTTGTCCGCATGTTCTCCGCCATTGATGATATTGGCCATTGGAACTGGTAGCTGATTGGCATAGTAAGCGCCCAGATACTTGAACAAAGGCAGACCGAGGAAATCGGCTGCTGCCCGGGCACTTGCCATAGAAACTCCCAGGATAGCATTTGCACCTAATTTGCTCTTGTTGTCGGTTCCGTCGAGCTCGATCATGGTACGGTCTATATCTACCTGATCCATGGCATCCAAGCCGACTAGCTCTGGTGCGATAATGTTGTTTACGTTTTCTACGGCTTTCAGTACGCCCTTGCCCATGAAACGACCTTTATCGCCGTCTCTTAGTTCTACCGCTTCGTGTACCCCGGTAGAAGCACCGGAGGGAACCGCTGCACGGCCCATAGAACCATCTTCTAGAAATACATCTACTTCAACAGTGGGGTTACCACGTGAGTCAAGTATCTCACGAGCCTCAATAAATTCAATTGTACTCATAATTACCTCTCCTCAAGATATTGATAATTTATTATCTTAGATAGCTGTACTATCTTATGTATTCAAAAGAAGGTCAAGGCGGGAGTTCTAAATTTGAAAATTTTAAGTAAATTTTCAGATTTAGTATTCCTGAGATCAAGGGAAGACTATGTATGAGCCTCAATTCGAATTGCTTAAGTGGATGTCTTTAAATGGGTCTTTAGAACGGATTTGTCATAAGAGCTTGACCCCATATTTTGTGCAAAGTATTATGGGGACAATATGAAATATACTCAGCTATTCGGGAAAACGTTGCGTAATGTGCATCATGGGGTAAAAAGTGAGGGGTTTGCCTTTTTACTTCGCGGAGGATTTGTTCGTTCTAATGGGAATGGCCTTTTCTCATACCTGCCCCTTGGAAATCGTGTAGTACGCAATATCAAACGACTTATGCGTGAGGAAATAGAAGCGGTAGGTGGTCAGGAGGTTAGTGTCCCGCTGATAAACCCAATTGAGCTGTGGCACAGAAGCGGTCGAGATCGGCTGGTGGGCAACGATATGGTTAGGTTTCAAGATCGCCATGGTCATAATATGGTATTAGCGCCCAGCCACGAAGAGGCTTTTGTTGATCTAGTGCGTATGGGGTTGCGTTCTTACCGTGACTTACCTGCCTTTATGTATCAGTTTCAATTAAAAGTTAGAGATGAAGAACGTATACGCAACGGCTTAATTCGCACAAAAGAGTTTCTTATGAAAGACGCCTATTCTTTTCACCGTTCTGCTTCGGATTTGAATAATTTTTTTCCAAAGGTCTTCGCAGCATATCAGCGAATTTTTGAGCGCTGTGGTCTGGATGTGTTGCCCGCTGAATCTGGGGTCGGGTATATGGGGGGGGAGAAAGCCTTTGAGTTTATGATCCCCAGTAGCATTGGAGATGATCTTTTGGTTGAGTGCACCCAGTGTGGATATCGGGCTAATAAAAGCGTAGCGATGGGGCTTAAAGATTTTCATACTGACACCCCTCTGGAACTGGAGTCGATTGATACGCCCGGCTGCACTTCAATGGAAGAGCTCTCACACTTTCTGGGGGTCGAGAAGCACGAGCTGGCGAAAACAATGATATTTAAAACTATGAGTGGTTTGGTGATGGCCGTGGTCAGAGGGGATCACGAGGTAAGTAAGGAGAAGCTTTCCCGCTTTTTGGGTGAACCTGTTCTTGAGAAGGCCGACCAGCAGGATGTTGAGCAGGTCGGGTTTGTTCCCGGTTATCTGTCTCCGATTGATCTGAAAGGTTCTATCCCGCTGGTAGTGGATGGTACGGTAGCCAAATCTACTAATTTGGTGGTCGGTGGAAATGAGGAGGGAGTGCATCTAAAAAATGCAAACTTTGGACGTGATTTTGAGTCTCCCCATGTGGCGGACATTTCAATGATAAAGCCCGAGAACAAGTGCCTTCAGTGCGGTGGTTCATTGCAGGAAATTCGGGCATTGGAGTTGGGTAATATTTTTAAGCTGGAGGATTTTTATTCACGCTCCATGGGCCTCTATTTTCAAGAGGAGAATGGCAAAAAGGTGTATCCCTTTATGGGGTCTTATGGTATTGGTATTGGTCGTCTTTTGGGAGCTATTGCGGAGCAGCTGCACGATAAACGGGGCATCCTGTGGCCTAGTGAATTGGCACCATACCGGTTCTTTTTAATGGGCATTGGTAAGAGCGATTCAGTACGGCAAAAAGTGGATAATATATACGAGAAATTTCATGCAGACACCCTTTTAGATGATCGTAAAGAGTCCCCGGGGGTAAAATTTCAGGATGCTGAGCTTCTGGGTATACCCTACCGAATTGTACTCTCTTCAAAACGCAATCGCGAGGATACGGTAGAGTTTTATAATCGCTACACTCGACAGAGCCGACTGGTTAAAATTGAGGAAGTTGAGGAAACAATGAAGGAATTGCAGAAGAAGGAAGTTCTTCCCAAATAAGGAGATCGATACATATGGCAGAGAACAAAGAAATCCGTCCGGCGGAGCTGACAGAAGAGGTAATCGATCAGATAATCTTCGGAATGGAGAATCAACAGGCGGATTATCTGTTTGATATCAAAGAGGGTGTTTTAGTTCACTCCAATGAATCGGTTGTCACGGAGCAGGAGGAGGGTGAAGAACGGTTTGTTGAGCTTCCGAATTGGCGTCCTGTTGACGGGTTCTATTTAATGGAACGCTTTGTTGCATTTATCAAAAACCCTATTTACCGGCAGGAGATGCGGGATGCCTTGAACGGTGGGCGCGGTGTCTTTCGCCGTTTTAAGGATGTATTGAAGAGGTATGAACCCCTCGAACGGCAGTGGTTTACCTTTAAAGAGCGGGAAATGCGTCAAGTGGTGTGGGATTGGTATGCAGCTGTTACCGATTCGGTAGCCTTAAATCGACTGGGTGAAGAACCGGAGGAAACTGAAGATCTGGTGTTAAGCGATTTTCTCATCCAAAGTGGAATGGGGCGATGGAACGATAAAATCGAAGAGTCGGCTATCAAGGCCAAAAACGAGTCGGTACAGGACATTTCTGTGGCACTGAAGGATTATATGCTTGACACAGAATCGAATAGCTGCCGGGAGAATGAACATAAAGAGATCCTGTATGCCGAGACGCCCCTAGGGGAGTTCGCCGGCTGTATCCTAGGTACCTATGTTGCGTCACAATACAGTACGGTATTGGATTTGCGGTATATCTATGTCGAGCCCCAATTTCGGGGGTTAGGGCTTTCGCGTCTGTTTATAGACCGGGCCACAGAAATTGCCGCCAGTAACGGGGTTAACCAGATTGTAATTGAGCTGCTTGGGAAGACACTTTTTTTGCAAGACGATTTAGAGGAGAGGGGCTTCCGGGAATTTGGGCGTCGCTATTCTCTAAGTGTCGAAGTCGAGGATACAAGATGTTCAAACTGACCTTTGCAATAAAAGAACTTGATGGACAGACCCTTGCCCTAAAATTGCATTGGGGTTTTAGAGCAGCATTTGCTGTTTTTGCAGCCATTATCTTTGCGAGCATGCAGGTAAGTACTTCGCAAGGGGGTGGAGGGGTAGTGCCCACGATTCTTATTGTGGTGTTTACAGGGATAGCCCTGTACAATGAAAGTTGGTACTTTTACAAGAACGAGGGTTCAGTGCAGCATAGGCATGGGCTCTTGCTATTTGCTGCCCGTAAGAACTACTCCGCTTCAGATATTGAAAGTCTGGAGGTGAAGGCCTTTCGTACCGGAAGTGTTCCCGTCGGTCAGGGTTCTTCCGGGCAGAGAGGGAAAAGGCGTTTTTTTCAGAAGGATTTGCTCACTCTCAGTTTGGTTTTCAACAGCGGTGAGAAGAAGGATATTGAAATAACCGAGAACAAAAATAAGGCGGCCCTGCAGAGCAAGGCCGCCGAAATTTCCGATTTCATGGGAATCCCCTACCATTCGGAAGTTTAAAAGGTGGCTTACGCCTAGTAATTTAGGCGGCGGAGCTGTTAGTTCAGCCGAGACTTCTGCTCCTGGGTAAAATAGAGGTAGCAGGCCACCTTGTGGTCGGTATCCACATCGAGTAGTTCCGGAACATTCTTTTTACACACATCCATCCGGTGCGGACAACGGTCATAAAAATAGCAGCCGAAGCGCTCCTGATCGGGGGCGGGAACATCCCCTTCCAGTACAATCCGCTTCCGGGTTCGCTCGACCTTTGGATCGGGGATTGGAGCCGCTGAGAACAGCGCCTTGGTATAGGGGTGCAGGGGCTGTTTATAGAGACTCTTGCTTTCGGCGATTTCCACAACTTTGCCAAGATACATAACGGCAACCCGGTTACTGACATACTCAATTACCGACAAGTCATGGGCAATAAACATATAAGTGAGGTCGAATTCTTCCTGCAGCTCGAGGAACAGATTCAGAATCTGGGCCTGTATCGACACATCCAAGGCGCTGACCGGTTCATCCGCCAGGATTACCCGCGGATTGAGCGCCAGTGAACGGGCAATGCCGATGCGCTGGCGCTGACCTCCGGAGAACTCATGGGGATATCGATTTTTGAAGTAGCGGGAGAGGCCGACCCGCTCCATCAGATTCTCTACCTTCGCCTCCATTTCTTTGCGGTCCATATCCAGCAGTCGGCGATTCCGATAGATGTCCAATGGTTCGCGAATGATGTCATTTACCACCATTCGCGGGTTGAGCGAGGCATAAGGGTCTTGAAACACCATTTGAATCTGGCGTCTTGTCTTTAAAAGCTCAAATTGGCTGAGCTTAGTCAGATCGGTTCCTTCAAAAATTACCTCCCCGGAAGTAGGCTGGTACAGCTGAGAAATTGCGCGGGCGGTGGTAGATTTACCGCAGCCCGATTCACCGACAACGCCAAGGGTTTCTCCCTTACGCAGGGTAAGGTCCACCCCGTCCACAGCACGGATTGCTCCAACTTTACGTTTAAAAATGATCCCGTCTTCGATCGGGAAGTGCATTTTAAGATCTTTAGTTTCTAGTAACACATCGTGTTTCATGTATTCAAACTCCTCATGAATAGAGCCAGCAACTGACTCTGCGGGTGGATGATCCGTCTTCGGTTTTTACCTCGCTAGGATACTTATTCTTACAAATATCCATGACGTGCGGACAGCGGGGGTAAAAGGGACAGCAATCCGGTAGATCGATAAGGTTTGGCGGCTGTCCCGGAATTGATGACAGCTTTTTACCGGTTTTTTTGTCCAATCGGGGCACAGAGCTTATCAGCCCCTGAGTATAGGGGTGTTTCGGCTCTTCAAACAGCGATTCGGTGTCCGCCTCTTCTACAATCCGGCCTGCATACATAACCGCAATTCGGTCACACAGTCCGGCCACTACCCCCAAGTCGTGGGTTATCATTATCAAGGCAGTGCCGAGTCGGTCGGATAAATCCTGCATAATTTCCAGAATCTGGGCTTGGATAGTTACGTCCAGTGCGGTAGTGGGCTCGTCGGCGATAAGCACTTGGGGTTTGCAGCTGAGAGCCATTGCAATCATTACGCGCTGTCGCATACCGCCGGAGAACTGGTGCGGATAGTTGTCGATGCGCCTTTCCGGTTTAGGGAGGCCCACCATCCGCAGCATTTCAATTGAATGTTCCCGGGCGGTTTTCTTATCCTCATGCTGGTGAAGCATAATTGTTTCGATCATTTGGGTGGAAATCTTTAAAAAGGGGTTAAGGCTGGTCATTGGGTCTTGGAAGATCATAGAGATCTTGTTCCCACGGATATTTCTTAATTTCGATTTAGGCAGTTTTAGGATGTCCACCCCTTCCAATTTTACACTTCCCCCTACTATTTTGCCGGGAGGTGACGGGATTAAGCGCAGTAAGGACTGGTTGGTCACCGATTTA
>Ga0209947_1000636_pt1 | contig 21776 bp, 21 predicted proteins | sample SalPonR2_B_D2_MG_FD_185706 | JGI IMG/M metagenome (GOLD analysis project Ga0209947, IMG submission 185706) | Salt pond soil microbial communities from South San Francisco under conditions of wetland restoration - Salt Pond MetaG R2_B_D2_MG... ...
CACCATGGCCGAACAGTATCCGCTGTCGCAGACGCCGCTATCGATCATCCTCGACCGGTCCGTGGACCTTTCCAGATCGGGAATGGTCGTCGGCCACGAGTATGACGGCACCGCCACCCGCGTCATCGCGCAGGACCCGGAGCGGCCCGAGATCGGGAGCCTGACGATGGTCTTCACCGGCGACCCGGTGGAGCTTCGCCAATGGGTCGTCACCGATCAGGCCGGCACGGACACGACGGTGGTGCTGGGCAACCTCGACAGGGAAGAGCGCCTGTCCCAGATGCTGTTCAGCATTCCGATCGAGATCAACCGGCGCAGCGGCGAGTGACGGCGTCTTAGCGCTTGCCGCAGGTGATCAGCTGCATCTCGTAGGTGGCGGCACGCTCGGCCACGCTGTCGGCAACGCGCAGAAGCCATGGCTTGGCATTGTAGCTGCCCCGGCGATAGCCCGCGTGCCCCTCGTGATAGGCGAGGTACTGGTTGCGCGCGTCGTTCAGGGGGATGCCGTTGCGCTCGGCGCTGAGCGTCATGTACCAGCCCATGAAATCGGACGCGTCGCGGATGTCCGTGCGGCGTGCCAGCCGGTTTCCCGTCTCCTGCCGGTATTCCGCCCAAGTGCCGTCCAGCGCCTGGCTGTAACCGTAGGCCGAACTCATGCGTCCCATCGGGATGATGCCCAGCGCGTAGACATGCGGTGGCCGCGCATCACCGACGAAGCGGCTTTCCTGATGGAAGGTGGCCATCTGCACGGGAACTGGCACGCCCCAGCGGCGTTCGGTCTGTTGCATAGCCCTGAAATACTTCGGCCGCTCATCGGCCAGAAGACACGCGTTGTCCAGATTCCGCGGGGCGCTGAAGCTGCCGCCACCACACGCGGCAAGGAATCCGGCCGCAATGACAAGGAGGAAATAGGGTTTCATTTTGCTGCCTGCTCGATGGCCGTTTTCGACCTTTGCGACAGTATACGCCAGAAATCGCCTCAAGAAAACCGGGGCGTCGGGGCGGGGCGCCGGTCTTTGCGCAATCGTGATCGCGCGGCGGCGAAGCATGCGGCGCATCTTTGCGTCAAATCGACTGTCGGTCGTGTTTCCACAGTCTGTTTCCCTCGAATCGCGGTGCGATCCATGGACAAGAACCCCCAACGGACGTTAGCAGTTGGGCAGGGGCTGATGGCAATGTTGAAGACTCAAGCAAAATACAATCTTGGTCAGGTGGTGCGCCACAAGAAGCACCCGTTCCGCGGTGTCGTGTTCGACATCGACGCGGAGTTCTCGAACAGCGACGAATGGTATGACGCGATCCCCGAGGGCGCCCGCCCTCGCAAGGGTCAGCCATTCTACCATCTCCTAGCCGAGAACGATCACACCTATTACGTGGCCTATGTCTCGGAACAGAACCTGATCCCCGATGAAACCGGGGAGCCGGTGGATCATCCGGATCTGGGCGACCTCTTCGGGGAGTTCTCCGAAGGGCGCTATCCTCTGGAATTCCAGCTCAACTAGGGTTCTGACCCGAAACTGGCCACCAGACCGCCACGCCCTCAGTAGCCGAGGGCGCAGCCGTCCTTGCGCGGGTCAGACCCGCCTTCCAGAACACCATGGTCATGGATGCGGATCGCCTGCGCGCCGCCGATCCCGGTCTCGGGGATCACGACGTTGTGCCCCATCTCCGCGAGTTCCTGTCGCACGGTGTCCGAGTAGCCCTTTTCAACCTTCATCGGCCCGTATTCGGTGAAGCAGCGCGGCGCGTCGATCGCCGCCTGCGGATCGAGCCCGAAATCGACGATATTCGTGACCATGCGCGCGTGTCCCGTGGACTGGTACTGTCCGCCCATCACGCCGAATGGCATGACGACCTTGCCGTTCTGTCGCAGCATCGCGGGGATTATCGTGTGCATCGGCCGCTTGCCGCCACCGGCCTCGTTCGGGTGCCCCTCGTCGAGGCGGAACCCCGCGCCGCGATTGTGGAAAAGGATGCCGAACTTGTCCGACGCCACGCCCGAGCCGAAATCCTTGAAGATCGAATAGATGATCGACACCGCCATGCGGTCGCGATCCACGACCGTCAGGTACACGGTTTCCTTGTGCGGGCTTTCGGTAGGATGGGGCGGGCAGGGCATGGCGCGCGAAGGGTCGATCTGTGCGGCCAGCGCCTTGCCCGTCGCGGGGTCCAGCATCTCCTGCAAACCGGTGACATGATCCGCGTCGCCGATGATCCGGTCGCGCGTCGCGTAGGCGAGCTTGGTCGCCTCGGCCTCGATATGGGCGCGGAGCGTGCCCCAGGGGTCCATCGCGGCGATGTCGAATTCGGCCAGGATGTGGTTCAGCAGGATCGCCGTGGCGCCTTGACCGTTCGGCGGATGCTCCACCAGTTCGACGCCCTTGTAGAAACCGCTGACGGGCGTGGTGTAATCCGAGCGGGTCGACGCGAAATCATCGGCAGTGTGCACGCCGCCGATGGCCTGCAGCGATGCGACCATGTCCTCGGCCACCTCGCCCTCGTAGAAGCCGGCGCGCCCCTGGGCGGCGATCCTGCGCAGCACGTCGGCCTGGCGCGGCTGGCGGAACAGCTGGCCCGGGCAGGGTGGCTCGCCGTCGATCAGGTAGTAATCGCGCGCCCGTCCGCTGAGATTGTCGTGATGGTTCTTCCAGTCGAAGGCGGCGCGCGGCGCGACCGGAACGCCGGCCTCGGCATAGTGGATGACGGGGGCCAGCACCGCGTCGAGGCCCAGTTTCCCGTGATCCTCGGACAGGCGGCAGAACGCGTCCACCGCACCCGGAACCGTGACGGGCTCGGGCGCGCCGAAAAGCGGCATGTGGCTATGGCCGGCAGCCCGCATCCCGGCCGCGGACAGCGCGGCAGGCGCGCGCCCCGATCCGTTGAGCGCGATGATCTCCTCGCTTCCGGCGGGCTTTACCAGCGCGAAGCAATCGCCGCCGATCCCGGTCATCGCGGGTTCGCAAAGACCCAGCAGCACACTGCCCGCGATCGCGGCATCCGCAGCATTGCCGCCCGCCTGAAGGATGTCGACGGCGACCTTCGCCGCCAATGGGTGCGACGTGGCGCACATGCCGTTTTCCGCGTAGACCGCGGACCGGCCCGGATGATGGAAATCTCGCATTCTGTCCCTCCGCTCGGATGCCCGACGCGCAAACTACGGGTCCTGACGCCGACGGCAAGGGCGTGTTTCATGGTGCTGGCGGGAAGGGGCTGGGGCAAAGACCTCGACGTCGCGCACTGGGTGGGGGCTTGATACACGCGACGCCGAGGGAAGCCTCTGCAGCTACGCCAATCGGTATCGCAACGATTCGCGGCGGAGATTGGTGCGCAATATGGCATTTCCTTGTTCTGGCGGCAGAAATGGGCGGACCTGCCTGCCCCTCCTGTCCGCCATCCCTCCGGAGTTTGCCGCAGGGCAGTCACGGCCGGTCAGGAGATCGTGAAACAAAGCCGGTTCCAGTCGCCGCGCCGATTGTAGGACAGGTCACTGGTCAGGTGGCGCAGCAGCGGCCAACCGAACCCGCCCTCGGGCCATTTTTCAAGTGCGACGGGGTCGGTGGCGGGCATGCTGCCTCCGGGCAGGGTATCACCGGGCAGCGGCGTGCCCCGATCCTCGATCCTGAAATGCAGGCGACGGGCGCAGGCCTCGATCTCGATCAGAACCGGGAGGCCGCTTTGGCCCGCATAGGCGTGTTCCTCGATATTGTTGAGCGCCTCGGCCAGCGCGATGGTCGCGTCCTCTACCTTGTCATGCGGCAGGCCCCGCCCCGTCAAATACCCCGCCACGTCCCGTAGAAGGGCAGAGACGACGCCCTTGCCCGAGTCGAAGCGCAGCACCGCCCGGCCATCGGGCGGAGTAGCCATAACGTATCCGTCGCCCCCGGTCACCGCAGCTCTAGGCCCTTTGGCGATCGTGCATGTCCGAAAAAAAGGCCTCCGCGTCCGCGTATATGGGAAAGACCCGATCCATATGTGTCAGCCGCAGGACCTTTTCGACAGCGGGCTGGAGACCGGCAAGGGCGAGCCTGTGACCCGCGCCCAGCAGCTTGCGTGCGGCGACGACGGCGCCAAGCCCGCTGGAATCGAGAAACTCCACCTCGGTCAGGTCGAGCAGGACGGCCCGGCCGGAACGGGGGCCGGGCAGGCCCGGCGCTTCACGGTCCAGCGTCCGGGTGATTTCCGAAAAACGATCCTTGAACTGGATGGCGACGGCCGCATCGATGCGTTGCGCGTGCGCGCGCACGACCCCCACGCCGTTGACGGTTTCAAACGACAAGTTCACGACTGCACTCCGACGATTTGCTCTGCTATCAGGTTAGGCGCCGAGTCTTTCCAATTCGTGGACGCTCGCGGGCCAGAGGGAGGTGCAGATCATGGAAACCGTCGTCATCGCGGGGGCCGCCCGCACGCCCATGGGTGGCTTCCAGGGGGACCTGTCGCCCCTCTCCGCCGCGGAGCTTGGCGGCGCCGCGATATCCGCCGCACTGGACGGTGCCGGCACGCCCGAGGTTGACGAGGTCCTGATGGGCTGCGTCCTGCCCGCCGGCCAGGGGCAGGCGCCCGCGCGGCAGGCGGGCTTTCTTGCCGGCCTCGGCGACGAAGTGCCGGCCACGACGCTCAACAAGATGTGCGGCTCGGGCATGAAGGCGGCGATGATCGCCTGGGACCGGCTGGCGCTGGGCCAGGCCGACGTGATCGTCGCCGGCGGCATGGAAAGCATGACGAACGCCCCCTACCTTCTGCCGGCCATGCGCGGCGGCGCGCGCATCGGCCATCAGAAGACATACGACCACATGTTTCTCGACGGGCTCGAGGACGCCTATGAACGCGATTCTCAGGGCGGGGGCCGCCTGATGGGCACCTTCGCCGAGGATTGCGCCGAGGCGTTCCAGTTCACCCGTGACCAGCAGGACGACTACGCGCTGGGTTCGCTCTCCAATGCGCTGGCCGCAATCGAAAGCGGCGCCTTCGCGGCCGAGGTGGCACCCGTCACCATCCGCTCCCGCAAGGGCGAGGCGCGGATCGATACGGACGAACAGCCCGGAAAGGCGCGCCCCGAAAAGATCCCGCAGCTCAAGCCCGCCTTCCGCGAGGGCGGCACGGTCACGGCGGCCAATTCCTCGTCGATCTCCGATGGCGCCGCGGCGCTCGTCCTCTCCCGCGCCGAGGCTGCCGAGGCCAAGGGCCTCACCGTCCGCGCCCGCATCCTCGGCCATGCCTCCCACGCGCAGGCCCCGTCGCAGTTTCCGACCGCCCCCGTTCCGGCCGCGCGCAAGCTTCTGGATCGCATCGGCTGGAACGTGGACGATGTCGACCTCTGGGAAGTCAACGAGGCCTTCGCGGTCGTCCCCATGGCCTTCATGCGGGAACTGGGCGTGCCCCGCGAAAAGATGAACATCAATGGCGGCGCCTGCGCGCTGGGCCACCCGATCGGCGCGTCCGGTGCGCGGATCATGGTGACGCTGCTCCACGCGCTCGAGGCACACGGCCTGAAACGCGGCGTCGCGGCCATCTGCATCGGCGGCGGGGAAGGCACGGCCATCGCCATCGAACGGACCTGATCCCTTCATCTTTCCAAAAATACCGCTCCGGGGAGCGCGAGGGGTGGAAAACCCCTCGCTCCCGCCACCAGCCAAGGACGCATCCATGCAGGTCGACTACCCAACGCTCGCAAAAACCGTCGTCGCGCTGACCGAGGGCGAGACCGATGCCGTCGCGCTCATGGCCACGCTCGCCTGCGAGATCCATCACTCCGACGATCGGTTCGACTGGACAGGCTTCTACCGCGTCACGGAACCGGGACTGCTCAAGATCGGGCCCTACCAGGGCGGGCATGGCTGCCTCGTGATCCCCTTCGACCGGGGCGTCTGCGGGGCCGCCGCGCGGACCGGCAAGACGCAGCTCGTGCCGGACGTGGACGCATTCCCCGGCCATATCGCCTGCGCGTCCTCGACGCGGTCGGAACTGGTGATCCCGGTGCGCGACGGGTCCGGCGCGCTGATCGCGGTGCTCGATATCGACAGCGACCGGCCAGATGCCTTCACGCAAGAAGATGCAAGGCAGCTCGAGGCGATCCTCGCCGCGAGTTTCGCCGCTCAGCCCGTCAGCGCCGAGACATAGCCCTCGCGGATCACCGCCGGATCATAGGCCTTGCGCCCGAAGACCTCGCGCACCATCGGCTCGAAATGCTCCAGCGGACGGCTGTCGTAATCGGGGTCAAAGCTCGACTGGTCCCAGCGTTCGCAGAACTCGGCGCAGCTGTCGAAACAGGGATGGTCGCGGAACCGGTCGCGCGCATTGCGGTCCCAGCCATAGTGATGCGCGTAGTACAGCATCTGGAAGATCCCGTGATGCTCCACCACCCATGCCACGTCCCAGCGCACGAAGGGCCGCAGGACCTCCGCCGACATGCGGTCATGGTTCTGCGGCGCCAGACCGTCGCCGATGTCGTGCAGAAGGGCCGCCACGATCCAGTCGATATCCGCGCCGTCGCGTTCTGCCCGCGTGGCCGATTGCAGCCCGTGCCCGGCCCGCGTGATCCGGTAGCCTTCCAGCGTCACCTGCTCCTGCCGGCGCAACTCCTCCAGCACGCGGTCGGCGGTCAGCGCGAGGAACGGCTTCTCCAACTCGTGGAGCAGTTCGTACTCTTCCTTCGTGCCGTCCTTCATCCGGGTGAAGCTGACCGTCTCGCTCATGGTGTCGTCCCCGCGCCATGTTGATGCCCGGGCGCACTCTAGCACCTTCGGCTCCCATGTCATCCCGCCGGGCGACGCGGTCCGTGGTCTCAGGTCGCCGCGATGTCGATCGCCGCACCCGCCTGCCAGTCCGCGAATTGCGCATCCAGATCGGCGAGGTTCAGCGCGCCGGGCCCGACGCCATGCGCCGCGATCACGGCCATCAGGTCGGTCAGGAACGCGTTCAGTGGCGCCTCGATCCCGTGCATCCGTGCCAGCCACGCGATTTCCCCGTTCAGATAGTCGGTCTCCACGCGCCCGGTGCTGCGAACGAGGCTCTGCGACGTGGACCCGCCGAAGCGTTCCTCGCCGGGGATCTCGCCCATTTGCAACAGCTCCTTCCGGCGGGGCATGTCCATGCCGACATCGTCCCACGCCAGACCGGCGGCCCTCAGCACGCCCTCCGCCTCGGCCCGCACCTGCGCGGGCCAGTCGCCACGTTCGGTGCCGCGCCCCAGCGAGGCCTCCAGCGCGTTGCCGAGGTTCAGCAGAAGCTTGCCGCGCTTGCTGGCCATCACGTCCTCATGGACGAAGCCCGCCATGCCGCTTTCGTCGAAGGCCCGGGCCAGCGCCGCGTCGGCCTGATCGTGACCGGACGGAAAGCGTCCGATATCGAACAGCCCCAGCTTCGGCGTGCCGTGACAGACCACGACGCCCGGCACGGTATAGGTGGCGGGCATCATCACCGTGACGCCATGGACATTGGGAAACAGCCGCAGCGCCATCGGCTCGTTCGCGATGCCGTTCTGAAGGCAGAAGATCGGCTGGTTGCGAACACCGGCCGCGCGCAACGCCCGCAACGCATCGCCCGTGTCCTGCGATTTCATCGTCAGGCAGATCAGGTCGTCCGGCCGGAAATCGATCTCGCCGGGGTGCCCCACGACCGGAAACCGCACGCTCACGTCGCCGCCCGGATGGCGCAGGGTCATCGGCGCGTCTTTCAGCGCCTCCAGCATCCCGCCCCGGGCGATGCCCAGAACCTCCCGGCCGGCCTCGGCCAGCGCGGCGGCGATCGTGCCGCCGACCGCGCCGATACCGTGAACGATGATCCGCATCAGTAGCGGTAGTGCTCGGGCTTGAACGGCCCGTCTTGCGGCACGCCGATATAGTCGGCCTGTTCCTTGTCGAGCGGCGTCAGCTTCGCGCCGATCTTGCCCAGATGCAGGCGCGCGACCTTCTCGTCGAGCTTCTTGGGCAGGACGTAGACCTGGTTCTCGTACTGCTCACCCTTGGACCAGAGCTCGATCTGCGCGAGAACCTGGTTGGTGAAGGAGGCCGACATCACGAAGGACGGATGCCCCGTGGCGTTGCCGAGGTTCAGCAAACGCCCCTCGGACAGCAGGATGATGCGGTTGCCCGAGGGCAATTCGATCATGTCCACCTGTTCCTTGATGTTGGTCCACTTGTGGTTCTTCAGCGCGGCGACCTGGATCTCGTTGTCGAAATGGCCGATGTTGCCCACGATCGCCATGTCCTTCATCTCGCGCATGTGCTCGATGCGGATCACGTCCTTGTTGCCGGTCGTGGTGATGAAGATATCGGCGTCCAGGTTTTCCTCCAGCAGAACCACCTCGAACCCGTCCATGGCCGCCTGCAGTGCGCAGATCGGATCGGCCTCGGTCACCTTCACGCGTGCGCCGGCGCCGCGCAGGGACGCGGCCGATCCCTTGCCCACGTCGCCATAGCCGCAGACGACGGCGACCTTGCCGGCCATCATCGTGTCGGTGGCGCGGCGGATACCGTCGACAAGGCTTTCCTTGCAGCCGTACTTGTTGTCGAACTTCGACTTCGTGACGCTGTCGTTGACGTTGATCGCCGGGAAGGGCAGCTGACCATCGCGCATCAGCTGGTAAAGGCGGTTCACACCGGTTGTCGTCTCTTCCGATACGCCCTTGATCTGCGCCTTGATCCTGGTGAACCAGCCGGGGCTTTCCGCCATCCGCTTCTTGATCTGCGCCTTGATGACTTCCTCTTCCTCGGACTGGGGGACGGGAATGATCTCCTCGCCCTCTTCGGCCCGCGCGCCCAGCAGAACGTAAAGCGTGGCGTCGCCGCCATCGTCGAGGATCATGTTCGGTCCGTCGGAGAACATGAAGGACTTGTCGAGGTAATCCCAATGTTCTTCCAGCGTCTGGCCCTTGATGGCGAAGACGGGGATGCCGGCCTTGGCAATGGCGGCGGCCGCGTGATCCTGCGTCGAGAAGATGTTGCACGAGGCCCAGCGCACATCCGCGCCCAACGCGGCGAGCGTCTCGATCAAGACGGCCGTCTGGATGGTCATGTGCAGGGAACCGACGATGCGCGCACCTGCCAGCGGCTTGTCCGCGCCGTATTCCTCGCGCAGCGCCATGAGGCCCGGCATTTCGGTTTCGGCGATGTCGAGTTCCTTCCGGCCGAACTCGGCAAGTGAGATGTCTTTGACGATGTAGTCGGTCACGGGGCTCTGTCCTTGCAGGTGATCAAAGGGTTTCCGGGCACTTAGCACCGGGACCCCGATGCGGCAATGCCGCATGGCAAACGGGGTTTATGGCCGGCAGGATTTCCATGTCCTGCATATGTGCGAGGGCGGCCCCTTCATCCTGGAAGAAAACTCCGGGGGCTTGGGGGCTGGCCCCCAATCCGGCAGATGCTACAAGGCCGCACGGTCCCAATACCGGAGCCATGCCCCGTGCCCAAAGCCCCGCCCCGCGCCTGGCAGCGGATGCTGTCGGGTCGACGCCTCGACCTGCTCGATCCCACGCCCGTGGATATCGAGATCGAGGATATCGCCCATGGTCTCGCCTTCGTCGCGCGCTGGAACGGCCAGACGCGCGGCGACTATCCCTATTCCGTGGCGGAACACTCGCTTCTGGTCGAGGACATCCACGGCCGCCTTCACCCAGAGGTGCCGGTGAAATGGCGACTCGCGGCGCTTTTGCATGACGCGCCTGAATACGTGATCGGCGACATGATCTCGCCGGTGAAGGCCGCGGTGGGGCCGGGCTATGGCGAGCTTGACGCGCGGCTCGCCGCTGCGATCCATCTGCGCTTCGGCCTGCCTGCCGTCCTGCCCAAACCGGTGAAACAGGCGATCAAGAAGGCCGACCGTGTTTCGGCCTGGCTGGAGGCGGTGCAGATCGCCGGTTTCGCCGAGGCGGAGGCGGACCGGTTCTTCGGTCGTCCCGATGCCGCGCTGATCGATGGCCTGACGCTGCGCCTGCGTCCGCCGGCCGAGGTGCGCGCGGCCTTCACCGCACGCCACGTCGATCTGATGGCGGCGTTTTGAGGGGCGTCACGCTTCGCCGCGCCGGCCCTGCCGATGCTCGTGACATCGCCGCCATGCTGTCACGGGTCCTCGCGGCCGCCGACACCTCCGCGATCAGGGGCCCGGTGGGCGCCGACACGATCCGGGGGTGGATGGCCGCCGCCCCCGCGCGGTCGCGCTGGACGGTTGCCGAGGGCGAGGCGGGGGAGATCCTCGGCCTGCAATGGATCGAACCACATGCGGGATTGCCGCACGAGGCCGCGGATATCGCGACATTCGTCCTTCCGGGACGTCAGCAGCTTGGCATCGGCTCGGCCCTGTTCACGGCGACCGAACGGGCCGCGCGTGATCTCGGCTATGTCTGGATCAACGCCACGATCCGCGCCGACAACGAGGGCGGGCTCATCTACTACCAGTCGCGCGGGTTTCGGGTGTGGAAGCGCGAGACCGGGGTGAAGATCGCGCCTGGGCGGGTCGTCGACCGGATCTGCACGCGCTACGACCTCGACTAGGGGCTAGCGGAAGAAGCAGGTCGCCCCGGACCACATCAGCAGGATCGCGCTTTCGGTTTCGTCCAGAAGCCCGCTTACGGGACCGATGTTGAACTCGTTGCCGAGCGTCGTGACCTGAAAGCTGACCTGCGGCATCTCGGTCCGGGCCTGGCCGGGTATGAAGCCGCCATCGATCGGAAGCGTCGGGTCGGACGACACCCAGCCCCGGAAATCCTCATCGACGAAGTTGAGCGACAGGCCGCCGTCCCAACGCGCGATGGTCATCGGACCCGCGCCGCATTCCGCGACCGTCGTGACCTCGACCGGTCCGGCCCGCAACAACCGCGTGACCGTGTCGATCACGCCCACCTGCGCGCGGCCGAAATCGATGCTGAGCCGCGAGATCGTCGGATCGATCCCGGTGCCGGTCAGCGTGAAGACCGGAAGCTCCGGCTCCTCGGGCGTGGTCACGCATGCGGACAGCACGAAGGCGGAGACGATCAGGGCAATGACATGGCGCATCGGGTTCGGATCGTTACCGGGGGCTGCGCTTGGCAAGGATGCGCTGAAGCGTCCGGCGATGCATGTTCAGCCGCCGCGCGGTCTCGCTGACGTTGCGGTCGCAGAGCTCGTAGACCCTCTGGATATGTTCCCAGCGCACGCGATCGGCCGACATCGGGTTTTCAGGCGGAGGCGGCATCTCTTCCGCCTCGGCGAGAAGGGCGGCGGTGATGTCGTTGGCGTCGGCGGGTTTCGACAGGTAATCCGTCGCGCCGATCTTGACCGCGGCGACGGCCGTGGCGATGGCGCCATAGCCCGTCAGCACCACGATGCGGCTGTCGGGCCGCTTTTCGCGCAGCACTTCCACCACGTCGAGCCCGTTGCCGTCCTCCAGCCGGAGATCGACCACCGCGTAGGCGGGCGGGCGCGCCGTGGCGATGGCCTTTCCCGCGGCGACGGAACTTGCCGCCTCGACGGCAAAACCGCGTTTTTCCATGGCCCTTTCGAGCCGTCGCAGGAACGGCTCGTCATCGTCCACCAGCAAGAGCGACTTGTCCTGTCCGATGTCCCTCAGGGTGCGTTCTTGGCTCACGCGGCAATTCCTCCGGTCGTTTGATCCACTTATAGGGCAGTGGAGAGGATGGTCAATTTGTCGCGTATAGGTTGAGCGCGCAGGATTTGTCCACGCAGAAGCGGAAATCGCCGAGCCTGTGGCGGTCAGGACCCGCTCGCCGCGGCCTCTACGAAACAGGCGGTGGTCTCGGCCATCTCGGCGGGCGTGACCTCGCGGTTGAAGAATTCGACGAACCCGTGTTCCGGCAGGACGAGATAGGAAAACGCCGAATGATCGACGAGGTAATAGGGGTCATCCCCCTCGCGATTGATGCGGTAGTAGACCCGGTAGGCGCGCGCCGCGGCGTCCGTCTGCTCCGGCGTGCCGGTGAGGCCCAGCATGCGCGGATGCACGTTTGCCGTGAAATCGTCCATCACCTCGGGCGTGTCGCGCTCGGGGTCGACCGTGATCATCACCGGCTGCACCATGACGCCCTGGTCTTCCAGCATGGCCACGGCCTCGGCGTTGCGCACCGTGTCGAGCGGGCAGACATCGGGGCAGAAGGTGTAGCCGAAATAGAAGAGGCTCGGCATCGTGACGACGTCCTGATCGGTCACCGTTTCGCCGGTTTCCGACACCAGCGTGAACGGCCCGCCGATCTGCGCCGTGCCGCCGGCGACCGACGTGGACCGGCATTGCGCGAACACGTCATCCGACGCGCCCCGCTGGCCCAGCCAGATCGCGACGCCGACCCCGGCGACGAGCACGCCGATCAAGGCGACGGAAGCGAGAGCGTAGATACGTGACACGGCACGGGACCCCGAGTTGGAAAACGTTCTGACGTTGAATACCTAAGGCCCTGCACCTATCAATTCACGATCCCGCAACTGCGACGGAACGCCCCTGATGGCCGGAGCGACGAACCCATCGATCGACCTCGTCAGTCACGATACCCGCAGTGACTGGGTTCGTCTGCGCACGCTTCTGGTGCTGCGCTGGCTCGCCATTCTGGGGCAGACGGTCACGGTCGTCACCGCCAGCTTCTATCTCGGCCTTCGGGTCGAGTTGGGCCTGTGTTTCCTCGCCATCGGCGCGTCGGTGATCTCGAACCTGATCGCGATGTCGATCTTTCCCGAAAATCAGCGCCTGAGCGACCGGGATGCGATGCTGACGCTTCTGTTCGACCTTGCGCAACTGTCGTTCCTGCTGTTCCTGACCGGTGGGCTGAACAACCCCTTCGCGCTCCTGATCCTTGCGCCGGTCACCATCTCGGCCACCGCGCTGACGATGCGCTCGACCACGATCCTCGGCGCGCTAGCCATCGTGCTGATCTCGCTTCTGGCGTATTTTCACGTGCCCCTGACGCTGACGACGGGCGAGGTTCTGCAGCTTCCCGACCTGTTCATCCTCGGCTTCTGGACCGCCATCGCCATCGGGATCATCTTCCTGTCGGCCTATGCCCGCCGCATCACCTCCGAAAGCCATTCGATGAGCCAGGCGCTTCTGGCAACGCAGATGGCGCTCGCGCGGGAGCAGAAGCTGACCGACCTTGGTGGCGTGGTGGCGGCCGCGGCACATGAACTCGGCACGCCGCTGGCCACGATCAAGCTGGTCTCGACCGAACTGGTAGAGGAGCTTGAGGGCCAGCCGCAGCTCGCCGAGGATGCGCGGCTCATCAGCAGTCAGGCGGACAGGTGCCGGGATATCCTGCGGTCAATGGGGCGGGCTGGAAAGGACGACCTGCACATGCGCTCCGCCCCGCTGGGGGCCGTGGTGCGCGAAGCGGCGGAACCCCATGCCGACCGGGGTATCGAGATCGTCATGGATTTCGCCGCCGGTCCCGGCGCGCCGGAGGGTCAGCCGATCATCTGGCGCAAACCCGAGATCATCCACGGTCTGCGCAACCTCGTGCAGAACGCGGTCGATTTCGCGGAAGGCTGGGTCTGGATCGACGGAAACTGGGGCGACGGCACGATCCGGCTCGTCATCACCGATGACGGGCCCGGCTATCCCCCCGACCTTCTGGGCCGGCTGGGCGACCCGTTCCTGCGCCGCCGCGCGCGGGCCCCCGACAGCAGCCGGCCGGGCTACGAAGGCATGGGTCTGGGCCTGTTCATTGCCAAGACGTTGCTGGAGCGTTCCGGCGCCGAAGTCGCCTTCGTGAATGCGACCGATCCGTTTCTAGGCCGCGAGGACATGGACGCGCGCGGCGGCGCCCGGGTGGAGGTGACATGGCCCCATGACGCCATCGGCCTTCTCGAGGACGAAGCCGGTGGCCCGCTGGGCGAGAACCAGCCCATCGCCATCTGAAAGCGCGCGCGTCGGCTGGCTGGCCCGAATTTAACCATCCGTTAACGGTTACCCGGCATCGTCTGGCGGGGCGCATGCGGGATGACTCAAAGGACGGCCATGACCTTTCCGGAGGGCCTTCTCTATCTCCTGTTCGCCGCGATCAGCCTGCTGTCGGCAGCCGCCGCCATGATTCTGACGGGCTATCTCCAGAACGCGATCGGTCGGCGGCCCCGTGTGGCACCGCCCGAGGCGGGGCCGGATGCGCAGACGGCCGGTGCGGCGGCGCCGGTCAGCGCGCCGATCCGCTACGCCTTCGCCGACGGGCGGCTATTGTCCGAGGTGCGCGAGGACGACCCGTTCCTCGCCCCGGATATCGACCGGCTTTACGCACAGACCGCCCTGAGCGAGGCGATGGCGACGCTGCATCCCGATCTGCCGGACCGGATCGCCGACCTGATGGCCCGTGGAGAACCCTTCCGCGTCATCGGCTACCTTGGGTCCGACGCGCTTTCCGTCGCCGGACAGGCCGAGCGCGAACATCTGGCCGTGACCATCGCCCCCGCCACGGAGGGCGAGGGCCGATCCCTCGACCTCGCCGAGCGGCATATTGAACGGTTGCGCCGCGCGCTCGCCCTCCATGCGGACGCCCAGTGGACCGAGGCCGCCGACAGGCGCGTGACATGGTGCAACGAGGCCTATCTGAAGCTTGCCGCCGAGACTCGCGGCGAAGGACCGGAGCGGCTGCGCTGGCCGCCCATCCGTCTGTTCGGCGAACAGCTGGACCCACCCCCGACCGATGGAAACCAGCGGCGCTGTCATCTCAGGCGGTGCAATCCCGACGCCACGCATTGGTTCGAGGTCACCTCGCTCCGCCTCGAGGGGGGGGGCATCCTGTTCAGCGCGCGGCCGATCGACCGGCTGGTGACGGCGGAAACCTCGCTCAGGGACTTCGTGCAGACGCTGTCCAAGACCTTCGCCACCCTGCCCGTGGGGCTGGTGGTGTTCGACCGCAAGCGTGAGCTTGTCCTGTTCAACCCGGCATTGGTGTCGGTCTCGACCCTCGATCCCGCCTTCTTGTCGCGCCGCCCGACCCTGCGCGCCTTCCTTGACCAGCTGCGCGAGGTTCAGCGCATGCCCGAGCCGCGCGATTATCGATACTGGCGGGAGGAAATCGCGCTGCTCGAACAGGGCGCGGAGGCGGACCGCTATCACGAGATATGGACCTTGCCGAGCGGTGAGACGCTGCGCGTGACGGGCCGACCGCATCCCAATGGTGCGATCGCCTTCGTGTTCGAGGATATCAGCCAGGAAGTGTCCCTGACGCGGCGGTTCCGGACCGATCTGGACCTCGATCTCTGCATCCTCGACGACCTGCCTGCGGGAATGATCGTCTTCGACAGGGACGGCGAGGTCCTGCGCACCAACGCGGCCTACCGTGCGCTGATGCGCGACCGCTTCGACGGCGCGGCGAACAAAGTGTCCGCCCTCGACACGACGGAGGCCACCCTGACCGAGATGACGCTGGTCTGGCAGGAGGTTTTCCTTCCCTCCGGCCTCTGGGGCGAGATCCGGCAGTTCGTCCGCCATGAGACCGACCGGGCGGCGTGGTCCGACGCGGTGACCGAACGATCGGGCGCACGGATGCATTGCCGCGTCGCGCCGCTCAGGGGCGGCAATACCGTCGTCTGGTTCCTGCCCGCCGATACCGGCTGGGCGGGGCTTCTGTCGGACGGGGCATGGTTGGGCGAAAGCGACAGCGGCGTGACGCGGGACACCGCGAGGGCGGGCGCCGAACGCGGCGAAGGCGTCGCCTGAGGAGTTGCGGCCACGGCCCCCTTGGATAGAGTCGGAGACATGAAGTCCGACGCGCCCCTTCCCCCCGTCCCCGCCGTCGCATGGCAACGCCCGCCCGGCTGGGTGCGGCGCGCGCTCTTTCGTGCCGGGACACCGGAGGCGACGGATGCGCTGGCGCGCCGGCTTGCCGACGCCACGGAACCCGGCGACACGCTGCTGCTGTCGGGAGAGCTTGGCGCGGGGAAAAGCCACTTCGCCCGCGCCTTCATCCGCCACGCGCTGGGCCCGGGATCGGCGGAAACCGACATCCCCTCGCCCTCCTTCACGCTGGTGCAGACCTACGAGACGGATACGGGCGAGATCTGGCACGCGGACCTCTACCGGCTCGGCGGCCCGGAGGAGAGCCTCGAGCTGGGGCTGGACGAGGCGATGGACACCGCACGCTGCCTGATCGAATGGCCCGAACGCCTTGCGCCGGACTGGCCCGAGGCGGCGGTGATGCTTCGCTTCGAGGCCGACCCGCAAGATGACGACGCGCGCCTGATCGGGCTCTGGTCGAAAGCCGACGGGCCGACGGCGCGCCGCGTGCGCGCCGCTTGGCCGGCGGGGGTGGGCCAATGACGCGCGAGGCCGCCTTCCTCGACGGCGCGGGCTGGGCGGGGGCGCGTGTGGTGTCCATCCCGTCCGACGCGTCTGATCGCAGCTATCGCCGCCTCCGCCGAGCCGATGGCGCGACAGCGATCCTGATGCAGGCGCCCGTGACGATCTCGGACGCGGCGGCCCGTCAGTTTACCGTGTTCCGGCGGGTGGCGGACTGTCTGCGCGGGCTTGGCCTCGCCGCGCCTGCCGAGCTGGCCGCGGACCCGGAGGCGGGTTTGCTGCTGCTGGAGGATCTGGGCGAGGTGCCGCTTTCGGCGCTGCTCGACCGGGGCGCGTCCGACGCGCGGGAGGCCTATGACGCCGTCCTGTGCGTCCTGCTGCGTCTGGCGGAGGAACCCGGCCCCGACTGGATGGCGCGGCCGGACGCGACCGGGATGGCCGCGATGGTCGACCTGACCTTCTCGCTCCTGCCCGGATCGGAGGCGCTGGCGCAGGAGACGCGCGGCGAACTGGCGGAACATCTCGGTGGTATATGGGACAACTTCGCCGTGTCGCTGCGCGATGTGCATGGCGACAACCTCATTTGGCGACCCGACAGGACGGGGCCGCAGCGCATAGGCCTTCTGGATTTCCAGGACGCGCTGGTCCTGCCCGACGGATACGACCTTGCCTCGCTCGTGGACGATCCGCGCCGCACCGTGCCCGAGGCATGGCGCGTCGACCTGATCCGCGCCCATGCCGCCGCCACGGGCCGGAGCGAGGCCGACATGTCCCGCCGGGTCGATCTGCTCTCGCTGCAACGCAATCTGCGCATTCTCGGCATCTTCCGGCGGCTGGCCTCGGAACTCGACCGTCCGGCCTACGCCCGGTTCCTGCCGCGCACCCGCACGCTCTTGACCCGCAGCGCCAGCCACCCGGAGCTGCACCGTCTGCGTCCGCTCGTGGCCCAACTGCTCGACCGGACGGCGCATTGGCAGGCGGAGGCGGCGGCGTGAGTTTTCCCTGCCTGATCCTTGCGGCCGGTTTCGGGACCCGCATGGCGCCCCTGACGCACGACAGGCCCAAGGCGCTGATCGAAGTGGCGGGTCGGCCGCTGATCGCCCATGCGCTGGACGCAGCACGGCAGGCCGGCGCCGGACCCATTGCCGTCAACGGCCACTACCGGGCCGAGGCGCTGCGCGCGTGGCTGGCGGTGCATGCGCCCGATGTGCATTTCCTCCATGAGACACCGGATATCCTCGACAGCGGCGGGGCGGTGAAGAACGCGCTTGGCCTTCTGGGTCATGGGCCGCTCTTTACCCTGAACGCGGATGCGGCCTGGGGCGGGCCTGCCCCGCTGGATGCGCTCGCCCGCGCATGGGACCCGGAGCGGATGGACGCGCTTCTGGCGCTGGTCCAAAGGGATGCGGCCATCGGGCGGCAGGGGGGTGGGGATTTCTCCCGCGATGGCGCGGGTCGGCTCGGCTGGGACAAGGGGGCGGGCGGGCTGGTCTACGTGGGCGCGCAGATCATCACGACCGACCGGATCGCGGCCCATCCCGAGCACGCGTTTTCGCTGGTCGAGACATGGAACGCCATGATGCAGGAGGGGCGGCTGATCGGCCATGTGCATGAAGGGCGCTGGGCCGATGTGGGCCACCCTGACGGCATCGCGGCGGCCGAGGCGATGGTGGGCCATGACGCAGCTCTTTGAACCGGCAGCCGACGGCGCGCTGCGCCTTTACGCGACACCGCTCGGCGTCGATTTCTGCGCCGCGCTGATCGAGGGGCTGGAGGGCCGCCTCGCCGGTCAGCCGCCCGAGGCCATCGCGCGAGTCGAGATCCTCGTCGCCAACGCGCGCATGTTGCGGCGGTTGCAGTCGCTCTACCTCGCGCGCGGGCCGGGGTTCCTGCCGCGCCTGAGGACCGTGGCGGGCCTGTCCGAGGCCTCGGATCTCGCCGGGCTGGAGCCTGCCATGCCGCCGCTCCGCCTGCGCCTGAAACTGGCCGATCTGGTGCGGCGGCTGATCGACCGCGACCCGGAGCTTGCGCCGCGCTCCGCCATCTACCCGCTGGCCGACAGCCTCGCCGACCTGATGGGAGAGATGTTCGAGGAACGCGTCACGCCCGAGGCGATCGCGGGCCTCGACATGGGCGCGCAATCGGGCCACTGGGCGCGCAGCCAGGCGGTGCTTGGCGTGGTCGAGGACTTCTTCGGCGGGGACGCCGCTTTGACGGCAGAGGCGCGTCAGGCCCGCCTCGTCGACCGGCTGACGCGGCAATGGGCGGACGCGCCGCCCGATCATCCCGTCCTGATCGCGGGCTCCACCGGATCGCGCGGGGCGACGGCACGGCTGATGGACGCGGTCTCGCGCCTGCCGCATGGCGCGGTTGTGCTTCCGGGGCTCGACCGGGACATGCCCGCGTCGGTCTGGACGCAGCTGACCGAGGGGCGGCGCAGGCCCGGTCTGGGCGGTGAGGATCATCCGCAATACCGGTTGGCGCGCGTGGCCGGTGCCGCCGGTCTGTCGCCCGCTGCCATCCCGGACTGGGCGCCGTCCTTCGCGCCGGCCAGCGCCGCACGGAACCGCCTCGTCTCGCTGGCGCTGCGGCCCGCGCCGGTCACCGACCAGTGGCGCGAGGAGGGGCCGAGGCTCAAGGGCCTGTCCGAGGCGCTGCGGACTGTCACCTACCTGGAGGCGCCGAACCCGCAGACCGAGGCCACGGCGATCGCGCTCGGCCTTCGCGAAGCGGCCGAGAACGGCACCCGCGCTGCGCTGGTCAGCCCCGACCGCAACCTCACACGGCAGGTCGCGGCGGCCCTCGACCGCTGGAACATCACCCCCGATGACAGCGCCGGCGAACCGCTGGGCCTGACCGCGCCGGGGCGGTTCCTGCGGATGGTGGCCGAGGCATTGACCGGTCCGCTGACCTCCGAGGCGCTGGTCGCGCTTCTGTCCCATCCGCTCTGCCACAGCGGCGCGGATCGCGGCGATCATCTGCGGTTTGCCCGCGAATTCGAGCTGAAGGCGCTGCGCGGCAAGGTCGCCAGCCCCACGCCCGCCAACCTGCGTGCCTGGGCCGCCACGGTGTCGCCAGCGGACCAGGGCAACGCAGCGGCATGGGCCGACTGGGTGGCCGCGACGCTTCTGGGCCGGCGCATGCCGGGTCCGCAGTCCTTCGACGCCCGCGTCGCGGCCCATGTCGATGTGGCCGAGGCGCTTGCGGCCGGTCCGGGGCAGGCGGGGTCGGGCGAGCTTTACGAGAAGGATGCCGGCGCAGCCGCGCGCACGCTGATCGACGACCTGATGTCCGAGGCATCGGTCGGCGGGCCCATGTCCGCCCGCGACTACGCCGATTTCTTCACCGGCCTCGCCGCCGACCGCGAGGCGCGTTCCGTCCTGCGCCCGCATGCGCTGATCCAGATCTGGGGCACGCTGGAGGCGCGCGTGCAGGGGGCGGATCTTCTGATCCTCGCGGGGCTGAACGACGGCATCTGGCCCGCCGCACCCGGCCCGGACCCGTGGTTGAACCGGTCGCTTCGCGATGCGGCGGGGCTGCGCCTGCCCGACCGGGTGATCGGCCTCTCGGCGCATGACTTCCAGCAGGCCGTCGCGGCGCCCGAGGTGTGGCTCTGCCGCGCGCGCCGCGACGCGGAGACGGATACCGTGCCATCGCGCTGGCTGAACCGCCTGACGAACCTCCTGAGCGGTGCGAGCGCGGAGTCGAAACAGGCGCTCGACGACATGAAGGCGCGCGGCGACCGCTGGGTCGAGATGGCCGAGGCGCTGATGCGCCCCGCTGAGGCCGTCGCGCCCGCGCCGCGCCCGGCCCCCGCGCCGCCCGCCGCCGCCCGGCCCACGGAGATCAGCGTCACCGATGTGGAGGACCTCGTGCGCGACCCCTACAAGGTCTACGCGCGCCGCGTCCTTCGCCTGCGCCCGCTCGACCCGCTCCGGCCGCAGCCTGACGCAGCACTTCGGGGGTCCGCGTTGCACGAGATCCTCGACCGGTTCACGGCGGCCTTCCCCGATGCGCTGCCCGATGGCGCGGAAGATGAGCTTCTCGACCTCGCCGACCACGTGCTTGCCGAGCAGGCGCCCTGGCCCGCGGCACGGCGGCTCTGGCATGCGCGGCTTGCGCGGGTCGCGCCGTGGTTCGTTCGGACGGAGGGGGAGCGACGCGCCTTCGCCGCACCATGGCTGCGCGAGGCCAAGGGCAGGTGGACCGTGACCGGCCTGCCCCATGCCCGCGCGATGACGCTGGTGGGCAAGGCCGACCGGATCGACCGGCTGGAGGACGGGCGCATCGCGATCTACGACTACAAATCCGGCAAGCCGCCCACCGACAAGGAAGAGCGGAGCTTCGCCAAGCAGCTCTGGCTCGAGGCCGCGATGGCCGCCGACGGCGCCTTTGGCGAGGCGGGGCCGCTGGAGACCGCGCGCATCGCCTATATCGGGCTGGGCGCAAGCCCCGTGGTCGTGGAACATGACCCGACCCGCGACCAGATCGAGACGCTGAAGGCCGAGTTCCGCCAGTTGCTCACCCATTTCCTCGACCCGCAGACCGGTTTCCCGTCGCGCCGCGCGGTCAGGACCACGCGCTTTGCCGGCGACTACGACCAGCTCGCCCGCTATGGCGAATGGGACGAGACCGAGGCCCCGCTACGCCAGCCCGTCGGGGACCAGACGCCATGACCGGGACGATGAACGACGCCACCCGCGCGCAGGTCGCGGCGGCCGCGCCCGACGTGTCCACGTGGCTTTCGGCCAATGCGGGCAGCGGCAAGACGCGGGTGCTGACGGATCGCGTGGCGCGGCTGCTGCTGGACGAGGTGCCGCCCGAGCGCATTCTGTGCCTGACCTATACCAAGGCCGCGGCGATGGAGATGCAGAACCGTCTGTTCGGCCGGCTGGGCACTTGGGCGATGACGCCCGAGGACGACCTGCGAAGCGCTCTGGCCGATGTGGGCGTCCCGCCCGAGCGGCTGACGCCCGAGCTTCTGTCGCGGGCGCGCACGCTGTTTGCGCGCGCCATCGAGACGCCGGGCGGGCTCAAGATCCAGACGATCCATTCCTTCTGCGCCTCCGTCCTGCGCCGCTTTCCGCTGGAGGCAGGCGTCAGCCCGGGCTTCACCGAGATCGACGAACGCGTGCAGGGACGCCTGATTGCGGACCTTCTCGACGAGATGGCCGAGGACCCCACCCGCAGCAGCGCCATCGACGCGGTCGTGCCGTATCTGGGCGACGAGGACGGCATCATGAAGCTTGCCCGCGACGTCGCCGGCAAGGCGGAGGCCTTCGACCCGCCGCTGGGCTGGGACGCGGTCTGCGCGGCGATGGGGATCGACCCGGGGCTGACCGAGGCGGGCGTGCTGTCCGCCGTTCTGACCGGTGAGGAACGTGCGATCTGCGACGCGATCTGGCCGCAGTTCGATCCCGACAAGCGGAACGAGGCGCGGGTGCATGGCGTCCTCGGAGACATGCCGTGGGAGGCGATGACGCTGGATGCGCTGGCCGATCTGGAAACCGTCTGCCTGAGCGGCGAGAAGACGAAGACCCCCTTCGCAGCCAAGGGCCAGAGCATCG
>Ga0209947_1000638_pt1 | contig 21753 bp, 22 predicted proteins | sample SalPonR2_B_D2_MG_FD_185706 | JGI IMG/M metagenome (GOLD analysis project Ga0209947, IMG submission 185706) | Salt pond soil microbial communities from South San Francisco under conditions of wetland restoration - Salt Pond MetaG R2_B_D2_MG... ...
GGGTCGCCTGGGCAAGGATGCGCTGTTCTCGGGCGAGATGGCCGAGACGATGAAGCTGTGCGTCGGCTGCAAGGCCTGCAAGCGCGAATGCCCCACCGGCGTGGACATGGCGAAGATGAAGACCGAGGTGCTCTATCAGCGCGGCCAGAAACTCGGTTTCGGCCTGCGCGCGCGCCTGATCGCCGAGATGCCGCGCTACGCACGCCTCGCCGTGGCGCTGCGCGGTCTCATCGCATTGCGCAATCGGGTACCGTTTCTGGCGGCCTTGGGCGAACGCATCACCGGGCTGGCGCGCGCGCGGTCCCTGCCGATGTTTCGCGGCGATTTTTTCCGCGATGCCGAGGTAAAGCGCGCCCGTGCCTCGACCAAGGCGGGCAAGGTCATTCTCTTCACCGACACGTTCAACCGCTGGATGGAGCCGGAGATCCCCCGCGCCGCGCTGCGCGTACTGACGCGTGCCGGCTACGAGGTGATCACCGCAAATGCCCCTGGTCGCCCGCTCTGCTGTGGCCGCACCTATCTGGCGGCAGGCATGATCGATAAGGCCCGTACCGAGGCGCGGCGCACGCTCGATGCGCTCATGCCGCATGTCCGCGCGGGCGTGTCCGTGGTGGGGCTGGAGCCGTCGTGCCTTCTGACCCTGCGCGACGAGTTCCTCACGCTCCTGCCCGGCGACGACGCGCGCCTGCTTTCGGAAAACGCCTTTCTCTTCGAGGAATTCATCGCCCGCGAATCCCGCGCTGGCAAGCTCAACCTGCCGCTGTCGGATCTGGGGACCACCGCCCATGTGCACGGTCATTGCCACCAAAAGGCGGCGGGCGTGATGGGCGATATGGGCCAGGCCCTCGCCCTGATCCCCGGGCTCGATCCGCAGGAGGTCGAGAGCAGTTGCTGCGGTATGGCGGGCGCGTTTGGCTATCAGGCGGAAACGATCGACGTCTCGCTCAGGATGGGCGAATTGTCCCTGCTGCCCGCCGTGCGCGCCGCCGCACCCGACGATCTCCTGATCGCCAATGGCACCTCCTGCCGCCACCAGATCGCGGACGGCACCGACCGTCGTGCACTGCATATCGCGGAAATCTTCGACAAGGCGTCGGAAAATGCTGTAAAGGAGGGCCGCAGCAATGGATGACCAAAGCCACGAGGCCCCGATGACCGCCCTCAAACCCGATCCCATCGGCCGCACGGCATTGGCCGTAGAGATCACCAACCGCCTGCGCCAGATGATTTTGGAAGGCCAGCTGGACCCCGGCGAGAAGATCAACGAGAAGCGTCTGACCGAACAATTCGGCGTCTCCAGAACGCCGCTGCGCGAGGCGCTCAAGGTGCTGGCCTCTGAAGGGCTTCTGAATCTCATCCCGCATCGCGGCGCGGTCATCACCCGCCAGAGCGACGCCGAACTGGACGAGGTGTTCCGCGTTCTGGCCGCGCTCGAAGGGCTGGCGGGAGAACTGGCAGCGGAGCAGGCAGACGACAGCACGCTTCAAGAGATCGTGCGCCTGACGCAGGACCTGCGCCGGTCGTTCGAGCAGTCGGATCGCCCGACCTATTTCCGTATCAATCAGGCCATCCACAACGCGATCCTCGCGGCGACAGGCAATGACACGCTCATGCGCTCGCATGAATTGCTGGCCTTCCGAGTGCAACGCGCGCGCTATCAGGCTAACCTCACCCCCGACCGCTGGCGCGCGGCGGTCGAGGAACACGAAGCCATTGCCGAGGCACTCCTGGCCCGCGATGCGGCGCGCTGTTCAAGGCTCATGCATGATCACCTGTTGCAGAAATTCGCCTCTATCAGGGCCAAGACGCGCGACTGAGCGCCACCGTCTGCCCGTCAGAAGCAGACGATTTCGGCCTCTGCCTGCGCGCGACGCAGATCAGCGACCATCGCCTGAGACGGCGCGGCGCTCTGGAAATAGGCCATGCGCTCGCCACCCACCCGGCGCATCGAAAGCACGGTCTCAGCCTCGAGATATTTCTCATAGGGAAGGATCGCCGCGATCTCGTCGATGGAACACGAACAGCGCCGCAGCATCTCGCGGTTCTGCCCATTGGTCGCCATGCAGGCAAAGACGTAATCGGCACGCGCCTCGGTCGGGTAGTCGTTGAAGCGTTCGGCCATGTCCTGCGCCGTGGCCGTTCCACTGGCGATTGCCACAGCCAACGCCAAACCCACCTCCCGGATCATTTCAGCGCCTCCTCTGCGTCGAATTGCAGGCTGGAGCGATACATAAGCCCCGCGCCATCAGGCGCCGCGGCCTCTGCCACCAACGACAGATACCAGCCCGGCACCGCCTCGGACATGGTCACGCTCAGCTCCAGCGCGCCAAAGCCGCGCATCCGGTCGACATTCGGGTCACCCTCGAAAGGCCGCATCCGGATCGTCCTGGTGGCCACTTCATTGCCGTTCACCATCGCCGTGCCCGGCTCCACCTCCGAGGGCTGCACCAGCGCCTCCTTCACCCGGTTGCGGATATAGAACGGGCTGCCACCTGCCGTTTCAGCCATGTCGCGGACAACCGATTCGTAGAACACCATGATCATCGGATTGCCGACACTCGCCGGAAACGAGCCCATGCCGCGATGCTTGCCGTCGCGGCGAAAGTCCAGCCGGACCATCTCCATATCCTCTGCCTGCTCGATCCGCAGACCGATCTCTCCGCTGTCACGCGCCGCCGCGTCGGGGTTGAGCGTATTCGTAACCTCGCGCTGATACACCAGCATATGATCGCGGCTTACCGGATCGAGTGTGCCATCCCGAAACAACAGATCATACGTCGCCTCGCCATCCACCGATGTGGCAAATCCCGGCCCCGCCGTCATCATCATCGCAAGGCCCAGTACCAAGGCTAGGCGTTTCATCATGCTGTAGTCCTCCCACCTCTCAGCCTATGCGTTCCGCACGCCCTGTCATGGCCGACTTTTGTCGGTATCGCGCACGACTCAGCCAAAGGGCGCACCGCCGGTGTTCCAGTGAATCGCCCAGTCGATCAGCGGACGCAGCCGCGACAGCTTGACCGGTTTCGGCATGACCGAAATATCGTCGCGCGCGGCCTTGCGGCGCAGCGTCTCGGAGCGGTCGGCAGTGATCAGGATCGCGGGCAGATGATGCCCCGACCAGTCACGCAACGCCGCCACTGCCTCCAATCCCGACTCGCCATCGTCGAGATGGTAATCGGCCAGCACGATATCAGGCACCGCCCCGGTCTCCTCCAGCAGGACAAGCGCGGCATTGGTCGATTGCACCCCCAGCACCCGCGCACCCCACCGTTCCAGCCGCTGCGTCGTGGCAAAGAGCACATCGGCATCATTCTCGATCACCAGCAGGTGGTAATCGAACGGCACATCACCCTTGGCTTGTATAAGGGCCGCCGGATCGTCACGCGGCACGCGCCTCTCGATCACCTCCATCTCGATGCTGAACACCGATCCGCGCCCGGGGGCCGAGCGTACGCGCAGGGCGTGACCCAGATGGCGGCAGGCGCGATCCACCACCGACAGCCCCAGGCCCATGCCGGTGCCGAAAGCGGCATTTTCGGCGCGGGCGAATTCCTCGAAAATGCGCTTCTGGTCGGTGCGCTGAATGCCGATCCCGGTATCCCAGACCTCCAGCACCACGCGGCCGCCACGCCGCCGCGCGCCCAGCAACACGCGCCCGCCCGGTTCGGTATATTGAATCGCGTTGACCACTAGGTTCTGAATCGAGCGTTGCAGATAGACCGGGTCGGACCAAACGAAGAGATGACAGGGCACCACGTCGAGCCGCACGTTCTTTGATTCCGACAGCGGCAACTGATCGGCAAAGACGCCCTCCATCAGCGGGCCCAGACTGACATCCGTGGGCGTCACCGCATCCGGGTCGGCACTGTCGAGCCGCGAGATATCCAGCAGCGCGTGTAAAAGCTGCTCGGTCGAGGAGAAGGCGCGGTGCAGCCGGTCCACCATCGGCGACAGGTGCGAGTCCTGCGCGGCCTCCTGCAGGGTCGAGATCAGCAGCTTGGCGGCGTTGATCGGCTGCAACAGGTCATGGCTCGCCGCCGCCAGAAACCGCGTCTTCGACGACACCGCCGCCTCGGCACGTTCCTTGGCAAGGCGCAACTCCTCCTCGACGCGGGCCATTTCCTCAAATTGCTCGGTCAGGCGTTCGTTGGCGCGGGTAAGTTCTGCCGTGCGCTCCAGCACCCGGTTTTCCAGCATTTCGGTGGCGCGGCTTTCGAGCGTGACGTCTTTCAACTCCACCAGGAACCCGCCATCGGGCAGCCCGTTGGCCTGCACGTCGAGCACGCGCCCCTTGCCATGCCGCACCCGCCGCCGCAGCCAGCCGTTTTTCTTCAACTGCTCCTGCCAGTTGGCGATTTCCAGAAAGGCATCGTCGCGCACCAGATCATTGGCCTGCATGAAGGCCAAAAGCCGAGCCAGCGTGGTGCCGCGCTGCAACTCGGTATAGGGCACGCCGAGGATCTGGCGAAACTGCCGGTTCTGCATCATCACCGTGCCCTCGGCGGAGAAGGTGCAGACCCCGGATGTCATGTTCTCGAACACCGCTTGCAGGTAATCCGCCTGCTGGTCGATCAGCGTCTTTTTCTCGGACCGGTTCTGCCGCACGATCGGGGTGATCTCGGTCAGCAGAAGCACGACATTGTCCGATGACGTACGCTGCAGGCCCAGCTGATACCAGATATCGCCCGTCACCTCGATCAGCAGCGACATGGCCATCGCCCCGTCATCGGTATTTTTCAACTGGGCCGCGGGGTGATGTATTTTACGATCAGTCGAGACAAGATGGCGGCTGCGCACCATCAGGTCGAAATAGGCATCAAGCGTGATCCCCGAGACCACTTCGCCCCCGACATCCGGCAACACGTTGCGAAACAGCTCGTTGCACACGTCGAGCCGCCCGTCGGTGAACAGCGCGAACCCCTCATGCATCGCCGAGAGCGCGTCATGCAGGTTGCGCCGGGTGCGCTCCCGATCTCCACGCACCGATTCCAGTTCGGTCGCGGCACGTTCCAGATCGCGGGTCTTGGCGGCGACCTGCGCCTGCAATTCGATGGCCGACTGAAAGGCGCTATAGGCAGAGACGTTCAATTCGTTCTGCCGGTCCGCACGCCGCATCAGCGCGGAAATGATCCGCGATTGCCGCTCGATCTGGATATCAGAGGGCTGGTTCGGGTCGATCAGGTTCACAGCAATCCCGGGCCGTCGGGGCCGAAAAAGGCGACGCCGACAAAGGTCTGGTTCATGTGCACGCCGCAATGCTGCTCGCCATAGGTGTTGAAGCCCAGCACCCGCGCCTCGCGAAAGATCTCCGAAACCTCGCGGCTCAACTGCCTCTGCTCCACCTCAAGACGCCGCAGCACGCAATCGAAGCCAAGGATGAAATCGGGCCGCTCACGCTTGGTACTCTCGAGATCGAGCCCCGTGCGCAGGGTCTCGATCATCTCCTTGCCGCGCCCCAGAGTCATGATGACGCCGTCATCAATGGCCGCCATGAACGAGAGCGCGTCATCCTCGGTGGCGTCACTGATCGCGCGCACGAAATAACGGCCCTTGTGATGCACGAGGATCGGGTTCTCCGCAAAGATGCGCGGCGACAACGCATCGCGCGCACAGCCGACCAGCCGCGCATACTCCTGCGCCGCCGGTGCGCCGTTGATCTCGAAGACCATCCGGTCCTCGGGGTCGGCACCGGTGATGATAAGCTGTTCGTCGGTGGGCTGGAAATGATCGAAACTGAACCCCTTGAAACCGAGCGATGTCTCGATGATCAGCAACAGCGCCGCATCCTTGTAGAACCGCCCGCCCTGCAACACGAACGTCTCATCGAAATCGAGGCCATCCCCGGCAGAGCCGCCAAAGACCGGAATATCGGGCAACACCGTCTCCAGCGTCGAAACCAGAAGATCTTCCTGCTTCGACAGCCCGTCGGTGAACAACAGCGCCAGCCGGTTCCACCCGGCGGTATGCTGAAACTGCACCTCCTGCCGCTCCGCCGCCGCCGCGATGGCGGAAAAGGAGAACGGGCGCAACTGCTCTATCAGCACCGAGGCGCAGCGGAAATAAGCCTTTGGAAAGGCTAGCAGCAGCAGCGCGTCCGACCTGTATCCATCCGGGGTGATCTGCCCCGCCGAGGTACAGCCGAAAACAGGCAAACCGCCAAGCCGCGCCTGCAGGGCGCGCCCGACCTCGTCAAGGCAAAGCCCCTTGGGCACGAAGGCAAGGACGAAACAGGTCTCGCGCAGATTCAAGCCCGCAGCAGCCTCGTCCACGGCGCGGGACGCAGCGGCGGCGCTTGATTGCCCTACCCAGACATGACGCGGGCCGGTAACACCATCGCGCATGGCGTCAGCCGCTCAGAAAGGCGCGCGCCTCGGGATCGCCCGTGTCGCCGCCCATCGTGCTCTTGACCAGCACCGCGGCCTGAGTCCGGTTCTTGACGCCCAACCGGTTCAGCAGCCCGGTGATATGCGCCTTGACCGTGGCCTCGGCCAGCGACAGCTCATAGGCGATCTGCTTGTTGGCCTTGCCCGCGCAGATCAGCTTCATGATCTTCTGCTGCTGCGGGGTCAACGCCGACAGCGTGGGATGCTCGGGCTCGGCGCGCCGGCCGCCCTCGTCGCGCGCGATGTGCTCGGCATAGGCCTTGGGCAGGTATTTGCCCCCGGCCCCCACCCGCGCGATGACCCTCCGCAATTCCTGTGCCGACGTCTCCTTGGGCAGGAACCCGGCGGCCCCTTCCACCATCAACGTGCGCACCAGTTCGGACGAGGACAGCGCCGAAATCACGAGGATCGGCACGGTCTTCAACCTGTCGCGCATGGTGATGAAACCAGAAATTCCCGAGACGTCCGGCAACTTGAGATCGAACATAACGAGATCGGGCCGAAACCCCGTCTCCAGACGCTTGAGCGCATCCTTCAGGCTCGCGGTCTGTTCGACGACGCAATCCGGAAAGACCACAGAGATCGCAGCAGCCAGGGCATCGCGATAAAGCGGATGATCGTCCACGACCAGAACTGAACGCACCTGACCGCGCGGCCGCAACTCGGCTCTCACGTTCATGACATTTCCTCCCTGATAGAACCTTACCCCCTCTTTCGACATTTGCAAGACAGCAGTGACATACCCCCATTCACCCGGCGGTTGATCGCACGGATGTGAACGCGCGCGTCAGGTCCGGCAGATTCAGCGTCACTGGCGCGGCACCGAAGATCGCGCGATCCAGCCGCCCGAGCAGGGCAAGGCGCACAGGATTCGGGCCGTCGCGCGCCAGCATCAACGCGGCCGCACGGCGCAAAGCCCGCGCATCGCCCGTTCGCGCCGCCTGCCGCATTCGCCATGCCAGCGGATCGAGTGGTGCAAACCTGTGGAGCCGCGCCCAACCCTCGATCCGCCAACCACGCAGCGCCAGCCATGATCCCATCAGGAACACCAGCCCACCCAAGACTGCCAGCGCTCCCCCGGGCAAGCGCGCCGCCTGCACCGGGGCAGCCAACGGCGACGCGGGCAACGCAGTGCCATAGGCCACCCTCTGCGCCGAGATCGTCACCTCCTGCGACCGGCGCGCGGTGGTATCGAAATAGCGCAGCCGGATCGGCTCCACGATCGCCGAGGTGTCGTTGCCGGGCCGGATCGTCCAGCGCCAGAACGCATAGGTCATCGGCCCCTCGGGCGTCAGTTCGACCAGCCGTTTCTCGGGATGCGCAAAGATCAGCCCCGAGGGCGAGTGCAGCTCCGGCATCGGCGGAATCATGCCCGGCATCGCGCCCAGGGCCTCGATCCGCAGCACCCGCAATACGCCCTCGCCGGGGGCCAGTTGATCGGGCGCGTTCGACCAGTCGTCGCTGATCCGCAGGCGCCGCACCGGGAACCAGTCCGAGGCCTCAGGCGCGGGGGCCACGCTGATCGCCACCGGGGCCGAGCGCAGCGGGTACTCGAACCACTCATCGCCCTCATCGGTCAGCGTCAGGTGATGGGTAAAGGCCCCGATGGTCAGGTCCCCCGCCCGCTCGGGATAAAGCGCCATGCGCCGCTCGAACATCTTGACGGGACGACCGCGAATGCGCTCCTCATACCAGCGGTCGGGGCCAAGCTGCGACCAGCTGAACCCGTCGAGCGGCGGCTGCTCCACCCGCTCGCGGGTGATATGCCGCCGGTAGCTGCCGCGGATCGTTACAACGATCATCTCGCCGCGATAGGGGTGATGCGCGGTCTCTTCGACCTCCACCCATAGGCGTACCTCCTCGGGGCGCACCTCGCGGGTCTGCGCCCAGACGGCCATCGGCCAGCAAATCAGCAGGGCCAGAATCAGCCGCCTCATCGCTCGCCCTCTCCGGCCGCGCGCCGCTTGCGCTCATGCGCGATGCGGGCGGCCAGAAACGCGCCCGGCACGTCCGGAAGTTGCGTCAGCCAGCGTTCATCGGCCAGCACGAAACTGTCGTCAAACACCCGCCGCACCCCGAGCCGCCCCCGGCTTTCAAGCTCCGCCAGCCCCGGCATCGGGTCCGAATTCGTCACCTCGTCGCCAGTGCCGGAAGCACGCGCATCGCCCCGCGCCACAAAGGACGCGGCCTCCGGCCCCTCGTCGCGCTCGGGGAACAGGGCGATGCTCGCGGCGTCGATGGCGCTGCCTGCATAAAGCGCCATGACCAGATCGAAATTGGCCTGCGCCGCAGCATCGCCGCCCGTTCGGGCGCGGTCGTAGGCCTCGAGTGCGGCGGCATAGCGACCCTGCCGCGCCTTGGCATTGCCAAGATTGAACATAGCGCCCGCCGCTTCAAAACTCTGCGCCGCTCCGGCCATGTCGCCCGCCCGGTAGCGCGCCACCCCGCGCCAGCCCGGATCAGAGAAAAGCGGTGCCGCCACCGCCGGCAGGTGCAGCGCTAGGGCAATCCGCCCGAAAGGCGCGGCCCCGCCCAGTAACAGCGCCAAAAGAAACGCGCCTGCCGCCAGGATCGCCAGCACCCTCATGCCGTGCCCCTCCGGAACAGCCACAAGAGCGGCACGAGCGCCAGCGCCAGCAGATACCGCCCCAGATCATGCCAGAACAGCAACGGATAGCCCTGCCGTTCCAGACGGGGCCGTGCGCTCTGCGCGAGCCAGTCAGTCAGCGCCGTGACCTCATTTGCGCCAAAGACCCGCCCACCGGTCAGCGCGGCATGGCTCTGCATGTGCGGCGTGGCCCCGCGCAGCGCCACCACACTCAGCCGCGCCCCCGCCGCCTTCAATTGCGTCGCCGCGCGCAGCGTCTCGGGGCCAAGCCCGGCGCCGTCGGTAAAGAGCAGCACGTCGCCCGCGATCACCTCGGCCCCGCGCAGAACATCCGCCGCGAGCATTAGCGCCCGATCCGGTCGCGCGCCCGGATCAGGCACCGTGCCCGCTTCGAGCAGCGACAACGTTTGCCCCAGTTCGCGCAGGTCGCCAGTCATGTCCACCGCCTCATAGGCATCGCCGGCATACACGATCAGCCCACCGGGCCGCGAGCCAAGCGCTCCGATCGCGAACCGCGCGGTCATCTGCAGATCCGGCCAGCCCTGTGCTCCAGTGACCGCCTCCGAGAGGTCCATCACGAAGAGCACCCCGTCGAGATTACGGAACGCGGCAGCGTCGCGCCGTTCCACCGCCGGACCGGCAAGCGCCAGCACCACCAGAACCGGCACGGCCAGTGCCACAACCATCGGCATGCGACCGGCCCCCGCCGTCACTCGGCCAAGGGCCAGCATCGCCGCCATCACCTCGGGCCGTGCCGCGCGCTGCCACACCGCCGCACCCGCGCCGCGCCGCCACAGCCAGATTGCAATGAGCGCGATCCCCGGCAGCGCGAGCAGCCAAAAGGGACGCAGCAGGGTTACATCACCCGCCATCACCGTGCCTCCCGCCAGACCAGTAGCAGCGCCAGCAGCCCCGCGACGGCGGCAGGCCAGATCCAGAATTCACGGTAGATCTCGGCGGCCAGCCCGTCGCTCTCGGTGGTTTCCAACCGGTCGAGCGCACGGCCCACCTCCACCAGATCATCGGTATCGCGGACGCGAAAACTCTTGCCCTCCGAAATCTCGGAAATCGCCCGCAAGGTGGCGGCATCGACAACGCCGCGCTCGCCCGGGGCGGCGCTCTCCTTGTCCTTGGGGCCAAGTGCTATGGTATGCACCCGCACCCCCATCCGCACCGCGAGCCCTGCCACGTCGCGCGGCGTGGTCATGCCCGCGTTGTTCGACCCGTCCGACAGCAGGATCACCACCTTGCTGCGCGCCTGCGACCGCTCCAACCGCTTGAGCGCGAGGCCCAGACCGTCCGAGATATTCGTCGCCCGCCCCGATATGCCGATCTGCGCCGCCTCGATGCGCCGCGCGACCGAGGCCACATCGAATGTGAAGGGCGCGGCGTAATAGGCCTCTGATCCGAACAGGATCAGCGCCACCCGGTCACCACCGCGCCGCCGCGCAAAATCCGCGCCCACGGATTTGACCGCCGCCAGCCGCGTCACCGGTGCGCCATCCAGGTAGAAATCGTCCCGCACCATCGAGCCCGACAGGTCGAGCACAATCGCCAGATCGCGCCCACTCACCTTGAGCGCAGAGACCGGCGTCAGCGTGCGCGGCCCGCTCAGCGCCAGCACCAGCAGCCCCCAGATCAGCCACAACAGGATCAGGCGCGGATCGCGGGCCCGCACCGATCGCGCGCTGCGCCCCGCCGCCAAAAGCGCGCCGCCGATCCGGTCCGGCACCGTCAGATAGGCGCCGCCCGTGGCGCGCGGCGGCAGCACCAGACGCGCCAGTACCGGCAGCGGCGCAAGCAGGACCAGCCAAGGATGCGCCAGGTCAAGCACTGCCGCGCACCTCTGCCTCCAACGCCGCCAGATCGAGCGTCGTCTCGCGCCGGTAAAGGGTTTGACGCAGGCTTGCATAGCGCTCGGGATCGCGCGCGCGCAACAGGTGCAGCAGCGCCACGCGGCGGTCGTCCGCGTCTAGGTCCGCCAGCATATCGAGTCGGTTTGCCCCAGGGGCCTGTCGCCCCCGACCGGCGCGCCGCGCGATCATCCGGACCAGCGCCACGGTCAGCAATGCCCCGAAGGCCGCGAGCGCAACCACCGCCGCGATCTCGGCGATCACGCCGCCCGGCGCCTCAACGGGCAGGCGAATGTCGTGTAGACCAGACAGCAGCACCTGCTCCCGCGCCGGATCATCCAGCATGGCGCAGACCCTCCGCCGCGATCTGTCGCGCCATCTGGGCAGCCTCGCAGCCCGCATCGACAACCAGCGCCGCACGTCCGGCGACCTGCCCGAACAGATCTTCGCCAGTCCCACCCGTCGCGCCATTGAGCCGCACGGTGGCATGCGCGCCATCGCGCTGACGGATCGGATAGCGACCGGCTGGCAGATGGCGCTCCAGCCGCTCGGTCACCAGCAACAGCCGTAGTGCTCGCCGCCGCGACAGCGCGTCAAGCCTGTCCGCCAGCCCGTCGCCCGGCTCCTCGAAGCCCGAGGCCAGCACCACCTCTGCCCCCGGCGGCACCAGCCGTGCCGCGCGCGGCACAAGCCGGTCGAGCGGTGGATCGCCCTGTCCCTCCATCGCCAGCCGCAAGCCCGCCGCATGCGCCCGCACCATGCCGCCGATCACGTCGAGCATGCCGCGCGCCCGGGCGCGGGCGGGCACGATCACCGCATCCGCCGCGGTCAGTGCCATCAACCCCACGCGCCCACCCTCTTCGGCCAGCCGCCAGCCGATCATGCACAGCGCCTCGGCGGCGGCCACCGACAGGAACTGTCGCCCGACACCCCAGTGCATGACCGGCCTGAAATCCGCCACCAGCAGCGTCACGCGGTCCCGCTCTTCCCGGTATTCGCGCAGATGCAGCCGCCCGGTGCGCGCCGTGGTGCCCCGGTCAAGCCGCCGCAGATCATCGCCCGGCACGTAGTCGCGGGTGTCGGCGGGCTCCAGCCCCGCGCCCTTGCGCCGGGTCGGATACCCGCCGGGCAGTTGCGCCAGCGCAGGCAACTCCCGCGCAGCCAGGGCGACATGCCGCAGCGCGATCAGGGCATCGGACCGCAGGCCCACGCCCTCGCCTTGCAACGCGCGCGTCAAAGCGGCTCCACCCGGCGCAGGATCTCACCCACGATGTCCCGCGCGCGACGCCCCTCGGCCACCGCCGCCCAACTCAGCACCATGCGATGCGCCAGCACATCCGCGGCAAGGGTCGCCACATCCTCGGGCAGCGCATGATCGCGCCCCTCAAGCCACGCCCGCGCCCGCGCCGTCGCGGCCAGCGCCAGCGTGCCGCGCGGCGAGACGGCATGCTCCACCTCGGCGCGCAGGCCCGGATCGCGTGTCGCCATCACCAGCCGCACGATATAGTCGCGCAACTCCGGGGCAAGGTGCACGTCCCTGACCGCTTCCTGCGCCTCCTTCAACTGCGCCAATGTCATCGGCTGCACGCGCGCAGCGCTATCCGCGACCTGACCCTCGGCCTCAACGAGATCGAGAATGCGCCGCTCGGTCCCCATATCCGGAAGATCGAGCACGACATGCATCAGGAACCGGTCCAGCTGCGCCTCAGGCAACGGAAAGGTGCCATCATGCTCGATCGGGTTCTGCGTCGCCACCACGAAGAACGGATCTGGCAGTGCATGGGTGGTGGTACCGGCGGTCACCTGCTGCTCGGCCATCGCCTCGAGCAGCGCCGATTGCACCTTCGGCGGGGCACGGTTGATCTCGTCGACCAGCACGAGGTTGTTGAAGACCGGACCCGGCATGAATTCGAACGTGCCGTCCTTGGGGTGATAGACTGGCGTGCCAGTCAGATCCGAGGGCATCAGGTCCGGCGTGCACTGAATGCGCGCAAAGCGCCCCTCGACGCCGGTCGCCAGCGCCTTGACCGCGCGGGTCTTGGCCACGCCGGGCGGTCCCTCGACCAGCAGATGCCCCCCGGCCAGCAGCGTGATCAGCAAACGCCGGATCAGCCGCGCATGCCCGGCGAGCCCCGCCTCCAACCCGGTGGCAAGGGCCGCCACTCCTGGCGGCATCTCCTCCGTCCTCTTGTCCATGGCCCCTCCCCGGCTCTTGCGCGGACGAGAGTAGCCGCAAAGCAGGGCTCCACAAAGACAGCCTATTGTCTTAGCTGCGTCGCCTCTTGCGGGGCACAGGCGGGATCGAGCACCGGAGCAAAGCGCGGCTCACCCAACGTCGCCTCGGTCCGGGCCTGCAATGGCGCGAAGTTTTCGTTGATATAACTGATGAAATCCGGCGTCGTGGTTTGCTCCACCGGGGCATCGGCCACGGCGTGCAGCATGAAAATGTCGAACGCGCAGAGCGCGGGCGGGTTCGACGACAACATCGCCGATTTGAACCCGCGCGACCCCCAGGCCACATGACGCAGACGCAAGGGATTCTCTTCCAGCTTGGACAGGAACGGCTCCTGCGCATCGAGATGCAGAATATCCATGCCGAAGGTAAAGGTCTGAAACAGTTCCTCCACGAGGATCGACCGGAAATAGGCTTGATCGAACGGGCCGGTTTCCCCGGCCGCGGCCTGCTGTACCATCACATGCGTGCCGGCGCCCTTGCGGCCAAAGAAGGTCTGCGCCATCGCAGGCGAGGACGCAGCCCAGACATGGCGCGACGGCAACCCCAGGTCATAAACCCGGTCCATCCAGCCCAGATCACGGCCCAGCGCCCGATTGGGCGGCGGTCCGGAATATAGCCGCAGGGCAACCATGTGCCCGGTGCCACAGGCGTCAATGTCCTCTCCCGCCTCGTGCAGCGCCGCGGAGACCCCGTGGACATGCTCCAGCAAGGCGCGAAACGCGTTTAGAACCGCACGGCTGTCCTTGGTGGGGGGCTCGCCCAGAACACAGATCCGCGCGTCCTTGAGGTCTCGCCCATTGATATGCACCGGGATCGACATGTCACGCCCGACCATGGTCGAGCGCAGCTCATAGCTCCAGCCGCGCCGCGCCATATCCAGATATTGCGCCTTGTCGGCAAGCGCAGGCCCGCCGGCCCAGCCGATGACCACGGCCAGAATACCGGAGATATGACGAAACGTGCGGCGCATGAGCGGATATTAGGCCATGCGCCCCGGCTGTCCACAGCGCTTTGCGACGTCCATGATCGGCCACCACTTGCCGAAACGCCGCGTCCGGCCCGGCGAACCGCCGCCGACGGCCAGAATCCGCGCGGCACAAGTGCAGAAAATGGCGCGCAATCGCCGGAGAATCGCCCAGCTTCGGCGCGCGGCGGACGGCATTGGCCACGCGACTATACTGACCTCTCACTGCACAGGAGTCCGCCATGTATACCCCGAATGACCAAATCCACCGCGAGACCAACCGCGACCTCAATCGCGACAGAGCCCCCGGCTACGAAACCGGTCTTACCTCGAACGGCGGCCTGCTCGCATTGCTTGTCGTGGTGGGCCTGCTTGGTGGGCTGATCACCCTCAGCATGCTCGGACCCTCGACGTCCGATGGGGTCCTCGCCCCCGAGGCCACCGCCCCAGAAAGCATCTCAGGCGCGCAGGCAAAGACACCGGCCGACTAGGCCCTTGGCTCAGGCCAGCGAGGTGACCCACAGGATCGTCGCATCCTCGGCGCTGACGGAAATCACGTTATGCCCCATGGTGGCATCGTAATAGGCGCTGTCGCCCCGGCGCATCTCGATGGGTTCGTAGAACTCGGTATAAAGCCGGATCACGCCGGTCAGCACATAGAGGAACTCTTCGCCGTCATGGCGCACCCAGCCGCCGAATTCCTCGATCCTGCGCGCCCGGATGCGCGCGCGGTAGGGCAGCATGCGCTTCTGACTCAATTGCTCGGCCAACAGTTCATGTTCGTAGGTCACGGTGGCCTTGGGTGCGCCCTCGCCCGACTTGGTCAGCGCCATGCGACCGTTGATCCGCTCGCGCGATGGCTGGGTAAAGAGCTGCGGCACGGAAATCTCAAGACCGAGCGCGAGCTTTTTCAGCGCGTCATAGGTGGGCGACATCTGGCCGTTCTCGATCTTCGACAGGGTGGAGCGCGCAAGCCCCGCCTGCTTTGCGGCCTGCTCCAGCGTCCAGCCGCGCGCCTTGCGCAACTCGCGCACCCGCACGCCCAAATCGAGCGGCTCCGGCGTGCCACTCTCGCCGCTGTCGCGCGCGACATGGATCAGGGGATGCGAGGCTTGATCGGTCATGGCACAGTCCTATAGGCAGGCGCGGCCCCACTTGCAACTCGCGCGGCACCTGCCTAAGCCGAAGGTATGCAAGCCGTTTTCGATCAGGGCCCAGCCGCCCCCTGCCCCGCGCCCTTCAACCTCGCCGCTCATGTGATGGGCCGCGCCGAGGCCTGCCCGGACAAGATCGCCCTCGCCGTGCTGCGCTTGTCCGGTGCCGAGCGCTGGAGCTATGCGCGCCTCCACGCAGCCATTCGCGGCACCGGAACGGGGCTCTTGCGCACAGGGCTGCAGCCCGGCGACCGCGTATTGATGCGGCTCGGCAACACAGTGGAATTCCCCATCGCCTATCTCGGGGCCATCGCCGTGGGCCTGGTGCCCGTACCCACCTCCAGCCAGCTGACCGCGCCCGAAGTGGCCGGGATCATCACCACGACGCAGCCCCGCCTGATCCTGCGCGCAGGCACCATCGCCTGCCCCGAAACGGATATCCCGATCCTCGACGAATCTGCGCTCGAGGCGATGCGCGACCTGCCCGCCGCCGCCTACGCGATGGGCGATCCCGACCGGCTGGCCTATATCATCTACACCTCCGGCACCTCCGGCACGCCGCGCGCGGTCTGCCACGCCCACCGGGCGATCTGGGCGCGGCGGATGATGTATGACGGCTGGTATGGCCTTCGGTCCGAGGATCGGCTCTGCCATGCGGGCGCTTTCAACTGGACGTTCACGCTCGGCACCGGGTTGATGGATCCGTGGGCCATGGGCGCAACCGCGCTGATCCCGGCACCCGAGGTCACACCGGACCAGCTACCGCTTCTGCTCAAGCGGCATGATGCAACGATTTTCGCGGCAGCGCCGGGCGTTTATCGCAAGATGCTCGGGCAGGACATGAAGGTCACCCTGCCCCGCCTGCGCCACGGTCTTGCCGCGGGCGAAAAGCTCTCGGACACGATCCGCCAGCACTGGCAGGACGCCACCCGCACGCCGGTCTATGAGGCATATGGCATGTCCGAATGCTCCACCTTCATCTCGGGCAGCCCGGATCATCCCGCCGCCCCCAACACATTGGGCCGCCCGCAACAGGGCCGGCGCGTGGCGATCCTACGCTCCGACGGCCCCGTTAGCACCGGCGAGGAAGGTACCATCGCCGTTCACAAATCGGACCCGGGCCTCATGCTCGGCTATCTCGGCGCGCCCGAGGCGACGGCGGCGAAATTCAGCGGCAACTGGTTCCTGACCGGCGATCAGGGCGCGATGGACGCGGACGGCCAGATCACCTACATGGGGCGCTCAGACGACATGATGAACGCGGGCGGCTTTCGCGTCTCGCCGCTCGAGGTCGAGGCCGCCCTGTCCCCGCATCCCGGTATCACCCAGGTCGCGGTCACTGACATTGAAGTGAAAGAGGATGCACGCGTCATCATGGCCTTCTATACTGGCCCCGAACCGCTCGACCCCGCAGCGCTCGACGCCTTCGCGCGCGAGCGTCTCGCGGGATACAAGGCCCCGCGGGGCTACATCCATGTGGAGACCCTGCCCACAGGGGCCAATGGCAAACTCCTGCGCCGCGCCCTGCGGCCGATTTACGAGGACCTTCATGGTCAAGCTTGATATCATTTCCGACCCGATCTGCCCCTGGTGCTATATCGGTAAAACCCTTCTGGATCAGGCGCTTGCCCAGCGTCCCGGGCACCCTTTCCAGATCGAATGGCATCCCTTCCAGCTCAACCCCGACATGCCCGAAGGCGGCATGGATCGCCGCGACTATCTGGAGGGCAAGTTCGGCGGCAAGGACGGCGCGATCAAGGCCTATGCCCCGGTGCTGGAGCGCGCCGAGGCGGCAGGGCTCTCCATCGACTTCGCGGCGATCAAGCGCACGCCAAACACGCTCGACGCGCATCGGCTACTGCATTGGGCAGGCATCGAAGAGTGCCAGGATCGCATGGCGATGGCGCTCTTCAACGCCTATTTCGAAGAGGGGCGCGATATCAGCGATCATGAGACCCTCGCCGATATCGCCGACAGTCTCAGCATGGACGGCGCGATGATCCACCGTCTCTTGCAGACCGATGCCGACCGCGAGGACATCAAGACGCGCGACGCGCAGTTCCGCGAGATGGGGATCACCGGCGTGCCCACCTTCATCGTCGCCGGTCAGCATGCCGTGCCCGGGTGCCAGCCCTCCGAGATGTGGCTCAAGGTGATCGACGAGATCACCGAGGCCGCAGAGAGCTAAGGCATGCAGAACCTGCGGACCCGCGTGTTGCTGGCCCTGTTGGCGTCGATCATCGCCAGCGGCACCGTCTTTTTTCGGCTCGTCGAGGGCTGGTCCTGGCTGGACAGCTATTTCTTCACGGTCGTGACGCTTTCGACCGTGGGTTACGGCAATCTCGTGCCTGCAACGGCGCTCGGCAAGATCGGCACCACCGTGTTTATCATCACGGGTCTCGGTATCTTCGCGGCGGCAATCCAGCATTTCGCCGTGATCACAATCAAGAAGCGCGAGCATCACGGCAGGCATCTGATAAACGAAGATCCGCCCGAGCAGGCAGAAACCGACGCAACCGAGACAGACCAGTTGCGCGACTGATCCCTTAGTCCAACGGCGGCCACAGCCCGTAGCGCGCCGTGATCTCGTCAAGGCAGGCGCGGTTCGCCGCCGCCCTGTCGCGCCCGTCGATCACGGCGTCCTGCAATCCGTGCGCATCCGTGTAGGCGGGGCGTATGCCCGCGCGCGCCTCGGGCGCCAGCCGGATCGAAACCCCCTGCCGCGCCAGTTGCGCCGACAGCCAGATATCATCGACCGGCCATGCCACAGGCGGCGGCGCGCACTCCGCCCCTGCAAGCCAGTCAGGCCGCACCGCCACCCCGGCAAAGCCCTGCGCGATGTCGGCATAGCCCGCGCGCGCTGCCGCTTGGCCCATACGCCTGAGCCGTCGCAGATCGAACCCAGAGCCAGCCACCGCCTCACTCTCATCTCCAGCCAGGAGCCGCGCCGCCCACCCCTGCGGCATGATCCAGTCATCGTCGCAATAAATCAGCCGCCCGCCCTGCCCCGCCAGCAGGCGCGCAGCCGGCAGAACCTTGCTCGCCGGTCCGATGTCCCCGGCCAAGGGCAAGACCTCCACCCCATCGGGCACCTTCGGCCACGACGCGGGCGCGAACCGCATGGGCCGCTGCGGAAGGCACAGCAACACCCGGCCGGGCGCGGGCCGCTGCGCCAGAAGGCTCTCCAGCACCGGGCCAAGCCGCGCGTATCGCGGCGGGATCGACGTGAGCGAGATCGCATACATGGCTTTCGATCAAACGAAAACGGGCCGCCCCGTCAAGGGCGGCCCGTGTCGGACACTGTCAGGCGCGCGCGATCAGCCTGCGATCAGGCCCATCGACTCGAGCTTCAGGATGACCTGATGCGCGCAGTTGTCGACATCGACATTCTCGGTCTCGACGCGCAGTTCGGGATCGGCAGGCACATCATACGGATCTGAAATCCCGGTGAATTCCTTGATCTTGCCCTCGCGCGCCAGCTTGTAGAGACCCTTGCGGTCGCGCCGCTCGCATTCCTCGATGCTGGTCGCGACATGCACCTCGATAAAGGCACCAAACTGCTCGATCTCCTCTCGCACCGCGCGGCGTGTGGCGGCATAAGGGGCGATCGGCGCACAGATCGCAATGCCGCCATTCTTGGTGATCTCGCTCGCAACATAGCCGATCCGGCGAATGTTCAGGTCGCGGTGCTCCTTCGAGAACCCCAACTCGGAGCTGAGGTTCTTGCGCACGATATCGCCATCGAGCAGCGTGACGGGGCGCCCGCCCATCTCCATCAGCTTGACCAAGAGCGCGTTGGCGATGGTCGATTTGCCCGAGCCGGAGAACCCGGTGAAGAACACGGTAAAGCCCTGCTCGCTGCGCGGAGGACGGGTGCGGCGCAATTCCGTCACCACCTCGGGGAACGAGAACCAATCGGGGATTTCCAGCCCTTCCTGCAGGCGGCGGCGCAATTCGGTGCCCGAGATGTTGAGGATGGTGACATTCTCCTTGTCCTCGATCTCGTCGATGGCCTCGTATTGGGCGCGTTCCTGCACGTAGACCATGTGTTTGAAATCGACCATCTCGATGCCGATTTCCTCCTGATGTTCGCGGAAGAGATCCTGCGCATCGTAGGGCCCGTAGAAATCCTCACCGGCCGAGTTCTTGCCGGGGCCCGCGTGATCACGCCCGACGATGAAATGCGTGCAACCATGGTTCTTTCGGATCAGGCCATGCCAGACCGCCTCGCGCGGGCCAGCCATGCGCATCGCCAGATTGAGCAGGCTCATGGTCGTGGTCGAACCCGGGTATTTGTCCAGCACCGCCTCGTAACAGCGCACGCGGGTGAAGTGATCGACATCGCCCGGCTTGGTCATGCCGACGACGGGATGAATGAGCAGGTTGGCCTGCGCCTCCTTGGCGGCGCGGAAGGTCAGTTCCTGATGCGCGCGGTGCAGCGGGTTGCGGGTCTGGAAGGCCACGACGCGGCGCCAGCCCAGCTTGCGAAAGAGCGCGCGCAACTCGTTGGGCGTGTCGCGGCGGCCGCGGAAATCGTAATGCACCGGCTGCTGGATGCCGGTGACCGGGCCCCCCAGATAGATCTTGCCGGCCGTGTGATGCAGATAGTTCACCGCCGGATGCGCGCTGTCATCCGCGCCGAACACATGCGCCGCCTCCCGGGCCTTGTCGGGCGACCAGCGATCGGTCACGGTCATCGTGCCCAGGATCACACCCTCCTGGTCACGCAGCGCGATATCGTCCCCGATCTCGATGCTCTCGGCAAAGGCCTCGCTCACGTCCAGCGTGATCGGCATCGGCCAGAGCGTGCCGTCGGCAAGGCGCATCGTCTCCACGACGCTGTCGTAATCGGCTTCGCTCATGAACCCCTTGAGCGGATTGAAGCCACCGTTCATCAACAATTCCAGATCGCAGATCTGACGCGGGCTCAAATCCCAGCTTGTCAGATCGGCGGCCTCGACCTTCAATTTCTGCGCGCTCTCGTAAGAGACATAGAGTTCCGGAACGGGGGAAAGGTTGGGTAGTTGCATCGGGAGCCTCGGGCAATTTGCGGATTTGAATGATGTTGCAGCGCAACGGGGTTGGCCGGGGATTAGCCCCGCCCGTGGCAAGAGTTCAAGTCATAGCCGCCATGTTTGGTGAATTGAGACAAAAATGACGCGACATCCCGGGTGGCTGGGAATTATATCCCCTACGCCGCACCTGCGCCAAACCGTGCGGACCACTCGCCCGACCAGGACGGATTGGCCGCGCAGACCCGCTCAGAACGCCGGCAGCCCGTCGGCCAGATCGTAGGATTTGACAGCCTGCAACGGCTGATCGCCCGCATAATCGAAGACGAAGACATGCGCGCGCTCTGCGGCCAGCGTCATCCGGCAGAACTGTGTCTCGATGTCGAACTCGGGCGGGCAACCCGCCAGATCGGCATGCTCGACCGTGCGCTCGAAGATCTCATACGTCATGTGGCCGTCCAACGCCTCATCCGCCTTGACCGCCACCGCGCCAACCGAGATCAGCGCCGCCAGTCCAAGAGAGTGAAAAGCTGCGAGTTTCATTATCTGATTCCTTTTGTCAGGTACTAACCAGCTATTTCTTACTAATTTAGTCGCCTACTCGCAAGCATGATCTGGTCACGCAGTATTCACCGTGCTAAGCCCGCTCCACATCGCGATAAAGGACACTGCATGACCGGCCCGATCGCCCCTGCCCGCACGCTCAAGCGGCCGGAATTCATCGCGCTGATGGCGATGATGGCCGCCACAGTTGCCTTTTCCATCGACGCCATGCTGCCGGGCCTGCCGCATATCGCGCAGTCGCTCACCCCCGAGGCGCCGAACCGCGCGCAGTTGATCATAACCGCCTTTCTGCTCGGACTGGGGCTGGGCACCTTCGTATCGGGGCCGCTCTCGGACAGCTTCGGACGCAAGCGGGTGATCCTCGGCGGGGCCGCGATCTATATCACTGGCGCGGCGCTCGCGATGATCGCGCCCAGCCTTGAAACCCTGCTCGCCGCCCGCGCCATCCAGGGGATCGGCGCGGCAGCGTTCCGCATCGTCTCCATCGCGATCATCCGCGACCTCTATGCCGGGCGCGACATGGCGCGGCTGATGTCCTTCGTGATGATGGTCTTTGCCCTCACCCCGGCCATGGCGCCGCTTCTGGGGGCGGGCGTGATCGCGGTGGCGGGCTGGCGCGGGGTCTTTGCCGCGTTCATCCTCTTTGCCACCATCCTGTCGCTGTGGATGGTACTGCGCCTGCCCGAACCGCTGGCACCGCAGGCCCGCCGCCCGTTCCGTGCAGCCCCCCTCCTGGCCGCGCTGCGAAAGGTGCTGGCCCATCCCATCACCCGCACCGCCATCGCGGTGCAGATGCTGTGCATGACCACGCTGTTCACCTCGCTCAGCATGGTGCAGCCGGTTTTCGACGAAGTGTTCCACCGCGCCGACAGCTTCCCCTACTGGTTCTTCCTGATGGCCCTGATCGCGGGCAGCGGCAGCTTTCTCAACTCACGCCTTGTCATGCGCCTCGGGATGGAGCGGATGGTGCGCGCGGCGC
>Ga0209947_1000646_pt1 | contig 21664 bp, 12 predicted proteins | sample SalPonR2_B_D2_MG_FD_185706 | JGI IMG/M metagenome (GOLD analysis project Ga0209947, IMG submission 185706) | Salt pond soil microbial communities from South San Francisco under conditions of wetland restoration - Salt Pond MetaG R2_B_D2_MG... ...
TCAACTTCATTGCCTCGGCGTTGCTGGTCTACCTGCTGGTCAATGTGTTCCGCGTGCCGGGGTCCATGGCACCCGAAAGCGCGCGCTTCGCCGAGACCGTGCACCTGCCCAGCGCGGCGGAGTTCGCCTCCTTCCTCGGCTTCCGGGGCTCCACCCCGCTCAACTTCGCCTTCTTCGTGGCGCTGGTCTGCTGCGTCCTCGTCTGGCTCCTTATCTGGCGCACGCGGCTTGGCTACGAGATCCGGGCCTTCGGCCACTCGCAGACGGCGGCGGTCTATGCGGGCATTGACCCCGTGAAGATCACCATGATCACCATGCTGATCTCGGGCGGCCTGTCGGGGATGATGGCCATCAACGTCGTGATGGGCGAGGCCGAGCGCCTCGTCCTCGACTTCACCGAAGGGGCGGGCTTCGTCGGCATCGCCGTGGCGTTGATGGGCCGGTCCCATCCCGTGGGCGTCGTGCTCGCCGCACTCCTGTTCGGCGCGCTCTACCAGGGCGGCGCGGAGCTTCAGTTCGAGATGCCCGCCGTCAGCCGCGAGATGATCGTCGTCATACAGGCCCTCGTGATCCTGTTCACCGGCGCGCTCGACAACATGGTGCGCATGCCGATGGAAAGCGTTTTCCTGACGCTGCGGCGGCGTCGCGAAGGCGTCGATCCCAAGCGCCGCAGCCCGGCGGAGTGACATCATGGATTTCCTGACCGTCCTGCAGATCCTCGACAGCACCGTCCGGCTGGCCACGCCGCTCCTGCTGGCCTGCCTCGCCGGGCTCTTCTCGGAGCGCGCAGGCATCTTCGACATCGGCCTCGAGGGCAAGATGCTTGCCGCCGCCTTCTTCTCGGCGGCCATCGCCTTCACCTCGGGCTCGGTCTGGGTGGGCCTATTCGCGGGGATCGGCGCGTCGGTCTTCCTTTCGGGCCTGCATGGCGCGGCTTCGATCACCTTCCGCGGCAACCAGCTGATTTCCGGCGTGGCGATCAACTTCCTCGCCGCCGGCCTGACCGTTGTCATCGCGCAGACGTGGTTCTCGCAAGGCGGGCGCACACCACAACTGCCCTCCGAGGCGCGGTTCGGCAACATCGTGCTGCCCGGCGCGGAATCAACCATTCGCGAAATCGCGCAGCTGGGGCCGTTGGGGCAGATCTATTCCGAGCTCATCTCGGGCCACTCGATCCTCGTCTATATCGCGTTTCTGATCGTGCCCCTGACATGGTGGGTGCTGTTTCGCACGCGGTTCGGCCTGCGCCTGCGCGCGGTGGGCGAAAACCCGGCCGCTGTCGATACGGCTGGCATCTCCGTCGTGGGCATGCGCTATGCCGCCGTCGTCATCTGCGGCGTGCTTTGCGGGCTGGCGGGCGCCTACCTCGCCACGGCGCTGAACGCGGGCTTCGTCAAGGACATGAGCGCGGGTCGCGGTTTCATCGCGCTGGCCGCGCTGATCTTCTCGAAATGGCGGCCATGGTATGCGCTGTCGGCCTGTCTTCTGTTCGGCTTCTTCGACGCGGTGGGCAACCGGTTCCAGAACATCGCGGTGGGCGAGTTCGTCGTGCCGGTGCAGTTCATGCAGGCGCTGCCCTATATCCTCGTGGTGATCGTGCTTGCAGGCCTTGTCGGCAGGGCGATTCCGCCGCGCGCAGGGGGGGAGCCCTATGTCAAGGAACGCTGAGGATCTCGCCACGCTGATCCGCGACCGGGCGGGGAACGCCGCGCCCGCGATCGGCCTCGTGCTGGGCTCGGGCCTCGGGCATCTTGCCGGAGCGGTGGACGGCGTGGGCATCGACTACACCGACCTGCCCGGTTTTCCCCACGCGGGCGTGTCGGGCCACAACCCGAAGCTGGTGATCGGCGATCTGGAGGGTACGCGCGTCGCCGTCTTGGGCGGTCGCGCGCATTACTACGAAAGCGGCCGGGGCGACGCGATGCGCCTGCCGCTGGAGGTGCTGAAGGCGCTCGGCGTGGAGCACCTGATCCTGACCAACGCGGCGGGATCCATGCATCCGGAGATCGACCCGGGCGACCTGATGCTGCTTTCGGATCACATCAACTTTTCCGGCCTCAACCCCCTGATCGGGGAGCCAACAGACGCCCGGTTCGTTCCCATGACCGAGGCTTACGACCCCGATCTGCGCGCGGCGCTGAAATCCGCGGCCGCCGCGGAGGACGTGCCCCTGCCCGAAGGCGTCTACGCGTGGTATTCCGGCCCCTCCTTCGAAACCCCCGCCGAGATCCGCGCGATCCGCACGCTGGGCGCAGACGCGGTGGGCATGTCGACGGTTCCCGAGGTCATCCTCGCACGGTTTCTCGGCCTGAAGGTTGCCGCGATCTCGACTGTCACCAACAAGGCCGCGGGCCTTTCGGACGAGCAGATCAGCCATGAGCACACCAAGGCCATGGCGCCGCTCGGGGCGGAAAAGCTCGAACGCATTTTGCGGCGGTTCCTGGCGACACGCTGACCGATCCGATTTGACGCAGCCCTAGACTATGTGCGCGCGCGGGTGTCTTCTGTAAGCCTAGCGGCAACAGGACTCCCCCGGGACACCCATGCAAATCTACCTGCCCATTGCCGAAGTCAGCGTGAACGCGTTTCTTCTGCTGGGGCTGGGCGGGATCGTGGGGGTGCTCTCGGGCATGTTCGGCGTCGGCGGCGGGTTCCTGATGACGCCGCTGCTGTTCTTCATCGGCATCCCTCCCGCGGTGGCTGTGGCGACCGAAGCCAACCAGATCGTGGCCTCTTCCTTCTCGGGCGTGCTGGCGCATCTGCGGCGCAAGACCGTGGACCTGAGGATGGGAACGGTGCTGCTGGTGGGCGGGCTCGTCGGCGCGGCGATCGGCGTGCAGATCTTCGCCGCGCTCAGCCGGATCGGGCAGGTCGATCTGCTTGTGCGGCTGTCCTATGTGGTGTTCCTCGGCATCATCGGCAGCCTGATGTTCGTCGAGAGCGTCCGCGCGATCCGCCGCAGCCGCGCCAATCCCGACGCTGTTCCGGCCCCGCGCCGACAACGCGGCTGGATTCACGCCCTGCCCTTCAAGATGCGCTTTCGGACCTCGGGCCTTTACATCTCGGTGATCCCGCCGCTCATGGTCGGCTTCTTCGTGGGTATCCTTGCCGCGATCATGGGGGTAGGCGGCGGCTTTGTCATGGTGCCCGCGATGATCTACCTTCTGGGCATGCCGACCAAGGTCGTGGTGGGCACGTCGCTGTTCCAGATCATCTTCGTGACCGGTTTCGCCACGCTGATGCACGCGACGACCAATTTCACCGTGGACATGGTGCTGGCCGTCCTTTTGCTGGTGGGCGGCGTGGTGGGCGCCCAGATCGGCGCGCGGATCGGGGTCTACTTGAAGGCGGAACAGCTGCGCGTCCTTCTGGCGATCATGGTGCTGGCCGTTTGCGGCAAGCTCGCCTTCGATCTGCTGGTGATGCCGGCCGAGCTTTATTCGCTGGGCACGCCGGGGGCGGCGCATTGATCCGCGCGGCACTGATACTGCTGGGCTGGACGGTCCTGAGCGCGCAGGCGGCGGCGGAAACGGTTGTCGCGGGGCTGAGCCGCGACGCGATCTCGATTACCACGAATTTCGAAGGCTCGGAGATCCTGATATTCGGCGCCGTCAGCCGCACGGCCCCACCGCCGCCGGACAGCGTGCTGCACGTGATCGTGACGGTCGAGGGCCCGCCGAGGCCGGTAACGGTGCGGCGCAAGGCGCGGCGGTTCGGCATCTGGGTCAATACGGACGCGATCGACGTCGATGCCGCGCCGACCTTCTACGCGGTGGCCTCCACGTCGGGGTTCGACCTGGTCATCACGGCGACCGAGGATCTGCGCCAGCGCGTCTCGATCCCCACGGCCATCAGGGCCGTCGGCACCAATGTGGGGGACCAGGACAGTTTCATCCGGGCGCTCGTGCGAATCCGCACGGCCGAGGACCTCTATCAGTTCAACGAGGGCGCGGTGACGTTGCGCGACCAGACGCTCTTCGACACCTCGATCCGGCTGCCGGCGAACCTGGTCGAGGGGGATTATCGCACACGGATCTTCCTGACCCGCGACGGCGAAGTGATCGACGCCTATTCGCAGAGCATCACCGTCCGCAAGGTCGGGCTGGAGCGCTGGATCTACAACCTCGCCCACGAGCAGCCGCTGGCCTACGGGATCCTGTCGCTTGCCATCGCGATCGCGGCGGGCTGGCTGGCCTCGGCGGTGTTCCGGTATCTCAGGGGGTGAGCGCCGCTCGGGGCATCGAGCCCCGCGCGGCGCTGTTGCCTCCGGCGGGCGCATTTTCGGAAAGATGAAGGGGATCAGCCGCGCCCCACATAGGGCATCTTGGTCGCCATGATCGTCTGAAACAGGACATTGGCCGACAGCGGCAGTTCGGCCATCGCAAGCACCGCGTCGGCGACATGGGAAACATCCATCATCGGCGGCGGTTCCCGGCCCGCCGCCCGGGCGGCCTCGGCGATGCCGCGCAGAAGGTCTGTCTCCGCGTTGCCGATGTCGATTTGTCCGCAGGCGATGTCGAAGGGCCGGCCGTCCAGCGCGATCTGCCGCGTGAGCCCCGTGACGGCGTGCTTGGTGGCCGTGTAGGGTGCCGCGCCCTCGCGGGGGACATGGGCGGAGATGGAGCCGTTGTTGATGATGCGCCCGCCCTGGGGGGCCTGCCGGCGCATGATGCGAAAGGCCATGCGGGCGCAGAAGAACATTCCCGTCAGGTTCACGTCGACCGCGCGGCGCCAATCCTCGACCGCGATCTCGTCGAGCGGTGCGGCAGGCGTGAAGATTCCTGCATTGTTGAAGAGGCAATCGATGCGCCCCGCGCTTTCGGCGAAATCGTGGAAGGCCACCTGCACCGCGTCGGCATCGGTCACGTCCAGAGGCAGGGCCACGGCCGTGTCGCCATAGGGGTCGGCCAGCTCGTGCAGGGGATCGGCACGGCGCGCGACGAGGCCCACATGCCAGCCGCTTGCCAGCATCAGCTCGGCAACGGCGCGGCCGATCCCGGCGCTTGCCCCCGTGACGATGGCGGTTTTCATTCGCTCTCCTCCTGCGCTTCAAGTTCCAGCGGCGCGGCCGGCACCTTCAGGTCATCTATACCGAGCGGCGCCTGCGGTTTCGACAGCATGTAGCGCGTCACCCAGATCAGCCGCTCCTCCGCGCGGGTGATCGCCACATAGGCCAGCCGTTTCCACAGCGCCTGCCCGGCCTCGATCCGGCCCGAGCGCGCGGCGGCATAGAGGTCGGGGGCGAAGACCTGCACCGCGGGCCATTGCGACCCCTGCGCCTTGTGGATCGTGACCGCGGCACCATGCAGGAACGTCGCGCCCATGCGCGCGGCGAAGGGGATGAAGGGTTCTTCCTCACCCGGTTTCTCGATCTTCACGATGGAGGCGGCCGAGAGGCGCGGGTTTTCTGCGCCAAGAACATGGAGCCGGGAGAAACCGTCCTTCTTGCCCCGGCCGAGAAAGATGACCGGCGCGCCCTTGATGAGGCCGCGGGCCTCGAGGTCGATCCGCCGCTTGCGGTGCTTGAGCGGCAGTTCGATCCCGTCGCAAAGCAGCGGCTCACCCGGAATCAGCTCATCGTCAGGCGCGCCATGGGCGGCGCGGAAGGCAGCGATCAGACGGATGCGCGTGGCGTTGCGCCAGACCAGAACGGGGGAGCGGGCCATCATGTCGCTGTCGGCGCGGGCCGCCAGCTGGATACGATCATCCGACGCGGCGGCGTCCTCCAACATGCGCTCGAAGGTCTCGAAGGTCAGGTCGGGATCGCCCAGTGCGTGGGCCAGATCGAGGATCGGGTTGTCGGCCTCCTGCCGGTGGACGCGGTTCAGCTCAAGCCGCCGTTCGGGTTTGAACTTGTCGAACACCATCTCGCCCGACTGTCCCACCGGGGCGAGCTGCGCCGGGTCGCCGAAGAGCACGAGGGCGGGGAAGATCTCGGTCAGGTCGTCGAACTGGCGCTCGTCGAGCATGGAGCTTTCGTCCACCAGACCGATGTCGAGCGGGTTCTCGCGCCGTTTCCAGCCGGTGATGAAATCCGAGCCGCGCAGCCCGGCGGAGGCAAGCGCGGCAGGCACGGATTTATGCGCCTCGTAGACGACCTTCGCCCGGTCGAGCGCGGCGTCGGTCAGCGCCTCGATGACGGGCCGCTCCCCCTGCCCCGCCAGCCACTCGGCGACCTTCTCGAATTCCGGGTCGTAGACGGGGGTGTAGAGGATGCGGTGGATCGTGGTCGCGGGCACGCCGCGCGCGCGCAACACGCTCGCTGCCTTGTTGGTGGGCGCGAGGATGGCCATGGTCCGGCGGTCCTTGCGCCGCCGTCCCTCCCAGTCGCCCGAGACGATATCGACCCCCGCGGTCTCGAGCGCGCGCACGAGTTCGGCCAGCAGCAGGGTCTTGCCCGAGCCCGCCTTGCCGATCACGGCGAGCACCTCGGACTTGCCTTCCGCCATGGGCGTGATCGTACCGCGGTCGATATCCACGCCATGGCCCCGCAGGCTCTCGGCGATGCGGTCATGGGCTTCGGCCTGTTCGTCGGAGAAGGCGAGCGATTGCGCAGACATGGGCCGGAGCCTAGCCGCACCCGCCGTCTTGTGCGAGGGGCAGGCGGTGCGGCAGATGCTGCTTTCGGACGGAGCCCCAAGCGGATCAATCAAGATTGCTGATCACCCGCGCGGGGCGACTTGGGTCAGGCTGCGCATATCGATAGTCTGGCCGGGAACGATTCGAAGGAGCGGCCGCCATGCTGACGAATGACCAACTCGCGAAATGGGACCGGGACAGTTTCCTGCATCCCTCGACCCATCTCGCCCAGCACGCGCGCGGCGACACGCCCAGCCGGATCATCAAGAGCGCCGAGGGCTCCTTCATCACCGACCGGGATGGCAACCGGTTTCTCGACGCTTTCGCCGGTCTTTACTGTGTGAACATCGGCTACGGCCGGCAGGAGGTGGCCGAGGCGATCGCCGAGCAGGCGCGGGAGCTTGCCTATTACCATGCCTATGTTGGCCACGGCACGGAGGCCTCGGTGACGCTGGCGCAGATGGTCATGGACCGCGCCCCCGACCACATGTCCCGCGTCTATTTCGGCCTCGGCGGTTCCGACGCGAACGAGACCAACATCAAGCTCGTCTGGTACTACAACAACATCCTCGGCCGGCCCGGGAAGAAGAAGATCATCTCGCGCTGGCGCGGCTATCACGGCTCGGGGCTGATGTCCGGGTCGTTGACGGGGCTGACGCTCTTCCACAACAAGTTCGACCTGCCGCTCGACACCGTGCGGCACACGACCTCGCCCTACTATTACCGGCGCGAGGACGCATCGCAGTCCGAGGCGGAATTCACCGCCCAATGTGCCGCCGATCTGGAGGCGCTGATCGAGGCCGAGGGCGCGGACACCATCGCCGCCTTCATCGCCGAGCCGCTGCTGGGAACCGGCGGCATCGTACCCCCGCCCGCGGGCTATTGGCAGGCGATCGAGCCGATCCTGCGCCGCCATGACATCCTGCTGATCGCCGACGAGGTCGTCACCGGCTTCGGGCGGCTGGGGTCGATGTTCGGCTCCCCGTTCTACGGGATCGAACCGGATATCATGACCATCGCCAAGGGCCTGACCTCGGCCTACGCGCCGCTATCGGGCAGCATCGTGTCCGAGGGCGTCTGGAAGGTGCTCGAAAAGGGAACGGACGAAAACGGCCCGCTGGGTCATGGCTGGACCTACTCCGCCCATCCCATCGGGGCGGCGGCGGGCGTGGCGAACCTCAAGCTTCTGGACAGTCTCGGCCTTGTCGCCAACGCAGGCGAGGTCGGCCCCTACCTGACACGCACCCTCGGCGAGGCGCTTGGCGAGCATGCCCATGTGGGCGAGGTGCGTGGCGCGGGCATGCTGAGCGCGGTGGAACTGGTGAAGAACCGCGACACCCGCGAAGCCTTCGATCCCGGCGACAAGGTCGTGCCGCGCGTCGTGGAGGCCATGAGCCGGCGCGGCGTCATCGCACGCGCCATGCCGCAGGGCGACATCATCGGCTACGCGCCCCCCCTCAGCCTAAGCCGGGAGGAGGCCGACACGGTCGTGACCGTTACGGCGGACGCGATTGCCGAGGTGCTTGGCTGACTTCCAGAGGGGCCGTCTGCTGCGGTCCGTGTGTCTGAGGCCAACAGCGGGCATTGGTGTGCCTCGGCGCGCTCTGCCGTTTCCGGATTTAGCCAAATGACGCCATGGTTGGCCAACTGTTCCAAAGATCGGAACAATTGCACCGAATCAATGACTTGGCCCTAGAAAGTTTGTAAACCCCCTAGCGATTACGCTGAACAGAGCCATTTTGGAGCATGCGCAGATATCCGCGCATGTGCGCTCGGCCGGGACGACAATTTCCCTCTCGGCCAAAGGTATTGGAACAGGAGAAACTATGTCGCTGACAGTGGCGGTGCTAGACGACCATCCGATCGTTCGAGATGCACTTTGCAACATCATCTCCGGACAACCTGAGTTCGAGATCGTCGCAAGTGGATCGACCGCGGATGACCTGGTGCAGGTGATCGACCGCTCTGATCCGAATGTGATCGTGGTCGACCTCAAGATGCCCGGCAGCACGCTCGACGCAGTGCGCTCGGTCACGAGCGGCGACAATCGGCGCAATATCCTCATATTCACCGCCTCCGCCGATGCGGGCGACTGTGTCGAGGCGATCGAGGCCGGCGCGCTTGGCTACGTCGTGAAGGGCAGCAGCAGCGATGAGCTTTTCGAGGCGTTGCGATGCGTTTCTGCGGGGCGCGAATACCTTTCGCCGGGCATCGCGGGCCAGTGTCTCAAGGAAATAACTCAACGCGCGCGCCGCCGGGACGCGGGTCCGGGCTATGATCTGACGTACCGCGAGGCTCAGATCGTCGAACAGCTTCTGAACGGGGCGTCCAACAAGACGATCGCCAGTGCGCTTTCGATCTCCGAAAAGACCGTGAAGTACTACATGACCCAGATCATGCAAAAACTGAACGCGAAGAACCGGCTCGAGGTCGCCCTCACAATCCAGCGCGACCGGGCGACGATGGCGGAACTCAGGTAACATCATCGCACGCGAAGTCCGCCACCACACGGACCGCGCCCGCGTTCTCCGACCAGCTCAGCGAACAGCCCGCCGTGGCGGCCATTGCCTCAAGCCGCCGGAACTCTTCCTGCCCCGTTATCGGCAGGCATGCTGAGCTGCCGTCCGACGGCGGGATGCAATCGACGATGAAATGCATCCGACCTCTGCGACAGACCGCCGAGACTGCGAAGTGACCCTCCGGGCAGATCTGGCCGCATGCGCGGAGCAGCGGCGGCAGAACCGCCGCCACTATTTCAGGCGCGGCGCGTGTCACGGTGCCCGCCGCCCCGGACCAGTCCGTGGTGACACGGCGGCCGGTCTCCTTTTCGAACACCGCCACGACGCATTGAGCAACGTCACAAATGTCGATCTCCGTCGCGTCTTCCGGAGTCGACTCGGTCGTCAGCCAGCGAAGGGATTCCAGCGCTTCCGAGGTCAGCTCGCGCGCCTGATTGACCTGATGCCGACAGCTTTGCCGACCAACGATCTGACTGACGTAGAGCGCCGCAAGTGACAACAGCTGCATCGGTCCGTCGCGGAGTTCGGCACGGATGCGCGATACGACCTGATCGCCCTTCGTTGATCCCTCTCGACGGAGACGGTGGACCTCGCCATTCAACGCGCGGTTGCGCCGGGTCAGATCTCGCACACGGGTCATTGATCGCGACAGGCTTTGCTCGCTTTGAAACAACTTGGCTTGTGCCAGACCAATCAGCGCGCAAAGCGCTGCAAGGCCGACGACAAGCGCCAGGATGCTTCCCCGAACCAAGCTTCGGGCTTGTTCCCGGACCCGGTCAACCAGCACATCGAAGCTGCAGTAGATCTCTCCGACAGCGACAGTTTCGCCTTGGGCGTTGGCCAGTGGAATGTAGATTTCGTAGACACCAGCCTCGTGAGGCAGGTGACCCGTAGTCGATGCTTCTGTCCCTTCCACAATCGTCACGACGGTCTCACCCCAGATCGACCGCGCCACGTCGCCGTCGGCGGCGTGTCCGGCCGCCACGGGCCCATGGCTCCAGTAGAGCAGCTGACCGTCGGTCGACCACAGCTTGACCATATCGAAATACCCATCCGCGATGTGCCGCATGAGCGCGGCGTCGATGGCCGCAATGCGACTTGCCGACGGCGCTTCGCCTGGGGACAGGTCTGCCACGAACTGCAGAAGCAGGGCGCGCAGGATTGCCTGCTCCATCTGCATCGCCGTGCCGATGAGATAGTCCCGCGCAAAGCGCCGCTCGGCCTCGGCGGCGGCCAACTGCATTGCGAAGAGCATCAGCGCCACAAGCAGCAGAGACTGCGTCAACAGGCCGAGACGAGCCCACCCGAGGCCGAGGGCGCGCGCTGCGCGTCGCAGCATTCCGGCGTTTTGCACCTGTCGCACGTGTTCTCTCCCGATAATTCAACGCAGCGCAGGTCTCAGCCCTCGGACATGGCCCGAAGCAGCCCGTCATGGAGCGGTTGAAGAAGGTACTCCAACGGCGTCCTGGCGTCTGTCTGGATATAGACCTCTACCGGCATCCCCGGCACCAGACGCGCGGGCGCGTCCGGCCCTCCGGCATCGCTGGGTCGGGCGGTGGCCACGAAATAGGACTGTCCGGTCGATGCATCAGTGATGCTGGCCGGCGCCACATAGGAAACCAATCCACCGATCTCTGGTGTGGTCCGCTGATCGAAGGACAGAAAGCGCAGCCGCGCGTCCTGCCCGATGACGACCTGATCGATATCCACCGTTTCGACACGAAATTCGATCACGAGGCTGGCCCCGCTCGGCACGATGGAGGCAAGCGTCTGCCCCGCAGGCAGAACCTGCCCCACGGTATTGACCATCAGCTCGTTCACTGTTCCCGCCACCGGGGCACGGATCGCCGAGCGTTCGATGCGCGCCTCGGCCTGTGTGATCCGCAGTTCCAGCTCGCTGATGCGCGGCTCGATCTCCCGAAGCTGTCGATGGGCCTCCCAAGCAAAACCGCGATCGAGGTCTTCGATCTCCGCCGCGATCTCGCGCCGTTCGATCGCATTGGCCTCGATCTCGGCGGCGACGGCGGCAAGCTCCCCGGCGAGACGCGCCTGTGACGCCTCGGCCTCGGCGAGACCGCTTTCAGACATCACGCCGCGTTCCGCCAGTTCGGTGTTCCGTGCCACGGCCTCGTCGGCCAGCAGCGCCTGACGCTCCAGCGCGACAAGACGCGCGCCGAGCGCATCAGCAGCGCGCGTCGCCCGCTCCTGGCGGAGCGCTAGCATCTCGTGCCGCGCGCGACGCTCGCCGATGCGATCCTCGAAACGGCGCAACTCGCCATCCACCGCCCGATCGATCGCGGTATCGGACAGGTCAAGATCCTCGGGCACCGTCATGACGTCGGAGAGATCACGCTCGGCCGCAAGGCGCGCAGCCCGGACCCGAAGGTCGCGCAACTCTGCCTGCATCAGATCGAGTTCCGTCTCGATTTCACGCGTGTCCAGCCGGGCGAGAACGTCGCCCGCGTCCACCGCATGCCCCGGCTCGACGACGATCTCAGCGATTGCGCCGCCCGTCGGATGCTGGGCCAGCCGCAATTCGCGGTCCACCTTTACTGCGCCGTTCGCTATGATCGCCGCATTCAGCCGCGCGGTCGCCGCCCAGCCGCCCACACCGCCGACAAGCGCCACGGCCATCACGCAGGCCGCCAGAAGCGGGCGCGCCATGCCGACCTCGCCCTTCGCATTGCGGGTTTCGGAAGTTTCCTTGGTCATCTGAAATGCACTCCTGAAAAAAGGTAATTCTTAAAAAAAGCCGAATTCGCCGAACTCCTGCGGGGCTGCCGCGGGATCGGGCACGTCACCCTGCACGACGGTGCCATCGGCCCCCACTGGTAGGGACGGACCATCGAAAGCCAAAGCGTCCCTCTTTTGGTCACCCGACAGGCGGAAAACTGCGTCATGCGACAAGGCTTCACCCGTTTCCGTTTCACCGAAAAGGCGCTCCACGGGAACTTCACGCAGGATATCCCCCAGCGCATAATCCATGATCTGTTCAGCATGGATGTCGGGAAACCGCCCCAGGATCCGGTCGAGATCGGCAAGAAGATCGCCAAGCTCATTGGGTGGGTCGGTCTCGGCCGGGTCGGACGATGCATCCGGCGAAGCCACCGCATCCCTGCCCGCCGGGACAGGGGCCGCCCCGCCCCCGCGGGCGGCCCCCTGCAGCGGCAGAGCAACTTGATCGGCGCCTATTGGCCTCGCGTCAGCAGCGGCGACACCCGTAACATCCAGGGCCTGCAGACCATCGGGGGCCGTTCGCGCGCCAGCCACGCTGAAGCCCGGCGCAGCCGCCTCAGGCTCAGCCTGCGTCGCAACGGCCGTCGGCGCACCCTGCGAGAAAGGCCCGGACGCGGGTTCGGGCGGACCTTTTGGCGCCAGTGCTTCCTCGGGTGCACCTGCTTTTTCAGGCGCCGGCTGGACCTCGGTCACGATCTCAACACCGCCCTCCTCGGGATCAACGGTCCCCGCTTTTTCCGGGTTCCCGGCCTCGATGTCCGAGGAACGCGCCGATAGCGCCGCGAACAGGGCACCCAGCCCGAGGAGAAAGACGAAACCGCGCCACGGCCATTTCGAGGTGCGGGCGCCCTCCGACTCACCCTGCCTGAGAGCATCGCCCAGCCGGGGCGCGGCCTTCTTGGTGCGGTTCGCAATGGAGATTTGGACGCCCATATCGATTGCTCCCCTCAGACAGCGGCTTCGGCGGGAGATACCGGGCGCGGGGCGGCATCGCCGTTCACGGTGGTGAAGATCTGCCCACCCCGGCTGGAGATGACCGACTCTTTCGGCCCCACCGCTGCCAGCTTGCCACCGTGAATCACGGCCACCGTATCGACGGCCGCCAAGACGCTCGGACGGTGAGCGACGACAATGACGATGCCGCCGCGCTCGCGGATCTCGCGGATCGTGTCGTTGAGCGCCCGCTCCCCCACCGCATCAAGCGAGGCATTGGGTTCGTCGAGCAGCACAACGAAGGGATTGCCGTAAAGCGCGCGCGCAAGACCGATCCTTTGGCGCTGACCGGCGGAGAGCGCTGTTCCCATTGCACCCACCTGGGTGTCGTAACCCTCTGGAAACTGAGCGATCATGCGGTGAATGCCGGTGCGGTTCGCGGCTTCGTAGACGGCATGTTCGTCGCCCGCGCCGAAGCGATTGATGTTTTCGACGATCGAGCCGGTGAACAGGTTCACCTCCTGCGGCAGATAGCCGAGGAACGTACCGCGCATGGCCGGGTCGTAGTGCGTGAGGCTCACGTCATCGAGCCGCACCGAGCCGCGCAACGGGGTCCAGATGCCCGCAAGCGCACGCATCAGCGTGGATTTGCCACCGCCGCTCGGGCCCACGACCGCCATGGCCTGACCGGCCTTCAACTCGAAGGACACGTCGCTGAGCAGCACGCGGCCGGTGGCCGGCGAGGCAACGGTGAGGTTTTCCACACTGAGTGTCGTCTTGGGAAGCGGGACACCTGGAAAACGGCGTTCCGCGTCCACGGATTGCGCGATCGTATCCTTGACCTGCCGGTAGGCATGGCGCGCCGCGAGGATGTTGCGCCAGCCGCCGATCACCTGGTCGATGGGCGCAAGCGCGCGGGCGGATGCCACCGACACCGCGATGATGGCGCCCGGCGTCAGCTGACCCTGCAGCGCGAAATAGGCACCAAGACCCAGAAGCGCTGACTGCAGCACCATGCGCAGCGTGCGCGACAGCGATGTGATCGCGGCGCTGGTCGCGGCCGTCCGGGCATGGGTTTCAAGATGCTCATCATTGGCCTTCATGAAGCGCGCAACGGCCCTGTCGCCGAGGCCCATCGCGGTGATGACATCCGCATTGTTCGTGTTCGACTCGGCCGCGATGTTGCGCCGGACCATGGAACTGCGGGCGGTTTCCGTCAGGCTTCGCGACATCAGCTCGGACACGACGGTCAGCGCCGCGAGCACGGCCGCGCCCGCCAGAGTGACGACCCCAAGCACGGGATGAAGCAGCCAGACGAAGCCGAGAAAGATCGGCACCCATGGCAGATCGAAGAGTGCCGCCGGCGCACCGCTGCCGAAAAACCCGCGCAGGGTGTCGATGGAGCGGGCCCGCTCCATTGCCTCGGTGGCAGTGAAGCCGTGCCGCGGCATTTCGAGCGAGACCTGGTGCGCAAGGGGCGCCACGCGCTTGTCGAGGCGGCTGCCGAGGCGCACGAAGATCGCCGAGCGCACCGCGTCGAAGCCGCCATGGAACAGGAACAGGCCGACGGCCAGCCCCGAGAGGGCGATCAGTGTTTCGACCGAGCCGCTTGTCAGGACGCGGTCATAGACCTGCATCATGTAGACCGATCCGGTCAGGGCAAGGATGTTGATCAGCCCCGAGACGAGGAAGATCACGACGCCAAAGCGACGCACGTCCTGCGTCAGGAGACGCGCGGCCTTCCGACGGGCTCTGCTTTTGTCGGGTTTGCTCATGGGTGGGACTCCCCCCTCTAAGAGAAAAAAATGCTTTTGGGAAAAATCGCCCGGCCCGCGTTACGCCGCGGACCGGGCCGACAGGCGACATCAGAAGTTGAAGTCGTCCTGTGTCAGGGTCTGCGACGACCGGACCGACAGGCCGAAGTCGGACTGGCCGTCATCGTCGAGGTGGCCAGAAAGAACCGTGTTGCCTTCCTCGTCGGTGGACATCACGAGGCTGCCCGCGCCAATCGCGCCGTCACCCTCGGACACCAACGTGAAGGACTGGTCACCGGCTGTGCCGCGGTCCGCGTCGATCGACGAAAGGTCGATCCGGTCGCCCGGCGCGAAGTCGGCGATGTGGTCCCCGTCCGCCGCGTCGGCGGAAAGGAAGCGCACGGTATCCGCGCCGTCCCCGGTCGCAATGACGTTCGCACCGGTCCCCGCGGTGATGATGTCATCGCCATCGCCGCTCATGATGTCCTCGACCGAGAACATGCGGTCCAGCGTCTCGCCCGACCGGATCGAGCCCACCTCGGAGAGGCTGCCCAGGTCGATCCGCAGATCAGCCGTGCTGCCGGAGAGGTCGACGCGGTCCTGGCCCTCGCCGCCGAAGACGATGTCGATGGACCCATCGTCGGACAGGAAGAACAGGTCATCCCCGTCTCCGCCGAAGAGCACGTCTTCGCCGGCCCCGCCATCAAGCACATCCTTGCCCTCGTCCCCGAAGAGAACATCCGTCCCGGCATGGCCGTTGAGGAAGTCGTTTCCGGAACCGCCCCGCAGCACGTCGTTGCCGCTGTTGCCGAGGAGGACGTCGTCGCCGGCATCGCCGGAAAGATCGTCGTCATCCGAGGTGCCAAAGCCTACGACCGGGGCGACCCTGACAGGCTCCTGAGGCGTTGGTTCCTCAGACACCGGGGTCTCGGACACGGGCGTGTCGTCGACCGGGGTCTCGGACACGGGCGCATCGTCCACCGGGGTCTCGGATACAGGCGCATCGTCGACCGGGGTCTCGGACACAGGCGCATCGTCGACCGGGGTCTCGGACACGGGCGCATCGTCGACCGGGGTCTCGGACACGGGCGCATCGTCGACCGGGGTCTCGGACACGGCCGCGTCCGGCACAACATCAGGGTTTTCCGGCAGGTAGGAGAAGATCTCCTCACCCAGCCCTTCGATCCCGGTGTTGCGGGCCACGACATCAGCCATCGTGGAGTTGCTGATGAAGTTGGCATAGGCCGGCATCTCGCCCAGGCGGTCGGTGTAGTAGAACCGGTCGCCCTCCTGCAGACGGTCGAGCTGCTCGTGCATCACCACCCAGAAGGTGTGACCGACGACACCTCCGTTGATGTGGCTTTCCGCAAGGCCGCCGACCCAGAGGTCCACGCGGTCGATGCCCTTCACCGTGAACGTGCCGTCGGTATTCTCCGTCAGCTCGATCTTCGGGTTCACCTCGCGGAAGGCCGCCACCTCGTCAGCGCCCAGGATCAGGTCGGGATAGGCCTCCCTGAACTGCTCGATGACCGTATCGGACAGGGTGTTGCGGGTCTGGAAGTCCTCCCACGACGCGTAGGGGTCCATCGTCATGTCGGACAGCTCGATCGCTTCGCTGACGTAGCGATCCGTCGAGTCCCGCAGGTCCATCTTCACCTGGTTCAGCGTGCCGAGGCCGAGATCCCAGCCGCGGGCCACGTTGAAGGAGAAGAGGTCGGCCGAGACCCGCACGAGGTTGTCGCGCACGGTGTCGACGATGCTGAAATCGACCTCCTCCGAGGGCTGCTTCGCCATGCCTTCCAGCACCGCGCCCGCGCCATACTGGGCATAGCCCGGCGCCGGTGTGTAGCCCATCGGCCCCTCGCTCAGCGCGTCGACCGCGGCCTGTCCGGTCAGGTCCGGAGTCGTCGGATCGCGATCGACGTAGCGGAATACGTCGGGGTCGTTGGTCGGGTTGAGGAACGCGTCGAAGAGCGGCACGTCCATCTCCTGCCCGTCGGGGCCCATGACCGTCAGCGTCTCACCGATCATCGAGTGGCCGAGGCGATAGACCGCCCCTGCGAACTCGTGGCTGATCGCCGCGTCCGTCTCGGGGAAGTACTCGTCGTGGCCATGACCGCCCGAGCCCTGAAGCCCACCGATCAGTGCATCGGCGAAGTCGTTGAACACGACCTGCTGATACTCCGCCTCGTTGAGGATCTTCGCGGCCTGGAAGAGCTCCTCGTCGGTGCCCTCGAAGCCCGAGACCTTCAGCTGCTCCACGTAGTAGTTGTGGTTGCGGGCGAAGATCGTGTGCATCGAGGTCAGGCCGATGTTCTCGTTGACGCGGCCGTCGCCGGCGATGGCGTGGTCGAGCAGATCGATGAACCGGTTGGTGTCGATCAGGAGCGGCCAGCCTTCGTCCATGAAGTCACCCGAAAGATCGGCCACGAGCCCTGCATCGTAGGAGCCGTCCTCGGCACGGAGGCCGGGGTAGTACTCCTGCAGCGTCACCATGCTGCCGTCCGGCGCCTCGAAGAGCGTGCCGGCGTCGATATGAGCATCGAGCGCCTCACGCAACGTCGGCAGAAGGCGGAATTCTGTGCCTTCGGGACGCGACGGGTCAAGCGCACCGCCGAGAACCTCGGCGCCCAGGCCGCCATTCTCGCCCGGCTCCCGCAGAAGCCGCCCGATCTGGGCCGACGAGCCGTAGACCTGGTTCTGGTCCACGAAGGGCGAGGTGATGTTCTCGTGCTGAGGCACGCCGTTCTCGTCGAAGCCGACGACCTTGGCGCGGGTCAGGTCGGCAGGATTGTCGCCGCCCGGACGGCCCATATCAGGCCCGCCGATCTCGATCTTGCCGTTGGCCGCGTCCTTGGGAATGAAGCTCAGGCCGTGGTCGAAGTACTGGCCGAAGGACATCAGGAACATGTTGGCTTCGGCAGCCTTGGGCGCGTCCGGCGACTGTGCGCCGAGCGCGTTGGAGATGTCGCGCGGATCGAGATCCTTGAAGATCGGGTTCACGTCCCGGTTGCCTTCTTCGTTCTCCGCGCCGTAGCGCGCTTCGGTGATCCGGATAAACGGCTCCTTGGCGGCACCCTGGCCCGGGTTGACCGGGTTGTTGTCCACGCCCGGAAGGTCACGTACGCCGCGCATGACGCCGGCCTCGCCCGGTTCGCGGACCTCTCCGTCTTCGAGCGGCAGGACCGGGACCTCGTCCGAGGCGCCGACCATGTACTCGAGCGCATCGACGTCAAGCTGGTCGAGCACGAGCACGCCCTGCGGCACGAGAGCCTCGCCGGTGACGGGGTCGATTGTCTGACGCTCGAACGCCGCCGCCTGCGGAGTACCCGCCCGGACGATGCCCGGCTCCACGTCCGGCTCGGCCGGGGTGAAGGACACGCTGTTCGCGCCATCGGTGAGGGTGGTCATGCCCGTCTCGGGATCGGTTGACCGCGTCAGAGCCGCCATGTCGAAGCCCTCGGGCAGCACGATCACGTCGGTGTCGCGCACCGCGCCCACGACCGTGTTGTTGTTGCCCTCGGTGCGGAACAGGATCCGGTGAACCGAGGTCAGCCCCTCGATATTCACGTTGTCGTCCCCGTCCACGTCGTCGATCGTGATGGTGTTGAAGTTCAGGGCGGTCGGGTTGAAGTCACCGATCACCTGCACATCATCAGCACCGCCGGCGGTGTTGATCTGGATCTCCTCGATGTTGCGGAGCTGGCCGATCACCTGCTCGCCGTCGCCTGCATCGCGGGTGATGACGATGTCGGTTCCGGCCTCGAGCGGCGCACCGGTCCAGGCATTGGAGGCGTAGACGCGGAACACCTCGTTCGAGCCGTCGCCGTTGACGACGTAGGTGTCCTCGCCCGCGCCGCCATCGGCCACGTCCGAGCCGCCGCCGACGCTCCAGGTCAACAGGTCGGCACCGTCGCCGCCCTGCAGGAGGTCTGCACCGGCGCCGCCCGTGATCTGGTCGTCGCCGGCACCCGCATCGACAACGATCCGCTGCGTGGACAGGAAGCCGGCGAAGTCGATGATCTCTTCGCCCGCCGTGCCGTTCACGAAGATCGTGGTCGGCGCGATCGAGGTGGCGGTGAAGTCGCCCACCGCGTTGATCGTCTCGACGCCCTGGACACCGTTGAAGACGACCTGCTCGATGTTGCGGATCTCCATCACCGGCGTTTCGACGCCGTCCACGGTGCGGGTGATCAAGATCTCCGACAGGGCGTCCTGCGGGAACGCGCTGCCCGGGTTGGCGTCAGCCCAAGCCGCCACCGTGTACATGGTGATTGCCTGCTCGGTGCCGTCACCATTGATTTCGACGGTGTCGATATCCGTGGCGCCGTCACGGTTCGCACCGCCGTCCACGATATCGTAGCCGCCCGTCGGCGCGTTCCAGACGATCTGGTCGTTGCCGGCCTCGCCGAAGATCACGTCCGTGCCGGCACCGCCGTTGATCTGGTCGTCACCGGCATCGCCGAAGATCGCGTCGGGACCGTTGCTGCCGGTGATCTCGTCATTGCCGGGCGTGCCCTGGATCACGCCACTGTCGATCGGCGTGGTCCTGAGATCGACCTCCTGATCCGCGAAGCGCAGGATCTCGATGCCGGTAAGACGGTCCGTGCCATCGCCGAGGATCGGGTTGGGGTCGCCGTTGATCGGATCGATCGGGTTCGGCCCTTCCGTGACGTTGATGTGGCTGACCGTGATGCTGCCGTCGGGGTTCTGACGGATGCTGTAGTTGTCGCGAACATCGTAGTAGACGGCCACGTCCACGTCGCCTTCCTGACCACGATCGACGATCTCTCGCGTGATCTGCAGCTGGCTGGGCGAAATGCTGCCGTCCAGAAGTTGCGGGATGATCTCCTCAAGGCTGTCGATGCTGCGAAGCTCGACCGTCGGGTCGTTCGGATCGCGGATCGAGATCCGTGCGTCCAGCCACTTGTCCCCATCGATCACGTCGTCGCCACCGCGACCCTGGATGGTGTCGCTGCCGCCACCGCCAAGCAGGATGTTGCCGCCGGTGAAGAGGTCACCGGGCTCGACGCCCATCAGGTTGCCAAGCAGCTCGCGCAGACCTTCGATCCGGTCCACACCCTCCTGCGTCAGCTCGTTGCCGAAGAGGGTGACCTCGTTGTCGAGGAGGAATCCGTCTGCCGGAGCATCGTTGCCGGTCCTATTGTCGCCCCAGATAAGGTCGTCATGCTGGGTCCCGGAAACCGCCTCCGCATCAATGTAGCGATCCGCGAAGAACTCGGCCTGTTCGGTAACAACCCGGTCCGTCAGATCGACCTCGGCATGATTGGTGAGGCCCTTGTGCGCAATCCAGTCGTAGCCCAGTTCGGCGAGGTTTACGTGGGTGCCCTGTCCCTGAAACAGGATATCGTCGCCGGATTCTCCGTGCAGGTCGTTGTCGTTCGGCCCGCCCATCAGGACATCATGACCGATCACGCGGGAGCCGCCGAGATTGTCGTTGTTGTCGCCGACGAGGAAGTCGAAGCCGTCGCCGCCCTCGATCCAGTCATCGCCCTCGCCGCCATCGACGATATCAGCGCCGGAACCGCCAAGGACGAAGTCGTTGCCCATGCCCGCGAAGGCATGCTTGGCATCGTCACGGCCCATCAGGATCGCATCGTTGCCCTTGCCGCCGAAGATCAGTTCGGCAGCACCACCCCCGGCGGAGATCACGTCGTCGCCGTCTTCACCGTGCAGGAAGCTGATATCGTCGCCATCTTTGATGATGTCGTTGCCGTCACCGCCGCGGAAGGTGTTGACGCCGGAGTCGCCGATCAGCAGGTCGTCGCCTGCGCCACCCCAGAGCGCGTCGTCACCGAGGCCCCCGTTCAGGATATCGCGCTGGTCGGTTCCGCCGAGCACGACATGCTCACCACCGTTGAACTTGAGGAAGTTGTCATACTCCCTCGCGCCATCGACGAGCGGTGCGTCGACCGTGGCGGTTTCCCGCTCCACCAGCGTCGTGCCCATTCCGGCGAGGAACGGATCGACCTCGGTCGAGACCGGATCGGCCATGGCCTGAACCGACTGATCGACCTCGAGGATGTATTCCATCGACGAGAAGATGTCGGCCGGGATATGCGCACCCCCGTCGGCGATGTCGGTGTTGCGCACGATCATCGACGCAAAGGAGTTGTTCTCGAGCTCACCGATCATGTTCATGCCGTTGGTCCGGCCGAGATAGTAGAAGCGGTCGCCGTTCTGCAGGTTCTCCATCTGGTGCTGGAAGACGAAGCCGAAGGTGGAACCGAGCATGCCGCCGAAGGGCATGATCTCTTCGGCGAGACCGCCGATCCAGAACTCGACATCGTTGATGCCGGTTTCGGACCCGGCCCATGCGCCGGTGCCGTTGACGAAATCCAGCCGGTCGGCCGGAGCGCCATCCCCACCCAGCACGAGGTCGGTGGCGGCCTCACGCTTTCCGACGACGGTCTGGGCATTCACGATGGTGTCGTGCTTGCCGTAGGCCGCGATGTAGTTGACCACCGAGGCCGGGTTCTTGAGGTTCGCGGCATACTCGGCCCAGTTTTCATAGGGCTTGAGGAACTCGCTTCCGGTCGCGTTGTAGAACTGCTCCCGCGCGGCGTTGAGAGAGGGCACACCCGTGTCACGGCCCCGCGCGATATTGAGTGCGGGCAGGTCGAGCGGCAGGCCCAGCAGGTTGTCACGCAGCGCGCTGGTCACGAACTCGTCGATATTTGCGCCTGTTTCACGCGACATGCCACGCGCTACGGCGCCGGCCGCCTGCTCAGGGGTGAGCATACCGTCGTTGTCGTATGCGACGGGGTTGAGGAACGCCTCGATCAGCCCATTCTGCGTGTTCACGCCGTTGGGGTCCATCGTGTGGACATTCTCGGTCAACATCGAGTGGCCGAAGCGGTATACCACGTGGGCGAATTCGGCGAAGATGGCCCCGTCGATCTCGCTCGAACTGTTTACGAGGAATTCAGCGATCGAAGGCTGCACGCGGCGGCCGAATTCCTCGAAGGCGAGGTGCTGATACTGCATCTCGGTGGTGAATTTCGCCGCCTGGAACAGGCGTCCTCCGTTCCAGTCGAGCGTTTCGGGCGTCGCCGTTGCCAGGTCGGCCTCGGTGATCGGAGTGGCAAGCCACTCGTTGACGAAGGCCAGTTCCCCGCTGTC
>Ga0209947_1000647_pt1 | contig 21624 bp, 20 predicted proteins | sample SalPonR2_B_D2_MG_FD_185706 | JGI IMG/M metagenome (GOLD analysis project Ga0209947, IMG submission 185706) | Salt pond soil microbial communities from South San Francisco under conditions of wetland restoration - Salt Pond MetaG R2_B_D2_MG... ...
TTTCAGATATGCATAAGACCAGTCTTGAAATGAGAAGAGAAATGCTGGAGGATGATCCTGATATAGAACTTCTGAGGGATCTTAACGGAAAAATGATGGATATACGCAATAAAATATCCGAATGGCATTTTGATCAGAAGCTCGATGATATCAGTAAGAATAAGAATGAAAGCTCGAAAAATCAGTAGTAGTTATAGACAAAGCAGAGAAGCCCGGACCAGCTGGTCCGGGCTTCTCTGCTTTATGCATAGCTTTTCAATTTTTTTCTATTAAAAAACTTCCCTTTTGTCTTGACAGACAAAAGTTCCCTTGATACTATTCTTGGCATTCCAAAATAGAGTTGGTATACCAAGCGCTTTTGGGTATGCCAGAAAGAGAAGTCATGGGAGAATATTGCCTTGCAGACAGTGTTTACGACAAGATAAAGGAAAAGATCCACACACTTGACTTTCGACCTGGACAGATTCTCCAGGAGAGGGCTTTGGCTGAAATGTTCGAGACCAGCAGAACCACTGTAAGAAGTGCTGTTCAGAGGCTTGAATGTCAGGGTTGGCTCATCGTTAATTCCCGTAAAAATCTTGTAGTAAAAGATGTTACGGAAAGTGATGTTAACGAGATATTTGCCATTCGAAGACTTTTGGAACAGGAGGCCATAGAGGCCGTATTTCATAAGGATATTACCTGGGATATTTCTTTTCGGCTTGAAGAGCTGGTCGTAAGGCTCAGAAGTGTATGGGACGATCATTTTGAATATATGAGTTCTGACCAGGATTTTCATGGTCTTATCGTCTCTGTTCTGGAAAATGGAAGATTGACCAGATTTTACAGGACTATAAGGGAAGAGTTCCTCCGTCTCGGAATAATGTTGAGAATGAGCGGCACTGATAAGGAAGAAATGCTTGATGCCCATATGAAAATAGTCCATTCCATACGGGCAAAGGATTTACATGAAACAATGAAGAATCTTACCGATCATCTTGAGAAAGGCCGTATCGATACTTTACAAGCACTTGAGAGAGAAAAAAATATCTGAGTTACCGGCAGTATGTCATGCAGCGGCATGCCTGCACCTCCTATAGATGGGATCCCACCTTTGCAGCGGGTCGGGGTCCCTTTTTTGTAAGTAAAACTACATAGTTTCTTTTAGATAAATTTACCGAGGCATTTATGTTGAAACGATAGGATACTATACGTGGGGAAAACCTCCCCTGAAATAAGCTTTAACCCCCTTAAGAGCCCGGGTCATTCTGACCCGGGCTCTCGTATATTCTCCCACTCGCAGTTTATGAAGATAAAGCGACAAAGTTGTGAATATGGTCCAGTAGCCCCATTTAAAATGATATAAAAGTCCTGTTGGTTTTCATCCTGACGGATGATAAACCTTTTAAAATTCCGGTTATAATCTTTATATAGTTAATTTGAAACAGGATTTTAATATCGAAAGGCGGCAGAAGAATGAAGGCCCATTTTTCCAGAAGATCTGGTTTCACACTTGTCGAGATACTGATAACCATAATAATCGTAGGAATACTTGCGGGGGCATTTCTCCTTTCAGCCGGGTCGGCACCTGATATCGCAGATGCTTCCAGGATAATTAATGATATGAAAACAATAAAAAAGGCTTCTCTCATGGCCTTTGCTGACAGGAATACCTGGCCTTCTGACAGATCAGAGATAAGGCCTTACCTGGACAGGAAACTCTGTAAGCCAGGCAACGTCTGCTATGATCTGGAAAATTTCAATTCCGATCTTTACATTAAAGCGGATCTGCAGGATGGTGATCCTGGAAGGAACAAAAAACTTGCCCGCCTGGGAGAGGGTTCCGGGCTTCTTCAGAAGAGCGGAGAGGAAATGGTCCCCTACAGGAATATGGGTTCTGTCTATATGCTTCTTACCAGCGGTTATAGTCCTGCTTCCGAGGATGGCCCTGATATTTTATGGACCTTTGATGATCCTTCTGACATGGATTATTTCACTAAACTAACTGGATGGGGTGACCCCTGGGATATCGAGAACGGTGCTCTGACAACTCCTGAGACGGGTTCCGCTGAAAGGTACGGTTTCGGGGATCCCGCCTGGAAGGACTATACCATAGAGATGACTGCAACCAATAATGAACCCAGCAACGGTTACGGTGTATATTATCGTTCAGACGGTCAGGAGGATATCTCTGGCTATGTCTTTCAGTTCGATCCCGGTCTGGGAGATGATTTTGTGGTGAGAGAAGTAAATGGCGGTAGTGAATCGTCGCCCATTCAGAGGGTAGATATGAGAGAGATCATGGGAGATGATTTTCAGGTCAATGGAACTGATCACGATATAAGCATAAGTGTCACAGGAGACCATCATGTTATAAAGGTGGACGGTGTGGAGGTTTTCAATTTCACAGATGATACTTTCACTGAAGGATCCGCCGGATTGAGAAAATGGAACAACGGAACTGCCCGGTTTGATGAGATAAGCGTCACCGAAAATTGATAATGAATTTAAGGCGGGGTTGACTTGCCCCGCCTTTATTGTAAACTTGTGAAGCATTCAGATCGAATGTGACAATTAAATATCTAAACGGCAGCAGGTTAAAGGAAGCCGGTGAAAATCCGGCACAGCCCCGCTACGGTAAGGGTAACGAAGCGTTCAATAAGCCACTGGGAAGATCCCGGGAAGGCGAGCGCTGAGAATGATCCCAAGTCCGGATACTTGTCTGTTGCCATAGAAACGATACTTTTCACGAGGGCTGGAAAGTGCTTTTTTTGTTATCCAGAGCAGGCCTTCATGGCCTGCTCTTTTGCCCTCCAGGAGAAATATTTTTGAGGAGGAAGTGTTGAGTTTATGAGAAAGTGGAGTTCTTTTTGTATTTTTGTCATTATGGCCGCAGCTTTTATTTCAGGTTACGCGTTACCATCTTTTGCAGAAGACTTAGTCAATGTATCACCGGAAGTTGTGACTGGTTCGAGGCTTTATACAAACCTCGATGAACTTCCAGCTCCTGCATATGTGGTGACCCGGAAGGATATTGAAAAGAGCGGGGCCTCGACTCTTAGTAAAATATTGTCCAGGGTGCCGGGAGTATCCACCAGAAGCAGGAGTGGTAATACCCAGGGAGAATTTATTGAGATCCGGGGACTCACTACCGAGCTTCTTTTTCTTATCGATGGTGTACCTTATTACAAGACCAGCCATGTGGCTGGAGCGGCATCAGTAGATCTTCGTTCCCTTCCGCTTATGGATATTGAAAGGATCGAGATAGTCAAAGGAGCGGGATCTGCAGTTTATGGTTCCATGGCTGCAGCAGGGGTTATAAATATAATTACGAGAAAACCTCAAAGTGAAGAATATAAAATTTCTGTCACCGGAGGAACATATGACAGAAAAGAGGGTTCTTTCAGGGCATCTATGCCCGGCAAAAAGGTGAATGTGAGTGCCTGGTTCACTCATCAGGAAGAGGGGGAGTCTCCTCTCCTCTACTATTACAGTGATTACACAGGAGAGATTATGAACAATAATGAAGATTATGAAAATGATTCAGGCGGAATAGATCTCTCCTCTGGCCCTTTTTCTTTTTCCGCTTCCTGGGGTGAATATACCTCTAAGTGGACCTATGGAACTGATCTTGAAAAGCAGAATAATGATTTTGCCAGGTATTCACTGGTATATCAAGAAGATTCGCAGAGGTTCCTCCTCTATTCTGATCGCCAGGATAAGGATGTATTCCAATATGGAAACTGGACATCTGTAAAGGACAAAGCCTGGGGTGCGGAATATTCCAGGAAGGTATTTCTAAAGGATGCCATAATGTCCTTGGGAATGGCTTATAGAGAAGAAGATATGGAATACCGTCTTCCTGCATATCTTATTAACTATGACAAAAGCAGGGAAAATTATGCGCCCTTTCTTGAGGTATCCCTTCCTCTGCGAGATGTTGTGATGGATCTCGGTCTCAGATATGAAAACTGGCATCAGGATCAAGCACAGGACTATGATGAACTTATCCCGAAGTTATCTTTCAGTTACCAGACAGCTAAAGGGACGCTTTGGTACCTGTCGGCAGGTAGATTTTTTGCTATGCCAAGCCTCTACGAGCTTTCGTATTTTGGATATCCAGCAACAAAAGCTAATTCTGCTCTGAAACCAGAAGATGGTTGGAGTTTTGAATCAGGATTTAAGAAAAAATGTTCTAATGGTACATGGAATATGGGAATCTTTTCTATTGAGATGGATAATAAGATAGCGATTTTGCCGGACTATTCACAATACGAAAATATTTCGGAATTCCGTTCATGGGGCGTGGAATCCATTCGAAGCTGGGACCTTTCCGATAACTGGGGTATAACAATTGGAGCCACATGGATGGAAGCAGAGCAGCGGGACGATGGTTCCAGTCAGTGGACAAAGGCTGGAACGCCTGAGTGGGACCTTGATGCTGCTTTCAGTTATGAAAAGGGTCCATTTTATGGAGAGCTTTCCGTAAGTTACCTTGGCAACAGAGAAGATGAAAGAGCAGGGATAGGTCAACTCTCACAGGGAGATGTCACGACGGTAGATGCTATATTAACCTACGCTACTGAAGCGGGTACCTTCAGGTTCGAGGGATACAACATATTTGACAAAGAATATTACCTCCAGGACTATTCTTCATGGGGTACTACCACGAGGTATTACGGTCCGGAAGCAAGGTACTATCTCACATGGGAGTTTGATCTTTAATATTATTTCAGGAGATGTCTTCATTGAAGAAACATCGAATAAGTCTCATAGTTCAGGCTATATTAATTCTTATAAGCCTGTTTCTCTCCCCGGAGAAGCCGGCCCTTGCTCTTGAGGGCCGGCTAAATCTGAATATTGATCACGCAAGGGGGTTCACCGTGGAGAAAAGCGGTGATCTTACCATTGTTAGACTGCAGGATCCATATCCTGGAGCGAATAGTCCCGTTGAATATCTGCTCGTGCCGAGAGGGGCGGGCATGCCCTCCCGGACTGATGGAGCGACGGTTATAGAAGTCCCTTTAAGGACCTGTGTATCAACGACAACAGTAAACATAGCTTTTCTCAGGGAGCTTGAGCTTTCAGAGACACTTGTAGGCCAGGGAGGAAAGAAGTATGTCTATTCTCCAGATGAGTTCGAAAAAGCTCTCCCGGAAACAGGTGAGGGAATGAACCTTGATCTTGAGAAGGTTCTTGAACTGGATCCTGATGCAATTTTTGCATATGCCTTCAGTCCCACAGAAAGGGACAACCTTAAAAGGCTTGAAAAACTGGGTGTCCCTGTGATCTTTATGAGTGAGCACCTTGAGGATACCCCCCTTGGGAGATCCGAATGGATAAAGTATCTTTCTCTCTTTTTCGGCCAGGAAGAAAAGGCAGCCCAAATCTTCAGCGAGATCTCCAGAAACTATGAAGCTCTTGCAAAAAAGGTCAGTTCAATTGATCATAAGCCAGAGGTAATGGCAAATGCGGCTTTAAACGGCACCTGGTATGTGCCGGCAGGAGACAACTGGGTTGCACATCTATTCAGGGACGCTGGCGCTTCCTATCCCTGGAGCTCAACTCAGGGCGAGGGCAGCCTTGCTCTGGACCTCGAGGCGGTTTGTGAGAGATCCGTCGATTCTAATGTATGGGTCAACACCGGATCGTGGGAATATCTTGATGACGCTATAGGCGAGGATGAACGATATGCATGGTTCAAACCTTTCAAAAAAGGTTCAGTCTACAATAACACTGCGAGGTGCAATGATCATGGTGGAAATGATTACCATCAGTCAGGAGTCCTGAGGGCTGATCTTGTCCTGGCAGATCTTGTTTCCATTTTTCATCCATCGATCCTTCCGGGTCACAGTTTGATGTATTATAGGAAACTGGACTGGAAGTAAAAAAACAAAATATACTTTCTGCATTCATATTCCCTGTATCATTGCGACAAGGAAGGGAGTCGTTTCAGTTTAAAAAATATTTATTGATCTTTGCGCCTCTTTTTACCGCATTTCTTATAGTATTTCTTTTTGATCTCACCCATGGTTCTGTCCAGATACCATTAAAGGATATTATAGCTGTCCTTACAGGAGGTTCAGCATCAAAGGCATCCTGGGGCAGCATAATACTTGCATTGAGGCTGCCGAGAGCCTTTACTGCTTCTCTCGCAGGTGCTTCGCTTGCAGTTAGCGGTCTTCTGATGCAGACACTGTTCAGAAACCCTCTGGCGGGTCCATTCGTGCTGGGCATTAATTCAGGTGCCAGCCTTGGAGTGGCTCTTGTTATACTTGCTGCTGGTACAGGCATTGGAGGTTCACTTTTTTCGGGAGGAGGAATATTTGCAGAGATAGGGCTTGTGGCTGCGGCCAGCATTGGTTCAGCTCTTGTCCTCGGGATAGTTCTTCTTGCAGCACGTCGAATATCAAGCAATACGGTTATCCTCATCATGGGGATAATGTTCGGTTATGCCGTCAGTGCTGTAGTAAGTGTATTGATCCATTTCAGTTTTGCAGAAAGGGTCCAGTCATTTATTGCCTGGAGTTTTGGTAGTTTTGCCGTTGTATCCGCAAAAGATCTTGGCGTAATGTTCCCGGTCATTCTTTTGTGTCTTTTTCTTGCATTGCCTCTATGCAAACAGCTTAATGCACTTGTTCTTGGTGAAACTTATGCATCGAGCATGGGGGTAAGTGTTTTAAAAGTACGTATGTTCCTGATATCTGTTGCAGCTGTTCTTGCCGGAACTGTAACCGCTTTTTGCGGCCCCGTTGCCTTTATAGGGATCGCAGTTCCCCACCTGGCCCGGAACATCCTGAGATCGGGTGATCACAGGATCCTTATACCCGGATGTATTCTTACGGGTGGAATAATTGCCCTTGCAGCGGACATTGCGAGCAATCTCCCCGGAAGTGACATGGTACTGCCCCTTAATTCAGTCACTTCTCTGATCGGTGCTCCCATAGTTATCTGGGTCATTATGAGGTATCAGCATGTTGGAAGATAGATCATCCGCTATGAAAGTTCTTCTTGAAACAAGAGATCTGGATATTGGTTACCGGAACAGGAAAAAAATAAGTAGAGTAGCTTCGGGGTTGAGATTGCAGGTCAAAACTGGAGAGTTAATATGTCTTGCAGGTCAGAACGGAGCAGGAAAATCTACTCTGCTGAGGACTCTTGCAGGAGTTCAGAAGCCTCTTTCAGGCAAAGTCTTACTTGATGGTTCGGAAATTATTTCTCACAGCCAGACTTCAATAGCAAAAAAAATCGGTCTTGTCCTGACAGAGAAAGCGGAAGCCGAAGGTTTTTCTGTCAGGGACATCGTTGCCCTCGGCAGGTTCCCTCACACAGACTGGAAAGGTATCCTAACACCTGCAGATCAGTATAAGGTTGATAATGCCCTAAATATCGTGGGGGCTGATCCTCTCTCAGGAAGGCTTTTCACTCATCTAAGCGATGGAGAAAAACAGAAGGTAATGATAGCGAGGGCTATTGCCCAGGAAACGGATATTATCCTGCTTGACGAGCCCACAGCGTTCCTTGATCTTCTGAGAAAGATCGAAATAATAAACATACTCAGGGATCTCGCTTCCTCTGGGACAAAGGGGATCCTTATGGCAATTCATGATATTTCACTTGCTTTGCAATATGCGGACAGAATATGGCTTTTTGAACCAGAAGGGGGGATCATCGAGGGTTCTCCTGAAGATCTTGTTCTCAGCGGTGCAATAGAAAGGGCATTTTCCTCGGAAAAGTTAACCTTTGATCCAGTCTCAGGTCAGTATCCGGTTTACACTCGAAACAATATCAAAATTGCCCTGAAAGGTACTGGGAGGGTTGTTTACTGGACTGCAAAAGGACTTGCCCGGCAGGGTTTCAAAGTCTGTTCTGATGATCCGTCGGCAAGGGCAACAGTTATAGTTACTGAAAAAGATGGAAGTTTTCTCTGGGAAGTTTCGGTTGAAGATGAAATTCTGTCCAGCCATACCACGGTTCTTTCAATGACTGACCAATTGAAAGAGATGTTTATCCATCGATCCTGAAGATAACAGGAATTCTTATGGTTTTTTCATCCCTGAAACTGAATTCCCATTTGCGGACAGCATCTACAGCAGAAGCATCAAGTCTTTTATGCCCGCTTGAACTTTCGATTTTCAAAGATATGACTTTCCCCCCGGAAACGTTTGCAATAAGTGATACTGTTCCTTCTTCGCGCCTGAGTCTTGAAGCCCTTGGATAGATGGGTTTGACCCTTTTTATAACATCCCCCGCCGTTATGCGATGGATGGTCTTTTTATTTGATGCTGTATCGATCACAGCCTGATCTTCTGATCTATTCCCTGCAATTTTCCCGGGATCGGGTTTGATCCTGTTTGTGTCTGTAGTTTTACTAACAGATGTTTCATGTGCTTCCGCAGTTTCTTGTTGGTCTTTCTTTTCGGAGGATGCTTCATCTTTATCAGCATTTACTGGTGAATTTTCAGCAATATTTTCACCGCTGTCTTTTTCTTTTTCGACGTTATCTATCGTGGTTTCAGTGTTTCCAATTGCAGGTTCAGGCATTTTTTCAGTTTCTGATATTTTATCCTCAGTTTTTTCCTGTTTTTTTTCTGGATTTTGTTCTTTTGGCTGAGTCTGGACCACAGGTTTTTCCAGGGTTTTTTCATTATCTTTATCAGGCAGAGGTTTTTCCGTTTCAGAGGCTTTTTCAGGGGGTGCTTTTTCTCCAGTTTTCTGAACGGGCAATTCCGGATCAGCCTGTTTTAAATCTGGCATAGATACCAGGGATACCTTTGTAATATCCTGTCCCTCAACCTGATGTAAAGTGGGTGGTTCAGTCAGGTTGAGCAGTAGAAAAAATATAATATGGAGAAAGATGCTTAAAAAGAGGGCAATACTGATCCTCCTCAATGTGAGGTTTCCCCCTTCAATGCGAGCCCAACAGAGGTGATCCCTTCTGACCTCAGAAGCTCGAGGAGTGAAGCTATCATGCCGTAATCGCTGTTTCTGTCACCCATAATAATGACATCTTTTTCCTCTTGTATGGCTTTATCCGCGAAATCGAGGACCTGCTGTTCACTGCTGTTCATTCCTTTTATCATATATCTGCCTTCTTCTGTTACAGCTATAACCGCAGGTTTTCCTTTAACAGGGGATCCTGTCCCTCCCGGCAGATCAACATTAACCTGATTTCTGATAAATGATGTTGTCAAAACGAAGAAAATTATCAGAATGAATAGAACATCTATGAGAGGTGTCAGCTCTATTTCGGGGAGGTTCCTTCTTTTCATTCTTTTCATTATTTTTCAGTTTCTCCATACGTCGGAATTTCTCCGGAAAAACTGCTTGAACGAAGCATATGTTCCCGGAGTAGAAAATCAGCTCCCCGGTTAAGTGTCTCCTCCTGATCGTCAACTCTTGAACTTAGAAATGTATGTCCCAGAATAACAGGGACAGCTACAGAAAGCCCGGCAACCGTTGTAAAAAGCGCTTTCCAGATCCCTCCAGCAAGAGCCACCATAGGAGCAGACGCCGAGCCGGCAAGATTCTGGAATATTTCTACCATCCCGATAACAGTTCCAAGGAGGCCCAATAGGGGGGCGACCCTGGTTATAGTCGCCAGAATGTTCAATCCCTTTTCCCAACGGAATATTTCCCTTCGTACTTCCTGCTCGAGAAGCATTTTCATAGCTTCATGATCTATCATCCAGTGCGATATCCCTGCACGAAAAAGTCTGTGTATGGAACTGTCAGATTCATTTACCAGTTCAGTGGCTCTTTTGGGATCATCCTCAAAAATTGCTGAGCAGAGATTAAGTTCGAGATTTTCAGGATTAGCCGATGATCGTGTGAAAAAAATAATTCTTTCAATAAAAATAGTTACTGCAATAACAGATAGTAACCCGATCATCCACATTACTGGTCCGCCTGTCTGTATTATCTCCAATTCCAGTTTCACTCCGATCGATTAAATGATATTCTTTATTATACGGGTATTTTTTAAAAATATTTAAATTCAAGTCCGGTCTTCCGGTAAAGATTTCAGTTTGTGGACTTTTGAATGGGGGTTTTAAGATGAAACTTCTGACCAGTGAAACCGAATTTCTGAAAAGCAGGAAGAAACTCCTTTTTTTCTGGAAGATATTAGGGCCTGGGCTGTCAGTTATATATATTGCACTGGTGAGCTGGCTTTTGATCGAGGTCCCCATGTTCGTCAACCCTTTTAGCGTCATGACAGGAATAGAGAATGGAGATATTCCTTCATCTACCCTCAGTCTTATGGCAGGTGTTCTTCCAGTCGTTGTAATAGCTATGCTCGCAGTAATGGCATCGCTGATCCTTTTTTCATTCTGTGCATTTTCAAGAGAGCGTAAATACCTGGAAATAATCGATAACCAGGAATATTTTGACGATCAGAAGATCCTGTAGCAGAGAGGTACCATAACAGGCATTGCGACTGTAAGAAGAACCCCTGACACAAAGGCTGCTATAGCCATTTCCTTACCCGCACTTTTTACGATAAAGGGAAGTGAAGTATCCATTGCTGTAGCTCCTGCAACTCCTACGGCCCCATATCTACCGAAAAATTTTACCATCAAGGGCATGGCTGTCATTACAGTCAGTTCCCTGATCATATTTGATATGAAAGCGATTGTCGCTGCTTCGGGTCCTGCGAGATCCTTTACAAGAATTGTCGTTAGACTGTAGTAACCGCCGCCCACAGCAGAAGCCGTGGCAATTGAAAGAGGTATTCCTGCGAGTTTACCGGCAGCGATCCCTCCGATTATAGCGCCTATACTTGCAGCTACGGGGATAGCGAAAGCTTTTTTACCCATTGCCCTTATATTGTTCCATAGAGCCTTGTCTCTGCCCATATCCAGACCGATAACGAAGCAGATCAGCATTACCATGCCCTTGATGACATTGTCAGTGGAGTTCAGTATTTCCGCTGGGATGATCCCGGAAAAACCAGCTATGATACCTGTCCCCAGAATTATTATTGGCATCAGATACATAGCTTTATCCCCGTTTCATTACGAGCATGCAGAAAAGGCCGCTGCCTGCTATGCTTCCTATCGAAAGGACCAGCGATTTCAGGCCGATTGATCCCAGGTTCTGAAGGACTTCCCTGAATGTCCCTACCTCTAATCCTATAAAAAGAAGAAGAGTGTATATAACGAGCATAAGGACCCAGTCCATTGAATTTGCCACTATTTCAGGAAGCATCCCGGAACGGCCGATTATTATCCCAAGTATAAGGAAAGCTACAAGTACAAGAATATCCAAACTGAAATCCCTCCATCAGCAGTCAGAATAACCCGATCATTTTATCAGAATCAGGTTTAAAGTTGTATTTTATCTGTGTTTGATATCATTTCTGCAAGGTTGGGGAGTGCAATATTGCCCCCGCTTATCACTGCGACCGTTTTTCTCCCTTTTTCAGGCAGTTTACCCGAGATCATTGCTGCTACAGTAACGGCGCCTGATGGTTCTGAAAGAACTTTGCATCTTTCAAGGACAAGGAGCATTGCCCTTATGATATCTTTTTCCGAGACAAGCAGTATATCATCGACATATTTCTGTACAATCGGGAATGTAAGAGTGCCAGGAATGCTTGTTCTAAGGCCGTCAGCTACAGAGACTATACCTTTGCGTTCTGTGCGTTTCCCCTGCTGGATCGACATATACATACTGTTGCTCTGCTCTGGTTCGACCCCGAAGACCTTTACGTCAGGCCGGATCTCCTTTATAGCCGTTGATATACCGGAAATGAGCCCGCCTCCGCCAATGGGGACCAGAACCTGCTGGACGTCGGGCATGTCCTCCAGGATCTCAAGACCAATTGTCCCCTGTCCTGCCATTACAAGAGGATCGTTAAAGGGATGAATGAATGTAAGGCCTTTCTGGCTGCATAGCTCCTCCGCTTTTTCTATGCGTTCCCTTGAGGTTGTCCCCTGAAATATCACTTCTGCACCATATCCCCTTATCGCCTGTACCTTGGCGGAGGATGCATCTTCCGGCATCACTACTATTGCAGGATAACCGGACATTGAACCTGCCATGGCAACTGCCTGGCCGTGATTGCCGCTTGATGCAGTTATGATCCCTTTTAGAGCTGTAGAACGTTCCAGGTTCATAACCGCATTCAGAGCTCCCCTGATCTTGAAAGCTCCTGTCTTCTGCAGATTTTCAGGTTTAAGGAAGATTTCTGATCCGCAGCTGTTGCTCAGTGTCCTTGAGCTGACATGACTGGTCCTGTGGATCATTTCACAGATCCTTTCCCGTGCCTTTTTAACATCTGTAATATTTATCATCATGTTCCCCCTGTTCTTAAATACCCCGAACCTGATGATACTGTTTCCGCTGTTCAGGGTAAAGGCAGTTTTGAGAAAGAATAGAGTATTTCCTGAATTGTCCATTGGGCAAATCAGGTTCAAACCGTTTATTGCCAGATGCGATCGAGGGTTCTTGAAGGAGGGGTTTCTGATACTAATGATTTTAATTGGCAGATATATCCAGTTTCACAGAGGAAGACTTAGAAACTAAAAATAATTGATGAAGACTTCTTTCAGGTATTTTTCTTCAAGTAATCTCGATATATTTTTGACTATGTTTCTCCTTATACCAATATCTACAGGTAGAGTCGGATCCTGATGGGCCTCGTTCAGTTTATTCCCCACGTAGAAATTTATAATATCGTTTTCCATAAACATGTTGACCAGTCTCGAGGCAGTTCCCTTGTTAGGGGGATTACCGCCCTGTTCAAGTATTTTAAGCACTTTTGTGAGCGTAATTATTCCCTCGGTTACCAGGTCAACACCTTCCATATATGAACGTGGAGGAAGCCCGGGCTCTCTTCTGGAGAGGTCTGTTTTAATTACTTTTCCAAGTTCCCTTGATATTATCTGTGTAGTAGTCCCTCCACAGATGACTTTTGAACCTTCGTACTCATCAAGATGTCTGGCGTAATCCCTGTCATCATCCTTTTTAAAAGGGGGGCCTGTGAAGATAGCCATCCGGCGAGGTTTGCGAAAATAGAATGCAGCACAGGTTATGTCATCTCCTGCCGATGAAGTCTTGTCTTTTTTCATGGCTTCGTTGACTATTGATCTTGTAAGCTGCCGGGCGGAGATATTTCTGTTTCTTGAGATAGTTTTCAGAATATGATCCTGACACCCCTCTCTCCGCCAGCCCAGAGGGGTATTGGCCTGTCCCATTCCCGATTGTGTAATGCCGTCCGAGAAAATTATTATCCTGTCACCGGGTAGAGGTGTAAACTGACTTACAGCAATATAACGATCCTTCCATTTTTCTGATGCCATGCTGCGGGATGGTACTGAAAAGAGATCACCGTTCCTTACGAGAATGAAAGGAGGATTATCCATTTCTATTATCCTGGTAATGCCATTGAGCATGCTGTCAACGATCGTGAAAGTGGAATAACTTATTTTTCTTGTCCTGCATATCGGAAGTGCATCCATCATTATTTCAGCAGAGTGTAAGATATCCTCATCACTCGCCATAAACTTAAGGGCCATGGTTGCGGTCATTGAGGAAAGTATGCTGGCTTTTACGCCGCTTCCCAATCCATCTGAAAGTACTGAAATAGTCCTTTCCGGATCATGGAGCTTCCTGGAGAAAAAAGTATCCCCGCATATATTTTCTCCATTTTTCATTTCCTGCGCGAAGTCAACCTCCAGGTAAAGGGAGCCTTGCTTCATTCTCCGGGACCCTTTTCAATGGTGGTTTTTTTCTCTTCTCCCCCATAACCCTCGGCTATTGACCTGAGTAATATCTCAGTATCAGCCATATGTTCACCGAGCATGCATGCTATTTCCTGAACTGTTGTCAGGTTCTTGTTTATGACCTCGTTGGCCTGATGGGCTATCTCGTCTCTTCGCATTTCACGTTTTGTAACATCAAGAATAACTCCTCCCACTGTTTCATGTGGATCAATAGAGAAAATGACTATTTCAAAGAGTCTTTCTCCGTATTTAAAATGGTCCAGGCGGAAATCCCTGTCGGATTCAATGACGGACTTGAAAAGATGAGAAAAGCTTATTATTCTTGAAAGATCCGCTCCTTTAAGGCCTGGTTGTGCCTCGTAGATCTGGAGAATATTTTCCCCAAAAAGTTCTGCAAACCTTCGGTTACACTCGATTATTTTCATTTCTCTATCTATGATAACTACTCCGGAAGGCATAGATCTCATAAGAGCATTTGATTTTTTCCGGGCCTTCTCACGCATCCATGATACGCACATGGTAGGTTCTGCCATTCCTGAGATCATGGCCTTCGCAAAGTCCCTGCAGGTATCATAGCCGCATCCCCCGCAGTTGAGTTCATCTTCAGGGGAACTCTTTCCCAGTTTTCTCAGAGCTTCTATGATCTCAGTTTCATTGCAATTTTCCTTCAAGGTTCCTTTTGCCCTGTATGTTTCCTCAATATGGATATCAGGAGAAGGGCCTTTTGTGAGAATTGGATCACTGGTTCTTTCTCTCAGACTAGTTATCCTTGAGATGGTTGGCGTGGAATGGTCAGAACATGGGCCATTGATACATCCTCCAGGGCAGGCATGGCATTCAAGGAATACTGGTCCAGAGATCATTTCAGGTCTCATCGTTTCCAGCGCTTCCCTGATGCGATAGATCCCGGAAATACTGACGAAGTTCACATTCTTGAATCTCCCCCAGTTTTTGATCATTCTGGACATACCTCCCTCCATTGCATACAGAGCTCCATTGGTCGATCTTTGAGGTAAAAATGAAAACTTTTCGCTCGCGCCGCTATTTTTTGGCCATATATCTTTTTCATGAAACCATTTTTTAAGATCCTTGAAGGTCAGTGCTGCATGCAGAAGGTCTGGATACCTGTCAGCTTCCAGTTTTGCAGATATGCAGGGTCCAAAGTGGACCACCCTGGCTTTTTGGCCCAGATGATTCTTTAAAAGTCTGCAATGGGCGAGCAGGGGAGACTGGAAAGGAGTCAGGCATTCAACGAGTTCGTGATGGTAGTTCTCGATGTAGTCAACTACACTTGGGCAGTTAGTTGAGATCATAAGGCCGGTTTTTAAATTTCTGAGCATTTCTGCATTAGCAGCTCCAGCCTGTTCTGCACCCAGAGCGGTTTCGCTTGTTCCCTTGAAGCCAAGTTCTGACAGGGCTTCCACCATTGCAGATTCGCTTATTCCCGGGAATTCGTTCACCCATGAGGGCGCCAGGGAAGCGTAGGCAGACCTGTGTGGTATTTCAAGATATTCTTTCACGGAACCAGAGTCATCTCGGATAGTTTTTACCCCTGCGGGACACACTTCCACACAGATCCCGCAGGCTATGCAGAGTCCAGGTATGATCCTGGCACTCCCATTTTCGACTGAAATAGCCTTGACTGGACAGCGCCTGACACATCTGCAGCAGTCCTGACAGTCGTTTTCAAGAGTGTATATCGGGTAATTTTCAAACATCTTGGTCTGTTCCCTTTTTTTCAAGTTCCAGATCCAGTATTTCTCTGATACCGTCAGGTTTGACCTGATGAAAGGTTTTGCCATTGATTATTATATTTGGTCCCAGAGAGCACGCTCCTTCGCATAGGCTCCCTTTCAGGGTTATATTTCCTTCCAGGTTATGCTCCTTAATGTAAATTTCCACTTTATGAAGATTAATATCATTTCCCCTGGCGAAACAGGAACTTCCCATACATATTACAATTGTGTTGTTATCCATTAGAATGCCACCCTGAAATAAAAATTGTAGTAAACTTATAGCTAAAATCAGAAATCGATGTTCTATTATTAAGAGTATAATGTATCCAGAATACAAAAGTCAAGTGAAAATATTCACTGTAAAATAGTAACAGATATTAGAATGTGTAGGGGAAGAGATTATGCGGGTTCATGAAATGCATGTACCATTTGAGAAAATAGATCAACTGAATAATTCTTGTAGTTCAAATACATGTCAAGGGATTACTTGATAAAACTGGGGTTGGACAATATATAAAAACATAAAAAAACCTTTAAAGGTAGCCCGGCTGACTTCACTGTCGATCTGTATTATTCTTAAAACAGTCCTACTCATGTAAAACTACTTTATAATACAGATCCGTTTCAGTCCCGAAACTTTGCGTCACCGCCTTTCGGCGATTTTGCTTTTTACTTTAAAGGTCTTGTTCTATCTATAAACAATTATACAACTAACTCGCTAAAAAGCAAAAGTAGACAAATCTGAATGCACCATTATAAATTGATATTTAGCTCTTTATTCTTTAAAACCTTTGATTATCGACAATAATCTTCTCTTTATGATATAGCATCATAAGGCTTATTCTCAAGAAGGATTGGGCGTTTTTGACCTGGCTTTGATATTAAATACTGTACTGATATTAATATCACTTGTGATTGTGCAGAATTTGTTTCTTGATGATAAACTGTTTCAGTCATTTTTATCGTTATGTATAACCAGGATACTGATCCTTACCATATTTCACGCGGGGGTAAAAAATGAAGTTCAGCAAGGGTTTTGACAACGAAAAGTATCTTTCACAACAGACCAATGCTATTTACGAGCGTGTAAAGGAACATGATAATAAACTTTACATAGAGTTCGGTGGCAAACTTGTCTATGATTCTCATGCCGCCAGGGTTCTCCCCGGCTATGATCCAGGTGTCAAAATGAGGCTGCTTCAGGAATTCCAGGACAAAATTGAAGTTATTATATGTGTATATGCAGGAGACATAGAGAGAAGAAAGATTCGATCCGATTTTGGAATAACCTATGATGCAGAAGTTCTAAAGCTTATAGATCAACTGAACCAGCGTAATATAAAGCTGGCAGGAGTTGTGATCACAAGGTTCGACGGACAGCCCTCCTCGGTGCAATTCAGAAATCGTCTTAGAAGAAGAGGGATCAGGGTCTATACTCACAAGGCAACGGCTGGTTATCCTACAGATGTAGATACCATAGTCAGCGGCAAAGGATACGGGGCAAATTCTTATATCGAGACGCAAAGCCCAATAGTTGCAGTTACCGGTCCTGGACCCGGGAGCGGAAAACTTGGTACCTGTCTTTCTCAGCTTTATCATGACCATAAAAAAGGACAAAGGTCCGGTTACGCCAAATTTGAGACATTCCCGGTATGGAACCTCCCTTTAAAGCATCCCGTAAACGTAGCATACGAAGCTGCTACTGCAGATCTGGGAGATGTCAATCTAATAGATCATTTCCATCTTGAAGCATATAATGAGAGATCAATAAACTATAACCGTGACATTGAGGCTTTTCCTCTTCTTGGAAGGATCCTTGAGAGGATCACAAATAATCCAATGTCCTACAGATCTCCCACCGACATGGGTGTCAATAGTGTGGGATTCGGGATAGTTAACGATGAGGTCGTTCAGGAAGCAGCAAAAGAGGAAATAATACGTCGATATTTCAACCACTCCTGTGAATATGCTCTTGGTCGTGGAGAAAAGCATTCTATTGAAAAGATCGAGCTCCTTATGGATGAGCTTGGTGTAAAACCAGAGGACAGATCTGTTGTCTCAGCGGCAAGGGAAGCGGCAAAACATGCTGAGAAAAAGGGTAAGGGTGTTGACGGGACCTTTTGTGGCGCAGCTTTGGAACTCAGGGATGGTAGGCTTGTAACGGGTAAGAATTTTCCTCTTCTGCATTCAAGTTCAAGCCTTATCCTGAATGCAGCAAAAACCCTGGCGGAAATACCCGACAGTATTGACCTGTTGCCATCCAATGTCATCCAGTCTCTGGAACATGTCAAAAAGGATGTTCTCCAGCAGGAAAAGATCGGGCTTGACCTTGAGGAAACTCTTATTTCCCTTAGTATTAGTGCCGCTGGCAATCCGGCAGCATCAGCAGCAGTAGAAAAGCTCAAGTATCTAAGGCATTGTGAAGTTCACCTTTCACATATGCCAACTCCTGGTGATGAGGCAGGTTTCAGGAAAATAGGGGTAAATGTTACAAGTGATCCTCTTTTTGCATCAAAATGCCTGTTTGATGATGAATAATCACTTTTTACAATTACATGAAAAGAGCCTGACTTCACAGTGAAGTCAGGCTCTTTTCATAATCTGAGGTCGTTGTTCTGTTAAAATAACGGAATATTAAGGCAAGATCCTGAAAGGATTTATAATTTCAAAAGGATGGGGGAGTTTTTTTGAAGCTTTCTGATATAACCAGAGTCTGTGTTCTCGGTGCCGGCACAATGGGTTCTTCTATTGCTTTGAGCTTTGCCAGTCATGGATTTAATGTCGATATGTTTGATATATCGCAGGAAAGACTACAGAAAGGATTTCATTCCGTTGAAGCCTCAATGGGGATTCTTCTTGAGAATGATCTTCTCCAAAAAGAAGAATTACAGGATATATCAGGGAGGATAAAAGGTTGTATATCACTCCAGCAAGCATCAGCTTCCCGATTCGTAATAGAGTGTGCTCCCGAAAAGCTGGAACTTAAACAGGATATATTTCAGGATCTTGAAAAGCATTTTCCTGAAGATGTTATATTTGCTACTAATACATCAGGTTTAAGCCCCTCGGCCATAGCTTCCAAGCTGGTACATAAGGATCGATTCACGGCTTCCAATTTCTGGAACCCAGCACATCTTCTCCCTCTTGTGGAAATAATGCCTGGAGAGTGTACCTCACCGGAGACCCTAAGGATAGTAAAAGAACTTATGGAGAAGATAGGGAAAAAACCTGTAGTTCTGAAAAAGGAGACACTCGGATTCATAGGAAACCGTCTTCAGTTTGCCCTTCTCAGAGAAGCTCTTCACATTGTTGATTCAGGTATAGCCAGCAAAGAAGACGTAGATAAAGCTGTAAAATATGGTATCGGCAGAAGGCTTGGCGATACAGGTCCACTGGAAACTGCAGATCTTGGGGGAACTCATGTTTATGCGGCAATTTGTGAGACACTTTTCAAGTCCCTCAGCAATTCCGGAACGGTTTCAGCTATCCTGAAAGATCCAGCTGAAAATGGTGATCTTGGTTACACAACCGGAAGGGGTATATATGAATGGACCGATGAAGGGCTTGCTGAAATTCAGCACAAAAGGCAGCAGACACTCATAGACTTGCTGCGAAGGGATAGAGAGGAATAGCTAAATAAGAATATGGCTGATATTTATCCATACTTGAAGCAACTTAAAAATAAACATATCCTTGGCATAAATCCACCTGTTTTTGATTTTGCCTACTTTGATCTGTGGGCTAAACCCCTGGGACTTCTCTATATACTTCAGTGGCTAAGGGATGAAGGCAAGAGCGTTGAACTTATTGATTGTATCTTCGAAGCGAGAGAACGATCAAAGGATTTTGGGCGTTATAAAATTCGCCGGAGAAGAACGGAAAAACCCTTAGTCTACAGTGAGATACCTCGAAAATACTGGCATTTTGGCCTTGATCAGCAAGAATTCCTTTCCAGGCTTGAAAACGTTAAAAAACCCGATGTTATTCTTCTTACATCCACCATGACCTATTGGTATGGGGGTGTTTTATGGTGTATTGAGCAGATCAGAAAGGTCTTTCCCCATGTCCCGGTGATCCTGGGAGGTATATATGTGCGACTGTGTCCTGAACATGCAGAATTGTCAGGTGCAGACCACCTTCAGACAGAGTTCATGCCTGTAGAAGCTAAGCGACCAGCAACAGATCTTTACGCTTCGCCAGGTTATGCCATAGTTGAAACCTCATGGGGATGCCCAATGGGTTGCGATTACTGTGCATCAAAACTTCTCTGTCCAGAATTCATCCAGCGTTCTCCGCAAGAGGTTATTGAAGAGATCCGAAGTCAGGTTGATGGTACTGACATCACGGATATAGCCATTTATGATGATGCACTGCTGATCAACAAAGATGACCATTTCTACCCAATATGCGAAAAGATCCAGAAAGAATTCGGTCACCTTCGTTTCCATACTCCCAACGGTCTCCATGTTCGGCAGATAGATGAAAAATGTGCAAAATGTCTGTATGATACAGGTTTTAAAACCATACGGCTCAGCCTGGAAAGTGTGGATCCAGAGGTCCAGAAGGAGAGTTCCTCCAAGGTTTCCCGCGAACAGTACCGAAGTGGAGTAGAGCATCTTCTCAAAGCGGGGTACGGTCAGAATGATCTTGAAACATATGTTCTTGTAGGGTTACCCGGTCAGAATATCCAGGGAATCAGGGATACCATCAGCTTTGTGAAAGACCTCGGGGCAAGGGTAAAGATCGCCCAATTCTCCCCGATTCCGGGTACTTCACTCTACTATGAAGCTCTTAAAAAGGTTCCTGAACTTTCTAATGAGCCCCTTCTTCAGAACAACACCGTATACAGCACCTGGATCTCACGCGAGCTAACCCCCGAGGAACTCCAGGAACTCAAGGACATGGCCCGAAGCTGACCTCACACCATTATATTTTGGATTTTAGATTGCCGATTTTCGATTATCGATCAACCCCACAATCCCTGTCATACCAGGTTTTGTAGGTTTTGTAGGTTTTGTAGGTTTTGTAGGTTTTGTAGGTTTTGTAGGTTTTGTAGGGTGCGCTTTAGCGCACCAAAAGATCCCATGGTTACACTTTTAGCGGACTGAAGCCACCCTCGTAACTATTTTCCGTGTACTACTTATGGAAATAGCCTTACCCATGGGGTTCATCTGCGTGGACCCGCAGGTTCCCTGCGGTTGAAAGATTTTTAGTCAATCTATTTTGGATTTTGGATTTCCGATTTTAGATCAACCCCCCAACCCCAGTCATACCAGGGTCTTATGGTTTGTAGTTTCCTCCGTGGATATTCACCGAATTATGTATTTGACCCTGATACATCATGGTTTATCGGTGATGAACCATAACATGTTGTTATCCGACGCGGAATAGATATGAATATCTGAGAAATCCATCAACGAAAGGTTCTCCAGTGCATAAATACCATCATCCTCTGCGATTCGTGCGATCCTTTCTTTAACTCCAGAAGAGAGACCATTGTCCTGAAGTACCACAGCAGCCTGGACGTCACCAGATGCCATTACTCCAAGCCAGTATTCATTTCTTACTGGTATCTGGTCCACGTACTTGGAGGGAAGAGGACCAGGTGCCATGTTCTGGTAGCCGGTCTCAGTTTGTGCCCATAATGGCCAGCTGTTCTGATCTGAATGGTACATCATTGCAGCGGATTTCATTACCCGTGCATCCGAGATGATCCTCGTGGCCATGGCCTTATCTTGAACTCCTCCCGCCACCAGAAGGAGGCTCCCTGCAAGGATCCCGATAATTATTATGACAATAAGAAGTTCCACGAGACTGAAACCTTTTCTTTTTCGCAATCGTATGATTGGGTTTGAATTCATTTAATAACCTCCTCCAGCAGTCAACCAATTTTGGATCTTGGATTGCCGATTTCGGAATAAACCCACAATCTCTGTCATACTAAGCTTTTAACGGCTTTGTAGGATGGGCTGGTTTCCCATCGGGTCGAAGTTTTGATTTTTGTAATTATGTATTGATAAATAAAAATCGATGGGAGGTCAGCCGCATCCTACTGCTAAGAATCTAACCCCCGGGACATAAAGGAAAATGATGGTACCATTTTCTGGCAATGCAATAAATTCACAGGAAAAATCATAAAAGTTTTCGGGTGGATTTATTGCATTGCCAGCGAGTAAAAAGAT
>Ga0209947_1000652_pt1 | contig 21530 bp, 15 predicted proteins | sample SalPonR2_B_D2_MG_FD_185706 | JGI IMG/M metagenome (GOLD analysis project Ga0209947, IMG submission 185706) | Salt pond soil microbial communities from South San Francisco under conditions of wetland restoration - Salt Pond MetaG R2_B_D2_MG... ...
TTTTATGCTTTCTCAAACAGAAACTTGTCGGCTTTCTTTGGAACTTCCATAGGATAGTTTCCGTCAAAGCACGCTTTGCATAAGCTTTCCGGGGACATTCCTATAGATTCGTACAGACCCTCCACACTGATGTATCCCAGAGAATCCGCTCCTATCATTTCCCTTATCTCTTGGACCGTAAACTGTGCACCCACAAGCTTCTTTTGCTCAGGGGTGTCTATTCCGAAGAAGCACGAATACTTTACCGGAGGAGAGCTGACCCTCACATGCACCTCTGTAGCTCCTGCGTCCTTAAGCATCGATACGATCCGTTTGCTCGTAGTTCCCCTTACGATTGAATCGTCTATCAGAACTATGCGTTTGTCCTTCAAATTCAACTTCAAAGGGTTCAGCTTGAGCCTTACAGCAAGCTCCCTGGTCTTTTGGTCGGGCTTGATGAATGTGCGCCCGACATATCTGTTTTTTACAAGCCCTTCACCAAAAGGAATTCCCGATTCCTCGGCATAACCTTCTGCGGCTACGGTTCCCGAATCCGGAACCGCTATAACCAAGTCAGCATCGGCAGGATGCTCTTTCGCCAATATCCTGCCCGCATTTCTGCGGCTGTTGTAGACGCTTTTTCCGTCAAGATTGCTGTCCGGCCGCGCAAAATAAACGAATTCGAAAGAGCAGAGAGCCTTTCTTGTATTGTTGTCAAACTTGATCGAACTTATTCCATTTTCATCTATGACTACCATCTCGCCCGGTTCAATGTCACGTATGAATTCAGCACCTGTTACATCAAGGGCGCAACTCTCCGAAGCAAGAACGTATCCGTCGCCGAGCTTTCCTACGCAAAGCGGTCTGAGTCCGTTGGGATCCCTTACACCGATGAGTTTGTTTTCGCAGATTATTGTCAAAGCGTATGCACCCTTTATCCTTTGAACAGAATGGATGATGGCTTCCTTGAAGCCCAATTTATAGTTCCTGGCTATCAGATTCGCTATCACCTCGCTGTCGATTGAAGTCTGAAAAATCGAGCCTTTGTCTTCAAGCTCATCCCTCAATGCGGATGCGTTTATGAGATTTCCATTGTGGGCCAAGGCGATTGATCCGCCCTTGTATTGAACCACCAAAGGTTGGGCGTTTGCAACATAACTTTCACCCGTAGTCGAATAACGAACATGCCCTATCGACACATTCCCCTTCAGTCTGTCCAAAATCTGGTCCGAGAAAACCTCTTGAACCAGTCCCATCTCCTTGTAATAGTGCATCTTCCCGTTTGATACGGCTATGCCGGCGCTCTCCTGGCCTCTGTGCTGAAGGGCTATCAGCCCGAAGTATGTCAATCTCGATATGTCCTTGTACTCATTCGGATTGTAGATTCCTATTATCCCGCATTCTTCTTTTAATTTGTCCCAATCCATACAGCTCTCCATTTTAGCCCTCACTTTTTTTTCGGTGTTTTTCTTTTTGTTTTCTGCTTGTGCTGTTTCTTTGCCCTTGTTTTTCCTGATATCTGACATCTGAAATCTGATATCTGCTTCTCCTGATATCTGAAATTTGCTCTTCAGTCTTTGTTCTTGTCCTTGTCCTTTGCTCTTTCTTTCTACTTTCCACTTTCTACTTTCCACTGTACTTATTCTTTCCACTTTCAACTTTTTTCCTATTTATGCGTACCAAAAAAGGTATGTCCCTTTTTAGTTTTTTATCATTTGTCTTTATTCGTTTGCCTTTGATCTTTTTCTTTCCACTTTCCACTTGCTACTTTCCACTTGCTACTTTCCACTTTCTACTTTCTACTTACTACTTGCTTATTCTCGAAAGAATCTCATCATAAGCGTCTTCAACACCACCAAGGTCCCTTCTGAAACGGTCCTTGTCGAGCTTCTTGTCTGTTTCCCAGTCCCAAAGTCTGCAAGTGTCGGGAGAAATCTCATCGGCCAATATTATATGACCCTTGTAAAGTCCCAATTCAATTTTAAAATCAACAAGTCTGATTTTTCTTTGTTTGAAAAAATCCATCAAAAGCTCGTTGATTTTATATGCATATTCCCTTATTGTTTTGAGTTGGTCTTCGGTAGCCAATTCCACCGCCAGAATATGATCTTCGTTAATGATGGGATCTCCAAGTTCGTCATCCTTGTAGCAGAACTCGAGAACCGGACGCTTCATGGGTGTTCCTTCCTTAAGACCAAGTCTCTTTGCAAGGGATCCTGCCGCAATATTTCTCATTATAACCTCAAGGGGAACTATATCCACAGCCTTCACAAGCATTTCCCTGTCATTAAGGAGTCCCTCGAAGTGGGTCGGTATGCCTTCCTTTTCAAGCATGTCGAAAAGGACTGCGCTCATCTTGTTGTTTATTACTCCCTTGCCTGTGATAGTGCCTTTTTTCACTCCATTGAAAGCAGTCGCATCGTCCTTATATTCAACGATATATCTGTCCGCATCGTCAGTCTTGAAAACTTTCTTGGCCTTTCCTTCGTAAAGCATTTCGAATTTTTTCATTTTTTCCTCCTATTTTTCGAGTCCCATTATTCTATTGTCCTTGCGCTTGACTTCCTCCGCCATTTCAATCCTGTGTTTCTTCAATTTTCCCTTCAACGATTCATCCTTAAGCGAAAGCATTTGAACCGCCAAAAGGGCCGCATTCTCTGCTCCATTTATTGCCACAGTTGCCACCGGAATACCTTTGGGCATCTGAACTATGGACAGAAGCGAATCAAGCCCGTCCATTGTGGATGACTTTATCGGCAAACCTATTACGGGCAGCACAGTCATAGCCGCCAGTACTCCGGGCAGATGCGCAGACTTGCCTGCTGCACCTATAATGACATCAAACCCATTCTCCTCGGCTCCCTTGGCAAATTTCAATGCTACATCAGGTGTCCTATGTGCCGAAATTACTCTAGCCTCATATTCAACACCAAAATCCTTTAAAATATCCAGCCCTTTTTTCACAACTTCATAATCAGAATCGCTTCCCATTACAACAGCAATTTTCATAGTATCTCCTCTCTCGAATTTATTTGTGCCGCTATATTCATTGATACCGACAATCTTTCAAAAAAAACAAAAACGGCGCACAAAGCGAAGCCGTTTTAATAGTTATTTTTGCTTCGCTCATAGTCAGACATTTTTTCGGCTGTCTGGTAGAAACTCTCGGACCCCATACCCGACATTATATAAGCGTTGTATTCAATTTGAACATATTTTCATGTTAGCAAAGGCTCCACTTCAAGTCAATACATAAAACGAAATTTATCTATAAATATTCAAGCTATAGTTCGTCGTATTACGAACATATATCTGTATATTTTCTTTTTCGAGGTCATATGCCCTTTATGGAGCTCCAACGCGTGAAGATATGCGATTCTCATTAAATCCTTTAACCGACACTCAACGAATGAGTATACTCGAATCGAGCAAATCACACTAAAAGTCCCGAGGAAGGGAGGATTTGATTGTATTCTACAATCTTAAAAGGCCTCCAAATAAATGGAGACCGCTTAAGAGTTAGCAATTCTATATAAAAGAGGAGTTATCGATTTATATATGTGCCGATATTTTTATTTTGAAAAATCATTCTATCCTGAAGAGGAAGATCAATTCCTTTCCCTTTATAAGATGCCCTGTCGAACATGGCAACAGCTATGGCTATGTCAACATATGACAGACCAACCGCATTGAAGTATATGTTCTCCAAATCGTTTTCTCTGCCTTTTTTTCTGCCGGAGACTATTTCTATAAGATTGCAATATATGTCTTCGTCAGCAAGTACTTTATCCTTGTACATTCGACTTAATGTCTGTGCCCTGTGCTTTACAGTTTCCCAATCGTCACAAACAATTTTATCGCAACCCAATGCTACTGCATATTCATCTTCCCAGCCACCTATATGGCTATAGAAAACACCTTTCTTGATCCAGTCAGCTTTGAGGAGCGGCGCCTGTGCGCTTGTTCCGGTAACAATTATATCCGAACCCTCTATCGCCGTCTTTCCATTGGTTTCAGCACTCACATATTCCATTTCTGGAAATATATCTTTCATCTCATTGATAAAGCTAAGTTCTTCGTCGTGAGTCTTAGCCGAAACTTTGCACACTTTAAGGTCTGGGAAAACCGTCTTCATGCCTATGAAATGCATCTTCGACTGCTCTCCAGCTCCAATAAATCCTATTACCTCTGAATCCCTTCTTGCCAGATGGCTTGCAGCCAATGCTCCCATTGCAGCAACACGCATGTTGGAGCAAAGAGTTCCGTCCATTACAGCAATGGGGAATCCCTTCTCTATTTCAGAAAGTATTATGGTCGCTGATAAATTTTGGACCCCGTATTTAGCAGGGTTGGGTGGAAAAACAGAAACCCATTTTGCTCCACATATCTTGCGCTCCTTGAATGTAGCCGGAAGGCAATTTATCCTTTCCTGAGTATCCTCGTTAAAAATTTGGACAATCTTTTCCGGAAATAAAACCTTTCCTTGATCAAAGGCTACAAGCCCTTTGGCAGCAGCCTCCATTGCCATCTTGATGTCAAAACAATCCGCCTCTAAAAAATCGGTTTGCGATAGGTACTTAAATTCAATTCTATTATCCATTTTAATCCTCCCTACTGAATTTCCATCAATAATTCATCTATGCTCAAATTGTCAATTCCTAAAGTTTTGAGATTTCGACCGCATTCACGATAATCCCTTCCATGCATAGTGGAAGCGATGTCGATAAGCATGTCCATGTAAGGCGTTTTTACTCCAACCATTTTGCCGAGCTCCGCAAGAGGAGTAAGGCTCATGGGAATATCCTCAGAAATATACCTTGTTCCAGGATCTTTGGGAGCGCTTATTCCTGCGTAAACCTCGTTCATTCTAATTGTCTCTTGCAGTGTCTCTTCCGGCTTAACCCCGTATACTTCTCCCAGCCATGTCTTTGCCGATATGGTATCAATCTTAATCTTTTTTGCTATTGCGACTCTTTCTCCATCGACTTTTTCGAGTATTCTCCCCACACATGGCGTTATGCCTTCGTGGTAATGCTCATAGTCGCTCTTGCATTCTATCCTTGCTATGTTGAAAATTGCCGGACCTGGGTGAAAGATTGCACCTATGTTCAAAAGACTTGTTTCTAAAATGTTTTTTGCCGGAATAAAAGCCTCGTAGAATCTATTGATCTTTTCAATGACCAATGTTGTTCTGCATGTAGGAATAGCAGCAAGTGTAACCTTTTTTTTAACTCCGTGTATGGTGGCACAATTTTCACCGTGTCTGCGGGCAGCGTATATAAGCGTCTGAGCTTCTGCAACCGTGACATCCACTTCAGGGTTCACTTTTGTTATCATGTGTCTGACTTCAAGTGCGCCGCAGGTTCTTCCCGGATGCAGCACTATTATTTGCCCATCCTCAAGTGATGGGGCCATGTTCTCTGCCAATTCCCTATGTGCAAAAGCAGGTGTTACAAACATCAGCATTTCGCAACCTTCAACCGCCTTGTCAAGTTCGGTGGTAACAAGATTCATCTTGGCAAATCCCTCGAGAGATACTCCATCGAGCTCTATGCCTCCAAGTCTTGATATACCTTCAATAGTCTTTTCGAATTTATCGTAAAGATTCACCTCATAACCCTTGAGTGAAAGATATGCCGCCATTGCCATTCCACCGTTGCCTGCTCCCAAAACCGCAATTTTATTTTCACTAATCATGATTTTCTCTCCAGTCTTTATTTTCTATATTTGTATTATTTTGTATCCAAAGGGCGAAACATGCCCTTGGAATACCCCATTTCATTTCCAATTCAGTTCTTTTTTATGAAATCAATACCCTTGAAGTCTCATACTTTCGTATTGCATCCTCATAAACTTCGATTCCCAATCCGGATCTTGCCGATGTTCTGACTATGCCTCCGTCTATTTGTTCGCTAAATGACGTTATGTCCTCTTCAAGGCGCAGGGGTGAAAAGTATGCATGACCGCTTTCCACAAGAAGTCCTCCCGAAATTCCAAGTTGCAGGCTCGCGGCTTGGGCAATTCCTTCCTCAAGCATGGAATTCATAAGGCATGGTATGCCAAAACCCTCGGCCATTTCCATTATCTTCTTGGCTTTAGTTATTCCTCCATGCTTGTTGACTTTAATCGAAAAGGCATCGACTGCTTGGGTTTCAATCAGTCTTTTTGCATCATAAATTGAAAACAGAGATTCGTCAGCCGAAACCGGCAGGTCAGCTTCTCTCTTTACTCTCCTGCTTCCTTCGATATCCCAGGATGCTACCGGTTGCTCGAAATACGCGATATTGCAACCTTCGACTCCCCTTGCAAACGAAAGTGCCTGGCTCACCGTCCACCCTTGGTTGGCGTCCGGAATGAGCCTGAATTTCCCTTCCAGCGCTTCATTTATAGCGCAAACACGCAATATGTCTTCCTCTACATTTTTTGATCCAACCTTTATCATTACAGATGAATAATCCTTGCGCAGCATTTCCCTGATATCCATCAGATTGTTCTCCACGGTATCTCTTCCCACTGCGCCCATTATGTTTATCTCTTCCCTCATTAAGCCTCCGAGCAGGCTGTAAACCGGCAAACCAAGAGATTTGCCCCAGATGTCGTAGCATGCTATGTCGATAGGCGCTTTCGAAAGAGGCATTCCTGTTACCAATCCATCCATAATCTTGTTTATTTCATGAAGATTCGCCGGGTCCTTACCAATCAAATTGGGGGCGTAGTATGTCTCTATCATGCTGAGGACACTCCCTGCGCTTTCTCCCGTAAAAAGGGGCTGGGGATCGCACTCCCCATAACCTTCAATTCCATCATCTGTAATTATTTTAATGATTATTGGAGTAGTCATACTCTGCACTCCATTAAATTCGGATAAATGATAAGGTTTTTTAAGCGGTATTTCTGTTGCTATAGCTTGGATTGTTTTGATTTTCATAATCCATCTCCTATGAAACTTTCTCATTTACAATTGCAAGCTGTCTGTCTTTTTTTATCGATATATACTGTTTGCCAACTATCATAACCAACATCAAAATCCCGGTAATATCTGTCGTAACGCTTGGTATCAATAGCAAGATGGCTGCTATGAACAATGGTATGCGTTCATAAATTTTCAGTTCACCTAATGCATAATTTTCGAGAGATGAAGCCAAGGCATATATTCCTGCCAAAGATGTGAATACAATGATTGTGGTCTTCGCCGGGGTGGAATTAAGCATTAAAAGCTCCGGTGAAAGCGCGAATATGAATGGCAGTATGAAGGCCGCAAGAGCCAACTTCAAACCGTTCAATGCTGTTTTTACGGCATTTCCCTTTGCAATCGCCGCCGCCAAATAAGAACTTAATGCAACAGGAGGTGTTACAGATGCCATGCAGCCATAGTAGAAAATAAACAGATGTGCAGCTACGATTGGTACATTTAATTTAACCAATGATGGCGCCACCATTGATCCCAGTATGATATACAATGCAGTGGTAGGCATCCCCATTCCCATTATTATGGATGCAATCATAGTGAGAAAAAGCGCAGCATACAGATTTCCATGTGAAAGCGTCACAATCAGATCCGAAAATTTCAAGCCGAGTCCTGTAAGTGTCACAGTTCCTACTACAAGCCCCGCTACTGCACATGCTGCTATTACACTCAAAGAAGCTTTCGCCCCTTTTTCGAGAGCAATTAGGAATCCCTTAAATGAAAGCCTTGTCTCTTTCCTGAAAAAACTTGTTATTATGACAATCATGACTGCAGTAAAAGATGCCTTGATTGGAGAATATCCCGCCAAAAGCATGTAAAAAATACTCGCAGGCGCCAGAAGTAGAAATCCACCTCTATTGAGCACCTCTTTTACTTTGGGAAGATCCTTCTTTTCCATTCCTTTCAGTCCCAACTTTGCCGCTCTAAGATCAACCATCAAGAAGACCGAAACATAATACAAAACTGCTGGGATAAGTGCGTAAATAATAAGCTTTGAATAAGGTACGCCTGTCATTTCAGCCATTATGAATGCCGCCGCTCCCATTATAGGCGGCATTATCTGTCCTCCCGATGAGGCTGCCGCTTCAACACCACCTGCAAATTCAGGTTCGTATCCAACACTTTTCATCAGCGGTATGGTAAAAGTTCCGGTTCCTGCAACATTAGCAAACGAGCTACCTGAAATTGTTCCCATAAGCCCGCTCCCGATAACTGCAGCTTTTGCCGGTCCACCGCGGTATTTGCCGGTTGCGATAAAAGCCAGATCGATAAAAGCTTGAGCTCCGCCGGTTTCACCGAGAAAAGATCCCATCAGGATGAATATGAACACGAAGGATGCTGTAACGTATATCGCAACACCATAGATACCTTCACCTGTCAGGAACATATGCTCAATGACTCTTGTAAACGTAAATGCTCTGTGTCCCAATTGCCCAGATATCAAGTGTCCGAAAAAAGCATAACCCAACGCCGCAAGTCCAACTACAACGAGGGCCCATCCCATTGTTCTGCGAGTTGCCTCCAATATAAGGAGTATAAGGATTGTTCCTAAGATTATGTCCATTCTCGTAGGATCACCCAATCTATAAACGATATCCATATAGTTTGTCACCAGATAGTATCCGATGTATAAGCTTAAACCCGAAAAAATCCAATCATAAAACGGCATTTTGTTCTTCTGTTTCTTGGATGCCGGATAAAGCATGAACGTGAGGGCCAACGCCAAAGCCAAGTGAATGGCTTTGTGCTGCATCTGTGGCAGCATTTTCACTCCTGAGGAATATAATTGATATAAAGACATCATGATTGCCACAAACGCAGAAATTTTCAGAGCATAACCAGTCAATTCCCTTTTCTTTTCCATCTGTTCATCTATTTTCTTTTTCATTTTTTTTGTTTTAGTTTCTTCATCCATCTTTTTTCTATTGAAAATCATCCGTTTCACCTCTAATCCAATATTTTATAAATGATACCTTTTCAACTCTAATATCCATTCTTTCATTATTGTCAAAGTAATTATTGAGCTCAACAATTCTTTCTCCTTTTAAAAACAGCTTCGAATTGTTGATGCTTGACACCCTGAAGGGCAACCAATCTATCGGTATATCCATATCTTTCAATTCAATCATTCCATCAGCAAATATTGTTTCGTATTCATATGTCGAGGGAACTCCCCAACCCAAATCTACAAATTTGGTCCCTGTAAGAATTATGTCGCCATCTGTATTTATTTCATAATACTCGTAAACCGGTGTCAGATGAACAGAATGTTTTATCAGCGTTGCGAATGTAAAACCAGGCTCAACTCTTTCCTGCAGCAAAACTCGATTATCGTGATGATTTTCAACTACAAGCACATTTACAGTAAGCTGTGTCCCAAGAAGTACAATACATACACTGATTGCTATTAAAATATATTTTTTCATTCTCCCACCTCGATTCGCAATTATATTTCTGTTTAATCTATCATGCAGGGCGCTATTGATTGCCCTGCATGATAGATTATTTGTTTCGATTCTATTCTATGACGCCCATTTCTTTATAGTATCTTTCTGCACCCGGATGAAGAGGGATTGACATCGCGCTTGTGGCATTCTCAAGCTTAATGTTTTTGCCTTGTGCATGAACAGCTTCCAAATCTTCGATGTTTTCATATATGGCTTTTGTCATCTCGTAAACCAATTCTTCGTCAAGGTCTTTACTTGCAACCATGAGTGCCGGAGTGGCTACAGTCAATGTATCATGGTCTACACCATTGTATGTGCCTTCTGGAATAGTCTCATATCTAAAGTAGATTGCATCACCCATTAGTTTGTCTGTTGCTTCTTTGTTTACAGTAAGAAGATTGATATCCAATGTAGCCGAAGCGTCTACCACAGAAGAAGTAGGTATACCGGAACCTACGATAGCGCAATCAATCAATCTGTCTTTGAGTGCTGTAATGGCCTCTCCAAATCCGAGGAATTGTGCATCGATGTCGTCATAAGTGATTCCATGTGCATCAAGAACCATTTTTGCAGTTCTCTCTGTTCCGCTTCCCGGTGCTCCTACTGCCACTCTCTTTCCTTTGAGCTCTTCAATTGATGTCAACCCTGATTTATCCAATACTACAAACTGAAATGTTTCAGGATAAAGAGCAGTTATTCCACGGATATTGTCTATCGGAGCTTCAAATGGTTCTGCTCCCGTATAACCGCCCAATGAAGTATTCGCAGCGGCAAGAATCATTTCAACTTGTCCGTCTTTAATCATCTTGAGATTTGCTACTGATGCTCCAGTTGATTCAGCGGTTACTTCAAGTCCTTCAACATTCTTAGTGAGAAGCGATGCAATTCCTGATCCTACCGGATAGTATGTTCCGCCTGTTCCTCCTGTTGCAAGTGAAATCCTTACAACTTCCTTTTCCGGAGCGACCGCCTCTTCTCCGCTTTCCTTAGCTCCGCAACCCGTGAATACGGATGCCGCCATTACCAATGTCAAAACAATTAGTCCAATCTTTTTTAATTTCAAAATATTCACTCCCTCTTATAATTTATTTTCGTCTCTGTTTATTTGCAAATAACATGCCACATAATTCAGAAACTTCAAAAACATGATACGAATTTCCCTAATTCCTTGCAATTGCAAACAAAAGCAAGGATTCTTTTTTTTCTATCGAGAATCCTTGCTTCACTCAGTGATTTTCAATTTGTCGCCAAGCGGAAAAATTTTCCGCTTGGCGACAAGGTTTCCGGAATGTTTTTCCTCAACTATCCATACTGTATGCCTTTAATTTGTTTCTGAGAGTCCTTTCGGTTATTCCCAAAGCCTCTGCGGTTTTTCTTCTGCTTCCACCGAAATATTCAATCGCCTCAGCAATAATCTTTCTTTCCACAGTCTTTAGATCCTCACCCGAAAAATACGACTGTTTTTCAGACGCCGTAGTGGAATCTACGAGATTCCTGCTGAAATCGCTTGGCGAAAGCCTTTTCTTGTTTGTCAAAACCATAGCCCTCTCTATCATATTTTCCAGTTCTCTTATATTTCCTTTAAAGTCATGATTCTCTAAACAATCCAAAGCTCCCGGCTCTATCCCTGAAATACTTTTATTGAATTTGCCATTAAACCGGTCTATGAAAAAGTCTACGAGAAGAGGTATGTCGGTCTTTCTTTCCCTTAGAGGAGGCATTTCTATCTTTATGACATCCAGCCTGTAATACAGGTCTCTTCTGAAGGTTCCATCAAACACCTTCTGCTCAAGGTCGCAATTCGTCGCCGCAATTACCCTTACGTCCACCTTCTCGCTGTTTTCGGCACCCAGTGGAGTAATCTCCTTTTCCTGAAGCACCCTGAGCAGCTTTGCCTGCATTTTTATGTCCATATCTCCGATTTCATCAAGAAAAACGGTTCCTCCGTCAGCCAAGGAAAACTTGCCTTTCTTGCTCCTCGAAGCCCCCGAAAAAGCTCCTTTTTCAAAACCGAACAATTCACTCTCCAAGAGCGTATCCGGTATGGCAGAACAATTTATGGCCTCAAATCTCTTTTTCTTTCTGACCCCCTGAAAATGTATGGCTTTTGCAGCCATTTCTTTTCCTGTGCCGCTTTCTCCCAAAATCAACACATTCGAATCTATATCTTTCACCTTGTCAATTATTTCGAAAACCTTCATCATAGCCCTTGATCTTCCAACTATGCCCTTGACTCCGTACTGTTCATCCAACTGTTTGCTTAGTCTATCCACTTCTTTGCTTAGCGAATTATATGTCAGTGACTTTTCTATCAATATTTCAAGTTCTACAGAATCGACTGGCTTTGTAATATAATAGAATGCTCCAGCCTTCATTGCATTAACAGACGATTCAATGCTTCCAAATGCAGTCATCATAATAACGGCCATATCAGGATTGATACCCTTTACATCCCTAAGGACGTCTATACCATTGATATCGCCTATCCTGAGATCCAATAGCATTATATCGGCATCTTCCTTCTTGAGATATTCGATAGCCTTTTCAGGATTTTGAAAAGAAATAACTTCGTATTTCTCCTCAAGAAGAAATTCAAGGGATGTGCAAAGATTAGATTCATCATCAAGTATAATTATCCTATTCATAGCGCCTTCCTTTCATGCTTTGCATTGGCAGTGATAAAATAGCAACAGCCCCTTCGCCATATTCGCTTTCATAATGTATGTCCCCATTGCATTCCTTTACAATCTGGTAGCTTACGAACATACCGAGCCCGGTCCCTTTCGCTTTCACAGAATAGAAGGGGTCAAAAATATGCTCCATGACTTCCTCGCTCATTCCCACCCCATTGTCCGAAATCCTGAGTACAGCCATTCCCGAATCAATCTGTCCACTTATTTTTATAGTTCCTTTTTCACCCACTGCGTCAATGCTATTTATTATCAGATTAATCAAAACTTGCTTTATTCTTTCGTCATCCCCATATGCTCCAAGCTCGGCAGGAACCTTGTTGAATATTTCTATTTTCTTGCTTGAAAGAGCATCCTCAAGCAATTCAATGCTTTCATCGACAAGATTGAGAAGTTTCATCCCTCTCACTTTCGGAACCTTTATCTTCGAAAACTCAAGAATCTCCTGAATCATATTATTCATTCTGTTTATTTCTTTTGGCACAATCTCGAGAAATTTCCCCCTGAATCTTTCCTCTTCAATCCTTCTGGGCATTATATCTGTAAAGGTTTTTATTGTAGTCAAAGGATTTCTTATTTCATGTGCAAATCCGGCAGCCATGAGTCCAAATGAATTAAGCCTGTCCTGCCTTTTCAGCTCGCTCGCCAATTCCTTGTCGGCTGAGATATCCCTTATGCTGATTATCGATCCCTTAACTTCACCGTTGCTTTCGACAAGAGGGTATATGTGGTAGAGAAAAGTTATTCTTCTGTCCTGCACCTCAATCTCAAGTTCTTTATTCCTGAAGCTCAAACCCTCCAAGAATACCTTGTTGAAATCGTTGGACATAAAAATTCCCGAAATTACAGTGTTTTGAATCTTTTGTCCTATTTTTGCCTCTCCGATACCGTCAAGCACATATTTCATTCTTCGGTTCAGGAGGGTTATGCGTCCTTCTGTATCCAGTGCTATGATTCCTGCCAGAACGTTGTCAAGTACATCCTTCCTGAATTTGTTGCTATTCTCAAGTTCCAAACTTTTTTTGCTTATTTCCTGCGTCCGCTTTTCAACTTGATTCTTGAGTTGATAATTCCAATAGATTATAAGCAGGAAAGCAACCGATAAAACGAGAAGCCCTATCTTCAGAGCGGCAAAAAGCCTTTCGTCGAACTGAAAATCAGTACTGACAGTCTCGCCAAACCATTTTTTGTATATCTTGTCATATGAACCATCCAACGTTATTTTCCTAATCCCCGCGTTCATTATCTTTATATGTTTTGTGTTCTCATTTCCCGAGATGAAATAGTATTTGCTTCCTTCCGCGTCGCCACCGATTACCTTTATAAAATCGTCCTGCTTCCATTTCTGTATCGTGTATAGCCCAGTCAATTTATCTCCTATGAAGGCTCCGGCATTTCCGTTCATTATCTGCAATATGCCCTGTTGCTGGTTGTCAACATAAGTCAAATGTTCAAGATCTATGAATCGAAGGTAACGATTATTAACACTTCCCTTCTGAATGGACACATCGGCATGTTTCAAATCCTCGGGCTCTATTATGTAATTGTTGTCCAGCCTCACGAAAATAACTTCGGCGCTGTCTATTATTGCATCCGAAAGAAAGTAATTGTCATAGATGACCCCATGGTCGGACCCGATTATAAGATCGAGGTTCGAATTTGCAAGCTCCTTTCGGGCATCATACATGGGCATAGGTCTGATTTCAATATCAATTCCTCTTTCGATGGCAATTGCATGTATAAGGTCAATGTAAAATCCCTTCAGTATTCCATTGTCATTAATATATGAATATGGAGGCATGTGGCTGTCAACACCGATTTTTATCGAAGTGTCTATGTCGAGATTTTCATCGACCTCTTCAGCTGAGACCGGAACAAACCAGATAATCACCATCACAGCAACCAAAAGAATATATTTCAAAACATTCTTCATATCAATCTCCTTTAATAATCTATGACTCTTATTATACACATTTTACAGAATAAGCAACAATTTCATATATCACCTGCGTTTTCGATGAAAAGTACCGGGGCATATGTGTTCGGACAAAACAAAGCGGCTCCCATTTAAGGAAACCGCCCGTTTTTTTAGCTTTTAAGCTTTTATCTTTTCTTTCCACTTTCTACTTTCCACTTGCTGCTTCCCACTTTCTACTTTCCACTTGCTACTTCCCACTTGCTGCTTCCCACTTGCAACTTTCCGTTGTTCTTTACTGCCCACTGCCAACTGCCAGCTGTATTTCCACTTCCTACTTAAAATACCCTACTCCGGCCTCAAATATCCTCTGGTCTTTGTTTCCCGGGATATTCTTGGCAACATTGCCGCCCATTCTTTCAGAATGTCCCATTTTACCGAGGATTCGTCCATCCGGACTTGTTATGGCTTCGACAGCATGCAAGGAACCGTTGGGATTGAAGTACCCGTCGTATGACGCCTTTCCCTCCAAGTCGACATATTGCGCGGCGACTTGTCCGGTCTTTGCGAGTGCGTCGAATTCTTCATCGCTTGCTACGAATCGTCCCTCTCCATGTGAAAGAGGAATCAAGTGCACATCGCCTACATTAACATTGGAAAACCATGGCGAAAGATTCGAAGTTATTTTGGTTCTCGCCATCATTGCGACATGGCGGTTTATTTTGTTGAATGTAAGTGTCGGAGCGCTTTCATCCATTTCCCGTATTTCTCCATATGGGACAAGTCCAAGTTTTATGAAAGCCTGGAATCCGTTGCATATTCCCAGCATCAGTCCGTCCCTGTTGTTGATCAGGTCCATCACGGCTTCTTTGATGGCAGGATTTCTGAATACGGCGGCAATGAATTTACCCGATCCGTCGGGTTCGTCCCCTGCGCTGAATCCTCCTGGAACCGCTATGATTTGCGAATTTTTTATTGCTTTTACCATTGCTTCAATAGATTCCTCGACCGCGCCGGAGCTAAGATTGCGGAACACAAGAGTCTCTGCTTTTCCTCCGGCTTTTTCGAAAGCCCTGGCAGTGTCATACTCGCTGTTTGTCCCCGGAAAAACCGGTATCAGAATCCTTGGCTTTGGAACACTTAAAATTGTCTTCCTTGGTGATGCGTCCTTGTATTCTATCTGAACAGGTTGACCTGAAACGTCTTCTTTAACCGGGAAAATTCCATTCAGAGGCTCAAGCCAATTGTTTTGCAACTCTTCGAGCGAAAGCTTCATTTCTCCTATGGCTATATGCTTGTCGCCCACTGTTCTTCCAAGCATTTCCCAAGACATTCCATCAAGGTCATCTATGTTATAATTCTCAGCATCCATTTCAAGTATTATGGAACCGAAATCGGGCATGAACCATTCTTCTTTGTTTTCGGGACTTTGGAATTCAAAGCCTATTCTGTTTCCGAAAGCCATTTTAGCTATGGCGGGGGCAACTCCCCCTCCGTCGACGGCATATGCTGAAACTGCCTTTTTCGCTTTTATTAGCTCAAACATCCTTGCGTTAAGTGTTTTTTGCCTTCCAAGATTGACAAGGCCTTCGGCATCCTTTTCTACAAAAATCCTCACAACCGGGTTGTCCTCGCTTTTAAATTCTGGCGAAATAGCATTTTCAGCCTTCCCGACAGAAACTGCAAACGATATGAGTGACGGAGGCACATTGAGGTCGTTGAATGTTCCACTCATTGAATCCTTCCCGCCTATTGCGGGAACGCCCATCTCCTGCTGCACCTTGAATGCTCCAAGAAGGGCGGAAAACGGTTTGCCCCACTTTTCAGGATTTGTTCCGAGCTTCTCAAAATACTCCTGGAGCGAAAGTCTTGCCTTCCCGGAATCTCCTCCCATTGCAGTTATCTTTGCAAGTGAATTCACTACTGCATAAAATGCGCCATGAAAAGGACTCCACGAGGCCAGCCCGGGATCGAATCCGTATGCCATGAATGTACAGTCATCAGTCTCTCCTTCAAGTACCGGAAGCTTTGCCGCCATTCCCTGTGCAGGCGTCATGGCGTAATTTCCTCCATATGGCATAAGCACGGTGGCCGCTCCAACCGATGCGTCGAACCTCTCAGTTAGGCCTTTCTTGGATGCCTGGTTCAAGTCGCTCAAAGCGCCCATCCAGAGCTGTCTTCCTTCAAGCCCCGATAAATGCTCCGGCATACTCCCAAAATAATCTTTGTCCGAAGGGGCCTTGACCCTTACATCCGTATTCTGCTTGACTCCGTTGCTGTCAAGGAAAGCCCTTGATATGTCCAGTATGTTCTTTCCGCGCCACTTCATCACAAGCCGACCCGTATCGCTGACACGTGCAACCAATGTGGCTTCAAGGTTTTCCTCGTCCGCAAAAGCCTTGAATTCGTCAAGATTTTCCGGTTCTATTACGACCGCCATCCGTTCCTGGGACTCTGAAATTGAAAGTTCCGTTCCGTCAAGTCCTTCGTACTTCTTGGGAACAGCATCAAGATCTATGTCGAGGCTCGGGGCAAGTTCCCCTATGGCAACCGAAACGCCTCCCGCCCCAAAGTCATTGCATTTCTTTATCATTTTCGCAAGTTTTTCATTCCTGAAAAGCCTTTGTATCTTTCTCTCTGTCGGAGCGTTACCCTTCTGAACCTCGGCTCCACATGAAAGCAGGGATTCTTCGGTATGCTCCTTGGAAGATCCCGTTGCTCCGCCGCATCCGTCACGCCCGGTCTTTCCGCCTACAAGTATTATCAAGTCTCCCGGCAAAGGGGATTTTCTTACTACATTCCTGCTTGGAGCTCCTGCAATTACAGCTCCTACCTCCATTCGCTTGGCTACGTATCCCGGATTGTAAACCTCAGATACCTGCCCTGTTGCAAGACCTATCTGATTGCCGTATGAGCTGTAACCCGCCGCCGCCTCAGTTGTTATCTTCCTTTGAGGCAATTTGCCCGGAAGCGTCTCAGAAAGCGGAGTCCTCGGATCACCACTGCCGGTAACCCTCATAGCCTGATAAACGTAACTTCTGCCCGAAAGGGGATCCCTTATTGCTCCCCCCAAACATGTTGCAGCTCCTCCAAAAGGCTCAATTTCAGTGGGATGGTTGTGTGTCTCATTTTTGAACATCACAAGCCATTCCTGGGGTTTTCCGTCAACCTCTATTGTAGCTCTTATCGAGCAAGCATTTATTTCTTCAGACTCCTCGAGATCGTCCAAGAGTCCCTTCTTTTTCAAAAGCCTCATTCCCATTGTTGCTATGTCCATGAGGCATCGGTCTTTCTTCCTGTCTCCATAAACTTCGCCTCTTGCCTTCTCGTATGCCGCGAATGCATCAGCAACCGGCTTGTTGAGTTTAGCGTCTTCGATTTCGACAGATGTTATTTCTGTGGCAAATGTCGTGTGGCGGCAATGGTCCGACCAGTAAGTGTCGATTACCTTTAGTTCTGTTATTGTCGGATTTCTCTTTTCCTGGTCCCTGAAGTACTCTTGACAAAAAAGAAGATCCTTGTAGCTCATGGCAAAGCCTATCTCCTCCATGAAGTCCTTCATTGCGCCGGCGTCAAAACTTATGAAGCCTTCCACAAATGCCACATCGCCAGGCTCGAAGGTTTCCATTTCGAGGCTTATGGGCTTTAAAAGCGAAGCTTCCCTTGAATCAACTGGATTTATGAGATATTTCTTGACCGATTCCACATCGTCAGGACTCAAGCTTCCTTTAAGAACATATATCTTTGCCGCAGATACAGCTGGCTTTTCCTTGCGGGTCAATATCTGAACGCATTGCGCTGCCGAATCAGCCCTTTGGTCATATTGCCCAGGCAAGTATTCCACTGCAAAAAACTCTTCATCCTCGCCGGTTTGAAGCTTTTCATAATACACATTGTCCACATTCGGCTCTGAAAAAATGGTAGAAGCCGATTGCTCAAAATCTTCATCATCCATTCCCTCAACATCGTATCTGTTGATTATCCTTACTCTTTCAAGCATTTTTAAATTCAAGCTTCTTTTCAAGTCATTAAAAAGATGTAGCGCGTCCACATCAAAACCTTTTTTCTTTTCCACAAAAATTCTTCTAACTGTATTTTTCATATAACCACCTTTGTCCATTTTGTTCCTGGTTATTTTACCTCATGGCAACTTTCGAGAATCTGTTCGAAAACTCCCATGGAATAAAAGAGGGACAGCCCAAACCCATTTTGAGCTCGGGCTGTCAATAATGAGTAGCACATTAAATAAAAAAGACCCAGAACCGGTTTCACGGACATAGTGAAAAACCAGTCTGAGTCATGACTGCATTCTCCACTTCCAGTCGGATAATTTACGGCAATCCGGTAGAGACTTCTGAACCATATCATCAGAATTATAAAAGTGAAACCCAACATCATGATAACAAAGGAATTAATTTGTTTCAATAGCAATAACGAATTTTTTGCTTTGATTTTAAATTATTATTCGTATTATCTATTTATTCAAAAAAAAGATGCCGATGGCATCCTTTTAATGATTCAAATTTCTTTTTTTACACAACTTCATTCTTGTCCGGAAAAATAATCCACGCGGCAATGTAAATCAAGACTCCAATCCCATAGAACATTGAAAAAACAATCCAAACCAACCTTACCAAAGTTGGGTCGATTGCGAAATAGTCCGCCAGGCCCGCGCAAACCCCTCCAAGTTTTTGATTTTCGGTATCCTTGTAAAATCTCTTCTTTTCGGTCATAAAATACACCCCCTCTACTCTAAGTCTATTCCCAATATACCCAAAAGTCCCCTGTAATCATTTACTTCATACTTGGGAACGATATTTTTTTCGTTTTTCTTTTGTCCGGCGTTGTACCAGCAAGTGTCCACACCAAAATTCAGTCCTCCCAAAATATCCGATGTGAGGCTGTCCCCTATCATGAGGGTCTTGTCCTTGTCTCCATACCCCAAGACCTCAAATGTATGCTCGAAAATCCTCGGATCCGGTTTCGAAATCCCGACATTTTCCGATATGACAAGCTCCTCAAAATACGATCTTATTGGCGATGTTCCCAGACGTCTCTCCTGCACCGATGTCAAACCGTTTGTCAAAAGAACAATCCTGTAGCTTCCCTTAAGCCTTTCAAGCAACTCTTCCGCACCATCAAAAATAAAGCCCGCCGTCGAAAGATTATAGAGATATTCCCTGGAAAAACGTTCGGAATCCTCTTTGATTTCAAGTTTGTCGAAGAAGCGCCTGAATCGCTCCGCCTTCAGCGTGTTTTGGTCTATCTTTCCCAGTTCCATCTCCTGCCATATGGCCTTGTTCACATTTGCGTAAATCCCGTATTCCTTATTTGTGAAATCGCGCCCGGCATCGCCTGCAGTCTTGAAAAAGGCGTACTCCTCAGCCCTTTCAAAATCGAAAAGCGTTCCGTCCGCGTCAAATATCAAGAGTTCGTATCTCAAAGTCATCTTCCCTTCTAAAAAATAATCTTTTTTCAATCATAACACTCGATAAGGCTTTAGAAAACCCTTCTCTGTTCAAACCGTCCCCGGTAATTCCAACAAACAAAATAAGCAAAACTGGTCTTTCGTATTTTTGTTTGTTTTTGTTTGTTTGCTTATTCAGATATTCTTTTGTTGATTTTCAAGATTTTGATTATAAAAGCCGGACTGCAAAATCAATTTGCAGTCCGTACACACCATGTTCTATTTCAATACAGCCTCTTTTATCCTCTTGAGTCCCTCTTTTAGAACCGAGCGGGGACACGCCAGATTCAGCCTGATGTATCCGTCGGAATTCCCCACAAACATATTGCCTCCTTCAAGAAGAACCCCCGCATTGTTTGCAAAGAACAGAGACAAATTTTCTTCACCGGGAAGATAAGGATCTATATTCACCCAAGCCAAGTATGTGGCCTCGGATATCTCAAACTTGGCTTCTGGAAGGTTTTCGTCCAGATAACTCTTGGTGAATTCAAAATTCCCGTCAAGGTACTTTTTCAGCTCAACAAGCCAGTCAAACCCTTGCTCGTATGCCGCCTGGGTCGCCGCAATGCTAAGCGGATTCTCAAAGGGATAGTGCCGCTCCAGCCAAGTCTTCCGCAGCGCTTCGCTTGGAATGACTATGTTCGAAAGCATAAGCCCCGCCAAATTGAAAGTCTTGCTGGGAGCCATTGCTGTTATTATGCGGTCGGATTCGGGAAAAACCTTTGCGAGCGGTGCGTGCTTATTGCCGGTTCGGAGAAGGTCGCAATGAATTTCGTCCGATATCACCCACAAGTCGTTTTTCAGGCATATGTCTCCCACGCGCCTGAGCTCATCCTCTGTCCACACCCTTCCCGTAGGATTGTGCGGGTTGCAAAATATGCAAAGCGCAGTTTTCGGGTCTTGGGCTTTTGCCTCGAAGTCGTCAAAGTCCATCTTGTACACTCCGTTGACGTTTTTCAAGTCCGATGTGACGAGTTCCACATTGTTGTAGTCCGCAGCATGCTTGAAAAAGGCATAAGACGGAGTGAAAATAAGCACCTTTTCGTCCGGCTTGCAAAGATGCCCGACAAGTTCGTAAAGAGCCGGAATTACTCCCGGCGAAGTGACCAGCTGCTCTTTGGGAAAAGTCCAGCCGTACATTTTTTTAGTCCATTCCGAAAAAACCCTGTAGTAATTCTTGTCGAAAACCTGGGTGTAGCCGAAAATCCGCCTGTCCAGCCTGGCCTTTACCGCATCAATAATCACCTGAGGAGTAGCAAACTCCATGTCGGCAACCCACATTCGTATGAATTCGTCATCGGCATAGGGAAATTGCATGGTCTCCGGAGCATTGAAGATATAGTCTCTGAATCCGTCCGTGTTCATTGCATTCGTTCCCCTGCGTTCGATGATTTCGTCAAAATCGTATTTCATTATTATCCTCCCTTGTCATTTCATTGTTTTAAGTATTCCACAAATCAGTCAATGAATCAAATCCATTTGCCGGCCATAAATTATGGTACAATATTTTAGAAAAGTCTTTCGAAGCATCTACAGGTAATATGAACCACAAAATACACAAAAAGGAGCGGATAAAATGAATTATGAACTCAAGGGCGGAGAACTGCCTGTACTGGTAATGAACCTCGACCGAGGAGACTCGGTCTTCACGGAATCCGGCGGAATGGGTTGGATGACTGACGGAATCGACATGAGCACCAACATGGAAGGCGGCCTGTTCGGCGGACTGGCCCGCAAGCTTTCAGGCGAATCCCTATTCATGACCACCTATACATCCGAAACAGATTCGGCCATGATTGCATTCCCGTCCTCTTTCCCCGGGGAAATCCACCCATTCGAGCTTGGATCGGGACAAAGCATAATTTGCCAGAAGAAGTCCTTCCTATGCGCGGAAAAAGCCGTTAAGCTTGAAATGCACTTCCGCAAGAAGCTGGGAACCGGATTATTCGGAGGAGAGGGTTTCATTCTGCAGAAAATCACAGGTCCCGGAACCGCCTTTATGGAATTCGACGGAAGCGTAATGTCCTATGCTCTTAAGCCCGGGGAAATACTGAAGGTCGACACG
>Ga0209947_1000656_pt1 | contig 21387 bp, 19 predicted proteins | sample SalPonR2_B_D2_MG_FD_185706 | JGI IMG/M metagenome (GOLD analysis project Ga0209947, IMG submission 185706) | Salt pond soil microbial communities from South San Francisco under conditions of wetland restoration - Salt Pond MetaG R2_B_D2_MG... ...
CTTTAGATTCTATATAACTTTTAATAGCATCTGTATCTGGAATATTCCAAATAGTAAATATATTAGGAGAATCAACACCAGGTATTTTGGGCTTTAAAGGTGAAGACCCCGGTGATAAAATAAGTTTATCGTAGTTTTCTCTATAGATTTCTCCTGTTTTTAAGTTTTTCACCTCTAATTCTTTATTCTCTCTATCTATTAATAAAACTTCATTATTTACTCTTACATCAATTTTAAATCTTTTCCTCATATCTTCAGGTGTTTCTACTAAAAGACTTTCTCTTTCTTCTATTACACCACCTATAAAATAAGGTAATCCACAGTTTGCAAAAGATATATATTCTCCTTTTTCAAACATTATTATTTCAGCATTTTCATCATTTCTTCTCAACCTTGCTGCCGCACTTGCTCCGCCAGCTACTCCACCTACTATTAAAACTTTATTTGACATCTTGATCTCCTTTGTTTTTTCTCAATAATTTTAAAATTTCCACTACTTTTTTATCAATTATTTTATAATTAATTTCAGTACCATTTCTTTCTCCTCTTATTATTCCCACAGTCCTTAGTTTAGCTACGTGTTGAGAAACTGTAGATTGAGGTTCATCTAAACAACTTTGCATTTGAGAAACTGTTCCTTCCTTTTGTTCTATTAAATTATACAAAATACACAACCTAGAAGGATGACCCAATACCTTAAATAATTCAGCACTATCTTCAAGAAAATAATCTTCGAATTTTAATTTTTCCATTATAATCCTCTTTTCTATATTGTTATATCTATATATTACGTTATTTAGATATTTAAGTCAAGATAATATTTTAACACTTTATTAATAATTATTTTTTTGTAAACTTTCTATATGAAATTATTCTTGACATATGATAGTCTTAGGAATATAATTCCAGTGAAGAGGGAGTAACTATCTTTCAAAGAATCTAAGTCGTCATTACGGAAATCATTTCCCGGTTTAGATGGCATTAAATGCTAAGTGAGACTCTGCAACTTAATCAATAAATTATTATTGACTAAGTTGTGGAGTTTTTTTATTTACTGAAAGGAGATTACATTATGGAAGCATTAGTATATGATTTTTTAATAAATTTACCAATTATACTACTATTCTTAGTTGGTGCATTTTCATTGTTTACATTAAGTAAGGGAGCAGATATTTTAGTTAATCAAGCTGTAGGTCTTTCCATAAAGTGGGGTGTACCTAAAATTATTATAGGTGCTACCATTGTTTCCCTAGGGACTACTCTTCCAGAAGCATCAGTTTCAGTTCTAGCTGCTTTAAACGGTAATCCTGATTTAGCTCTGGGTAATTCAGTAGGCTCTATAATTGCTAATACAGCTCTTATTATTGGTATAGCTTCTCTTATAGGAAAACTACCTTTAGATAAAAATACAATAAATAAACAAGGAAGAATTCAATATCTAACAGGAGTTTTGTTAGTACTAGTAAGTTTGCCCTTTCTATCCGAAGGATTAGGAGGAAACATATCTCAAGCTGTAGGAATTATGTTTTTAGTTCTTCTAGCATCTTATATTTATTATTCTATAAAGAAAGCAAAAGAAACATCTATGGAAAATATATCTATTAAAGAAGTTTCTGAAAATCTTGATAATAGACCTATTCTAATTAAATTTATTCTTATGGTTTCAGGAATGGCCTTAGTTATAATATCCTCTAAAGTTTTGATTCCTACCGTAGAAATAGGAGCAACTCGATTAGGAATACCCGAAAGTATAATAGCTGCAACCTTGGTAGCCTTTGGGACAAGCTTACCAGAGCTTATTACCGCTATCACTGCTGTTAGAAAAGGACACGGAGAGCTTGCTATAGGCAATATAATAGGTGCAGACATTTTGAATGTACTTTTTGTTGTAGGCGGAGCTGCTGCTGCTACACCAGGTGGCCTAAATGTCCCTACTGTATTTTATAAGCTCCAATTTCCTACAATGCTTGTGGCTCTTTTTGCATTTAGATACTTTTCTAAAAAAGGATCTGATATAGATCGAAAAGAAGGAATATTCCTATTAGCTATTTATATAATTTATATAGTTTTGAATTTTACCTGGTTATAATAATAAAAATATTTCTTGACACAAAAGCTATTATGTTATAGTATTAAGAAAATTTAAAATCTTTGATCAAGAGAAGTAGCTTGTAAATATTATTCTTAGAGAATCGATCTTGCTGGGAATTCGATAATAATATTTTTAGTGAATGGACTTGTGAGATGCAAGGAGAATAGTAGTATCTGATGCCGGTTTTCCCCGTTAAAGGAATATGATATCGATTAATTTCTGTATCTGAAGCTGAGGTTTTTATACCTAATTTGGGTGGCACCGCGGAAAGTTAAGCTTTTCGTCCCTTTGTGGACGAGGAGCTTTTTTGATTTTTTGAAAGGAGGAGTAGAAATGTTATGAAATTTAAAGCTTAAGTTTAATAATAAAACTAATCTTATGAAAAAATTAAAACAAAAAAATGGAGGTTTCAAAATGGAAAAGAATATGGATTTAAGAAAAAATTTAGTGACGGCTTTACTTCTTGCAATAGGATTTATATTAAGGAATTTTATACCTATAGGAATAGGTAGTATGAAGGCAGATATAATGTTGGGAATAATATTTGTATGTATATTACTAAACCCAACAGTTAAAAATACAATACTCACAGGACTTCTGGCAGGAATCATTACAGCTATGACTACTGCATTTCCAGGAGGTCAAGTGGCTAACTTAGTAGATAAATTACTAACTGCTTTTTTAATATTGGGAATAATAAAGATGTTTGGGAAAAATAGTTACAAAATACCTGTTTTAGCTGTAATAGGATTTATCGGGACTGTCTTTAGTGGATCTGTATTTCTACTTACTGCTTTAGCTTTAGTAGGATTACCTGTAGGCTTCAATGTTCTTTTAGCTACTGTAGTGATTCCTACTGCAGTTATAAATACACCTATTACAGTTCTTTTATACAAATTAATAACTAAATCTATTAATGCTACTAATTTATCAACCCTATACAAAGAAAAAGCAGCATAAAATAAAAAATAGATGGGCTGTAAATACAGCTCATCTATTCTGCTTGTAATTAAGCTACTGTGTTTAAATATAAATATGAAACTTCATCAACGGTCTGGATTCTTCCTTCTACAGGAGAACCATCAGTTCCGTATTCTTTTATATATTCAATCAATATTTCATCTAGTCCTGGATAAAGAGCACTTAATTCATTATCTCCAAACATTGCATATCCATCTCCACCTGCTGCTAAAAAGTCATTAGTTGCTAATGAATAAATAGCTTCCATATCTAATTCTTCACCAGCTACTGTTACTTCTACAACTTTGCTTCCAGCTTCTTGACTTGGATCCAAAACTACATTCATACCAGAAATATGTGGAAAAGCTCCTAGACTTTCAGGATAAGCACTGTATCCATGTTGTAGAGCTTCCATTAGCTCAGCACCAGTAACATCTATGGTAACTACATAGTTTCCAAATGGTAGCACAGTAATTACATCTCCTACTGTAATATCACCAATTTGTATTGAATCTCTTATTCCTCCACCATTAGTAAGTACTACGTCTGCTCCAGTAAAATCTAGCATAGAATCAGTAATTAAATTTCCTAGATTTGTTTCTCCTGTTCTAACAAATTCTCTAGCTCCTTCTAATTTAATTTCTGTATTACCAACTACTTCTTCAGTAATTAAATTATTAGCTTCTTTAATTTCTTCTACTATTGCAACTACATCAGGGTCAGCTTCTAAAGCTTCTCCTTCTTCCTTATTGATAAGTTTTGCTGTAATAGATGATACTTTTCCGTCCTTAACCAATATATCTACGTGTCCAACATTCTTGTCGTATTCTCCTGCTTGAACTATCATAGTATTACCAACCATCATACCTTCTTCTAAGGCATGGTGACTGTGACCATCTACTATTAAGTCAATACCGTCAACATACTCGGCTACAAGATCGCTTCTTTCTGTACTACTAGGATCCATTCCTAGATGAGAAAGTGCAACTATTACATCTGCTTTGTCTTGTAATTTTTCTACCATAAGTTTTGCAATAATTACAGAATCAAAAAACTCTAATCCTTCTGTATTCTTTGGATGAGATTTATATTTAGTCTCTGATGTTGCCAAACCAAATATACCTACCTTAACTCCACCTACTTCTTTTATTACATATTCAGGCAAAAAGTTTTCATAATTCTCATCATAAACATTAGCTCCTAATATAGGAAAATCTGCCATTTGGGCTAACTCTAATAATCTTTCTTTACCGTAGTTAAAGTCGTGGTTTCCAGCAGTCATAGCATCGTATCCTATTTCATTAAATATTTTTATTATACTTTCACCTTCAACTAAAGTTGCTATAGTTTGACCGTGCAAAGCATCTCCAGCATCTAAAACTAGAGTATTAGGATTTACTGCTTTTACATTGTTTACAATTGTTGCTACTTTGTCAAGTCCCATACCATCGTATTTACCGGCTTCTACTCTTGCATGAGTATCATTGGTATGCACAATTGAAACAATAACCTCTTCAGGTGTATCAGTCTCTTCAACTGTTCCTGGAATCTGAATTATATCACCAGGATAAATAAGGTCTCTGTTCTCCATGTCGTTTAGTTCTACTAATTGGTCAACTGTTACTCCATAATCTTCAGCAATCTTCCACAGTACATCTCCACTCTGAACATTATAACTTTCAGCAAATGCAGGCATAACCATAGTAGAAATTACTAAAACAAATGTTAATACAAAAATTAAAATTTTCTTGTTTTTCATATGAACCTCCCTTATATATTTTTAATACCTATTACATTAATATTATACCACATTATGAAAATTTTATAACAAAAAAGCTTGTTAATTATTCGTTAATAATTAACAAGCTTTTCTTTTTATTTTAATTAAAGATTATTTTCACTACAAAAGTTCTTCTTTTACTTCTTTAAAGGCTTTAAGAGCAAAGTCCAAATCTTCTCTTGAATGTCCTGCAGATATTTGTGTTCTTATTCTTGCTTGACCTTTAGGTACAACTGGAAAATAGAAACCTATTACATAAACACCTTTTTCAAGTAATCGGTCTGCCATCTTTTGAGAAAGAACTGCATCTCCTAGCATTATAGGAACTATAGGATGTTCCCCTTCTATTATTTCAAAACCAAGTTTTTTAATATTTTCTCTAAAATATCTTGTATTATCTTCTAACTTATCTCTGTATTTAGTATCTTTCATAAGCATATCCAACACAGTTAATGAAGCAGCTGTTATAGCTGGAGATAATGTATTTGAAAATAAATAAGGTCTTGATCTCTGTCTTAGCAAATCTATTATCTCTTTTCTTCCACTTGTATAACCACCGCTGGCACCACCTAAAGCTTTCCCAAGAGTTCCTGTAATTATATCTACCCTATCCATTACATTTCTGTATTCATGAGTACCTCTTCCTTTTTCTCCTATGAATCCTACTGCATGGGAATCATCAACCATAACTAAAGCATTGTACTTGTCCGCTAAATCACAAATTCCTTCTAAATCTGCAATTATCCCGTCCATAGAAAAGACTCCGTCTGTAGCTATGAGCTTTATTCTTGCACCATCCTTATCTGCTTCTTTAAGCTGTTCTTCTAAGCTTTCTAAATCGTTGTTTTTATATCTGTATCTCATGGCCTTGCTAAGTCTAACACCATCTATTATACTTGCATGATTAAGTTCGTCGCTTATTATAGCATCATTTTTTGTTGTTATAGTTTCAAATAATCCTCCGTTAGCATCGTAACAAGAAGAATATAGAATAGTATCCTCTGTTTTCAAAAATTCTGAAAGCTTATTTTCTAACTGTTTGTGTATGTTTTGAGTTCCACATATAAATCTAACTGATGATAATCCGTATCCCCAATTGTCATAACTTTTCTTAGCAGACTCTCTTACATCTTCGTTATTTGAAAGTCCCAAATAATTATTAGCACACATATTCAAAACTCCATTTACCATAGTCGTATCTATTCTACTGCTTTGAGGCGTAGTAATAATTCTTTCTTCTTTCCAAAGTCCACTTTCTTTAATTTCCTCTAGCTCTTTTTTGTAAATATTTTTACTATTTTTGTACATAGAAACCTCCTTAATTTTAAAATATAATTAAATCCAGTTTAATATGACCTTACCACTTCTTCCACTCTTCATTACATCAAAACCTTTTTGAAAGTCTTTATAATGAAATTCGTGTGTTATGACCTCAGATATATCTAGTCCAGATTGCAGCATAGAATTCATCTTATACCAAGTTTCATACATCTCTCTACCATAAACTCCTTTTAAATGTAATCCGTTGAAAACTATCTTATTCCAATCAACACTTGTCTCTTTATCCTGTATTCCTAATATAGCTATTTTCCCACCGTGAACCATAGAATCAATCATAGAATTTAAAGCCTGATCATTTCCCGACATCTCTAATCCTACATCAAATCCTTCGGACATGCCCATCTCCATTATTACATTTGAAATTTTTTCTTCTTTTACGTTAACAATTCTATCTGCTCCTAGTTTCTTTGCTAAATCAAGTCTATATTCATTTATGTCTGTAATCACTACATTTTTTGCCCCAGCATGTTTAGCTACCGCTGCAGCCATTGCACCTATTGGTCCAGCTCCTGTTATTAGAATATCTTCCCCAAGCAAATCAAAGGATAAGGCTGTATGTACCGCATTTCCTAATGGATCAAATATACTCATAATATTTTCAGGTATATCGCCATGAGGAACCCATATGTTTGAAGCAGGAAGAGCTACATAATTTGAAAAAATTCCAGTTCTATTAACTCCTACTCCCATAGTATCCTTGCATAGGTGTCTTCTCCCAGCTAAGCAATTTCTACATTTACCACAAACTATATGTCCTTCTCCTGAAACAATCTGTCCTAGCTCAAGGTCAACTACACCTTTTCCCAATTCTATAATCTCTCCTACGAATTCGTGTCCTATAGTCATAGGTGTTGGTACAGTTTCTTTAGCCCATTCATTCCAATCGTAAATATGAACATCTGTTCCACAAATTGAAGTTTTGTGAATTTTGACCATTACTTCTCCATATTTAAGCTCCGGCACCGGTACTTTTTCCATCCACAATCCTTCTTCCGGATATTTTTTTACTAAAGCATCCATTATTTCAGTCATAAATTCCCTCCTAATTCTTGTTTTTTATATTTTACCACCAATTTGTTTACAATTCAAGCACATTTTACTCTTTTGTATTTTATACGCGAACATATTTCCTTTCAATTAAAAAAAGGCCACTTATTCAATTAATACCCACTATTTGAATAAGTAACCTTGATGTTTGTTATTTATTTAAAGCTTTTTTTATTTTTTCCGGTGCTATTTTACATTTTTCTTCAGATACAGCACATACTGCAAATCTCAAACCTTTTTGTAAAGGTATTACAAATATATTTTCTTCCATTAACTTTTCGCTGATTTTCTGTGGATTTTCACAAGGTATACTTATAAAAAACCCGTCTCTATATGGAAGTATCTCTAAATCGATTTTTTCTGCCTCTTCTACAAAAGCTTCAGCTCTTTTTCTCAGTAATTTCTTATATTTACTTTTTTCTTCTTCATACTGACTTCTAAGTTTATCATTATTAGTAAGTTTTGCTACAGTAGTCATTGCTCCTCTAGTTCCATTAGACCAGTTTGCTCTAGCCGTATGTAAGCAAGCATAGTAAAATTCTTCTGCTACTTCCTCACTACTTGAAACACCTATTACAGCACCACTTCTTAATCCATACATAGTATGACTTTTAGATGCACTGAAAGCTACTATTATAAATAAATTTTCTGGAAGATTGGTAAATTTTTTAAAAAATTTCTTTCTTTCATCCTTCTCGCCAGCAAATTCAATATATGCAGCATCTACTAGTATGCTTATCTTGTTTTCTTTATCTTCAGACATTCCTTTAAAAAAATCTAAGATCTCATCCCACTCTTCATCCGCTACACTATATCCAGTAGGATTATGTGCAGGTGTATTTAAAATTAATAACAAGCGTTTTTGTTCTTTTAATAATTTCTTTGATTTTTCTTTTAGTCCTTCAATATTATACTTCCCATTTTTATCAAAGATATCAAAAGTTTCCACTCCTCTATCTATTTCCTCTGTAATGGTCTTGTATGGTGACCAGTACCAGTTCGTAGTAAGTATACTATCACCTGGATTTGTATAATTCCAGACAGCCTGTTTTACTCCTCCAGTACCTCCAGGGGTTGCAACTGCTCTAATATGAGCATCTGGTTTGTACTGACCAAAACAATTTTCTTCTGCTGCTTCCAAAAACTCCTTAGTTCCTTGAATTGGTGCATAAGCTGCAATATCTGCATTGTTCAAAGCTTTCAAAGTGCTATAAACAGAATCGAAAGCAACTAAGCTTCCATCGTCTTCCATTAATGCCCCTAAGGTTGAATTAATTACCTTATCTTCCCCATACTTTTCCTTTGCTTGTGCCGCTTTTCCTGCTATCATAAAAATTGGATCATTTTTAGCAGGCCATTTTCCGTGTTCTGATACCATTGTTGACATTTTATCACCTCGTGTTTTATTTATTAAATAATACTATTTATTCACTTTTTTTTCAATGAATAATCTCTACCCCAAGTTATTTAAATAAAAAAATATTTATAAAACTCTTGCTTCACCTCTATATATTACACCTCTACTACCATTTACAGTTAAAAATTCTCCATCCTCTACTTCTGTAAATACGTCTTCAAAACCTACCACTACCTCCAGGCCTAAATTCATTCCTGCAATAAAGGCATGGGATGTAAGTCCACCTTCTGTAGTAACAACTGCACTTGCTTTTTCCATAAAAGGTATCATATCTTTTTCAGTCATAGTTGTAACTATAATGTCACCTTCATTAAATTTACTTTCAATTTCTTCTGCTGTTTTACCTAACACTGCCTTACCGTAAATTGTTTTCTTTCCTGCTCCAACACCTTTAAATAAAAGTTCACTTACTACGTGTACCTTTATAAGATTTGTACTTCCCGCTATTCCTACTGGAACTCCAGCTGTAACTACAACTAAATCTCCGTTACTAATATAGCCTTTTTCTAATGCTTCACTTACAGATAAGTCTATTAATTCATCTGTTGCATCTACTTTTTTTATTTTTATAGGATAGGCTCCCCATACTAAAGACATTTTTCTCATTACCTTATTAGAATGAGTTGCAGCTATAATTGGTACCTTAGGTCTAAACTTAGCTACCTCTCTAGCTGTATAGCCTGATGATGTTGCTGTTATTACAGCAGATGCATCTAGGGACAATGTGGTTCTACATGTTGCAACACTTATAGCATTGGTGATAGTATTGTCAGAAATATCTGATTTGGTCTTAAATATTTCTTCATAATCTAAGGAATCCTCTATTTTACAAGCAATATTCACCATGGTTTCTACGGCTTCAACTGGATACTTTCCAGCCGCCGTTTCTCCCGAAAGCATAATTGCATCTGAACCTTCGAATATAGCAGTCGCTACATCACTTACCTCAGCTCTTGTAGGTCTTGGATTCCTTATCATTGAGTCAAGCATTTGAGTAGCTGTTATTACAGGTTCTCCCACTTTATTACATTTGTTTATAATATCTTTTTGTACTAATGGCACCTCTTCAGCATCTATTTCAACTCCTAAATCACCTCTAGCAACCATTATGCCATTTGAAACCCTTAGTATCTCATCTATATTATCTACACCTTCTCTATTTTCTATCTTTGATATTATTCCTACTTCTTTACAGCCACTATTTTCTAAAAAATCCCTTATCTCTAAAACATCTTCTTTTTTTCTTATAAAGGATGCTGCGATGAAATCAACATTATTTTCTATGCCAAAAATTAAATCTTTTTTATCTTTATCCGTTAGAGAAGGAAGATTCAATTTAACATTAGGTATATTAACACCTTTTTTGTCTTTAATTACTCCAGAATTAAGTACCTTACATCTTACGTCCTGGTCACTCATAATTTCTACTACTTCTAAACTAATCAAACCATCATCTATAAGAACATAATTTCCCAATTCTAAATCTTTTCCCAAATTTTTATACTGTATATGACCTTCTTTTTGATTACCAATTATTTCCCTAGAAGTCAAAATATATTCATCATCTTCTTTCAAGCTAATGATTCCATTCTCAAAATTTCCAGTTCTTATCTCAGGACCTTTAGTGTCCAACATGATTCCTATGTGAACACCCATCTCTTTAGAAACTTCTTTTAACATATCCATTCTTTTCTTTTGTTCCTCATGAGTCCCGTGGGAAAAGTTAAACCTTGCTACATTTAAACCGGTGTTAATTAGTTTTTTTAAAATTATTTTGTCGTCTGTTGCAGGTCCCAATGTACATACAATTTTTGTTTTTCTCATATTTACCTCCTAAATCGAAAGAATTTTGGTTAATTCAAAGGCCTCATTATCAAAATTCTTTTCCATATTTAAAGCTTTTTCTATTTCTATATCAAATATTTTTCCGTCTTTTGTTCCTAAAACTACGTTATTCCTTCCTTCAATTAAGCATTTTACAGCATTAGCTCCCATTCGACTTCCTAATAACCTGTCAAAGGATACAGGAGTACCTCCTCTTTGAATGTAGCCAAGAACTGTACATCTAATTGGTACATCTATATGTTTGTTAATTTGATCTCTTATACTATATGCATCTCCTGCCCCTTCTGCAAGCATTATAATACTGTGTTTTTTTCCTCTAGCCATTCCTTGATTTATTTTATCAGCAACTTTTTCTATGCTTATTTGAATTTCGGGAATCAAAACCATTTCAGCTCCACCGGCTAATCCTGAGTAAAGAGCTAAGTCACCACAATTTCTTCCCATAACTTCCATAATAATAGTTCTTTCGTGGGAAGATGATGTATCTCTGATTTTACTTATAGCATCTAGGATTGTTTCTAAAGCCGTACTAAAACCTATTGTATAATCAGTATAGGCTAAATCATTATCTATTGTACCTGGTATTCCAACTGTTTTGACTCCTGCTTCACTAAGCTCTTTGGCTCCTTTAAAAGATCCATCACCACCTATTACCACTATACCATCTATATCTCTATATTTTATAGTATCTAAAGCTTCTTGAAAGCCTTCTTCAGTCATAAACTTCTTACACCTTGCAGTACCTAAAGCAGTACCGCCTCTGTGAATAATATCCGCAACAGAAGACAAATCCATTTTTTCAATATCATTTTCTATAAGTCCTCTGTATCCTTTATTAATTCCTAGTACATTTATATCATTATAAATTCCATATCTTACAACTGCTCTTATAGCGGCATTCATTCCCGGTGCATCTCCACCACTGGTTAATACTCCAATTGTTTTCATTATACCTCCTTGTTGGGCTTTTAAAGTCCCTGTACATGTTTTTATGTCCCTTTATTGTACCACAACTTTTTCTACTTATAAAACTTTATTTAATTACTACATTTTCCTCTCCTAAAAGCTCTTTTAATTCTACCTCAAATAATTTATTAGAAGCATCTCCCCTATATTTTTTAGGTAATTTATAATTTTTGTCTTCCTTTTCTACATAAACAGCAACTTGATTAATTCCAACATAATTTTTAATTAACTTTATGATTTTTTTCTTTTCATTTTTTAGATTCTTATTTTTTTCAATTTTCAAATATATTTTTTTATTTAAATCTTTATTTAAGGACCTAAACTTTTCAGAAATTATCTTAGGGTTTTCATCTTCTTTATAGCTTAATTTCCCTTCCACTAAAACTATATTATCTTCTTGAATAATTTCACTATATCTATCTAGGGTGTTTGGAAAAATAATCAATTCTACCGAACTATATAAGTCTTCTAAAGTAGCAAAAGCCATTAAATTATTGTTTCTAGTTACCTTATTTTGTTTTTTTATTATTATTCCTGCTATAGAAACTTTTGCTCCGTCATAAAGCCTTCTATCCATCTCTACACTGTGTTCTTGACTCAACTCTATTAATTCAGAGCTATTTGTATTGCTCATCTCTTCTATTACTTCTTCAAATTCTGACAAAGGATGTCCCGTTAAATATATACCCAACATTTCTTTTTCTAAATTTAATTTAACCTTTTCATTAAATTCTTTTAATTTAGGAAGCTTGTCTTTAGGTATGAATTTTTCCGTTAATTTATCACTATCAAACAAAGATACTTGACCTTCTACATTGTTTTTTCGCTGCTTGCTTATACCATCTATAGTTTTTTCATGAATAGCAATCAGCTGAGATCTCTTTGCTCCCGTACTATCAAAAGCTCCCGCCTTAATCAAAGATTCTATCTGTCTTTTATTTAATACTGATGTTGGTACCTTTTCACAAAAATCTACAAAACTTTCGAATCTTCCTTTTTCTCTTCTAATTTTAACTATCTCTTCAATAGCTCCAGCTCCTACATTTTTTACTGCAGCTAATCCAAACCTAATTTTCTTGTCTTTCACTATAAATTTACACTCACTGTAGTTTATATCCGGAGGTAAAACTTCAATGTCTAATCTTCTGCATTCTCTAATATATTTTGATACTGAATCCGAATTTCCCATTATACTTGAAATCTGAGCTGCCATAAACTCCACCGGATAATAACTCTTCAACCAAGCAGACCTATAAGCTAGGGCTGCATAAGCAGCTGAATGAGATTTATTAAAAGCATAATTAGCAAAATCAATCATTAAATCATATATTTGATTTGCTCTTTTTTCATCTACTCCCTTCCTTACAGCTCCTCTTATTTCAATATTGCCATTTTTATCTTTTTTACCATGTATAAAATACTCTCTTTCTTTTTCCATAACCTTCATTTTCTTTTTACTCATAGCTCTTCTAACCAAATCAGATCTTCCCATGGAAAAGCCACCAATATCTCTAACTATCTGCATAACTTGCTCTTGATATACCATACATCCGTAGGTTACATCAAGAATGCTTTCTAGTTTTGGATGAAGATATTCTATATTTTCAGGATTAGATTTGTTTTTTATATATGTTGGTATTTGAGCCATAGGTCCCGGTCTATAAAGAGCATTAGCAGCTACAATATTTTCGAAGTTATCCGGTTTCATCTCCTTTAGTATAGCTCTCATGCCCGTGCTTTCAAATTGAAATATTCCTAGAGTATTTCCCTCAGCAAACATTTTATAAACTTCTGGATCATCAAAAATCATATTATCAAAATCTACTTTAATATCATGATTTTTTTCTATTAGTTCTTTTGCATCTCTTGTTACTGTTAAAGTTCTCAATCCTAAGAAATCCATTTTCAAAAGGCCTAACTCCTCCAGTTCTGTCATATTGTACTGAGTAGTTATAACCTCCTTATTTCTGGATAAAGGAACATATTCAGTTATAGGAAGCTTTGATATAACTACTCCTGCTGCATGAGTTGAAGTATGTCTTGGCAACCCTTCTACCTTTCTTGAAATATCTATAAGCTCTTTTATATCATCATCTGTCTCATAAAGTTCTCTTAATTTTTCATTCATTCTTAAAGCTTTTTTTATTGTAATACCGATCTCCATAGGTATTCTTTTTGCTATAAAATCCACATCTTTATAGCCGAAATTCATTGCTCTACCTACATCTCTTATAGCTCCACGGGCTGCCATAGTTCCAAAGGTAACTATTTGAGCTACCTTGTCGTCTCCGTATTTTTCTACAACATAATCTATTACTTCTTCTCTTCTTTCATAGCAAAAATCTATATCAATATCCGGCATTGATACTCTTTCCGGATTTAAAAATCTTTCAAAAATTAGATTATATCTTAAAGGATCTATATCTGTTATTTTAAGAGCATAAGCAACTATACTACCTACTGCTGAACCTCTTCCAGGCCCTACCATTATCTCCTTTTCTTTAGCATATCTTATGAAATCCCATACTATAAGAAAATAATCAACATAGTCCATATTTTTTATTACACCTAATTCATATTCTATTCTTTTTTGAACTTCATCAGTTATATCATCATATCTTTCATTCAAACCATCAGTACACAACTTCTCTAAATATTCATATTTTTCAAATCCCTCTGGAACATCAAAATTAGGTAGATGAGTTGTAGAAAAATCAAGTTCTACATGGCATCTTTCTGCAATCCTGTTTGTATTTTCTGCAGCCTCTTCCATATTGGGGAAAATTTCCATCATTTCATCATATGATTTAAGATAAAATTCCTCTGAAGGAAATCTCATTCTTTCTTCATCTACAGTCTTTTGAGTTTGAATACATAAAAGTATATCGTGAAACTTTGAATCCTCTTTATCTATATAGTGAGTATCATTGGTTAAAACCAAAGGTATATCAAATTCCTCACCAATTTCAATTAATTTTTCATTTATTAATTTTTGCTCTTCTATTCCATGCTCCTGCAACTCTAAAAAATAATTATTATCCCCAAAAATTTCCCTATATTCAACAGCTGTCTTTTTTGCTTTTTCATAATTACCATCAAGAATAAGAGAAGGGATTTCTCCTGCAATACATGCACTTAAGCAAATTAAACCTTGCGAGTATTTTTTAAGTATACTTTTATCTACCCTGGGCTTATAATAAAAACCCTTAGTAAAACCTTCTGATACTATTTTCATAAGATTCTTATATCCCTCTTGGTTTTCTGCAAGAAGTATGAGATGATACTGTCTCTTATCCTTAACCGGATCTTTATCTAAATAACTTCTTGGAGATATATATACCTCGCAACCTATAATGGGTTTTATGCCGTGAGCCTTTGCTTGCTTGTAAAATTCTACAACTCCATACATGACACCATGATCTGTTATAGCAATATTTTTCATACCTAAATCAGAAGCTTTTTCCATTAATTTTTCTATTCTTGTTGCACCATCTAATAAACTATATTCAGTATGCAAATGTAAATGTGTAAAATTTTTACTCATTAATCTTCCACCTTTAAAATATAACTTTTAATTCTATTCATTATTTTATCATATTTGATACTTTTCCTAAACAAAATTATAAGGGAATATAATACAAGTTTATTAATCCCCTTTTCTTATTTATATTTATAAGAATTTATGATATACTACTGTGATATAATAGTGTGCAAGCAGGGGTGTTTATTAAATGAAAGAATTAAGTGCAGGTGGTGTCGTTTTTTTCAGAAATACCATTCTTCTTTTAAAAAAATTCAACGGAGATTATGTTCTACCAAAAGGTAGAGTAGAAGAGGGGGAAACTCTAAAAGATGCCGCAAAGAGAGAAGTTATGGAAGAAAGCGGAAGTAGAGTAAACGTCTTAGAATACCTTTCAAAAATATCCTATGAATTTGTTAGAAACACAAATACAGCAAGTATTCATATCAGAAAAATTGTGCATTGGTATATAATGGAAGCGCGAGATATGGAATGCCACCCGCAAAAAAACGAAGGATTTATAACAGCAGGTTTTTACCCTCTAGAAACTGCTTTAGAATTGGCTCGTTATGATGATGAAAGAAGTGTTATAGAAAAAGCAATTAAAGAAATGCAGTATGTAAACTTTAATTGGACTTAAAAATATAGGAGGTGCATAAGGATGTCTTTTTCATCTACTGTAAAAAATGAAATATGCAGAAAGGTTTTACCTGGAGAAAACTGTCCTATGTCAGAACTATCAGCCATCCTAAGATCAACAAAATCTATAAGTATAGATGATAAAAATATATCCCTTTCAATCAATACAGAGAGTTCCGCTGTAGCAAGAAGGATATATTCAATTATCAAAAGTAAGGATTCTACAAATGTTTCAGTACAAATTTCAAAAAATAGAAGATTAAAAAAACATCATTCATATATTGTAAAAATAAAAAATTTATCAGATAATATAATAAGACACACAAATTTTTTGAAATCGGAATCTAAAACATACAGGACCATAAACAAAAGAATACCAATAAATCTCCTAAAAAATAGGAATTGTAAAAAAGCCTACATAAGAAGCTATTTTTTGTGTAATGGATCTATTACAAATCCAGAAAAAACATACCATCTAGAATTTGTAAGCTACAATCAAAAACATGCTAAAGATTTAGCAGATTTATTATCTTATTTTGACCTAAAAGGCAAATATATAAAAAGAAACAACTACTACATAACTTATTTAAAAGAAAGTGAACAAATAGTAGATTTATTAAATATATTTGGTGCATATAACTCTTTATTAGATATTGAAAACATTAGAATTATAAAAGATATGAGAAATAATATCAATAGAGTAGTAAACTGTGAAACTGCTAATTTAACTAAAACTGTAAATACTGCTGTGAGGCAAATTAGAGCTATAAGGAAAATAGATGAACTAATTGGAATAGAAAATCTTCCAGACAATCTAAAAGTTCTAGCAAGGCTCAGATTGAAAAATAAAGAATCTTCATTAAAAGAACTAGGAGAACTGCTAGATCAACCTATCGGAAAATCTGGAGTAAATTATAGATTAAAAAAAATAGAAAAAATTGCAGAAGATCTCTAAGAAAGGAGGTATATATGAAAAGAATTGATTATATAATAAAAAATAGCATCGGTCTTCATGCTAGACCAGCAGCTATTTTTGTAAAAAAGGCAAACGAATTCATAAGCGATATTAAAATATTAAAAGATAATAAAGAAGCCAATGCAAAAAGCATTATAAATGTTATGTCATTAGGCGCTGTCAAAGGTTCTGAAGTATCTCTGCAAGCAAAAGGAGATGACGAATCTGAAGCTTTAGAGGCTTTAACACAACTACTTGATTCATTTGTAGATGAATACTAAAAACAATCCCTTTAATCGGGGATTATTTTAGTTATAATAAGACTTATTTTATCTGAATCGTGTTTTATATACTGCTTTTCTATTTCTAAAAAATTCTCTTCAATAATCTCTATATCCATTTCTTTTATTATCTTTCTCTGGTAACTATCTAGTAATACCGGTTCCGAATTTTCTTTTTTATATTTTTCTAAAGTATCTTCCCCAGCTAATTTGCTGTTTACTAATATGTAATCTATAATATTCTCACCACAGTGATCTATTAAGACTTCCAAATGGTCTAAAACATTGTATTCATCTGTTTCTCCAGGTTGAGTCATTATATTGGTTATATAAACTACCTTAGCATTAGATTCTTTAATATGCCTAACTACATCATTTACTAAAATATTAGGAATAATGCTTGTAAATAAAGATCCTGGACCAAGAACAATCACATCTGCCTGCCTTATACTTGCAACAGTTTCGTACATTGGCTGTGAATTTTCTGGAATAACAATAATTTTTTTTATAGCATCTCCCGTTTTCCTTACATACTCTGGTATATAGTTTTCTCCATATATTATTTCTCCACTTTCCAGCTCCGCCTTTAAACTAGCATCTTCAAGTGTCATTGGAAGAATTTTACCTGTTATCCTAAAAATACTTCCTAATTCTTTTAAAGCATGCTCAAAATCCCCAAATATCTCATACATTGCAGCTATAAAGCGATTACCAAAAGATTGACCTTTTAAATATCCTTCTTTAAACCTATGTTGCATTAACTTTTCTGTTATCGGTTCTACATCTGACAAAGATATCAAACAGTTTCTTATATCTCCTGGAGGTAGCATCCCCATATCCTCTCTTAATTTTCCTGAGCCTCCACCATCATCTGCAACTGTTACTACTGCAGTTATATTATCAGTATAATTTTTAAGACCTCTTAGAATAATTGAGAGACCTGTACCTCCACCAAAAACTACTATATTTTTACCCTTAAACTTATTCATAATCTCACCTGCAGCAACCACTAGAAATATCTCCCTCTCTTGACAAAAGATATTTACTATTTTTTATCTTTTCTTCTTTAAAATCTAACTTTTTAAAAAAATCTACTACATCTTTCTTGCACTTTACATATACTTTTTCTATACCTATATCTGAAGCCTTTCTTATAAGTATCCTAAGCATAAAATCTCCGTAGTATTTATTTCTATATTTTTCCTTTATTCCAAAATTATCTATAAAAAATTTCCCATCTTTAGACAATAATCTTCCAATACCTACCAATTCTTCATCCTCTTCATAAATCCCTATGTTAAATGAAAACTCATCATAAAAATCCTGTTCAGAATCCTCTCCGAATATTTCTTTTCTTAATAATATTACCTCTTCTAAATCTTTCTTACCTTTAAACCATCTATTTGTAATCATATTAAATCCTTTCTATATCCAATTCTTATTTTTAAAAAATTTCAACATACCTAAAAATATCCCTATACAAGCTGCTAAGAAGACCCAAAATCCATATCGGTAGCTTAATCCAGGCATATATATAAAATTCATCCCGTAAATACCAGCCAAAAAAGTCATAGGTATAAATACTGCCGAAAAAATAGTTAATACTGTCATAATTTTATTCATTCTATTACTTAAATTAGAGATATAAATTTCATAAATTCCATTAATCATCTCTCTAAATACATTTAAATTATCAATCATAAAGTAAATATGATCGTACAAATCATTGTAGTATTTTTGTATCTCAGGCTTTTCCTTTTCTAATAAATTCTTTAATACTTCCTTTAAAGGTACTATAGAATTTCTTAGTTTAGCCAATTCTTTTTTATAGAAATAAATATCCTTTAACAAATCATCTTTGTTGTTAATCATAACATTTTCTTCTAATTTTTCTATAGAATCTTCCAAATTCATCATCAAAACAAAATAATTATCTAAAATAACATCCAAAAGAATATAAAGAAGGTATCCTACACTATTATTTCTAACATTTCCTCTATTTTGAGCAATTCTATCTCTAATAGTATCAAAAACATCTCCTTCCATTTCCTGAAAAGTTATAAGAATATTATCCTTGGAAAATATAGAAATTTGCTCGTAAATAATTTCTTCTCTTTTATTTATCATATTTAAAAGTACAAAAATAAAATCTTCTTGAGTTTCTATCTTTGGCCTTTGACCAACATTAAGGACATCCTCTAAATGTAGATCCGGTATTCTAAATTTACTGCCCAAAAACTTAATCAATTCTATATTGCTAAGTCCAAATACATTTATCCACAATATTTCCTTTTCATTTACTAAATTTAACCTTTCCTCTAGTTCATCAATATTGGTGAATTCAAGATACTCACTATGATAATTGTTTTTTCCGTAGTTAGTTATTTCAATTTTTACCTTTTCAATTTTATCACCCGTGTAATAAAGATGTCCCGGTACTTTTCCCTTTTTATTTTTGTATGATTTCAACAAACTCAATTATACCCTCAACTCCTTAATTGATTTATATGGAATTTGATACCTTACTTCCAATAGTCGGAAATTTAATCCAGATTCATAAATATATTTCATAGTATATCCTCGCCCATATAAATACTTTGTATTTATTATATTATTTTTTTACTAAAGTCTCAATGTATATCTTTAGATAATATTATCAACAAGGAACAACTTCCAATCCTTATGTTTGAAAATTTGAATTATGGGTATCATTTAAATAAGATTTTTATAACAAAACAAATATAAATATATTATAATAGGAGTGAATATTATGAAAAAATCATATGTGAAATTTACATTATTAGTATTAATTCTACTCTTAATCTTAGCAGGATGTGGATCAAATACTCCTGTCGAAGAACCCGAAGAAAATGAGATAGAATCAGAAGAACCAGAAAGAAGCTTTACTTTAGATGAACTTTCTGAATACAATGGAAAAGACGGCAATCCTGCTTATGTAGCTGTAGATGGGGTTGTTTACGACTTTACAGATTTAGGTAGATGGAAAAATGGTGACCATAACGGCTATGAAGCTGGAAAAGACTTAACTGAAGAAATCAAAGATATATCACCTCACGGATTATCTGTATTAAATAGGGCTCCGGTAGTTGGCACATTAGAAGACTAAAGATAGGAGGGAATTTATGTATTCAATTTTAGGATGGTTTAATGTATTAATATTAGGAGTTTTAGTTTCTCCCTATCTTTTAAATTTATTAAATAAAAATATTTTTAAATCAAAACCCAATAAAATTAGAAATATTATTAAATTTTTAAGAAAACTTCATAAACCATTAGGATTAACCTTAGCCCTAGTAGCTTTAATTCACGGTTATCTGGCATTAGGAACTTTCAGACTTCATACCGGTAGTTTTTTATATTTTTCAGTAATTATTACTGCTGTATTGGGAGGAACTTTTTACAAGCTTAAAAAGAAAACACTGTTTTCTTGGCATAAAAAATTTGCTTTTATTTCCTTTATAGCCCTTCTTGTTCACTTATTATATCCAAATGCCCTATAATATTTAATAGTAAAACCCCCTTAATCCTTATCGGATTTAGGGGGTAAGATCATAAATATGTTTGTTTTTTTTAATTATCTTTACTTTGCTAAATCCTTAAGAGTATCCCCAGTAATTCTATAGGTAGTCCATTCATCCATTTGCTCAGCGCCTAAAGATAGATAAAATTCAATGCTTGATTTATTCCAGTCTAAGCACCACCACTCTAAACGTCCGCAGCCTCTTTCCAATGCTATCTTAGCCAGTTGTTTAAGCAAAGCTTTACCGTATCCTTTACCTCTATATTCTGGCAGCACAAATAAATCTTCCAAATGAATTCCTGCTCTTCCTAAAAATGTTGAGAAACTGTGGAAAAATAATGCAAAACCTACTTCCTTATCATCCTCCATAACAAAAATAACTTCAGCTTTTTCTTTTTCAAAAATCCATTCCCGAAGTATTTCTTCTGTTGCAACAACCTCGTCTAATAACTTCTCATAATTAGCTAATTCCTTTATGAAATGCAAAATTAAAGCAGTATCTTCTTCTTTAGCATATCTAAATTGTAATTTATTTTCCATTTTAATACCTCCTTTAGAGTATTCTAACTAATTTCTATAGGATTAGATTTTATCATAATAAACAAGACCTAACCTTGCATCATGAATAATAAATTCATAACTTATAGTATGTACAACTCATACATACTATATATTATATCAGAATTTATTGGACATTTGTGGTATAATTTTTTTTCGTTTTTTATTAATTCTTTTATATATAAATTGAATCCATTAAACTATTTTCTCTCTTAACCTAATAATCTTTAGGAATATGTTCTTTGAAAATTATAAGGTTGGTTTTTGTTGAAAATGAAAAGATTATTAAATATTTTGTAAGAAAGTATTAAAAACTTAACTTTTTTTTAAAACTTATGTTATAATACCTAAGAATTAATAATGGAGGAATATAATGTTAAATATAAATAATTTAAGTTTAATCTTTCCTGACAAAAAACTCTTTGATGATGTAAACCTTGTGTTT
>Ga0209947_1000657_pt1 | contig 21264 bp, 19 predicted proteins | sample SalPonR2_B_D2_MG_FD_185706 | JGI IMG/M metagenome (GOLD analysis project Ga0209947, IMG submission 185706) | Salt pond soil microbial communities from South San Francisco under conditions of wetland restoration - Salt Pond MetaG R2_B_D2_MG... ...
GGTGGTCGGTGGTCGGTGGTCGGTGGTCGGTGGTCGGTGGTCGGTGGTCGGAGAATTTTTTGCAGGCCCGGGCCAACCAACAAGTGGATGAGACCGGGCGCCTTTTGTTCTTGAATTTCCGGAAACCGGAAACCCGAACCCGGAAACCCTTATTCGATGCCCCGAAACACGACCTGCCTCCGGCCGTCACTCATCCCGCTTTCCCATACCCACCCCCGCCCGGCGTCTCGACCGTCAACACCTGACCGGCCTTGACCTCGACCGAGATCTTCGACGGCAGTTCCTCGCCGTCCAGCAGGTTGCGGCCCTTGCTGCCGGATTCTCCGCCGTCCAGCCCCCACGGCGCGTGGACGCGACGCTCGGTGATCAACGTGGCCTGAGCCGGCTCCAGGAATTCGAATTCGCGCACCAGTCCGTCGCCACCCGAGCACTCGCCTTTGCCGCCGCTGCCTCGCCGGTACTGATAGCGAACGATGCGCAGCGGAAAGTGCGTCTCCAGCACTTCGGCCGGGGTGTTCAGGGTATTGGTCATATGGCTGTGCACCGCGTGGCGGCCGGGAACCGAGGCCGTGGCGCCGCAGCCGCCGGCCATGGTTTCGTAATAGCTCCAGCGCTCGCCGCCCAGGCCGAGATTGTTCATCGTGCCCTGGCTGGCCGCCGGAATACGGTCCGGCAGCGCCTCGGCAAGCGCGCGAAACACCACGTCGACGATGCGCTGGCTGGTTTCGACGTTGCCGGCCGCGGTGGCCGCCGGCGAGCGGGCGTTGACCAGGCAGCCCTCGGGCGCGCTCAGGTGCATGCAATCCAGCGCGCCGGCACAGGTCGGCGTCTCTTCGGGCAGCAGGCAGCGCAGCGCATAGTAAACCGCTGCGGCGGTGACGCTCATCGGGCAGTTCAGGTTGCCCGGAACCTGATCGTCGGTGCCGTCGAAATCCACTTCGATCCGCCCGGACGCCACCTTCAGCGACACCCGGATCGTCGGCCCTGTGCCGCCGGCACCGTCGCAGTCCATGCGGTCTTCCGCCTGCCAGCAACCTTCGGGCAGATCCGAAATGCTGGCCGAGGCCAGCCGACCGGCGTAGTCGTTCAGCGCCTGCGCGAAGGTCTGCAACTGCTCGCGCCCCAGTTCCTCCACCAGGGCACCGAAGGCCTTTTCACCGAATGCCGAAGCGGCCACCTGGGCCTGGAAATCGCCTGCCGAAAGTTCGGGATTTCGCATCTCGCGGCAGATGTCGTCCAGCGCATCGCGGTCCAGCTCGGCATCCCGGTAAAGCCACTGTGGAGAAATCAGCACCCCTTCCTCTTCCAGCGAGCGGCTCAGCGGCATCGAGCCGGGTGTGGCGCTGCCAATGTCGGCATGATGCGCCCGATTGGCGACGAAACCGACGCAGTCGCCGGAAACAAACACAGGGGCGATCACCGTCACGTCGGGCAGGTGCGTGCCGCCGGCATACGGATCGTTGAGCATCAGCCGGGATCCGGGCTGCCAGTCATGGGCGTCGACCAGGTCGCGCATGGCCCAGGCCATCGAACCCAGATGCACCGGAATGTGCGTGGCCTGACTCAGCAGGCGCCCGTCGGCGCTGAACAGCGCGCAGGAAAAATCCAGTCGGTCGCGGATGTTGGGCGAAAAAGCGCTTCGACGCAGCACCGCACCCATGGTTTCGCAAATTGCGGCGGCGCGGCTTTCGAATATGCGCAATTCGATCAGGTCGGGGCCGGAATCGCAACTGGGGCCGGCAGTCGTGTCGGATGAGGGCATCGGGATCGGCGCTTTCCTCTTGAATACACGCGCTACGGTACCATGTCTTTTCGTAATCCCTTATTCCAACGCAGCCAAGGAGAACGTCAATGTCGTTTACGCTTCCCGACCTTCCCTATCCGAAGAACGCGCTAGAGCCGCACATCTCCGAGGAGACCCTCGAATACCACTACGGCAAGCACCACAAGACCTATGTCGACAAGCTCAACGGCATGATCGAGGGCACCGACGACGAAAACAAGTCACTCGAGGAAATCATCGGCAAGTCCTCAGGCGGTCTGTTCAACAACGCCGCCCAGGTCTGGAACCACACGTTCTACTGGAACTGCATGAGCCCGGACGGCGGCGGTGAACCGACCGGTGCGCTGGCCGAGGCGATCAACCGCGATTTCGGTGCTTTCGAAAACTTCAAGGAAAAATTCAACGAGGCCGCGGTCGGCAATTTTGCCTCCGGCTGGACCTGGCTGGTGCAGCACACCGACGGCTCGCTGGCGCTCCTCAACACCGACGACGCCGAGACGGCGCTGACCAGCGACGCCACCCCGCTGCTGACCTGCGACGTCTGGGAACATGCCTACTACATCGATTATCGCAACGCCCGCCCGAAGTATCTGGAGGCGTTCTGGAATCTGGTGAATTGGGACTTCGTCGGCAGCCAGATGAAGGGCTGACAAGCCTTGTGACGCCCGACCCGCTCGGTCTCCGGGCGGGTCTTCCTGCCTTACCCGGCACGCGGCATACGCCATTACCGCGCGTGCCGTCGTAGAATGCCCCGCATGTCTTCACGATTCCTCATGGATACCTACGCCCGGATGCCCGTCGCTTTCGAGCGCGGCGACGGCGCCTGGCTGTTCGACGAGGACGGCAGGCGCTATCTGGACGCCATCAGCGGCATCGCCGTCTGCAGCCTCGGCCACGCCGACCCGGTGCTGGCCGAGGCGATCTGCGATCAGGTCCGAACCCTGATCCATACGGCCAATCTTGGCCATATCCGGCTTCAGGAGCGTCTCGCCGAGGCGCTTTGCGGCTTGTCCGGAATGGACCGCGCGTTCATCACCAATACGGGGGCCGAAGCGGTCGAATGCGCGTTCAAGATCGCGCGCAAACACGGCCATTCGCGCGACGTCGAACAACCGAAGATCCTGGTTGTCGAGGGGGCCTTCCACGGCCGAACCCTGGCAGCCATCAGCGCCTCGGCGCCGGGCAAGCTTCAGCTGGGTTTCACGCCTGTCGTAGACGGCTTCGAACGCGTGCCGTTCGGCGACGCCGGCGCCGCCGCGCGCGCGCTCCAGGCCGATTCCCGTATCGTCGCCGTCATGCTCGAACCCATCCAGGGCGAAGGCGGCGTTCGTATTCCGCCGGACGGTTATCTAACCGAGCTGCGCAAGGCCTGCGACGAACATAGCGCCCTGCTGATGCTCGACGAAATCCAGGCCGGCATGGGCCGCACCGGACGCTGGTTTGCCCACCAGCATGAAGCCGAATGCCTGCCCGACGTGATCACCGTAGCCAAGGCGCTGGGCAACGGCGTTCCGGTGGCCGCCTGCGTCGCACGCGGCGCCGCGGCGGACCTGTTGACGCCGGGCAGCCACGGCACCACCTTCGGCGGCAGCCCGCTGGCCTGCCGCGTGGCGCTTACCGTCATCGAGCGCATGCGCGAGCTGGACATATGCGAACGCGCTGAAAGACAGGGACAGCGACTGCGCGAACGGTTGCGCGAGCGCCTGGAAGGCAATTCCCGGGTTGTCGAAATCCGCGGCCGCGGGCTGATGATCGGGGTGGAACTCGTCGACGACGCAGCCGACGTTCGCCAATACGCGCTGGATGCCGGGGTGCTGGTCAATATCACCCACGAGCGCGTGGTACGACTGCTGCCGCCGCTGATCATCACAGACGACCAGGCGCGCCGAATTGCAGACACGGTCGCCGAGGCGATCGAAGCCGGAGCTTGATTCAAATTCGGGGGTTACCAGCAAGGCCGCACGGCACGAGTAACCAAGCCCCCCGTCGCGGATATGACCGCGACCTACTGCAGGAAAGCTCGCGCATGCTGCCCGTCAGAGCGCTCAGCCCTCGCCCAGCACCGTATCCAGTTCGCGCAGGCACTGCGATTCAAGCAGCCCATCGAGACGGGGCAGCAGCGACTTCAGACCGGCAGGGTCGGGCGCGCACAGCGTCGCGTGACCCACTTTGCGCCCTTCGCGCGCCGCCTTGCCGTAGTCGTGCCAGTGCAGTCCCGGGAGTTCCAGCCACGGCGCCGGGGCCGGCATTTGGCCGATGAAGTTCACCATCGCCGCCGCGCCGCGTGCATCCGTTGCGCCCAATGGCAGGCCGCATACCGCGCGCAAGTGGTTTTCGAACTGGGAACACACCGCGCCCTCGATGGTCCAGTGCGCGGAGTTGTGCACGCGCGGCGCGAACTCGTTGGCCAGCAGCCGTTCATCGCTGGCAAACAGCTCCAGCGTCAGGCAGCCGACGTAGTCCAGATCTTCGGCGAGCATCCTGACCAACTTCTCTGCGGCACGCTGACAATTGTCCGCAACGGGCAATGAGGTGGCCAGACGCAGGATGCCTTGTCGGTGCCAGGTCCGGCTCACCGGCCAGCAGCGTAGTTCGCCGTTGCTCGAACGCACCGCGGTAATCGAACATTCATGGTCGAATGCCACCCACTGCTCGACGATCAGCGGGTATTCGCCCAGCTTCCGCCAGGCCAGCTCGAGATCCTCGGCATCGCGGAGAAGCATCTGTCCCTTGCCGTCGTAGCCCATCCGGCGCGTCTTGACCACCGCCGGAAGCCCCAGCCTTTCGACCGCGGCCTGGAGATCGGTGCGCGAATTCACCTCCCCATAGCCCGGCGTCTCCATGCCCAGCCTGGTGAAGCGGCTCTTCTCGGTCAAGCGATCCTGTGCCGCGGCGAGCGCCGCGGCCGACGGACGTACCGCGACACGGTCGTCGATCATGGCCAACGCTTCGGCAGGCACATTCTCGAAATCGCAGGTCACCCGATCACAGGCCGCCAGGTGCGCCAGTGCGTCGGTATCGGTATAGTCGGCGTGTAGGAATCGGCCCATTCCGGCCGCGCAGGCGTCTGCCTTGGGATCGACGATGACGAAATCCAGGCCCAGCGGCGTGCCGGCTTCAACCAGCATGCGCGCCAGTTGGCCGCCCCCGAGAATGCCGACTTTCATGTCTCGCCGGAATCCGGGCGAGCATTTTCGCGAGGGTCGGGCTCGGCCAGCACCTGCTCGGTCTGGCGCGACCGCCAGGCCCGGTAGCGCTCGGCCAGTTTTGGATCGGAAATGCCGAGTATGGAGACGGCCAACAGGCCCGCGTTGGCGGCACCGGAATCGCCGATGGCGAGCGTGGCCACAGGCACCCCGCGAGGCATTTGAACAATCGACAGCAGCGAATCCAGACCGCTCAGGGCCCGGCTCTTGACCGGAACGCCCAGCACCGGCAGTTCGGTGGCCGCTGCAAGCATGCCCGGCAGGTGCGCGGCCCCGCCCGCGCCGGCGATGATCACAGCCAGCCCTCGCGTGCCGGCGGTGCGGGCGTAGTCGAGCATCTTCTCAGGCGTGCGATGCGCGGAGACGACTTCGGTCTCGTAGGGAATCTCGAGCTCGTCGAGCACTTCTGCAGCCTTGCACATCGTCGGCCAGTCGCTCCTGGACCCCATGACGATGCCGACCCGTGGATTGCCCGGCATGAGCACAGACCTTGTCGATTACCAGGCAATCAATGGTAGCAGAACCGGCCGCAGGCACGTTAGAATTGAGCCCATGACAATTCCCGAATCCCTGCTCGACATCCTGTGCTGCCCGGTCAGCCATGAACCGTTACGACCGCTGGAGAAAGGACGGGTCAGGAAGCTCAACGATGCGATCGAGCGCGGCGAACTGCTGTTCGTCGACGGCAGCACGGTCGACCGGCCCATATCCGAAGCGCTGATAACGCGTGACGCAAAGGTCGTATACGTCGTTGACGACGGCATTCCGGTTCTCCTGCCGGACCGCGGCATCGGCACCACGCAGCTCGAATCGTTCTGACTCGGCGAAATCAATTCGTCAACCGCCGGGAATGCACCCACAGCGTCAGGCGAGATTGATCTCTCGAATTCGCTGCTGCAAGTAGTTGTCCGAGGAAATCGATTCCGGATAACGGTTCGGGTTGTCCGGAGTAATGCACTGCGGCAGGGTTTCGATGATGAAATCCGGATTCGGATGCAGAAAGAACGGAATCGAGTATCTTGATCTGGTGGCAACATCACCGGGCGGGTTCACGACCTGGTGGGTGGTCGACTGGTAGACGTGATTGGTCAGCCGCTGCAGCATGTCGCCGACGTTGACGATGATGGTACCCGGCAGCGTCGTGACCGGCACCCACTCGGCGCGCTTGTTGAGCACCTCCAGGCCCTGCTCGCGCGAGCCGATCAGCAGCGTGATCAGGTTGATGTCCTCGTGGCGCGCGGCGCGCACCGCGCCGGGCACGGCGTCGCGAATCGGCGGGTAGTGAATGGGCCGCAGGATGGAATTGCCGCGATCGACCTTTTCGGCGAACCCGTCCGACGACAGTCCCAGGTCGAGCGCAATCGCCGACAGCATGCGTTGACCGAGATTGTCCAGCTCGCCATACAGCGCGAGCGACGCTTCTCGGAACCCCGGCACTTCCTCCGGCCAGAGATTGGGCAGCAGAATGTCGGGGTGCGGGTTTTCGCCTTCCAGCTCGCGGCCTACGTGCCAGAACTCCTTGAGATCGGGGACATCGTGATCCCTGGCCTGCTCGACGCCTAAGCCGGTATAGCCACGCTTGCCACCGCCGCCGGGCTGATAGTAGCGGCGCTTGATCTCTTCGGGCAGCGCGAAGAACTCGCGGAATCGCGCGTAGGCACGCTCCACCAGGTCGTCGTCCAGGCCGTGGCCGGTAATGCCGGCGAAACCATACTCGCGATAGGCCTCACCCAGCGCGGCCGTGAATTCATCGCGCCTACCGGTAAAGTCCCCAAGGTCGAGTACCGGTATCCCGAATTTCTGGATCGCGTCTTCAGTGTTCAATGACTGCTCCATTGCGGACGACATCGGCCAGTTCCTCGGCCAGCGCCTGGGTCGTTTGATGGTCGCGTCCCTCGACCATCACCCGTACCACCGGCTCCGTGCCCGATGGCCTGAGCACCACACGGCCCTGTCCGGCCAGCCGCCGCTCGACGTCGTTGATCGCGGCGGCGATCTCCGGCTGCCGATCGATAGCGCCGGACGCGGCCCCGTCGAGCGGAACGTTGATCATGACCTGCGGATACTTGAACATGTCGGCCGCCAGCGCTGCCAGCGAGCGGCCGCTTTCGACCAGCACCTCCAGCACGTGGAGGGCGCTGACGATGCCGCATCCGGTCGTCGCCCGATCGAGGCAGAGAATATGCCCGGACGCTTCGCCGCCCAGCACCCAGTTCTTTTGCACCAGTTGCTCGTGAACGTAACGGTCACCCACCCGCGCGCGCAGAAAATCTATATCCTGCCGCGCGAACGCCTCTTCCAGCCCGAAATTGCTCATGACGGTGCCGACAACGCCGCCCTTGAGATCACCGCGTGTGGCCCGGGCACTGGCAAGTATGAACAGGATCTGGTCGCCGTCGATCAATCGACCTTCGTGGTCGACCATCAAAACCCGGTCGCCGTCGCCGTCGAATGCCACGCCAAGATCGGCGCCGTGGGCAACCACAGCCCGGCACAGGCCTTCCGGATGGGTCGAACCGCAGTCCAGGTTGATGTTCAGGCCGTCGGGCTTGTGATTCAGCGCGATAACGTCTGCGCCCAGTTCGCTGAATACGTCCGGCGCAATGCGGTAGGTCGCGCCGTTGGCGCAGTCGAGCACGATCTTCAATCCGTCCAGGCGAGTGCCGTAGGTGACCGTGCCCTTGCAATACTCGACGTAGCGCCCGGTCGCATCATCGATGCGGCTGGCCTTGCCCAGTTCGTCGGGCGCCACGTGGGTCATGCCGTTCTCTCGACAATCGTCCAGGCGTTGCTCGATGCGTCGTTGCAGTTCGTCCGGAAGCTTCTGTCCGGAATCGGAGAAGAACTTGATGCCGTTGTCCTCGAACGGATTGTGCGAGGCCGAGATCACGACGCCGGCAGCCGCGCCCAGCGAACGCGTCATGTGCGCGATGGCCGGCGTGGGCATGGGGCCAAGCAGCATCACGTCGACACCGGCGGCCGACAGCCCGGATTCCAGGGCGGATTCGAACATGTAACCCGAAATGCGGGTGTCCTTGCCGATCACCACCGAGGCGCGTGTTCCCCGCTGCTCGGACAGCACCCGGCCCGCGGCCCAGCCCAGACGCAGCGTGAATTCAGCGGTGATCGCACCCTGCCCGACCCGACCGCGGATGCCGTCGGTACCAAAATATCTGAAAGTCATGCCCGGTATTTTACGCCACCGCGCACCGGGCCGAACCGCGAGGCGAGGATTGCCGAAGTTGACATGCCCGATTATTTCTGCTCAGCTTGGCGGCGTGATTCAATTTGCAGGAGTACCCCCATGCGCAGCGCCGACTCGTGGCTGAATGAATACGGCGAAAGCCACCGCAACCCGACCAACAAGATGATTCACTGGATTTGCGTGCCGCTGATCGTCTGGACCGTCACGGCCCTGATCTGGGCCATCCCGTCGCCGGTCGAATGGCTGAACTGGGCGGTACTGATGGCCGTTGCGGCGATGGTCTGGTACATCGCGCTTTCGCCAAGGCTCGCGATCGGCATCGGTCTGTTCCTGGCGCTGTGCCTGGCCGTCAGCGCCTGGGTGGAATCGACCTTCGCCGCACCGCTATGGCTGATCGCGGTCGTGGTCTTCGTCGCCGCGTGGATCGGCCAGTTCATAGGCCACAACATCGAGGGCAAGAAGCCCAGCTTCTTCAAGGATCTGCAGTTCCTGCTGGTCGGTCCTGCCTGGCTGATGGGGTTTATCTACCGCAAGATGGGCTGGCGCTACTGAAAACCTCTCGAGAACTACTGCGCGCGCGGCTGGCGGCGCTCGGCGGTACTCGCAATCCTCGTGTACACAATACGTACACTCCGGTTACTGCGCTCCGGCGATCACCGCCAGCCACTCGCTCGCTACGTTTTCAAGAGGTTTTCCCCGCAATTGAATCGGAAGTTCGCGAAAACTCAAATCCGGGCTTTACTCGTCCGTGTGCTCGCCGTACGCGTCGGCGTCCATCAGCTCGTCGATTTCGTTCTCGTCGCCGGGCTTGACCGTGAACAGCCAGCCATCGCCGTAGGGATCGTTGTTGACCGTTTCCGGGGCATCGTTGAGTGCTTCGTTGACGCTGACGACTTCGCCGGTGACGGGGGCATAGATATCGGACGCAGCCTTGACCGATTCGACCACGGCACAGGCCTCGCCGCGCGTGATTGTCTCGCCCTGTTCGGGCAATTCGACAAACACCAGATCGCCGAGCTGCTCCTGGGCATGATCGCTCACGCCGACGCGAACCACGCCGTCTTCGAGCAGTTCGGCCCATTCATGGGTCTCGGCAAAACGAAGTTCAGACGGGATATTGCTCATGTTGTTTGTCCTCGTGCTCGGATTCCGGTGTTTGCAGAATGAATTCTAGCCGTTGCGCGTGACGTCTGTCACCAGACCGTGGCGGGCTTTTCCATTCCGCACGAAAGGCAGTTTGACCGTCTGGGCCGGCAACTCGCGCCCGCGCAGTTCGACGATCGCCTCGTCGCCCGCCGACCGCGGAATCCTGGCCATGGCTACCGGGCGCTCCAGCGTCGGGCTGAATCCGCCGCTGGTCACCACGCCGTCACCGGCGTCGGTCAGCACGCGTGCGCCCTGGCGGGGGATTCCGCCGGCGCCCAGCACCAGGCCCGTCAGCTTGCGCGAAACGCCTTCGGACTTCTGTTTTTCCAGGGCCTGTCTGCCAATGAAATCACGCTCTGCCGGCTCGAACGCCACGGTCCAGGCCAGGTTGGATTCCAGCGGCGTGGTGTCGCGATCCATGTCCTGGCCGTAGAGGTTCAGCCCGGCCTCCAGTCGCAGCGAATCGCGCGCGCCCAGACCGCACGGCACCACGCCGCGCGCGACCAGCTTGCGCCACATTTCCGGGGCGATCTGGTTCGGCAGAATGATCTCGCAGCCGTCCTCGCCGGTGTAACCGGTGCGCGCGATGAAGCAATCGCCGTGTACCAGCGAGCGGAACGGCTTGAGGGCGGCCACGTCCGGCGCCCCGAGCAGCTCGACCACGTGGTCGATCGCTTCGGGTCCCTGCACGGCAATCATCGCCAGGTCGTCGCGTTCGGTCACGCATACGTCGAAATCGGCCAGCTGACGCTCGATCCATTCAAGATCCCCCGCGCGCGTTGCCGCGTTGACCACCATGCGATAGAAGTCGTCTTCCAGCCGGTAGGTGATCAGGTCGTCGATGATGCCGCCGGACTCGTCGAGCATGCAGCCGTAGATGGCCTGGCCGGCCTCGCGGATCTTGTCGACGTCGTTGGCCAGAAGACGGCGCAGCCCTTCCCGCGCGCCGGCGCCCTGGATATCGACCACCGTCATGTGCGAAACGTCGAACATGCCGGCGTGCCTGCGCACCGCGTGGTGCTCTTCGACCAGCGATCCGTAGCGTATCGGCAATTGCCAGCCGGCGAATTCGACCATGCGGGCGCCGGCTTCAACGTGCTCGTCGTACAACGGCGTTTTTTGCGACATTCTGCTGTCCTGATTGCGTCGAGCGCATAGTTTAACGGGGCGGCGTGGAAAGGTTTCCGGTTTCCGAAGATACGGTAGCCGGTGTTCGAAAAACCCGGCGACACTTTCCAGTTTCCGACGTTCGACCACGCCGTTGCCTTTGACTTTCCGGAAACCGGAAACCCGAACCCGGAAACCGTTTCTTTTGCCTGTCCCTTTACGGCTCCCGAATCGCCAGCAGCCGGATTTCGGTCATGTCCTCGATCGCGTAGCGGATGCCCTCGCGCCCCAGGCCGGAATCCTTGACCCCGCCGTAAGGCATGTGGTCGACCCGGAAGCTCGGCACGTCGTTGATGATCACGCCGCCGACCTCCAGCAGATCCCAGGCCTTGCGGATCTTGCCGATGTCGCGTATGAACAGCCCGGCCTGCAGCCCGTAGCGCGACCGGTTGATGATCCGCAGCGCTTCGTCGAAATCGTCGAACGGCTCGATCACCATGGCCGGGCCGAACAGCTCGTTTTCGTAAATGCGGCAATCCCGGGGAACGTTCTCCAGCACCGCCGGGCGCACCACCGGGCCCTCGCGTTCGCCGCCCACCAGGCGGGTCGCGCCCTTGCCCTCGGCTTCCGCCATCCACTCGACCACGCGCTTCGCGTCGTCTTCGCTGATCATCGGTCCGATGAAGGTCTCCGGGTCGCGCGGATCGCCGCCCTTGAGCGCCCCGACCTTGTCGGTCAGTTTCTGCTTGACCTCGTCGTAGACGTCGCGATGAATCTGCACGCGTTGCACCGAGATGCAGCTCTGGCCCGACTGGTAGAAACCGCCGAATACCAGCCGGTCCACGGCGTCGTCGATATCGGCGTCGGCATCGACCAGGCAGGCCGCGTTCCCGCCCAGTTCCATGACGACCGGTTTCTTGCCGGCCTTCGACTTCAGCATCCAGCCGACCTTGTCGGACCCGGTGAAGCTCAACAGCTTCAGCCGCTCGTCCTCGGTAAAGCGCTCGGCCGCGTCGCGCGGCACGGTAAGGATCGAGAACGCGCCTTTGGGCAGGTCGCACTCGGCCAGGATCTCACCCAGCACCAGCGCACCTACGGGTGTTTTTTCGGCAGGCTTGAGCACGAACGGGCAGCCGGCCGCGATGGCCGGCGCGATCTTGTGCGCGACCAGGTTGTACGGGAAATTGAACGGCGTGATGAACGAAACCGGCCCAATCGGCACGCGCTTCCACATGCCGATGAACGACTCCGAGCGCGGTGCGATATCCATGGGCAGCACTTCGCCGCCGATGCGGGTCGCCTCTTCGGCGGCGATCCGGAACGTGTCGATCAGCCGCTGGACTTCACCCCGGGCGTCCTTGATCACCTTGCCGCCCTCGACCACCAGAATCTCGGCCAGTTCGTCGTAACGCGCCTCGAACCGGTCGGCGCAATGGTGCAGCGCGTCCCGACGTTTGTGCGACGGCAGGCGGGCCATTGCCGGCGCCGCGCGCTCCGCGGCCGCCACCGCATCGTCCACAACCGCATCGTCGGCCTGCGCCACGCGGCAGGCCACCTGCCCGGTGTGCTTGTCGATCACCTCGAGCTCTTGGTTGGCGAAAACGGCCTTGTTGGCCAGGTAATAGGGATACGCGGATTTCATGCCCATGGTTCACCACCGGATTTCGGATTTGAATCAACAGTCTGTAAAGGATAACAGGACGGACGGTTTCCGGTTTCCGGTTTCCGGCTACCCATTTCCCGCTGCGCTCACCACAATCACGGCGCCGGTTCGCTAAACTTGCCGGCCCGACACTACCGGAATAAATCATGGACGATTGTCATGGGTAACAGACTTTCAAAAATATATACCCGTACCGGCGACGACGGCACCACCGGTCTGGGCGACGGTTCTCGCACCCAGAAGGACAGCCTGCGGGTCGAAGCCTATGGAACGGTCGATGAACTCAACAGCGCTCTGGGCGTGTTGATAGCACAACTCGAAGACGCCGATCTGAAGTCGATTCTCCTCGACGTGCAGCACGACCTGTTCGACCTGGGCGGGGAGCTGTGCATCCCGGGCATGGAAATGATCGGCGATCGCCACACCGAACGGCTGGAGAAGGAACTGGATCGGTTGAATGCCGACCTGCCGCCGCTCAAGGACTTCATCCTGCCCGGCGGCAGCACAGCCGCCGCCCAGGCGCACCTTGCGCGAACCATCTGCCGACGTTCGGAACGCCGCGTGATCGCGCTTGCGCGGCACGAGGCGGTCAACGAGCCGGTGATCCGCTATCTGAACCGGTTGTCCGATTTCCTGTTCGTCGTATCACGCACGATTGCCCGCGCCTCGGGTGTGGGCGAGATACTCTGGGACCATGACCGAGATCGTTAAGGAAGCTCTGATTGAATCCGCGCGGGCGCGACGGCGTCCGGCGGCCACCGCCAGCCACCCGCTCGCTACGCTTTTCAGCGATCTCGGACGGTTGGTTCCGAAGGCATGACTGAACTGCTGCTGGTCTCGCATCCGGACTGCGCGCTGCACAATCCCGTGCCCGGCCATCCGGAACGACCCGAGCGCCTCAAGGCCGTATTCGACGGCCTCCATCAGCTCGATCGGTTCGAATCGGTTTCTGCCATGGCGGCGACGCGAGAACAGCTGCTGCGCGTGCATCAGCCCGCATACGTCGATCAGCTCGAACGTATCGACCAACAGGCACGCGAACAGCGCCGGACAATCTCGCTGGACGCAGACACTCATGCCGGAGCCGGCAGCATTCAGGCCGCCCGACTTGCAGCCGGCGCCGCCTGTCAAGCCGTGGAAGGCTGCATCGAGCGCCCCGAGCATCCGGCCTTTGCCGTGGTTCGTCCGCCCGGCCATCATGCCGAGTCGGGTCGCGCGATGGGCTTCTGTCTATTCAACTCGGTTGCCGCGGCAGCGCAACAGGCACTGGCCAATCCCGCGATACGCCGGGTCGCCGTCTGCGACTTCGACGTGCATCACGGCAACGGCACCGAGGCGATTTTCGCGGGCCGGCGCGACGTGTTGTTCGTCTCCAGCCATCAGCTACCGCTGTACCCCGGCACCGGCGACCCGCATCGGAAGGTCGCCTCCAACATCTTCAATGCCGGGCTTCCTCCGGGCTCGGGCAGCGACGAATTCCGGACCGCCTGGCAAGCCCGGCTGTTCGATCCTGTCGATCGATTCGCCCCGGACCTTGTCCTGATCTCGGCCGGATTCGATGCGCACTGGCGCGATCCATTGGCCCAGTTGAATCTGAAGGACGAAGATTTCTTCTGGATCGGCCATCAACTCAAAATGCTCGCCGACACGCATGCCCGGGGCCGCATCGCGGCCTCGCTGGAAGGCGGCTATGACCTGCATGCACTCACCGAAAGCGCGCTGGCATTTGCCGAGGGGCTTACGCTGGCGCACTGACAACAAGTTTGTCGTCTGGTCGTCTGGTCTTTTCGAAACGACCAAACGACGATTTAAATGGAGCGGGCGAACGGAATCGAACCGTCGTCATGAGCTTGGGAAGCTCAGGTAATACCATTATACGACGCCCGCTTTTTCGGCATTTTCAGGCCAACCGTCCTGGGTCGACCCGCCGGAATGATACTCCCGGTCCGGCGAAATTGGCAAGCCGTCAGCGCACGACGAAGATCGAAACGCTGGAGTGCTTGACCATGTAAGCGGCGTTCGAACTGATCAGGTGCAGCTTGTCGGCGATGCCGGGAATGTGCGAAGCCATCACGATCAGGTCCGCGCCGACCTCGTCTACTGCCCCGAGCAGCTTGTCGTCGAGTTCCGCCGGTACATCCACGCTAGGCACCGCCTTGCACTCGGTTGCGATGTCGTACTTGCCGGCCTGCTCGCGCGCAAACATGTTCAGTTCTGCCTCGAACTTCTCGGGGCTGGGCGCGACGCGGTTCGGCACCCGCCCCATGACTGCGACGTAGCACACGGGCACATCGTAGCTTTTGGCAAGTTCGGCGGCGCCGTGCAGCGCCTTTTCGATCTTGTCGGTATGTTCCAGGTCCACCGGAACCATGATTTTCTTGTACATGAAATTCTCCGTGGTTACCGCTGCAGGACTGCGTTGTACGCAAGCAACTGGCGTTCGTGATAAAGCCCGCGCGCCAGGCTGGCGCACATGGCTATGAGAATGAAGGTGAACGGCAATCCCATGCTGACCGCGCCGGCCTGGAGCGCCTGCAGTGCCGCACTTCCGCCGACCGTCAGCAGCACGGCGGCAATCACACCCTCGGCAGTTGCCCAGAACACCCGCTGGGTCACCGGCGCGGTGGTCTTGCCGCCCGACGTGATGCTGTCGATCACCAGAGATCCCGAGTCCGACGAGGTCACGAAGAACACCATCACAAGGCAGATCGCGAGGAACGAGGTAATGCCCGTCAGCGGCAAGTGCGTCAGCATCTGGAACAGCGCAAGCGTGGAATCACCGATGCCGTCGGCCAGTTCGCCGATACCATCGGCGGCCTGGTCCAGACCGCTGCCGCCAAACGCGCTCATCCAGATGACGGTGACCGCGGTCGGCACGATGAGCACTGCGGTCAGGAACTGGCGCACCGTACGGCCGCGCGAAACGCGTGCAATGAACATGCCGACGAACGGAGACCAGGATATCCACCAGGCCCAGAAGAAGATCGTCCAGCTGTGATAGAAGGTGTCGTCGGCGCGCCCGACCGGATTGCTCAACGGCAGCATGTACTCGACGTATCCGGTCACGGTGCGCCCGACGTTGGCGAAGAAGTCACCGAAGCTGCCCGCAATGATCACGAAGCTCAGCAGCAGGATGGCAAAAATCATGTTCAGGTTGCTCAACAGCTTCACGCCGCCGTCGATGCCGCGCACGACCGAGACGATGGCCACTGCAGTCACGCCGGTAATGACGATCACCTGGGTCTGCAGTCCGCCGCCGATGTCGAACAGGAAATTCAGTCCGCTGGCCGCCTGCTGCGCCCCCAGCCCCAGCGATGTGGCCAGGCCGAAGATGGTCGCCAGCACCGCCACGGTGTCGATGACGTGGCCCGGCCAGCCCCAGACACGATCGCCCAGCAGCGGGTAGAAGGTCGAGCGGATCGTCAGCGGCAGGCCCTTGTTGTAAGTGAAGAAAGCGAGCGACAAGGCCACGACGCCGTAGATCGCCCACGGGTGCAGGCCCCAGTGATACATCGTCGCGCCCAGCGCCGCGGTCCTGGACTCGTCGGTGAATCCGGCCACGTTCAGCGGGGTACCGAACCACTCGGTGAAGTAGCCCACCGGCTCGGCCACGCTCCAGAACATGAGTCCGATACCCATCCCGGCTGCGAACAGCATGGCGAACCACGACAAGACCGAAAAATCCGGCACCGCATCCTCACCGCCCAGCCGTATCTTTCCGACCGGGAGTACGATCAGGGCAAGACAGAACAGGACGAAGAAATTGCCGGCCGACAGGAACATCCAGTCGAACACGTTCTGAATCCAGTTTCGCGTCGCCTCGAGACCCTGCTTGGATTCCTCGGGAAACATCAGCGAACTTACAACGAACACGAGGATCAAGAATGCACTGACCGGAAAGACCGGCGCATGCATGTCGAAACCCCATTTCTCGATGTTGTCCTGGCCTATTTCGTAGTCGGTATCGTAGAGATCCTCGATCTCCGAGATCGCCTGTTCGGCTTCTTTGGTTTCTTCAGTCAAAACTCGTTCTCTCCGTGATTCCTACAGAAATAAAACTGGCTTCCGCTTCCAGGCGTGAACGCCGCTTGCCGCTCCTTGCCTCACCATAAATGTCGAAACATCGGATGCTCCGGCGGGTTACTGCTCAAGGACTTTCGCATAACCCAACAACTGGCGCTCATGATACAAGCCACGCAACAGACTGACGCACATGCCAAGCAGTATGATCGTGAACGGCAAGCCGGTCGTGACCGCACCGGCCTGAAGCGCCTCCAGCGCCGCGCTGCCGCCGACCAGCAGCAGAACCGCGGCAATCAAGCTCTCGACCGTTGCCCAGAAGACTCGCTGGGTCACGGGTGCCGTCGTCTTTCCGCCCGAAGTGATGCTGTCGATGACCAAAGAACCGGAATCCGACGAGGTGATGAAGAACACCAGCACCAGGCAGATGGCCAGAGCCGATGTGATGGCCGTAAGCGGCAGCTCGTTGAGCATCTGGAACAGTGCCAGCGTCGAATCGCTTATGCCGTCGGCCAGCGCGCCGATTGCGGCCGCGGACTGATCGATTCCGAGCCCTCCGAATGCGCTCATCCAGACAGCCGTCACGAACGTCGGCACCAGCAGTACCGCGGTGAGGAACTGGCGCACGGTACGGCCGCGCGATACGCGTGCGATGAACATGCCGACGAACGGCGACCATGAAATCCACCAGGCCCAGAAAAAGATCGTCCACTCGTGATAGAACGTATCGTCCTCGCGTCCGACCGGACTGCTCAAAGGCAATAGGTATTCAGCGTAGCCGGCCACCGTCGTTCCGAAGTTGGCGAAGAACGCCATCAGACCCCCGGCAAGAATGATGAAAATCAGCAGCACGGCGGCCAGCGCCATGTTCAGATTGCTAAGCAGCTTGACGCCACCCTCGATACCCCGCACCACCGAAACGATGGCCACTGCGGTAACTGCGGCAATAATCACGATCTGGGTCTGCAGGCCGCTGTCCACATCGAACAGGAACGACATTCCCTTGGCCGCCTGCTGCGCACCAAGCCCGAGCGAGGTCGCAAGGCCGAATATGGTTGCCAACACCGCGAGCGTGTCGATCACGTCGCCCGGCCAGCCCCATACCCGGTCGCCGAGCAGCGGGAAAAAGGTCGAGCGAATCGTCAGCGGCATACCCTTGTTATAGGTAAAGAAAGCAAGGGACAGTGCCACCACGCCGTAGATCGCCCATGGATGAAGCCCCCAGTGGTACATGGTTGCACCGAGAGCCGCTTTTTTCGATTCCTCGGTGAAGCCTTCGATGTTCAGCGGTGTGCCGAACCACTCGGTGAAGTAACCGACCGGCTCGGCCACACTCCAGAACATCAGACCGATGCCCATGCCGGCGGCAAACAGCATGGCAAGCCACGACAGGATCGTAAAATCCGGCCTGGCCTCTTCACCGCCCAGCCGTATACCGCCCAGCGGCGACACGATCAGCGCGAGACAGAACAGCACGAAAACATTACCGGCCGAGAGGAAAAGCCAGTCGAAGGTCTGCTGCACCCAGGAACGGGCGCCGTCCAGCACCACCTTGGATTGTTCCGGCGAAATCAGGGAGCCGATTACGAACAACAGGATCAACAGCGCACTTACCGAGAAAACGGTGCTGTGCAGATCGAAGCCCCATTTTTCGACGTTGTCCTGGCCGATCTCATAGTCGGTGTCGTAGATATCCTCTATCTCGGATATCGCCGCCTGGACTTCCTTGAGTTCGTTGCTCAAAATTCGTTCTCCCTGAATGCGGTTCAGAAATAAGCCCCGATCCTGATACTCGGTCACGAACGCGATTGTCCGGCGCTGGTGGCATCGCCTCGATCTGCAGGCGGAGCTGGCGAATTTCACTGTCGTCTTCGGGATTGTCTGCTTGTGCAGGCGATGCGACACTGACAAACAGCCAAAAACAGGCGCGAGAAAGGGCTTGTTCATTTGCCCCTTTACTTAGAAAGTGACAACCAGCTTTCACCGTCTGAACCACGTCATCATACCGACGTCGCTGGAGGATTTCTTTCCAGCCTGGTCGAACGTCTCGTGGCCGGGACCACCGATCGTTCCGAGATAGCGTTCGATTCACGGCCCTTCGTCGATTCAGCAATAGACGGCCCGGTTCAACAACCCCTCGTGACTAAGGAACCTCTGATTGAATAGCCACGGGCGCGACGGTTGTTTGCGGAAGGCTCCGGTCTGGGTTGGGCGAGGGCCGATTGGCGAGCACTGCGTCAGACAAGCCCTCGCGGTCGAAACCACTGATCATGAAGATTGAGCGCAAAGCGGTCGGTCATGCCGGCCACGTAGTCCAGCACACGGGTTCGAAGCGGCGCGTCTTCCAGCTGGTAAGTCTCGGGAATCAGCCCGGGGTTGTTCTCCAGGTGGCCGACCAGGTCGTGGATGACGCGCCGGGCCCGCTCGGCCTGGGCGCGGGACTCCGGACGCAGGTAGACCCGCTCGAACATGAACTCGCGCATCCGGCGCATGGCATTGAGCGCATCGGCCTGCATGCAGACCTTGCCGCGACGAATGGACTCGTCGAGCACGGCCTGGATCATCGAGCCGATCCAGTGGCCGCCCGAAAACGGGCCCAGCACGTCGACGACATCGGCCGGCAGTTCGCCAGGGTCGAGCACACCGGCGCGCACGGCGTCGAGCAGGTCGTGGTTGAGGTAGGCGATGCGATCGGCGAATCGGCACACCCAGCCTTCCGGCGTATGCGGCGGCGGCTTGACCCGCCAGGTATGGGCCCGGATGCCGTCCAGCACCTCCCAGCTCAGGTTCTTCGGCTCCAGCACCTGGAATATCCGGACGCCCTGGGCCGAGTGCACCCATTCGCCGTCTTCGATGTATTCGGAAAGCGCCGCCTCGCCGGTATGGCCGAAGGGCGTGTGGCCGCAGTCGTGCCCGATGCAGATCGCTTCGGTCAGGTCCTCGTTCAGATCCAGCGCCCGGGCGATCGAGCGCGCGATCTGCGTCACCTGCAGGGTATGGCTCATGCGGGTGACGAAATGGTCGCCTTCCGGGTTGATGAAGACCTGGGTCTTGTGCTTGAGCCGCCGAAAGGCCTTGGAATGCGCGATGCGATCGCGATCGACCTCGAAGGCGGTGCGCAGCGGATCGGGTGTTTCGGGCTCGGCGCGCCCGCGCGAATCGACCACTCGGGTTGCGATAGGAGAAAGACCGCGCTCGCGCGCCTCGCGAATTTCCCGGGTGACCAGCTGAAGCGCCGGCCTGTTTTCTGCAGTATTGCTCATGCCCGAATTTTACACGGCGGGCGCAATCGCCGTGAAATGACCGCCCGTTCCGACTTTCGACTCCCGACCACCGACTCCCGACCAGCGAATTCCGGTCTCCGCATTTCCGGAAACCTGAAACCCGAACCCCGAAACCGCTGTTTGCCCTCAGACCGCGTCCAGCGCGGTCTTCAGATCCTGAATCAGGTCATCGACGTCTTCAATCCCCACCGACAGCCGGATCAGCGTATCGGTCACGCCAAGACGCTCGCGCGTTTCCTTCGGCACAGTCGCGTGGGTCATGATGGCCGGATGATTGACCAGGCTTTCCACCCCGCCCAGCGATTCGGCCAGCGCGAACAGACGCGTATTTTCCAGAAAGCGCCGGGCAGCGGCCAGATCACCCTCGAGATCGAAACTCACCATGCCGCCGAAGCCCGACATCTGCTTCCCGGCCAGGGCTTTTTGCGGATGGCTGTCCAGCCCCGGATAGATCACCTTGCGCACCTTGTCCCGACCGGTCAGCCACTCGGCGATTCGCCGGGCGTTTTCGCAGTGCGCCTTCATTCTCAGTGCGAGCGTCTTGACCCCGCGCATGACCAGGAACGAATCGAAGGGCCCCTGAACCGCGCCGGCTGAATTCTGGATGAAGCCGATCTTCTCGCCGAGCTCTTCACCGTCGACCACAAGCGCGCCGCCGACCATGTCCGAGTGGCCGTTGAGGTACTTGGTGACCGAGTGCAGCACGATATCGGCGCCGAGCGTGATGGGCCGCTGCAGCATCGGGGTGGCAAACGTGTTGTCGACCACCAGCAGGCAGTCGTTGGCCCGCGCAAGTTCCGACATGCGCGCGATATCGACCAGCTGGAGCATCGGGTTGGTCGGGGTCTCGACCCAGATGATCTTCGTTTCCGGTCGAATGGCGCGCTTCGCCGCGTCTTCGTCGGCCAGGTCGACGAAACTGAAATCCAGTCCCGACGAGCGCCGGCGCACCCGCTCGAACAGGCGCCAGGTGCCGCCGTAGAGATCGTTCATGGCCAGCACGTGGTCGCCGGGCGCCAGCAGGTGCATCACGGTATCCACGGCTGCCATGCCGGAGGCGAATGCGAACCCGTGGGTACCGCCCTCGAGATCGGCGATGCAGGCCTCCCAGGCCTTCCGCGTGGGATTGTGCGTGCGCGAGTACTCGTAGCCCCGGTGATCGCCCGGGCTTTTCTGCACATAGGTGCTGGTGGTGTAGATCGGCGTCATGATCGCACCGGTGGATGGATCCGGTGATTGTCCGGCGTGGATCACGCGCGTGGCGAGCTTGTCGTGGGAGGAGGCCATGGAATTCTCGTCGCGGATAAAGCGCCTATCGTAGCCGAAGGTCTGTGGAGCATGTTCCGGGAGAGGCTTCGACAGGAATATGCCTTTCCCGAATCCGCGGATGGCGCCATTTATCAGATCGAGCGCCGGCGGAAGCTCTCGGCAATCGAGTCGCGCCCCGGCATCAGCGCGCGACCCGGCATTGGATCAGCAAAACGGAAGCCAGGGAAATGCGGAACAGATCCCGCCGCGGCCACCACCACCGCCGCCACCGCCGCCACCGCCGCGGCCGGAATTGCCATTGCCATTGCCATTGCCATTGCCATTGCCATTGCCGTTGTTGCCGTTGTTGCCGTTGTTGCCGTTGTTGCCGTTGTTGCCGTTATTGCCGTTGTTGCCGTTATTGCCGTTATTGCCGTTGTTGCCGTTATTGCCGTTGTTGCCGTTATTGCCGTTATTGCCGTTATTGCCGTTATTGCCGTTATTGCCGTTGTTGCCGTTGTTGCCGTTGTTGCCGTTATTGCCGTTGTTGCCGTTGTTGCCGTTGTTGCCGTCGTCATCGTCACCGTCGTCCCGGTCGCCAT
>Ga0209947_1000661_pt1 | contig 21217 bp, 16 predicted proteins | sample SalPonR2_B_D2_MG_FD_185706 | JGI IMG/M metagenome (GOLD analysis project Ga0209947, IMG submission 185706) | Salt pond soil microbial communities from South San Francisco under conditions of wetland restoration - Salt Pond MetaG R2_B_D2_MG... ...
GTCGGCAACGTTGTCCCGGCGGACATGTTGGCGATGGTTTCCGCTTATGCCAAGGGCGACTTGGCAGCGGCCCAGCAATGGCACCACAAACTGTTCGCACTGTGCCGCAATATGCTCGGTTTGGCGACCAACCCGATTCCGGTCAAGGCTGCGATGGGCTTGATCGGGCGGGATACTGGCGAGCTGCGGTTACCGATGACGCCTTTGGACGCCGAAGGCATGCAGCGACTGACCAAGACGCTGCGCGACTACGGTTTGCTGGAAGCCTCGGCATCAGCGGTATAATCGGGCGGGATGTCCGACCGGGGTCCGGAAACCCCGCCCCCCTTGGCATTCGCGAAACTTCCGCGGGGCGGTAGGGTTAAAATCAGGGCGTGGGTGTGGCCGCTTGGCTGCTGCACAACGTTTTGTTAGCGCACCATCGTTGCGACGAACGGATCCTGAGGCTATGAACCAAAAAAAACTGTCGACTTTGCTGGTGTTCTCGCTGACCTCTTTGCTCGCGTGCTCCGGGTTGGCTCAAGGTTTCGGCGGTCGAGGCGGCTTCGATCCCAGCAAGTTTCTTGATCGTCTGGACCGAAACGGAAACGGCATGCTGGATATGGACGAACGCGAAGGCCCGGCAGGCTTCATGATCGGTCGCATGCAGCGTGAAAATCCCAACATGAAAACGGACCGCCCCATTCCGATCAAAGAGATAAAGGAAGCCTTCGAAAAAATGCGAGGAGGCGGTTCCCGGGGGGGAGATTCGCGCGGTGGGCGTGGCGGAGACGACGACGATGACCAGCCTTCGGCGCTCGAAGCCGGTCTGTTGGTGCCAGGTTTTGGCGAAGCGAGCACGATGGTTCCGGTACCCGGTTTTGGATCGACGGCGGAATTGTTCGATGTCGAAATCCGCCCCGAAGACGAGCGTGAGGCCGAAGAGCGGATGCGACGCTACGATCGCAACAAAGATGGTTTTCTGACCTCGGATGAACTGAGCAGCCGCTGGGAAGGCAATCCCATGGATTTTGACCGTAATCGCGATGGCAAACTGTCGGTGGCCGAATTGTCGGTGCGGTATGCCCGCCGCCGTGAAGGGGGCGCCCAATCCCGCGACGACCGGCGCGATTCTCGCGACCGTGGTCGTGACCGCGACCGCCGACGCAAGGAAGACCCTGTCGATCCGTACAACGGTGCCAAGTCGTTTCTTAATCTTGGCGTCCCGACCGGCGGCGATCTGCCGGAGCTATTTCAAGAAAAAGATAAAAACGCCGATCGTCAGGTTTCGATGAACGAGTTCGCGAGCGAATGGAACGAACAGAAAATTGGTGAATTCTATGCACTTGACCTTAATCAGGACGGAGTGATCACGCTTGCTGAGTTCCAGGCCCCGCCAGCCGACCCCTCGGAAAGCAAAGGCGACTCGAGTGGTTCATCCGACCGGGGCTCACGAGGCGCCAGCGGTTCGGCAGCCTCGAGCTCTGCCGCGATGCCTAACGTGACCCCCGCGGACCAAGAAAAATACTTGAGCTATGCCAAACGGATCATCGCTCGCGCCGATGGGAACAAAGACGGCAAGCTGCAGAAAGACGAGTGGGGTAAGATGCTGATTGACCCGTCAGGAGCCGACTACGACAAGGACCTCGTTGTCACCCCAGAAGAATACGCCAAGTTTATGTTGATGAAGAGCAAGAAATAATCGTGACGATCACGGAGGATACGATCTGCGCCATCGCTTCGGCTCCCTCAGGAGCCGCTCGGGGGATCATCCGTATCAGCGGACGGCAGACGCTTTCGATCCTTCGGCAGGCTTTGCTTAATTCGCCCGCTTGGCCGCAGCGTATGGCACAGCGACTGCCGATTGCTTTGCCGATCGCAGGTTTTTCCCAACCTCTTACCGGCGCGGCACTCGTTTGGCCTACCGGACGGAGTTACACCGGCCAGCCATCCGCTGAATTGCACCTTCCGGGTTGCATGCCGTTGCTCGATGGTGCCATCGAGGAGCTCGTCGCCGCCGGGGCTCGGCCGGCTCGGCCCGGTGAGTTCACCCTCCGTGCCTTTCTGGCTGGTCGCTTGGACCTCACCCAAGCCGAAGCGGTGTTGGGGGTCATTGACGCCGATGATCAACGATCGTTGGCCATCGCACTAGAACAACTTGCCGGAGGCTTGTCCGGTCCGCTCGGCCAAATCCGTGGCCAACTTCTCGACTTGCTTTCTCACCTCGAGGCAGGACTCGATTTCGTCGAAGAAGATATCGAGTTTATCACCGCCAGCGAACTCTCATCTGCCCTGGCTGACATTTCCCAGCGTTTGACAACCATCCGCGAACAGCTTTCGACTCGTGCGTCGTCCAGCGATTTGCCGTTGGTGGTGCTGCGAGGCAAACCGAACGCGGGGAAGAGTCGGCTGATGAACGCGTTGGCGGGAAATCAAGCCGCGATTGTGGCGGAATTGGCCGGCACAACGCGGGATACCGTGCATACGTTGGCAACCGTTGGCCGGCACACCATCCGCTTAGCCGATACGGCGGGAGTGGAAGCGGGGCGCAATGCCATCGAACAGCAGGCACAAGCCGCTGGTGAAGCAATCCACCAACGTGCAACGCTACGGCTGATCTGCTGGGATGCGCTCGATCCAACGCCGCCGCCGGTGTTTGCGACCGACCAAGTTCCCTCGCTGTGGGTTCGCACAAAAGTCGACTTGCAACCGACCGCGACCGCGACTGCCGCGAACGATCCGGCATCCGACATCGCGGTGCTACCGCCGACGTGGATTCCTACCAGCAGTTTGACAGGAGTCGGGCTGGATAACTTGAAGCAATACATCGCTCAAACACTCGATAGCTTGTCAGACGCCACCGCGGGCGGCGTTGCCAACACCGCCGTTCGCTGCGCCGCGTCGCTCGACAGAGCCATCGAATCGATTGCGCAAGCCAGCCAAGTCAGTGCGGCCGATGGCGGACAAGAGTTAGTCGCCTCCGAAATGCGCATCGCTCTCTCGGCCCTCGGCGAAGTCACCGGTGAAGTTTACACCGATGACATTTTGGATCGTATCTTCAGTCGTTTCTGCATCGGCAAGTAAGCGGGCGGACTGGCCCAAAGGCGACCGTGGATCAAGCGAGAGTCCAAATTGCGGACGATCGTGGCAACCAAGGAACGAAGGATGGCGGTGAAAGTAGCCGCGATCGCCGGATAATCGCTCGCCATCGTGATCCCCAAGCAAAATGGCAATGCAGGTGGAAACACCGACAGGCCGGAGACAAAGTCGCGTTGAAAGTACTTTTTAAAGCCGGCGGCGTTCCCACGGGCACCGTGTTCCGATCGATCACGTTCAGCTTATTTTTGGATTGTGAAAGGAGGGAGCAACGAAGGGTCGGAGAGTGATAAGCCGTTTGGGTTGGCGCCGTTCCATTGCCTTCGTTCATGTTGTGCAATCAGCGTTTTTCGGCATGGCGGCGAGACGCCAAAAAGGGTTGCGGCAACAATCCTCCTCCAAGGATCAACCGTGGCGCTCGCTGGACGATGCCAGCCTGCACTTACTTACAAGCTGACGTGCAAAGCATGACAAGCTGTTGTTCTGCGTCCGGCGTTCCAAGATCGTCGTGGTGGTCTGAAGCACCCTCGGTCGCCACCCCCTGACCTGTTAAAGCAAGCCGTAGCCGCTACGCTATGAGCCCCTTTCGGTCCCGATCCTTGGCACCCACGTCAGTCACCTGTTACGAGCCCTGGAAAGTCCTCTCATCATGCGAATCGATAGCCATCACCATCTGTGGAATTATTCCGCTAAACACTACGGATGGATTAGTGACAAGATGCAGCCGCTAAGACGGGATTTTACGCCCGCTGATCTGCTGTCGACGATGCAACCGCAGGGCATCACCGGCGTCGTCTCGGTCCAAGCTCGGCAGTCGCTGGAAGAAACCCACTGGTTGTTGGCGTTGGCCGAAGAGAACCCGATCATTCTGGGCGTGGTGGGCTGGGTGCCGCTGGCCGCGCCCGAGATCGCGGATGTGCTGCGCTCCATCACCCCAACGCCCAAACTGAAGGCGGTGCGGCATGTTGTGCAGGATGAACCCGACGATCAGTTCTTGCTCGGCGAAGCCTTCAATCGTGGCGTCGCCCTGCTGAAAGACGTCGACTTAGTGTACGACATCTTGATTTACGGACGGCAGTTGCCAGCGACGATTGCCTTCGTCGATCTGCATCCCGAACAACCGTTCGTATTAGACCACATCGCGAAACCGACGATTCAATCGGGTCGCCTGGACGAAGCGTGGGTCCGAAACATTCGCGAACTGGCGAAGCGGCCTCACGTGACGTGCAAGTTTTCGGGTGTGCTGACCGAGATCCGTGATCGGGAGTGGAATGTCGAAACGTTGCGTCCCTATTGGGATGTTGCCTGGGAAGCGTTTGGTGCGGAGCGAATGATGTTCGGCAGCGATTGGCCGGTCTGTTTATTACGCAGCAATTACGCCAACTGGATCGCCGCCGTCGAAACGCTGGTCAAGCCGCTCAGCAAAGACGAGCAAGCAAAATTTTGGAGCCAAAACGCTCAGCAAGCTTACCGGCTGTAGATGGTACCTGGGGCGTTGCCCCAGGATTAAGCAGGCAGGCAGGAGTCATCGGGTAGATGAGCCGCCTTGGCGATAGCCGCGGTTCCTGAAAATAACCGGGGCTATCGCCCAAACGGCTAAGCAGAGTTCTGCGGAATGATTCCTGCAAACCTGCTTAAAATCGCCAAGTTCAATGTTGGCCAACGGCCACATTCATCCTCTTTCTGAAACGGTACCAATTTGGATACCACGAACGCTACCTTTGGGATGGAAACTTCGGCTGGGGCGTCTTGGAAACGTCTAGGGACGCGCCGGTTACAGTTCTAGACAGAGAAGTTTGGTTTCGCCGCGGATATATAAACGGCGTCCCACCAAGGCGGGGTGGGAATAGAGTGGCAGCTTCTGAGCGAAAATTTTTTGCCTTGCAACAATCTTGTCGCTTCCATCGCCGGTCAACAGCAATAGTTCGCCTTCGCCGACTACCAGCAACTGCGTTTCGCTTGCCAAAATCGCCGCATAATCTCCGACGGCCCGATCACGCATTCGCCAGGCTTCTTTCAGGCCGGACGCCAAGTCGACGCAAAACAGAAAATCCTTTACGCAAAACAATCGGTCGCCGACCACCACCGGCGTGCTCATGTCCGGCCGCAGGCGTTCGTACACCCGTTTTGGATTCGGCACGATTTTGCCGTCCGCCTCGAATTCGAATCGTCGCAAGCCGTTGTTCTCCGTCACCACCAGCAGGTCGCCGCGATAAAAGATCGGCGTCGGCACATTGAAGTCGCCTTCGATGGGCGGCTTGACGGTCCACAACCGCTCGCCGGTCGCAACATCCCAGCCACCAAGCGATACCGCGTCGTGTCCGACGATCTGTAACCGTCCGCCAAGCTCCCCGGCGACCAGCGAACCGTAGCCCGGTCCGTTGCCCCCGGTTTTCCAGATCAGACTGCCGTCTTTGGGATCCAACGCCACGATCGAAGCATCGGCGGCCCCTGGATTGATGATCAGCTTGCCGTCGACCCAAAGAGGCGACGCGCAGTATCCCCAAGGTAGTTCCCCCACACGGTCGAAGTCGTCTTGCAGATTCCGCTCCCAGACCACCTTGCCATCGGCCAAGCGAATGCACAGCAGTGCCCCTAAGGCGCCTTGGCAAAACACATGCTCACCGATAATCGTTGGCGTTGCCCGCGGCGAATTGCCGTAGTCCAAAGCACCGATCGCCAGTCGTTGGACTTCCCAGATTTTTTCGCCCGTTGCCGCATCATGGCAGCGAAACAGGTCGTTGAAGTCATCCAGATCACGATCGCCAAACACGACGTATTGTCTGTTGGCCGCGATTCCCCCTAAGCCTGCGTGTGCCAGGGAAAGCTCCCAAGCGACCTGTGGCTGGGTGGCCAGCGTCTTTGGCAACCATGCCACATGACCATCTTGGTTTGCACCGCGCCAGCGCGTCCAAGCCACCTGCGCATCGGGTGGGACCTCCGCGCACGCAATGTCGGCATCCCCAGGAGACTTGGGCGGGTTTTTCTGGGCGGCTAGGCTCCTACCGTCTTTTTTTTTGAAGTCGCCGTTTCCGCCGTGGGAGGCGTCTCGGCGTCATCCAGTTCCGATCGAGCCGGTTCCTCTTGGGACGCTGGCAGGAATCCGACCAGCGACTCCAGTGCATCGAGCAGTTCGGTTTGGGCCGCGATCGCCTGCAATGCGTCTTCGATTTTCCGCCGGTTGGAAGCCGTCGGTTGGTCGGCGACAAAAGCCGTCACGAAGACGACCTCAGCGGTCTTGCCAACGACTCGCAAGTCACCTTTCTTGATCGTGCCACAGCCTTCGAGCAGCGGCTGCGCATAACTGGATATCACTGCCGCCGTTTTCGATGCGGGACCAAGATCGATTACTTTGCATGCTCCGTCGCTACACGCCGCATCGATGCGCAGTCGCTCTGGGGGGACTTCGACGCCGGCGCGGGTCAGCAACGTCAGTGCCGCGGAGTGTTTTTCGACAGCTTCGGCGGGACCGAAAATAATCGAATATCCAGCAAGGTCTTTAACCTCTTTTGCAGGGTCGTTGCGATTGACCACAATCAAGCCGTGTTGTTTGGTGGAACCGCTTTTGTCGGTCAAATGACCGATTGGTGTCACCGAAACATGGGCCGCTTTTGCGTCGGCCCGCACGACGGAATGTTTGCCGATGATCACGTCGGCCTTGCCCCCCGTTTTCTTCAACGCCGCCTTCAGCGATTCGCCAAAGACCAACTTTACTTCGCGGCCGAGCGATCGCTGCAAGTGTTCCGCGAGCGCCTGGTAATCGCGTTGTGCATAGCCTTCGACACACGGGCACGAAAGTGGTGCCGCCAACGGGTCCATCACAATCAGCTTCAAGGGGACTAGGTCGGCAGCTCGGGCTGGGGCCGTTTCGCCGATCCATAACAGGCAAGCAGCCAACGCCGCGCAAGCGAACGCAGCCCTGAGTTTTTCCGGCAACTTATTCATCCTGATCAGCTCCCAACGCGACTGTTTTGGGCTCGGCCTCTTGTGCTTCAACCCGTTCCTGCATCATGACGATGTGATTGCGAGTCAAATCCAGCATGTAGACTTTGCTGCCATCGGGCGAGACGGCAATCGAAACATTTTTGCAGCCAGGGACCAGCTCGACATCACCAACGTACGAGACCAGTTTTCCGTTGGCGTCGAAGCGCGTGATGCGCCCGCTACCGGACTCCGCGGTATAGACATCTCCGTTGGAATGAAACGTCACATTCATCGGATTGCAGCAACCGGTGAAGCCATCCTCGCCCGTACGATCGCGTTTTCCCCAGGTTGTGATTTCTTCACCGCCGGTGTTATAGCGGACAACGCGATGTCGAGAATTTTCGGCGACAAACAACCCGTTCTCGCAGCACTGCACATCCATTTGTCCGCAGCACCCACGCAGTTCGCTGACAATGACTTTGCCGTCGGCGAATTTCGGATCCATGCGCCACACATCGTAGCCGTAGCCGGTCAAGCCGCGCGTTGCGACGTAAACATGCGAAGCGTCAGAACTGATCGACGAGATTCGCATTTTGGATTGGATCAGACGCTCAATTTGTTCAGCGATCGCGGCTTCACTTGGCCCCGTTTCGGCTCCCTCTTCGGTTTCTTCGCCCGCCTCCTGCCGCGCCTTCGCCTGTTCGGCAAGCTGCGTCTGGTAGCGTTCAATCATCTTGGGCAACATTTCGACAACCCGCTTTTCCGCGTCGCTCAACTCGCTTTCCTTGGCCCGCGCTTCGAGTTGGGTCAGCATCTGTTCGTACGAAGCGACACGATCTTCCAGCGAAGGGGCTTTGCGGGTCAGATTCGCAACCGCTTCTTTGCGGAGCTCCGCGGTGCTCGAGCGCAGTTTGGTAGCGTGCGGCGAATCGGACGCATGCAGACGCTCCCCGGTCGCAGAAAAACGCATTAGTTTGCCTTCCCCACCGACCAAAATCGTGCCGTCGGTCGCCACATTTACCGCCTCGGGTTTCACCTCCACAGCCCAAGATTTGGTGATTTCCCCCTGATCGTTAACGATGCGAATCTCTCCAGGGCCAGCACCACAAGCTGCCACGACATGGCCATCCGCGTTCATGCAAAACGCATTGATGGCCAGCGGATTGTCTTTGTCGGCGATCTCCAGGATACCTACCTGCCGGTGCGTCGAGATCTCGGCGATCTCTTTGATCCGATCTGCCGCTGTCGCTAGCAAACCTGATATTCCAAACACGGAAAAAGCAACGAATTGAATGAGCCGCATAGCTAACTCTCCTTGGTCGTTCGAGAACAGGTGATTGCATCGTACCACACCCCACTAAAGAGTCCGCAATCACTTTTTCCCTTAGAGCCCATTTTTTTGGCAACACAGCGCGGACGTTCGTTCGAGATTCGAAATCGCCACAAAAAAAGCCTCGCAGACGCGTGGGGTTTCCAAGAGAACGTTGTGTCTGCGATGGATGGCTTGGCGGATGCTTCTGTTGATCCGGCCAGCCGGCGGGGCACCTCTGGTCTCTCTTTTGGCTGCCGTTAACGCTAAGGTAAGGGCTTGGTAACTGGCCATTCCCCGCATCGGACTCGCTCTGGACTCATCGCCATGCCGCCAACGACTCCTCGCGCGTTAAGGTTTGCGTCTCTCAACGAAGCATTCGCAGCCGCTGAATCGCTCGCGTCGGTCCGCTGTGAAACGGTGGGTCGGTTCAGCACCGGGCAAATTTTTGATCATCTTGCTCGCACGATTGAAATGGCGATTGGCGAACGCGCCGCGCCGAAAATGCCGCTGATTGCAAAATGGTACGTGCGGCTGTTCCGCAAAAAGTTGCTCAACAGCCCTTTCAAGCCAGGCATGCAACTTCCGTCGGAGGCTCAGGACCTCTTTTGGTCGGCTGAAGACATTGCGGTTCCCGAAGCGATGCGGACGCTGCGGCGCGCCGTTGCTCGATTTCAAGAGACCGAACGATTTCCCTCGCATGCGTTGTTCGGTAAATTGAGCAAGGCAGACCAGGAAAAAATGCAGTGTCGGCACATGGAACTGCACCTCGGTTTTATTTATCCGCTCAACGACGCATGCGATAAAGTAGACAACTGATGATCGATCGCCTTCTGCTGCTGGGAATTGTGGTCCTGCTGGGCGGCGTTGCAACCGCGGCGGATCCTGCGGTGCGGCCCGCACTTGCTACTCAAGACTTGCTCGATTTTGATCTTCCGGGCACTGAGGGAGGTTCGGTGCGGCCGGATCGTGATTCCGCTGTGGAATTACATGTGGTCTGTTTCTTGGGTACCGAGTGCCCGCTGGCACAGTTGTACGGGCCGCGGCTGTCTGACTTGGCCAAGCGATATGCACCTCGAGTCGGATTCATCGGGATCGATCCCAATCAGCAAGATTCGATGGACGAACTGCGGGCTTATGGCGAGCGGCAAGCCATCCCTTTTCCGCTGGCGAAAGACCATGACCAAGCGATCACGAAACGTTTCGGGGCGACTCGGACCCCCGAGGTCTTCGTCGTCGATGCCGCGGGGAAGGTGCGTTATCGAGGCCGCATCGATGACCAGTATTCGCCCGGCATTGCACGCTCCGAACCGACTACGCACGACTTACGAACCGCGATTGAGCAACTGCTGAGCAAGAAAACGGTTGCGGTTCCGGCGACCGACGCCGTCGGTTGCCGCATTGCGCCACGGCGACAGCCCGATCCGAACAGTAAGGTCACCTTTACCGATCAAGTCAGCCGCGTGTTGCTGCGGAACTGCGTGGAGTGCCACCGCGACGATGAAATTGGTCCGTTCGCGCTGACCGACTACGACGAAGTGGTCGGCTGGGCGGACATGATCTTGGAAGTCATCGATGATGGGCGCATGCCGCCTTGGCACGCCGCCGAGGGCCACACCGAGCTGGCTAACGCGCGGCAAATGTCGGACTCGGACCGCCAGGTGTTGCACGACTGGGTAGATGCCGGCACGCCGTTTGGCAAAGCGAGTGAACTGCCGGGGCTGCCCGAGCGTGTCGCAGGTTGGCGATTACCCAACGCCCCTGATGTGGTCTTTGCGATGCGAGACCAACCGTTCGCGGTGCCTGCGGCCGGAACCGTCGAGTACCAATATTTTGTCGTCGATCCAGGCTTTGAAACCGATCGCTGGGTCTCGGCGGCGGAGGTCATTCCGGGGAACCGCCGCGTGGTGCATCACTGCATCGTGTTTGTCCGTCCGCCCGACGGGACTGACTTTCGCGAGATCGGTTTCTTGACCGCTTACGTGCCGGGCCAAAGTCCCACCGTGCTGCCCGCGGGCTATGCGCGGCGAATCCGTGCCGGTTCGCAGTTTGTCTTTCAAATGCATTACACGCCGACAGGCACGCCGCAGCAAGACATGACGAAAGTCGGTTTGAAGTTCACTTCGGCGGAATCGGTCACGCACGAAGTCTTGGTGACCGGCGGCATCGAACAGGACTTTGAAATCCCTCCCCACACACACGATTTCAGTGTCCAGGGGGAGGTCGACTGGTTCCCCGAGCATGGGGAACTGCTGGCTGTCGCGCCGCACATGCATGTTCGCGGCAAATCGTTCGAGCTGGTCGCGGAGCGGGCAGGCAAATCAGAGACCTTGGTTCGTGTTCCGCAATACGATTTCAATTGGCAGCACAATTATAAATTCGCGACGCCACTACCGTTGGCCAGCATCGATCGATTGCGGTTCCGCTGTTCGTTTGATAACTCGGCGGGGAACTTGAGCAACCCGGATCCCAATCAGTACGTCACTTGGGGCGACCAAACGCAGGAAGAGATGTCGGTGGTGTTCCTGCAAGTCGCGCGGTCTCTGAACGCCAAATCAACCGTAGCCAAGCCCGATCACGCGGCGTTGGTCAAGCAACGCGCCGAACGGGAGCAGCAAGCCACAGCCTTCGCGGTCGACTTTATCAAGCGGTTTGACGCCAACGGGGACCAACGGGTTTCCACCAGCGAAGTGCCGACCGCTTTTCGAGAATTCCAGTTCCGGAAAACCGATCGTGATGGCGACGGTTTCTTGAGGAAGAAAGAATTGCTGCGAGCCGCACGGGAGCGTTTCTGAGCGTTCCCAACTCCTGAGCTCTTGTGACCATCGTCGCCCACCTTGCAGACCCTTGGGGTAACGTGGCAAATTACTCGCGTGACGTCGAACTCTATCACGCGAACTTGAGACTCCATGGATGATTTGCTGCCGATTGCGTCACGCGTGCTGGGCGTGTTTCTGGTCATGGTCGCCGGCGCGATGTGCCGCCGAGCTCGCTGGTTGACGGCGGAATCGGATCGCTCGTTGGCCAACCTGACCGCCAATCTGCTCCTGCCAGCTCTGTTTTTTGATCGTGTCCTGCGCGGCGATCAGCTCGACGTGCTGAGCAACGCTTGGTTTCCGCCGCTGGTCGGGTTTGTCTTCACCGCTTTCGGTTTCGGAGTGGCTGCGGTGGTTGCCCGATACCTGGGACCGCTGATCGGCTTGCACACCGTCGCCCAACGCCGCGCATTCATCCTCTGCGTGGGGATCTGCAATTACGGTTACATTCCGATCCCGCTGGCCCAACAATTTTATCCGGCGGCTGAAGTGAAACTGATCGTCCACAACGTGGGCGTCGATTTGGCGCTATGGAGCCTCGGGATTTTGGTTATTGCCGGACGGGTCGGGACGCAGTGGCGTCGCATTTTCGCCAGTCCACCGCTGGTCGCCGTGGTCATTGCGGTTGCTCTGAAACAGACCGGCGGTGCGGAGCTGTTGCCGTTGCCTTTCATGCAAATGGTCCAATCGCTCGGACAATGCTCGATCCCGATGGGCTTACTATTAAGCGGAGCCATCATCGTCGACTATTTACCACGGATGCGGTGGAACGAAGGCAAACGCGTGTTGGCTAGTGCCACGTTTCTGCGGTTGCTGGTGATTCCCGTTTGCATGCTAATGTTCGCACAGTATGCCGTGGGAGATATCGCGATGCAGCAAGTCTTGTTGCTGCAAGCCGCCATGCCGGCGGCGACGTTTCCGATCGTGCTGGTGCGACTGTACGATCAAGACATCGGAACCGCACTCCAAGTCGTCCTGGGCACGTCACTGATCGCGATCATCACGATTCCAATCTGGCTATTGCTAGGCGGCATGTGGCTCGGTTTCGGAGCCACAGCCGGATAAGGCAAAGCGGTCAGGCGGTGTTCTGGCGAGCGGCCTATTTCAGGATCATGTCGTCGACGGTGTGGTTACTCGGAATCATCGGCAACACATGCTCTTGATACGGCACCTGAACGTCCAGCAGGTAGGGACCCTTGTGGGTAATCATTTCGGTGTAGGCATCCCGCAAATCGGACTTGTTGCGAACTGTCGATGCGCCACATCCGTAGCCCTTGGCGATGGCGACAAAATCGGGATAGCGTTTTTCGGCGTAGGCGAACTTGTCCGCGTCGCTCTTGCCGCTCGCTTCATCGTGATGGATGGGGCCTAGATAAGTATGGGCTCGGTTGCGATCCATGAAGCGGTCTTCCCATTGCACCACCATGCCGAGGTGCTGATTGTTCAGCAACAAGACCTTGACCGGCAGTTCTTCGCAGAAGCACGTCGCCAGTTCCTGGATGTTCATCTGGAAGCTACCGTCACCGTCGATATCGACGACCAACGCATTGGGATGAGCCGCTTGCACGCCCATTGCCGACGGCAGGCCGAAGCCCATTGTCCCCAATCCGCTGCTGCTCAACCAAGTCCGTGGCTGAGTGAACTTGTAGAACTGAGCCGCCCACATTTGGTGCTGCCCGACGCCCACGGTGACATACGTCTCCATGTCACGGGTCACTTCACACAGCTCGCGGATGGCGTGCTGCTGCAAAATGCCGTCAAAATTCTCGTCGTAGCTGAACGGATGCTTTGCCTTGAGGTCCATGCAATGCTGAACCCACTCCGAGATATCTTCCGGAGCTTCGACGACCTTGTTCAAGTCGGCCAGAACCTGCTTTACGTCACCGCAAACGGGGATGTGAGCCGCCTTGATTTTGTTCAGTTCCGAAGGATCGACATCGACGTGAATGATCTTGGCGTCTTTAGCGAACGCGGTCACCTTGCCCGTCACGCGGTCATCAAAGCGAACGCCCAACGCGATCAGCAGGTCACAATCGCGAACGGCATAGTTGGCATAGGCCGATCCGTGCATGCCCAGCATGTCCATCGACAGCGTGTCGGTCGACGGATAAACGCCCAGCCCCATCACCGTCGTGGTGGTCGGAATGCCGGTCTTCTCGACCAACTGCCGCAGTTCTTCGCTGGCACCACTGCTGATAATCCCGCCACCGGCGTAGATCATCGGACGTCGGGCGCGTCGGATCGCGGCTGCCATCTGATTGATTTTTTCCGACGCCACTGGCTTGGGATCGGGGCGATAGCCCGGCAAGTCCATCTCCACGTTCCAGTCGACCGTCGTCGATGCTAACTGAACATCTTTGGGCATGTCGATCAAAACCGGGCCTTGGCGTCCCGTCGAAGCGATGTGGAACGCTTCCTTCATCACGCGAGGCAGATCTTCGACGTCGGTGACGAGGTAGTGATGTTTGGTGATACCACGGCAGACTTCGACCATGGGCGTTTCTTGAAAAGCGTCGGTCCCAATCACCTGCGTCGGGACTTGGCCGGTGATGCAAACCAAGGGAATGCTGTCCAGCTTGGCGTCCGCGATGGCGGTTACCAAGTTGGTGGCTCCGGGCCCACTGGTCGCCATCACCACGCCAACTTTGCCCGTGCTGCGTGCGTAACCTTGAGCGGCAAAGGCGCCGCCCTGTTCGTGCCGAGGCAAAATGGTGCGTACCGAGTCTCCGTAGCGGGTCAGCGCCTGATGCATCGGCATGCTGCAACCACCGGGATAGGCGAACAGCACCTCGACGCCGTGATCGACCAGTGATTTGACCAGGATATCAGCTCCAGTCATCAACTGCGTCTCGGAAGCGGCTCTCGCGGTACTCATCTAAAACAGTCCGTTCTAACGGGGGGGACAATACAGAAGCAGTAAAATCGGCTAAGAATTGGCCGATTTGGAACAAAGAATCTAGAACCCAGAACCCAAAATGGCAATGGTCAAACCCAATCGACGTTGCCGAATTTGGGCCGCAAGCTCTAGTATTAACGGTCAGTAACTCTCGAACCGCAAAATCTGCCCTTCCTTAACCCAAACTTTGGTTTCGGAGAGGTTTCAAGCTGACCGCTTGAAAAGGCACTTTCTCTCTGTTTTAAACGCACCGCCGGAGCTGCACGGATGCCCCGACTGGGCCTGCTGGCCGATTTGACTGCTGTTGCCCTCGGTGGCGCAATCGGGGCATTGCTGCGGTACGCCATTACGGCGGCTCTGCCGGCCCTGCCCGGATCGAAGGCGATGTTTGGCACCATGGTGGTCAACGTCCTGGGATGTCTGGCGATTGGCTCTCTGGGCCAATGGGTCGACTTAGACGCTCAGCAGTGGTCCGAACGTCAATTGCTACTACTGCGGGTCGGCTTTTTAGGCAGCCTTACGACTTTCTCGACTTTCGCCGCCGAATCTTGGTCACTTGGTGCGGAAGGTCGCCTGACATGGATGCTATTCCACCTCGCGGCCCATTTGTTGGTCGGCTTTTTCGCTTTTTGGATCGGCGGGCTGATGGTCCGTACGCTGATGGGTTGAGTTTATGACGCATGTCGCTGCCGCTCGCTTTCGTTCACTTCTCCCGACCCCGGTGCTGGCATCGCTTCTCGCGGGGCTGGCGCTGGGGGGGCTGCTCGGTTCTCCAACACGCGCGATCGCCCAGTCGAGTTTGGCCGAACGACTGCGCGGCCAGCGCGCAGGTAACTCGCTGGACCAGCCCGCCAAGGAATACGGTATCCCCGGCTACAGTGTCCGCGATTGGTTGCAAGCCGACGCAACGTTGCGTGACGTGACCTTTATCGATCCCGACCGTGGCTGGGCGGTTGGTGATCGCGGCGTGGTTCTCTTTTCCGACAGTGGCGGCGATCGCTGGGAGTCTCAAACCAGCAACACGATTGCGCCGTTGTTGGCGGTCGATTTTGTGGATGCGAACAACGGCGTTGCCGTCGGTGGCTATTACGAATCGGACAGCCAAACCAGCCGTGGCGTGTTGCTGATGACGCGTGACGGCGGACGCAACTGGACGCGGCTGCCCGCGCCGCTGCCGCTGCTGCGGGACGTGCGTGTGCAAGCCGATGGGACGCTGCTGGTCGCCGGTGATTTTTCGGTCGTGCACGGGGGCGCGGTGCTGCTCAGCCACGACGGGGGCCGCAATTGGATGGCCGCCCCAACGGATAATCTGCCGCGTGCGAGCCGGTTAGCAGGCCAGCCCGATGGTTCGGCGCTGGTACTCGGTGCGGACGGTTTGATGAATCGTTTTTCGACCATCCTGCAATCCGCGCAACCGGTGCTCTCTGATGCTCGTCTGCAGACGGTGCTTGGTACCGGTCCCCAGCGGATGGCGGTCGGAAACAACGGCAGCTTGTACGTCAGTGGAAATGACGGCCAAAGCTGGCGGGCAAGTGACGTATTGCAGGGCTCCGGCCCGTCGCAAACGGCGATCGACATCTATGACGCGGCATTGGTCGACGGCGCGCTGGTGTGCGTCGGCGCACCGGGCAATCGGATCGCGGTTGTCGACTCCGCCGGACAGGTTGCCTTTCAAGACACTCCGGTCCACTCGCCCCTGCGCGCGGTCACGTTTCATGGGCCACAGCGCGGGTGGGCGGTGGGGGCTTTTGGAACGATTTTGGCCACGCGAGACGGCGGTCGCTCTTGGCGCATCCAACGCGGCGATGACCTCCGCACGGCAATGTTGGTCGTCGGCCAAACGGCCGAGGATATCCCCTGGTCGGCATTCGCCACTGAATCCCTGGAAAAAGGGCGCCGGATTGCCGTGGCCACGCTGCAGTCCACCGCGGCTCGTGACCCGCTGGTGCCCGACGCGACGACGCTGTTAGCACAGGTCGCCTGCGGCCTGGGAGGCGGCGAAGCGGTGCACTGGCGGACCGCTTCGACGCCCGTTCAGGCTGACCTGCAATCGATCGGAGTGGCATTGGCGACCTACCGCCCGCGAGTGCTGTTGTTGAGCGACACGATCGATAGCGACCTGCGGCGGCAGTGGATCGAAGCGGCCAGTCGACAAGGCGTGCAAAGGGTGCTGGAACCGACCAGCAAGCCGTATAGTGAATGGACAGTGCATCGCAAAGCGCTCCTGCCGCGAACCGGCACGCTGTTGTCCGATTTGGGGCGTGACGCGGCGGCGACTTTGCAGGCTCGCAACATCGAAGCCGACGAGCAGCATTACCGCCGGACGTTTGATGCCATCGTGCCGCTCGGTCGACCGATTAACGACCTACTAGACGGCTACGTCGACAACGGCCTGCAAGATACTCGTACGATCCAAACCAGTGCCAGCCGGCGATCACTGCAGGTTCTTCAAGGCCGGGCCGGCGAACCGCGGATGTTGACTCGCATGTTGGCCGATGGAGATCGCAACGGTTCGTTCTTGCAACGCATTCGACTGTCGCTTGGTCAAACGCCGAGGGAAAACCGCGAGCGTTTAGCGCGTGAAATTTTACGCCGCTGTGAACAGACCAACCAACCACGATTGTATCGCCAAACGCTGGCCGTGGTGACGGAACAGATGCCCGACACGCCGCTTGGTAAGTGGGCCGTTGTGCGGCTGCAGGCGATCAAGCTGAGTGACGAATGGGACCGTTTACAGCGCGTCTTGCCGGTTCGGGATAACCGCACCGTTGCGACCGCCTCCAGTGTCAAACTGTCTCCCTTCGAAGCTCCCGCGGATGCCGATGTGGCGTCTCTGCGGGCAGGTGCTTCTTCACGACCGGCGAACGCTGGGGCGAATCTGCTCGACGCGCCGGCAAGGGGCCTTCAGCAGGCCAGCGCGGTGGAGGAACTGATCGTTACACCGGAGTACGAAACGGAGGCCAGTCCGTCGGGCGAGCTAAGCCGCGGCACGCCCGATTTGGTCTGGGATCTCGATCCGCGTGTGACGCTGGTGCGACACTTGCTGGCGATCGACCGATCGGCGGGCGACGAGTCACCGCAGTTGGGAATCCTCAAACAGTTCGGCAGCTATCCCGATACACAAGGTTGGGGCGAACTGCTGAATCCTTCCGAGGCGGTAGGCAACCGGATCGCGCGGACTCAGGAACGTCCCTACCTTGACGGCAAACTGACTGAGCCCTGCTGGCAAAGTGCGACGGCGATCGAAACTCCGGCGGGCTACACGCTCCGGTTGGCCTACGATTCCCAGCACCTTTATTGGTCTGCCACCGGACCGCTGCCGGAACCTTCGGCGGCCACTTCGTCGTCCGCGGATCATCGGGCCACTCGCTCTCGCGATGCCGAAATGGATGACTCGCAGCGAATTCTGCTGAAAATCGATACCGACGGCGACCTACTGACGGCATATGGGTTCGAAGTCGATCGACGCGGCCGAACGCGGGACACCTGCGATGGCTTTACCAATTGGCAACCGATGTGGTTTGTCGATACTTGCGTGGAAGGCCAGCGTTGGACCGTCGAGGCGGCCGTGCGTCGCTCGGACCTGACCGACCTGCCGCCACTGCTCGGCAGCACCTGGAACGTCAGCTTGATCATCGGAAATGCCAACCAGTTCGGCTGGAATCGTCAACTGCCCAGTTCGGATGACTGGCACGTCGCGCGTTACCAATAGCGTCCGAGTATCCTGTATATTTATGCGTGTCATCCAACGGCAGCCTCAGCTTTTCTGTCGCGATGAGAACGTGGTATCGACGGGTAGGTCTCCATCGACACCCGCCTGCCACGATGGACGATTCCCTCCCTCCTTTCTGCAAGGCAATTCTGATGTCGACTTCCCGCCGTGAATTTCTCAAACGCTCCGCTGCCGCCGGCGCGGTCGCTTCCACCGTCACCAGTTGCTCGCCAATTGCCGCCGCCGAGGACGACGGCAAGAAAACAATCGCTTCGATTGGCGTCGGTGGATCACGTGGTCGCTACAACCGTGGTGGTTCAATTGCCCGCAACGCCGCCAAACTGGGACGCATGATCGCGGTCTGCGACGTCGATCAATTACACTGTGACGAGTTCAACAAAAAATTCGACAACAAGTTGTCGACCTATACCGACTATCGCGAGTTGCTGAAGGCCGAGAAGCCCGACATCGTGACGATCGGAACGCCCGATCACTGGCACGTGCCGATCGCCATCGCGGCACTCCGCGCCGGTGCGGATGTGTACTGCGAAAAACCGCTGACGTTGACGATCGACGAAGGCAAACAGATCGCCGCGGTCGTGCGTGAAACCGGCCGTGTCTTTCAAGTCGGCACGCAGCAGCGAAGCGAAAATGGCGGCAAGTTTCTCAAAGCGGTCGCGATGGTCCACAGCGGGCGGTTGGGCAAGAACGTCAAAGCCTACGTTGCCATTGGCGGCGCTCCCGGAGATGGCCCGTTTGAATCTTCCGCACCGCCGGAAGGGCTCGACTGGAACATGTGGGTCGGGCCGGCCAACGAAGCCGACTACAGCGAGCAGCGCCGTCGGATGTTCCGCTGGTGGTTCGAATACTCGGGCGGCAAGATGACCGACTGGGGAGCGCATCACGTCGATATCGCGCAGTGGGCACTCGGCTTCGGCGACAGCGGTCCGATCAAGGTCAGTGGCACAGGCGAACTGCCGAAAATCGTCCCGTCGGATTTCAACTGGAAAGCCTTTTTTGACGGCGAAGCGAAGTTGCCCGATGGCTACAACACGGCGACGAAGTTCGACCTCACCCTGGAGTACGAAAATGGCGCCACGATGAACGTCACCAATAACTACCAAAGCGGTGACACATCGTTCGGAAACGGCATCCTGTTAGAAGGCGACAAAGGACGCATTTTCGTGAATCGCGGGAAATTGACCGGAGCTCCCGTCGAATCGTTGACCGACGCCGACAACGCCGAGCTCGATGAATACATCGTCAAACTGTGTAAGGGCAAATCGCACGGCAACCACATGCAGAACTTCTTCGAATGTGTCGAAGATCGTTCGCTGCCGATTTCCGACGTCTTTTCGCATCACCGCACGATGACCTCCTGCCATCTGCTGAACATCTGTGTCATGCTGGGCCGTGAGCTGCGCTGGGACCCCAAAGCAGAGCAGTTTGTCGACGATGATCAAGCCAACGCCTTGCTTTCTCGCAAGAGCCGAGCCGATTTCGCTTGATCTCGGTCAGGTTTTTAAAACGACCAGCCCCGAGCAGCCTCACCGCTGGAAAACTCTCTTGATCGGTGAGCGGAATTCCAGGATGATCTCGCCAACGAGACCGCTTCACCCGACGCACGTGCATGGAGGCACTTATGTTACGCCGCACCGCTATCCTACTTGGCCTGTTTTTTCTCTTCCCCATCTCCGCCGTCGTGGCAGATGATGGCCAGAAATGCGTGCTGCGTTACAAACTGACCGAGGGCGAAGAGATTCGCTATCAAGTCGAGCATCTCGCAAATACCAAGACGCGACTCGATAAAGCCAATATCGAATCGAGCGTCCGGACTGTCAGCACCAAGGTGTGGCGAGTTAAGGATGTAAATGAGGCCGGCGAAATGACCTTCGAGCACCTGATCGAAACGGTCGAGATGAGTCAAAAGAATGGCGACTCGGAAGAGCTGTTGTGGAACAGCGAGAGTGGCCAACCCGCTCCGGCTGCCTTCAGTGCCGTGGCGGAGCAATTGGGCAAGACGATCGCTACGATTCGGATTAATGATCAAGGCCAAGAACGCGAGCGATTGGACGACAAAGGCACCAAGACCGACCTCGGCATGGGAGGCATCACTATCCCGCTGCCCGAAACGCCGGTCAAGATTGGCGGCCAATGGGCCGTCCCACGTCAAATCCGCGTCCGCACCGAAGATGGCGAAGTCAAATTGATCAAGGTTCGGGAGCTGTACACGTTGGAAAAACTTTCCGCTGGAGTCGCGACGATCTCGGTTCGCAGCGAACCTCTCACGCCGATCGGGACTCCAAAAATCAAGTCCCAGGTTGTGCAGCAGCTAAGCAATGGCAGTGTCCGTTTTGATGTCGATGCCGGCCGCACGCTCAGCCGTCAGTTGGACTGGGATGAAACCGTTGTCGGTTTCGAGGGCGCCGACAGCATGATGGAGTACCGAGCTCGCCTGACCGAGCAAATGCTCAGCAGCCAGCCCAGCACGCGAACGGCTGCGCGTCCTTAGCAAAACCGCTACAGATAACTCGTCGCGGAGAGGCCAATCGGTCGGCTCTTGGAACCGAGCCCTCACGGTTCGGAGCTGCCGACTACGGTCAGGCAATCACCAAAGAAACCACCCGCAGGGCTGGCCGTTGGACGAAAAAAAACGTAAAAATAAGACCCCGCCGGGCGGGAATACCGCCAGAACACAACACCAAGCCCCTGTAGCTCAACTGGATAGAGCAGCGCACTTCTAATGCGCAGGTTGCAGGTTCGATTCCTGCCAGGGGTACTCGCTGGAACTTTTTCCGCGTTCCGGAGCCCTTTGCAGTCGATTTTGCTGCGTTGTCTTGCTCCAAACGGACCCTAAATGCCTGGGGAAATGGGGGGATGGCTCCGTTGAGTACCACTGTGTGCTGAGTCCCACTGTCTGGCGTTCCATCGCTAACAGGGACAGCATTGTTGCTAGGCATTTCTCCTCATTGACCTGCCGGGGTATAGTAGAGAAGGACCGACAAGTGGTTTGCCTGCCAGTCTTGCCGATCGCTCCCTCCCGCCTACCATCGCCCCACCAAAATTGCTCGCTGACTCGTTCATTCGGGTTGCGTGCTGTCCCTCAAGTTTGGAGATCGCAGATGCAGCGTTGTCTGTTTAGCATCGCCTTGGCTTCCCTGATGGCAACTAGGTGGATCTTCGCGGCCGAAGTCGCTCCCGAAGGCCACGATTTCTTCGAGTCGAAGATTCGACCGGTTCTGGTACAGCATTGCTACGAATGCCACGCGGCGGATGCAAAAACGCTGCAAGGGGGCTTGGCACTCGACACCCGCGAGTCGACTCGCAGAGGCGGCGATTCGGGCGCGGCGGTCGTTCCAGAGAAGGTCGAAGACAGCCTGTTGATCGCGGCGCTACGCTACGAAGGTTACGAGATGCCTCCGAGCGGCAAGCTGTCCGAGCAAGTGATTGCCGATTTTGTGAAATGGGTCGAGATGGGTGCACCC
>Ga0209947_1000664_pt1 | contig 21182 bp, 20 predicted proteins | sample SalPonR2_B_D2_MG_FD_185706 | JGI IMG/M metagenome (GOLD analysis project Ga0209947, IMG submission 185706) | Salt pond soil microbial communities from South San Francisco under conditions of wetland restoration - Salt Pond MetaG R2_B_D2_MG... ...
CGCAAGCTTGGGGTTGGCCTGGGCCTTTTCCACCTGAGCGGGGTTGGCGGCGATGATCTCGTCCACGGCGGTCTCGATCGCGCCGGTGTCGGTGACCTGTTTCAGGCCGCGCGCCTCGACGATCTCGGCCGGATCGCCGCCTTCGGTATAGACGATCTCGAACAGGTCCTTGGCGATCTTTCCCGAGATGTCGCCGGACTTGATCAGCGTGATGATCCCGCCCAGTTGCGCGGGCGAGACGGGGCTGCGGGCGATGTCGTGCTCCTCCTTCTTGAGGCGGCCGAACAGCTCGTTGATCACCCAGTTGGCGGCAAGCTTGCCACTCTCCTTTTCGGGGCCCACGGCCGCGACCACGTCCTCGAAAAACTGCGCCGCGTCGAGGTCCGTGGTCAGCACGCTGGCGTCGTAATCGCTGAGCCCGTAGTCGCCCATGAAACGCGCCTTCTTGGCGTCGGGAAGTTCCGGCAGGTTGGCCGCGATATCGTCGACCCATGCCTGTTCGATCTCGAGCGGCAGGAGGTCGGGATCGGGGAAATAGCGGTAATCATGCGCCTCTTCCTTGGAGCGCATGGACCGTGTTTCGCCCTTGTCGGGATCGTAGAGGCGGGTTTCCTGCACCACGGTGCCGCCGCCCTCGACGATGGCGATCTGGCGGCGCGCCTCGTATTCGATGGCCTGTTGAATGAACCGCAGCGAGTTCATGTTCTTGATCTCGCAGCGCGTGCCGAGGTGGGAGAAATCGCCCGTCTCGCGGTATTTCTCCCAGGCGCCGGGCTGGCAGATCGACACGTTCACGTCAGCGCGCAGGTTGCCGTTCTGCATGTTGCCATCGCAGGTGCCGAGATAGAGCATGATCAGCCGCAGCTTCGCGACATAGGCCGCCGCCTCCTCCGGTCCGCGGATATCGGGGCGCGAGACGATCTCCATCAGCGCGACGCCGGTGCGGTTGAGATCGACGAAGGACATGGCGGGGTCCATGTCATGGATCGACTTGCCCGCGTCCTGTTCGATGTGGATGCGTTCGATCCGCACGGTCCGCGCGGTGGGGTTTCCGGAAGAGTCGGGGCCCATTTCGACCAGCACTTCGCCCTCACCCACGATGGGGTGGTAAAGCTGGCTGATCTGGTAGCCCTGCGGCAGATCGGGATAGAAGTAGTTCTTGCGGTCGAAGGCGCTGCGCAGGTGGATCTCGGCCTTCAGTCCCAGCCCTGTGCGCACGGCCTGCGCCACGCAGAATTCGTTGATGACGGGCAGCATGCCGGGCATGCCCGCGTCCACGAAGGCCACGTTGGAATTGGGCTCGGAGCCGAATTGCGTCGAGGCGCCAGAGAACAGCTTGGACTTCGAGGACACCTGGGCATGGACCTCCATGCCAATCACCAGCTCCCAGTCCTGCCGGGCGCCGGAAATGATCTTGGGGCTAGGGGTCTCGTAAGTCAGGTCGAGCATGTCGGGGCCTCCATCGCGTTGTCCCTGCGTTTAGGGCAGGTGCGGAGGGCGGGCAAGAGGCGGGCGCGGGGCTGGCCCATGCGCGGGAGCCCGCCCGTTTGCCGATCCGGTTAACAAATGCTTGCCATTGCGGCGCCGGGGGCGCTAGGCGCGGGAAACCGCACGCACCTGGGGGTAAGTGCATGACGCAAACAAAACGCGCAGCGCGGCTGGCGCCGGCGGCCGTGCTCTGGCTCATGTCATCGGTGGCGGCGGGCGGGCAGGAAGCCGCGCTCGACGTCACGGCAAGCGGAATGGCCCAGCCGGTCGCCGAGCGCATGGCCCCCGAGGCCATGTCCGCCGCCTATCCGGCGCCGCGTCCCGGGACGCTGCGCACCGCCACCGCCGCGCCGGCCCTCAGCCTGCGCCCCGTGCCCCGCGACGCGTGGGCCGCGCCTGCGCTGCGCTGGGACGGGCATGCGCGCGACATGGACTGGACGCTTGCCGCCATGGCCGCGTTGCGCGGGCCGGGCGCTTCGCTCGTCGACACCGTTCCGCGCGACATCGCCGACTGGTGCCCGGGCTACGAGACGGCCGGCGCGGGTCAGCGGCGCGCCTTCTGGGCCGGGCTCGTCTCGGCGCTGGCATGGCATGAAAGCACCCATCGCGAAGAGGCCGTGGGTGGCGGCGGGCGGTGGTTCGGGCTCGTGCAGATCTCGCCTGCGACGGCCCGCTACAGAGGCTGTGCGGCGACGACGGGCGAGGCGCTTCTGGACGGCGAGGCCAACCTGCGGTGCGGCCTGAGGATCATGGGAGAGACCGTGCCCCGCGACCGCGTGGTGTCGGACGGCATGGGCGGCGTGGCGGCGGACTGGGGCCCGTTCCATTCGTCGCGCAAACGCGAGGACATGCGGCAATGGCTGCTGTCGCAGGACTATTGCCGGCCTGCGCCCGAGGCGCTGCGCCGTCCGGTCATGCGGCCCGTGTCGGGATAGACGCGCTCAGGCGTGACGCACCGGAATGCCGCGGCTGGTGACTTCGCGGATCAGCGTGAGCGGGTCGGGCATGGCGACCTGCGGCATCTCGATCTCCGAGCCATCGGACAGAACCACCACTGTACGCGGTGTGCCACGGTCCTGAACCCGCACGAATGCGATCCTGCTGATGGGAAACGCCTGGGCCTTGCGGCCCGCTTCGATCCGCCACTCGGTATCGCTCATCGAAACCCCGTAGATCGGCGTCAGGATCAGTTCGGCGATACTGACCAGAAGGGCGGGGATGAAGATCAGCAGGACGAAGCCCGGGATCACCTCCCAGAGGTGTATGGCCAGAAAGATCAGTCCAGCCAGAGCCATCAGGCTCAGGGGCAGGCTGCCGGGGCGGGTGTGGTATGTGAAGTCGTTGTCCATGGGCACGAGATGGCGCCCGGATTCGGGCCAGACTTTGACCCGGCAGGGGCGCTGCCCGGGCCGTACGGTGCTGCTTTTCAGGTTTGGCTCGGCGTTCGAAACAATGCACCCGCCACGCCGCCGGACTGTGCCAGAAGCGGCTGTCCCGGCGGCTCGGCCGTCTCGCCCAGTCCCAGCGTCGCCTCCCTGAGCATGGCGGTCGCCTCGCCCGGGTCGCAGGGCAGGTCACGCGGCATGAGCGGCGCACCGATGGTCACCGCGAAGGGCTGCGTGGCCTTGTTGAAGGTCTCGTGGAACAGCGTGATGTCGCGCAAGGACGGGTGGATCGCGTCGAACAGGTAGAACAGCGCGGAATTCCGCGCGCCGATATGCACCGGCACCACCGGAAGGTCATATTTCCGCGCCAGCGCGGCGGCGGAAGTCATCCATGGCCGTTCATGCAGCCTCAGGCCGCGGCGTTTGGCCAGCCGGCCCGAGGGGAAGATGACGCCGAGCCGCCCCTCATGGGCCAGCGCGCGGCGGGCGTAGCTCATCGTCTCCCGCGCGCGGGCGAGGCTCTTGCGCTCCTCGCGCCATTCCACGGGGGCGATCACCGTCTCGAGTTGCGGCATCACCCTGAGCACATCCGCATTTGCGAAGAAGAACGCATCTGGCCTGCGCCGCATCAGCAGCCGCCAGAGTACCAGGCCGTCGGCGATGCCGGTGGGATGGTTGGCCACGATCAGCGCGCCGCCGGTGGCGGGAATATGCGACAGGCCCTGCACGCTGACCCGACGCGCGATCAGGCGGGCGGTCGCTTCCATCACCGCATGCGCGGGGCGCGGTGCCAGCGTCTCGGCCAGCGCGACGGTGCGCCCGTGGCCGAGCAGGCGGTCCAGAACCGGGCGGGCGAGCGTGCGCGCCCATGGGGTCCGCGCCAGCCAGGGCGCGCGTTCGGCGATGAGCGGGTCGATGCGGGTGGCCATATCCATGGGGCGGAGCAATCACGACAAGGTAACGTTCAAATGACGACAGCCACGGCCATGGGAAAACCGTACACCGCCTGCTAGGAAACGCTCATGACCGCGACCCGGTTCCATGCGAAACACGAAAAACCTGGCCCGCAGGGCGACCTTTTCGGCGCGGCGGGCCGTGTTCTGGCGGTGGACCTCGCGCGCTCGGCGGCACTGCTGGCGATGGCGGTGTTTCATTTCGTCTACGACCTTGAGCTTTTCGGCTGGCTGGCGCCGGGCACCTCGACCAGCGGCGGCTGGCGGTTATTGGCGCTGGGAACGGCGGGGTCGTTCCTGTTTCTCGCGGGGCTGAGCCTGTGGCTGGGCCATGGCGCCGGGATCAGATGGCGAAGCTTCGGGGGCCGCCTCATCCGGGTTGCGGGCGCCGCGGCGCTGATCACCGCCGTCACGTGGGCCGCGATGAGTGATGCCTTCATCTTCTTCGGCATCCTGCATGCGATCGCGGCGGCGAGCCTTCTGGGGCTCGCGTTCCTGCGGCTGCCTGTCACCGGGCTTCTGGCGCTGGCGGTGCTGGCCTTCGCGGCGCCGTCCTTCGCGCGGGCCGAGATGTTCGACGCGTGGTGGCTCTGGTGGACAGGGCTGCAGACCGTGCCGGTCCGCTCGGTCGATTACGTGCCTCTGGCGCCATGGTTCGGGCCGTTCCTGCTGGGCCTCGCGCTGGGCCGGCTGGGCAGTCGCGCAGGGCTCTGGGCGCGGCTCGCGACCTGGCGGGGCGGACGGATCGCGCAGCGGCTCGCCTGGCCGGGGCGCTATTCTCTCTGGGTCTATCTCGCGCACCAGCCGGTGCTGATCGCGCTGGTCTGGGCTGCAACGCAGGTGCTGCGTTGAGGGACCGGGCGCGTCGGGGACAGTGAGACGCTGCCATGCCTTCGGCGGCCCGCGATCTTCGACCCGCCCGCCGGCTCACGAATGGCTCAGGCGCGCATGCGCCCGATCATCTCGGTGACGTCCCGGCTGAGGCCCTCGGTGGCCGCGATCCGGGCAAGCTCCGCGTCCATCAGTGCCACGCGGTCGGCGTCGTAGCGTTTGCGCGTCTCGAAGGCCGTGGACATGCGCGCGGCGGTCTGCGGGTTCTTGGTGTCGAGCCTGATGATCCAGTCCGCGAGAAAACGGTAACCCGCCCCGGACGGATCGTGGAACCCCGCCGGGTTGGCCACCGTGAGCCCGCCCACGACCGAGCGGAAGCGGTTGGGGTTCTTCCAGTCGAAAAGCGAATGCTCCGTCAGCCGCGCGGCCACGGCCACGGCCACGTCCGGGTCGGCATGAGCGACCTGCGCCATGAACCACTTGTCCAGGACGAGGCGGTCGTCTTTCCACTGCTCGAAGAACCGCTCCGCGATCTCCTCGTCTCCCTGTTCGAGCAGCGTGATGAAGGCGGCAAGCTGGTCGGTCATGTTCGTGGCCGCGTCGTACTGGTCGCGCGCGCGGTCCGGCCCCTCGATCCGGGACAGAAGCGCAAGACAGGTGTTGCGCAAGGCGCGCGCGGCGGCCTGTTCAGCGTCGGGGCTGTAGCCGGGCCCGGGGTCGAGCCTGTCATGGAGGCCCTCGAGGGTCGGGCGCAGCGCCTCGGCCATCGCGGCCTGAAACCGCCGCCGGGCCCGGAAGATCGCGGTGGGGTCGGGCACGAACCCGGCCTCGGCCATCGCCTGGGCAAGATCGTCCTCCGAGGGCAGCGCGAGCGCCAGCGCACGGAATGCGGGGTCGACGCTGTCGTCGCGGGCCACGCGGTCGAGCGCCTCGAACAGCGCGGGATCGGGCGGCGTGCCGTCAGTAAGCCCGGCGACCAGCGTCTCGCGCATCAGGCGGCGCCCGGCTTCCCATCGGTTGAACGGATCGCTGTCATGGGCCAGCAGCACCAGCCGATCCGCGTCAGACAGCGGCGCGTCCAGAATGACCGGGGCAGAGAAGCCGCGCAGGAGCGAGGGGATCACATGGGTCGGTGTCTGCGTGCCGGCTTTTGCGGCAAGATCGGCGAGGTTCCAGTGCAGCGTGTCCTCGGGGCCGTCGAGCACATGGAGAAACTCTTCGCAAAGCTGCGTGCCATCGGGGGCATAGAGCGCCATCAGGACGGGCAGGACGACAGGTTCCTTGAGCGGCTGGCCCGGGGTTTCCGAGACCTCCTGCGACAGGGTCAGCACGAGGTCGGAGCCAACGGTCTCCCAGCGGGCGGTGAGTTTCGGTGTGCCGGCCTGGGTGTACCAGCGCTTGAACTGACTGAGATCGCTGTTGGTGACGTCCTGGAACACCTGCAGCCAATCCTCGATCGTGCAGGCCTGCCCGTCATGGCGGTCGAAATAGAGCGCGAGCGCCGCGTCATAGGCGTCCCGCCCCACGAGCAGGCGGAGCATCCGGATCACCTCGGCGCCCTTTTCGTAGACGGTCGACGTGTAGAAGTTGTTGATCTCGATATAGGTGTCGGGCCGCACGTTATGCGCCAGCGGCCCCGCATCCTCGCGGAACTGGCGCGCGCGCAGCGTCAGCACGTCGTCGATGCGCTTGACCGGGGCCGAGCGCATGGAGGCCGAGAACTGCTGATCACGAAAGACCGTCAGCCCCTCCTTCAGACACAGCTGGAACCAGTCGCGGCAGGTGATGCGGTTGCCTGTCCAGTTGTGGAAATACTCGTGCGCCACGATACCTTCGATGAAATCGTAGTCGCGGTCGGTGGCGGTTTCGGGCGAGGCGAGGACATACTTGGAGTTGAAGATGTTCAGCCCCTTGTTCTCCATCGCGCCCATGTTGAAATCGTCCACGGCCACGATGTTGAACACGTCGAGATCGTATTCGCGGCCATAAACCTCCTCGTCCCAGCGCATCGAACGTTTCAGCGCGTCCATGGCATAGGCGCATTTGTCCTCGTCACCGGGGCGTACCCAGATGTTGAGATCGACGGTGCGGCCCGAGGCGGTGGTGAAGCGGTCCGCGTGCGCCACAAGATCGCCGGCCACCAGCGCGAAGAGATAGGCGGGCTTGGGCCACGGGTCGTCCCATTCGGCCCAGCCGGGGCCGCTACCGCTGGGGTTGCCGTTGGACAGCAGTACCGGCAGCTTCGATTCGACGCGCACCTTGAAGGGCGCCATCACGTCGGGGCGGTCGGGATAGAAGGTGATCTTGCGGAACCCCTCGGCCTCGCACTGGGTGCAGAACATCCCGCCCGACGTATAAAGCCCCTCGAGCGCGGTGTTCGCCTGCGGGTCGATCTCGACCTCCGCCTCCCAGGTGAACGGGCGATCGGGCAGTCGGATGGCGGGCACGGTCAGCCCCTCGGCGGTCAGCAGGTAGTCTAGCGCGGAAAGCGGCCGGCCATTGATGGAACACCGGATCAGGCGGAGCCCTTCGCCGTCGAGATGCAGATCGCCGCCCTCGAGCCCTGCCGGGTTGGGGCGGAATTCGATACGCGACACCACGCGGGTGGCCTTGGGCGACAGCCTGAAGGTCAGCCGGACGGCGTCGATCAGGTGATTGGGCGGGCGGTAGTCGGACAGCCGGATCGGCTGTGGCGCGGCGTCTTTCATTGCGGCTCCTGCGGGGGATGGGCTGAGCAAGAAGCTAGGACGGCGCGTGCCGGGCCGCAAGGCGCGGTCGCCGCGGCCGATACGCCTTTGACCTCGGGACGGCGGCGGTTATCTCTCCGGCATGGGCGACGGTGTTCTCCTTTGGTTCAAGCGCGACCTCAGGGTCCGGGACAATCCCGCGCTGCATCTGGCGGCGGCGCGGGGCGGCCCGGTCCTGCCGCTCTTCGTCGTGGAGCCGGAGGCATGGGCGCAGCCGGACGCTTCGGCGCGGCAATACCGTTTCGTGGCCGAGAGCCTCGGCGCCTTACGCGCCGAGCTTGCGGTCATGGGCGCGCCGCTGGTGGTGCGGGTGGGCGCGGCCACGGAAATACTGGAGGCGCTCTGCACGCGGTTCGGCATCCGCGAGATCGTGAGTGCCGAGGAAACCGGCAACGCCTGGAGTTACGCCCGCGACCGGGCGGTCGCGGCCGGGGCGCGCGCCCGGGGGCTCACCTGGACGGAGGTGCCGCAGCTTGGCGTCGTGCGGCGGCTTGCGGGCCGCGACGGCTGGGCCGCGCGGCGGGAGCGTGCGATGCGGCAGCCACGACTGGACGCGCCGGGCGCGCTCGAGGGTTTCGGCCTCGACCCGGGCGCGATCCCCGAGGCGCGGGATCTGCGCCTGGCCTTCGATCCCTGTCCCGGACGCCAGCGCGGCGGGCGGTCCGAGGCCGAGGCTTTGCTTGCCTCTTTCCTCGAGATCCGTGGCCGGAGCTATCGCCGCGCCATGTCCTCGCCGCTGGAGGGCGAGGCCGCCTGTTCCCGGCTCTCGCCGCACCTGGCCTGGGGCACGCTAAGCCCGCGCGAGGCGGCACAGGCGGCCGCCGCGCGAAAGGCCGAAGCGAAAGGCACGCGGGAGGGCTGGGGCGGCGCGATGCGGAGTTTTGAGGCGCGGCTCGCCTGGCGGGACCACTTCATGCAGAAGCTGGAGGATGAAACCGCGATCGAGACGCGTTGCCTGCACCCGGCTTACGAGCACCTGCGCCCGCGCGGCAGCGACGCGGCGCGGCTGGCGGCGTGGGAGAAGGGCGAGACCGGCATCCCCTTCGTCGACGCCTGCATGCGGTACCTGGACCATGGCGGCTGGCTGAATTTCCGAATGCGCGCGATGCTGGTGGCGGTGGCCTCCTACCACCTGTGGCTCGACTGGCGCGACACCGGCCCGTATCTGGCGCGGATGTTCACGGATTACGAGCCGGGCATTCACTGGCCGCAGATGCAGATGCAGTCGGGCACCACGGGGATGAACACGGTGCGCATCTACAACCCCGTGAAGCAGGGCACCGATCAGGACCCGGGCGGCGTGTTCACGCGCCGATGGGTGCCTGAACTGGCCGAGGTGCCCGATGCGTTCCTGCAGGCGCCATGGGGCTGGGAGGGCGCTGGGCGGCTTTTGGGCAAGCGCTACCCCGAGCCGATCGTGGACGTGGCCGAGGCGGCGCGCGCGGCGCGCGATAGGGTCTGGGCCGTGCGGCGCGGGGCTGCGTTCCGGGGCGAGGCCGCGCGGATCGTGGAAAAGCACGCGAGCCGCAAGGACGGGGGCGCGGGGCGGCATTTCGTGAATGACCGCGTGCCGCGTGGACGGCGAAGCGATGCGCGGCAGTTGAAGCTGGATCTCTGAATCCGGCGTTCTGCCCGTGGATATTTGCAACCAGCGGAAGGGATGGAAGGGGGCGCGCATGCGTCTATCTTGCGTCGCATGGGAAAGATGCGACGCAAATCAGATCTGCCCCAGAAGACCTGCGCCACCTGCGGCCGGCCCTTCGTTTGGCGGCGCAAATGGGCGAAGGTCTGGGACGAGGTACGGTATTGCTCGGACCGCTGTCGTGCGGCGCGCCGCGCCGGCGTGGGAATTGGTCAAAAAGACTGACCGGCCGCTTGCGATGTAGCGGCTTTTTGCCTATCCCGCCTACGGAATACTGTTGCATGCACAGATATCGAGGGAGAGCGCCATGGCGGAGCGGCCAGAGAGAGTCGAGCGCGCCGGCCTGAAGGTCGCGGTGGAACTGGCTGATTTCATAGAAAAACGGGCTCTGCCGGGAACGGATGTCGAAACCGGCGCCTTCTGGGAGGGTTTCTCGCGCCTCCTGCACGATTTCGCGCCCAGGAACCGTGCGCTGCTGGACCGCCGCGCGGCGCTGCAGGCGCAGATCGACGACTGGCACAAGGCGCGCCGGGGGCAGGCTTTCGACATCGACAGCTACAAGGCGTTCCTGGAGGAAATCGGTTATCTCGTGCCCGAGGGCGATGATTTCACAATCGAGACCACGAAGATCGACCCGGAGATCGCCACCGTCGCGGGCGCGCAGCTGGTGGTCCCGATCACCAACGCCCGCTTCGCGCTGAACGCGGCCAATGCCCGCTGGGGCAGCCTCTACGACGCGCTTTACGGCACCGACGCGATGGGCTCGCTGCCGCCGCCGGGGGGCTATGACCGGGGGCGCGGCGCGCGGGTGGTGGCGCGCGCGCGCGTCTTCCTGGACGACGCCTTCCCGATCGCAGGCGCGAGCCATGCCGACATCCGCCGCTATCATGTCGACAAGGGCCAGCTGCTGGCCGACGACAAGCCGCTGATGAGCCCGGAGAAATTCGTGGGCTATACCGGACATTCCCGGGCGCCCGACACGATCCTGCTGCGCAACAACGGGTTGCATGTGGAACTGGTGTTCGACCGCGCCCATCCCATCGGCGCGCGGGACCAGGCGCTTCTGGCGGATGTGCGCATGGAGGCCGCGGTCTCGGCGATCATGGATTGCGAGGATTCGGTCGCCTGCGTCGATGCCGAGGACAAGGTGCTGGCCTATGGCAACTGGCTGGGGCTGATGCAAGGCGACCTCGCCGAAAGCTTCGAGAAGGAGGGCCGCACGGTCACGCGCATCCTGAAGGGGGACCGGACCTACACCGCGCCGGACGGTTCTGAGGTCACCGTGAAGGGCCGGGCGCTGATGCTGGTCAGGAACGTGGGCCACCTGATGACGAACCCCGCGATCCTGCTGAAGGACGGCTCGGAGGCTTATGAGGGTCTCATGGACGCGATGATCACCACGCTCATCGCAAAGCACGACCTGCGCAAGGCGCATGGCGCGCGGAACTCCGTCGCGGGCTCGGTCTATGTCGTGAAGCCCAAGATGCACGGGCCCGACGAGGTGGCCTTCGCCGACGAGAGCTTCGGTTTTGTCGAGGAGGTGCTGGGGCTGGAACGCCATACCGTCAAGCTCGGGATCATGGACGAGGAGCGGCGCACCTCGGTCAACCTCAAGGAATGCATCCGCGCAGCGAAACACCGGGTGGCCTTCATCAACACGGGATTCCTCGACCGGACGGGCGACGAGATCCACACATCGATGGAGGCGGGTCCGTTTTCCCGCAAGGATTTCATCAAGCGCAAGAGCTGGATCACTGCCTACGAGAACCAGAATGTCGATATCGGTCTGGAATGCGGGCTGAGGGGCCGCGCGCAGATCGGCAAGGGCATGTGGGCCGCGCCCGATGCCATGGCCGCCATGCTGGAGGCCAAGATCGAGCATCCGCGCGCGGGCGCCAATTGCGCCTGGGTGCCGTCGCCCACCGCCGCGGTGCTGCATGCGCTGCATTATCACCGGGTTGACGTAGCCGCGGTGCAGGCGGCGCTGGAAAAGGGCGGTCGGCGCGCCTATGTCACCGCGCTTCTGGATATTCCGCTGGCCAGTTACCGGCGCTGGACGAAGGCGCAGATCCTGCGCGAGGTGGAGAACAACGCGCAAGGCATCCTGGGCTACGTGGTGCGCTGGATCGATCAGGGCGTGGGATGTTCCAAGGTGCCCGACATCAATGACGTGGCGCTGATGGAGGACCGGGCGACCTGCCGGATCAGCGCGCAGCATATCGCCAACTGGCTGCACCATGGCGTCGTCAGCGAAGACGAGGTCAGGGCCACCTTCCGCCGCATGGCCGAGGTGGTCGACCGGCAGAACGCGGGCGATCCGGCCTACACGCCCATGGCGCCGGGTTTCAACGGCATCGCCTTCGCAGCGGCCATGGACCTCGTGCTGAAAGGACGGGAGCAGCCGAGCGGCTATACGGAGCCGGTGCTTCATGCGAGGCGGCTGGAGTGGAAGGCGGCGTGAGGATTTCGGTGCTGGCGCTGGGGGCTCTGCCCCCAGACCCCCGGCGTATTTCTGGAAAGATGAAGGGGATGCGGGAGCGCATCAGGGAGGATTTGAGATGATTTCACTGGATCAGGCGCGGGAGATGATCGCGGTGGCGCGCGCGAAGGGCCGGGAGATGGGGCTGAAGCCGCTTTCGGTCGTGGTTCTGGATGCGGGCGGCCATGTGCTGGCCTTCGAGCGGGAGGACGGGGCGAGCCCGGGCCGGTTCGAGATCGCGCGCGGCAAGGCCTATGGCGCGGTGATGCTGGGCATGCCCGGTTCGGCACAGATGGCGCGCGCCGAGGCGCAGGCCTATTTCATGGCCGCCGTGAACGGTGCCTATGGCGGCAAGGTCGTGCCGGTGCCGGGCGGCGTTCTGGTGAAGGATGCGGCGGGCGCGGTGATCGGTGCCGTGGGCGTCACCGGCGACACCTCGGACAATGATGCCGTGGCCGCCGTGGCCGGCATCGAGGCGGCGGGGTTCGAGGCGGTGGCGTGAACCGCAGACGGATTTCCTCGGGCTCGCCCTTCGAAACGGAGATCGGATATTCCCGCGCGGTGGTCTGCGATGGCTGGGTCTTCGTGGCCGGGACGACCGGCTTCGACTATGCCACGATGGAGATCTCGCCCGACGTGGCCGAGCAGGCCGCGCAGACCTTCCGCAACATCGACGCGGCGCTGCGCGAGGCCGGGGCTGCAATGGCCGACGTGGTGCGGGTGCGGTATATCCTGCCCGATGGGGCGGACTGGCCGGCCTGCTGGCCTGTGACGCGGGCCTGGTTGGGCGATGCGGCGCCGGCCGCGACGATGCTGGTGGCGGGGCTTCAGGACCCGCGCATGAAGATCGAGATCGAGGTGACGGCGCGGCTGCCCGAGAGCTGAGCCGGGTGGTCGGCGGCCTTCGTCGCAATGCCAGCCGATTCGGCGGTCTGGTGAATTTGCCGTCAGCGCGGGGCGATCTGCCCAAGGGACAGGCATGTGCGCGAATGCAGGGCGTGTCTGCCTATTCCGGGCCTTTTACAAAACCCGCTCAGGCGCTATCTCTTCGGGAATGCATTGGGGAAAAGGTATGGCGCGGCCCGTTATCGGCATCATCGGCAATCACCATCTGATCAACGATCAGTACTCGACCCATGCCGGCGGGACGATGAATTCCGAAGCCGTGGCCGAGGTGTCGGACTGCATGCCGCTTCTGATCCCCTCCGATCCGCGTTTCGTCAGCACCGCCGAACTGCTCGAGACATTCGACGGGTTTCTGTTCACCGGCGGGCGTCCAAACGTGCATCCGGAGGAATACGGCGAGGACCCGACGCTGGCCCATGGCGCCTTCGACCGGGCACGCGACGCGGTGGCCTTGCCGCTGATCCGGGCCTGCGTGGAACGGGGGCAACCCTTCCTCGGCGTGTGCCGCGGGTTCCAGGAGGTGAATGTGGCGCTTGGCGGGTCGCTTCACCCCGAGATCCGCGACCTGCCGGGGCGGATGAACCACCGCATGCCCCCCGACGGCACGATCGAGGAGAAATTCGCCCTGCGCCACGCGGTCACCTTCGGCGAGGGCGGGCCATTCCACCGGCTTTTCGGTGCGACCGAGGTGATGACCAACACGCTGCACGGGCAGGGGATCAAGCGCCCCGGCGCGCGGATCGTCATCGACGGACATGCGCCCGATGGCACGCCCGAGGCGCTCTACGTGGAGGGCGCGCCGGGTTTCACGCTGTCGGTGCAGTGGCATCCCGAATACTGCGCGGCGCAGGACCCGGTGAGCCGGCCGCTTTTTGCCGCCTTCGGCGATGCGGCGCGGGCCTGGGCCGCCGGGCGCCGGCCGGTTTCCGTTGCGGACGTCGCCTGAGCCCGGTCGTCCCTTTGTGCTCGGATCCGCCGCGCTTCGCGTGCCGCGCGGGGAAGGAACGTGGGGTAAGCTGAAGGCGATCAGGGCCGAGCGCACTGGGCCGGAAGAGCGCCGGCCCGGCCTTGGCTCAGGTCGCGCGAGGGCCGCGCAACTCCTTGATCTTGAGGCGTATCCTGCGCCAGCTTTCGGCCTCGGACGGGTCGCTTGCGCGTTGCGCTTTCTGCGCGGCCTCCACCTCTGCGCGGTCGCCATGGGCACGGTAGAGCGCATGGGCATGCTGAATGATGTCCTGCGTGTTCATCATCGGTCCTCCTCCTTTTTGCCGGGGGTCAGTGTATCACGAAACGTGGCGTTCAAGAACCGCCCGAGCGCGCCGGGCAGAAGCGTCTCCACCTCCGACGGGCTCAGCGGCGTGCCATCGGGCGCGGTCATCAGGACGCCGCCCGGACCCTGCAGCAGGATCGCGACGGGGTGCTTGGAGCCACCGCCGCCGATCGCATCTTCACCCCTGCACCAGGCCGAGACGGTCCATTCCTCGACCGCGGCCACCCGCCAGTCGCCGGAGGTTATGATCGGCGAGAGGCGGCGGCGCGGGGTCATGGCGTCCCCCGGTTGGCCCATGCGAAGGCAAGGCCCGCGCGCAGAAGCCGGAGGGGACGGATCACGATGTCCCCCGATCCGGTGAGGTCGAGGCACGCGCCCGAGAATTCCGGCGCGATGTCGATGCGCCGTTCCGGGCCGTGCAGCCCGTAGATCGCGGGCGTCAGGCAGCCCCAGAGCGTGCCGGTGTCAGCCGGGTCGGGCAGGCCGATGCGGCCTGTCAGGCGGAGGCGTTTCACGCGAAGGGCCGACAGCACGCCGAAGATCAAAGCGCGCAGGCCGTTGGGCATGGCGCGTTTGCGGGGTCGCTTCTGGCGGTCCTTGCGCGTCTTGCGCGCGCCCTCTCGATCCGTCGCCCGCGACAGCGGGATCGGTATGCCGGGCGCGTGGCCGCCCAGAAGGCGCAGGTGCAGGCGGAGCGCAAGCGGCGCGGTGGTGCCGCGAAACCGCAGATGCCAGGGCGCCAGCAGCGCCAGCAGCGCCAGGACGACGACGGCCGCCGCGATCCAGATGAGCGCGGCCATCGGGTGCTCAGCCGTCCCTGGACGTTTCGCCCTCGGCCGCGGCCTTGGCGCCCATGACACGTCCCGCGGCGTCGGCCACGGCCTGCGCGACCGAGGTCATGGCGCCCTTCACGGCCTCGACCCGCGCGCCGTTCGCGTCGATGATGATCGCGCCCAGCGGCTTGATGCCGCCGCCCGCACCCGCGCCGCCGCCGGTGCCGGCCTTCGTGCCCTCGCCCCCTTCACCGCCGCCCGCGCCAAAGCCGAAGCCGTAGCTGACGATGGGGATCACGGTCGCGCCATCGCGTTCGATCGGGTCGCCCAGCACGTTTTTGGGGTTCAGAAGCTTGTCGAGTTCCTCGACGGTTGCCTTCAGTAGCTTGTCCACGTCGGTCATCGCACACCCTCTCATGGTAAAACGGCACAGGCCGATCGTTTCACATGATATGATGTCGCCCGCATTGACGCAGATCATCGAAAGCGGTGGCCTCAGCCGTATTGGTCCAGCATCGCCTTGAGATCGTCGAGCGTGTTGGCCTCCGCCAACGGCTTGTCGCGGCGCCAGCGGGCCATGCGCGGAAAGCGCAGGGCCACCCCGGACTTGTGCCGCGTGGATTTCTGGATGCCCTCGAAGGCGATCTCGAAGACATGTTCGGGTCGGACCGCGCGCACGGGTCCGAAGCGGTCGGTGGTGTTCTTGCGCACCCAGCGGGTGATTTCGTTGAACTCGGCGTCGGTCAGGCCGGAATAGGCCTTGGTGAAGGGGACCAGCTGGTTGCCATCCCACACGGCGAAGGTGAAATCGGTATACAGCGTCGCGCGTCGACCCGAGCCCGCCTGCGCGTAGATCATCACCGCGTCAATGGTAAGGGGGTCGACTTTCCATTTCCACCAGTCGCCCTTCTTGCGGCCCGCGAGGTAGGGGGCGGCGAGGCGCTTGAGCATCAGTCCCTCGGCGCCAAGATCGCGGCTTTGGGCGCGGGCCTCGGCGAGGCCGGCCCAGTCCTGCGCCTCGACACGGGGCGAGAGGCGGAGGGGCAGGTCGTCCGGCAGGCCCGCAATGGCGGCCTCCAGCTGTGCGCGCCGCTCCGAAAGGGGCCGCGCGCGCCAGTCCTCGCCACCCCATTCCAGCAGGTCATAGGCCATCAGGATCACCGGCGCCTCGGCCAGGAGCTTTTTCGGCACCGTCTTGCGGCCGATGCGCGGCTGAAGCTGCGCGAAGGAGAGCGGGGTTTCGCCCGCGCGGTCCCAGGCCAGCACCTCGCCGTCCATCACCGTGCCCGGGGGCAGGAAATCGCGCAGTTGGGCAAGCTCGGGGAACCTGTCGGTGATCAGCTCCTCCCCCCGGGACCACAGCCAGTGCTCGCCGCCGCGCAGGATCAGCTGGCCCCGGATGCCGTCCCATTTGCGTTCGGCGAGCCAGTCGGTGACGGGGCCGAGGGTCTCGGGATCCGCGTCGATCTGGTAGGCGAGGTAGAACGGGTAGGGGCGGGAGAGGTCGGCCATGGGGTCCGGCGCCTCGATCAGACTGGCCCACGTGACCGTGTCGGGCGTCCAGTCGCCCATCAGCCGATGGGTCAATTCCGCCTCGTCGATGCCCGTGGCCTGCGCCAGCGCGCGGGTCATCAGCTTCTGGCTCACGCCCATGCGCCAGCCTCCCGTCAGCAGCTTGTTGAACACGAAGCGTTCGGTGGGCGCGAGGCTGTCCCATGCGTCGAGGATGGCGGATTTGCGCGTCTCCTCCTCCGCCTTGTCGAGCGCGCGGAGGCGGGCGATCCATGTCGCAAGCGGCAGGTCCGTCTCCCGCATGGGTTCGGGCAGGACCAGCGCGATGGTCTCCGACAGGTCACCCACGACCGGGTAGCAGGCCTCGAAGAGCCAGAGGGGAATGCCCGCGCGTTCCGCCGCCCACTCGCGGAGCTTGGTGGTGGTGATCATCCGGCGCGGGCGGCGGCCGGACAGAAGCGCGACGCACCAGAGCCGGTCGGCCTCCGGCGCGTCTGCGAAATACGCAGCCAGCGCTGTTGTCTTGGCCTTGGTCGAGGTCGTCTGATCCAGCGCAGCGAAGAGGGTGGCGAAGCGTTTCATCCAGCCTTTTCCGAAAGGAACGCCGCCATCTGCGCCAGCGCCCGGTTCGCGGCGGTGCCGCGGCCTGCATGGAGGTGCCAGACATGGGGCAGGCCGGGCCAGAGGTCGACGGTCGCGTCATCCATCGCCTCGGCCAGCCGCGCGGCATCCGACGCCAGCGCCTCCTCCGCGCCGGCCTGGATCAGGGTGGGCGGAAGGCCGGTCAGATCGCCGAGAAGCGGGGAGACGGCGGGGTCCGCCGGGTCGATGCCCGGAAGGTAGGCGTCGAGGATGCGGGTCGCCCATTCCGGCGGGATCAGCATCTCGTCCACGGCGGACGCGAACCGGGTCGCGGGGTCGTCGGAAAGGTCGGCGATGGGCGCGATCAGGCCGAGCGCGCGGGGCGCGGGCAGGCCGGTGTCGCGGATGTGCTGCGCCAGGTGCAGCGCGAGGCAGCCGCCCGCGCTGTCGCCGCAGATCGCGACCGGGGGCGCGGTTTCGCAGAGCGCCGCGTGCCGGGCGATGACATCCTGGCGGGCGGCGGGGAACGGGTGTTCGGGCGCGAGGCGGTAGCGCGGCAGGTAGACGCGCATCCCCGCCGTGGCCGCGAGATGGCCCGCAAGGGCCGCATGGGTGCGCGGGCTGCCGATGGTGAAGCCGCCGCCATGGATGTAGAAGAGGATCGGCGCGTTCTTCGCGACGCCCTGTGGGGTGATCGTCAGGCTGTCGGTGCGGTCGCGGATCACCGTCGCGCCGCGGGGCAGGGCGGAGCCCATGCGCGCGGACATCTCGAAAAGCACGCGCAGGGCGCGCTGGTTCGCCACCAGCCGCAACACGCGGCGGTCGACGCTTCGGGCCATTGTGCGCCAGAACCGGTCTACCGCTGTCAACTCCGTCATGGCGTTGCCTCCTCTGTCACGCTGTCCTCGGCGTCGAGGCTCTCGCCGCCGAATTCCGTCTCGACGATCCCCGCCTGATAGCCCTGTTCGGTGAGCCAGCGGGAAAACTGCGCGGTGTAGCCATGGGTGACATAGACCCGCTCCGCCCCCGTGGCGGCGATGGCGGCGTTCAGCCCCTCCCAGTCGGCGTGATCGGAGACGACGAAGCCGCGATCCGCCGCGCGCCGCCGCCTGACGCCCCTGAGCCGCATCCAGCCCGAGGCGAAGCCGGTGGAGACAGGCCCCAGCCGCCGCATCCATGCGGAACCGAGGGCGGAGGGCGGGGCGAGGACCATGGCCCCCTTGAGCGACTTGAGGTCCGTTTCGGGCGTGATCTGGATCGTCTCGGGCAGCGCGAGGCCTTGATTTCGAAGAACCTGTGTCGTGGCCTCCACCGCGCCATGGGTCAGGATCGGACCGTTGGACGGGTCCAGCAGCCGCAGGATGCGCTGCGCCTTGCCAAGCGCGTAGACCCCGAGGACGGCATGCCGGCCAGACGCGGCGGTCTCGGCCCACCACGTGTTGAGCTCGCGCGCCAGCACGTCCTGCGGCGTCCAGCTGTAGATCGGCAGGCCGAAGGTGCTTTCGCTGATGAAGGTGTGGCAGCGCACGGGCTCGAACGGTGTGCTGAGACCATCGTCGACGGTCTTGTAATCGCCCGAGACGACCCAGACCTCGCCGTCGACCTCCACCCGGATCTGCGCGGAGCCCGGGACATGGCCCGCGGGGTGGAAGCTGATCCGCGCGCCGCCGATCTGGCGGGCCTCACCGTATTCGATTGTCTGAAGCCGGATATCGCCCAGCCTGTGGCGGATCACCGGGGCCGCGCCTGACGTCGACAGGTACGCGCCATGGCCCGGGCGCGCATGGTCGGAATGGCCATGGGTGATCAGCGCGCGCGGAACCGGGCGCCACGGATCGATATGGATGTCGGCGGCCGGGCAGTAGATGCCGGCCTTGGTGAATTCGAGAACCATGGGTGCCATATAGGCACCCATGCGTGGACGACGATAGGGGCCGAGGATAGGAGCGATCAGTCCTCGTCCTCGTGGCGGATGCGGATATCGCCGGCCTCTTCCAGTCCGCGGATCGCGGCGATGACGGCCTGCATGGCGGCCTCGCCCGCGGCCTCCTTGGGCGTGCTCATCGCCTCGGCCTCGTCGCGCATCTGCTCGGCCATGCGGCGCGACATGTTCTCGAGGATGAACTCCACCGAAAGTGGGGCTGTCTGCAGACCGGCGGCGAGTGCGGTGACCATCGTGTCGCCGTCGATGGCCCCCGTGATGCGCGGGATGTCGGCGGCCGCGATGCGCTTGGGGATATGCTGGAAGGTGAAGATCGCGCGTCGCACGCCGTCGGCGAACACCGCGTCGCGCGTGTCGAGACCCGCCAGCACCGCCTCGCGCGAGGCGGTGCCCACCGCGTTCAGCATCGCGCCCACCCGTTCCGCCGCCCCCGTGTCGAAGGTTGCCTTGGGCTGAGCCACGATCTGCGCATGCAGATGCTCGCCGATCCTCAGCGCGGTCTCCGGCAGGATCGTGTCGGTCAGCGAGACGGCATGCGCGATCACCTCGGCGCGTTCGGGCGGCAGGTCGGACAGAAGCGCCGCGGCCTTGGCAACATTGATCTTCGACAGCAGGATCGCGCAGATCTCGGCGCTTTCCTCGTCGAGGATGGGGCGCAGCTGCGCGGCGTCCATCGCGGCGAGGCGCGGCCATGGATCGGTACCGTCGCCGATCGCGGCATCGGCCTTGAGCCCGTCGCGGGCCATGGCCGAGATATGCGGATTGAGGATTTCCAGCGCGTCATGCATGCCCCGCGGCATGATCAGCGCGAGATTGTCCAGCGCGCCGGTGAACTCGCCCACGATCTCCGACAGCGTCGCGCGGTCGATCTGCCCCAGCCCCGACATGGCACGGGCCAGCACACTCTGGTGGGCCGGAGACAGCTTGTCGATGCCCGGCGAGACGCCATGTGCCAGAAGCAGCCGCACGATCACGGCCGCCTTTTGCCGTCGCGTCATGGACGTGGGGGTGATGTCATGCATCGGCCCCAGCGCGTCGCCCGCGCCATGTTTCGGCATCAGTCCCATCGTCGCACCCAAAACCTGTCCCGCATGTTCCGGGGCGCGATCATGGGGCGCGAGTTGTGAAGAAGGGTTTGATGGTCGGGCGCGGAACGGCGCGAATTCGACGGGCTTTTCTTGTTGCCGCGCAGCTCAGTAGCCGATGGGCGCCCCGGCAGCGAGGCCGCGGGCGAGCGCCCGGTCGGGCCAGCTGCCGGTGCCGCCGCGGGCGCGGATCTCGGACAGCTGAACGTCGGCGTCCTCCGGCCGGCCCGCCGCGATCAGCGCAAGACCCATGTAGGCGCGCGCCAGCAGGTTATCGGGATCGGCTGTCAGTGCCGCGCCGTAGATCGGCAGAGCTGTGTCCAGATCGCCCGCGCGCCCATGGGCGAAGGCGGTAAGCGTCAGGACCTCCGAGGCGCCGGGCGCGGTCGAACGCGCCAGCAGCGCCAGCGCGTCGGGGCTGCGGTTGGCATAGGCCAGTTCGCGCGCGGTGCGGCGCAGCGTTTCCTCGTCGAGGCGGCTCTGTTCGATGGCGACACAAGAGCCGCTTTCCGTGTCCCAGACCTGTCCATCCTCACAGGACGTGGTCGTGGGCGTTGAGGTGGGCGGGCTTTGGTCCTCGGGGGCCACGGCGAAGGCGGCACCGGCGGCGAGGGTCAGGGCAAGCGGCAGAAGGGCGCGGATCACGGCTCATGGCTCCGTTACGAAAGGCCAATAGAAAACCGCGCGTCAGCCGGGCCGACGCGCGGATCATTGAGACTGTCGCCGGATCAGCTGCTGACCACGGGCACGCAGGACTGCGAGGATGCGTCCCACATGGTGCCTTCGGAGCAGCTCATCGTCGTCTGTTGCGCCGAGCCCCAGCTGCATTCGGCCATGGCGAGGCCGGGTGCCGCGGTGAGAACGAGGGCGGCCAAGAGGGTCTTGATCGACATGTGTCGTCTCCTGTCGGATAGATCGGTTGGTCGTCGTCGTGCAGCAAAAGCTAACACGGACGTCCGTGAAGGCAAAAGAATCGGTGCGATTTTTGCCGCCTCTCGTTGCGTTGCACAATTTTCGGGCAGTCAGCCGGCGCGGAAATGCTTGGACAGCTTCAGACCCTGGCCCTGGTAGTTGGACGCCAGATCCGCGCCATAGAGACGCTCGGGCAGGGCGGCCATGCGCTCGTAGACGAGCCGGCCCACGACCTGTCCGTGTTCCAGCACGAAGGGCGCCTCGTGGCAGCGCACCTCGAGCACGCCGCGCGCGGGCACTCCGTGACCGAAGCCCGGATCGAAGAAGCCCGCGTAATGCACGCGGAACTCGCCTACCATGGCGATATAGGGCGCCATCTCGGCGGCGCAGTCGGGCGGGATCGAGACGGCCTCGCGGCTGACGAGGATGTAGAAGGCGCCCGGATCGAGGATCACATGGCCCGCGCCCGGCGATCCTTCGGGGCGCACCTCCTCCCAGAAATCCGTGATGTCATGGGCGCCGATCCGGGTCAGGTCGATGACGCCCGCATGCGGCTTGGCACGGTATCCCACCAGCCCGCCGGGACCCGGCGTAAGGTCGACGGAAAACCCCAACCCGTCGTCGATCAACGCGCCTTCGGTGCCGGCGACAAGCGGCGTTTCGGCATGGAGCGCC
>Ga0209947_1000665_pt1 | contig 21179 bp, 13 predicted proteins | sample SalPonR2_B_D2_MG_FD_185706 | JGI IMG/M metagenome (GOLD analysis project Ga0209947, IMG submission 185706) | Salt pond soil microbial communities from South San Francisco under conditions of wetland restoration - Salt Pond MetaG R2_B_D2_MG... ...
TTTTTATGGGATTTATATCGAATGCGTTCACTTCGATGCACGCAACAACGAAAAGCCCCAAAGCCGATGACAGGAATTACTACTGTAATAGTAAAATCAACACACTTTGTTTGACCTTAGACCTTTATCCTTTATCCTTGGAACCCTTCTTACAGCTCGATACGAATGGCGTTGGCGTAATTATCGCTCCATCGCCTCATAAAATCGATGTCGTCCGAATTATGTGAGCCTTGGTTTTCGCGCAAATTCAAATATTCGTTATCACCGATCTTAAAAATTTCCTTAAGCTCCATAACGACTCGAATGGTGGAAGTTTCGCCATCAGAAATCGTAAGAGGTAGCCCGCTGGCTGTCAAGGATCGGTAGACGTCTTCCCCTCCCATGTGAAAACTAAAGCCGGTCTCGCGCATTCCGTCTCCGGTCAGGTCGAGATTACCCTCATACTTGGCAAAAATGTAAGAGTTCCAACCTGCCCAATATTCGGAAACCAAACTCAATGGATTCTCGGGTGGGTAATCTGCCGGGACACCGTCATTGAATCGATCGGGGACACCTATTCCAAAACTCAATTCAGAATACGCGCCTTCTTCAATATCATCAAAGGTCATGCGTAAACCGGACATAGAACTTCCCGGCTCACTGGCGGCTTCAAAATCTAAAAAAGTAATCTCCTCCAAGAGGCGATCTCCTATTTCCAAATCAGCCAAATAAAAGTTTACCCGCGAAAAACCCATGAGTAAACTGTCCTCATAATAGTAAGGATCAAAGTAGGTAACGGGTTCCCCATCGTACTCCAATGCAAATTCAATTTCAAGTGTGCCGGTTTTGGCATCTACAGGATCATCGTCCTCGCAGGCGACAAAAAACAAACTGGATAATAGCGCTAAAAATAATATTCGATATTTCATAGTGGTAGTTTTATACAATTATAACCGAAGATAGCAGAAAAAAGTGCCTGCTGGCTTCATTTTTTTTTACACTAAAGCTTTCAGCATTTCCTCCATACCCGTTGCCGAGCGCACGCGAGCTAAGAGATCAGAAATAGCAATGCGTTCCTGGTCAAGCGTATCCCGATCCCGCAGGGTGACGGTATTGTCCTCCAAAGATTCGAAATCGACGGTCACACAATAGGGCGTGCCAATCGCATCCTGCCGACGATAGCGTCGACCAATCGCGTCTTTTTCATCGTACTGAGCCGGCAGAAAAGGTCGAAGTTGATTAAATATATCTTGGGCCATATCGGTAAGCTCTTCCTTATTTTTCAGTAGGGGCAGCACGGCCACCTTGACCGGTGCTAAAGCCGGCGGCAATTTCAACACCACCCGCTGCGAGCTTTCTCCGTCCGCATCCGGCACATCTTCTTCGACGAGGCATTTCGTCATCAGCGCCAAAAACAGGCGGTCTAGCCCCACTGATGTTTCTACTACATACGGTACATAGGAGCGATCCTTTTCGTGATCATAGACCTGGAGTTTCTTACCCGAATACTCCTGATGGCGAGCCAAATCAAAATCAGTCCGACTGTGTATGCCCTCCAGTTCTTTTGTCCCAAACGGAAATTTGAATTCCAAATCCAGCGCGGCATTGGCATAATGAGCCAATTGTTCGTGCTCGTGAACCCGAAGCACGGACTCATCAAAACCCAGTTGTTTATACCACAGCATGCGCTGCTCTTTCCAATAGTCATACCACTTCATCTCCTCACCGGGTTCCACAAAAAATTGCATTTCCATTTGCTCAAATTCCCGCATTCGGAAAATAAACTGGCGGGCCACGATTTCATTGCGAAACGCTTTTCCGATTTGCGCAATTCCAAAAGGAATTTTCTGTCGCGCTGTCTTCATCACATTCAGAAAATTAACAAAAATACCCTGAGCCGTCTCCGGCCGCAAGTACAGTTGTCCATCTGCGCCCGCTATGCTCCCCAGCTGCGTACTGAACATCAAATTAAACTGCCTCACTTCCGTCCAATTTCTCGATCCACTGACCGGACACGGAATATCTAAGTCTATAATGAGTTGCCTCACACCCTCTAGATCATTCGCATTGAGCAGTCGGCCCAGTTCCTTTTCAATGTCCTTAATTTGCTGACTGTACTTTAATACACGCGGATGCTCGGCTCGAAACTTCTTTTCAACAAAATCATCACCAAAGCGCTTTTTTGCTTTGCGCACATCCCTTTCAATCTTCCCTTCCAGCTTCTCGATATGTCCCTCCACTAACTGATCAGCTCGATATCGTTTTTTTGAGTCTTTGTTGTCGATCATAGGATCATTAAATGCCTCGACATGCCCAGAGGCCTCCCAGGTTTTGGGATGCATGAAAATGGCCGCATCCAGTCCCACGATATGGTCATTGAGTTGGGTCATCGCCCGCCACCAATACGCTTTCAGATTACGCTTCAATTCCGCCCCATAGGGTCCATAATCGTAGGTTGCACTCAGTCCTTCATAAATTTCTGAACTGGGAAACACAAAACCGTATTCTTTACAATGAGAAATCAGTCGCTTAAATTGATCGTCCATACCGCTTTTATTTGAGCCCCAAAGGTATAATTTTAGAGCGACTTTCCTGTTTTTTTGTGGGCTTTGGGGGGTCCGCCCATCCACAATTGGCTGGGCGGCGCTATGCTTCAGGCTCCACCTTCGTTCGGTGCTCCCCACCAACGAGTTGGGGGGTCGCACTCCCGGCGGCCTGCGCTTCAGTTGGGCGAATAGCCATTCGCCCTTACAGGCCTGCGCGCATGCCGTGCCCTTTCGCAGCGCTACCCCAGTGGCGCTATTCGCTATTCGCAGGTCGTGATTCGCAGCTCGCAGTTCGCTGTGGAATTACTCAAAAAAAGATATTCTACACCTACCTCACAAGAGTCAGGGATCCGCTTAGGTTTCGGATCTGGGTGCCTTCGGCCACCGTATGCTCAATCTGTGCTCGATAAATATACACCCCAGGTTGTTCCTGTCTCCCATCCCAAATGCGATCCAACTGACGGCTTTCTCTGATAAGACGTCCCTGCCGATCAAAAATTTGAACCTGGGCTGACTGGACATCGCAGGCGGTGGAGATTTCAAAGTAATCATTGATACCGTCGCCATTGGGACTAAATACATTGGGAATGTAGATATCACAATCTTCACATTCAATGACGCGCATGGTGCCGGACTCTACCTCTGCGGCACACACTGAGTCGGCAAGACGGTACGGAAGTTCCAGTGGCGTGGTCCATACAGCGGGGATATCATATCCCCCCACATCTAAAATGAACCGATCGCTTGTTGGAAGCTGCAGCTCACTGCCTACGCATTGCACACCCAATGGCAGATTTTCAAAACACTCAGCATAATCAAGTACCTCAATTTCTAATATATCAATGGGCTCGCTGCAGTGTGGGTGATAGACTGGGAATGCATAACCATTAGGACAGGCCTTTATCAAAGAATCCACTACTTGAAATGAGGTTGCTACATAATCCCGGGGGTTAAAATAGTCTTGACCCGGACATAACTCTACAGGAGCTATTTCCGGCAGGCAGCTGGAACACGGACTGACTTCTATTTCAAACGATTTTTCCAGATTGCATGCTCCGATCATAACATCTATTTCGTACAGCCCCGGGCCCGGTGGCGACCAGCCCCTATTGAGTGTGTCGCCCTCGTAAATAGCTACAAATCCCATATCGTAGGGGTCTTCAAAGTAAAAACTATCCAATAGGCAGTGCGCTTGATCTTCAAATGTAAACGCATCCAAATCATACAAACCAAAATCGTCAACAAAAAGACGCTCCGTTTGAAAATCAGTAAAAATGGTGTCCCCATTATTTTTGACCAAGAAATCTCGACAACCTTCTAAATCCGACTCTGATTGTTCATTAAAACGCCCCAGTGTCATAAATCGTTCCCCACCCTCTGCTGTAAAGCATCCGGCCATAAGTGTCCACTGGTTCCTGTTGAGTGGATAATTTTCACTCCATTCAATTTGTGGCTGTACAGAAAATATTTCTGCTCGAGTTGAACTAAAAGCGATTAAACCGCTAGAGTCTGTTGAGAAGAATGCACCTAAACCTGGACTTGCGCATTCATAACGAGTCCGATCATCGAATGAAGTATTACGCTTCCATCTAGCTCCGCGCTGATAGAATAAAAATAAATATCTGTTTCCCATTTCTAGGGGCTTTACCAGAGAATTATTTAAAAAAAATCGACGATTTAATGTATCTTGACTTGCAGGAAGGTTAGGACTATGGTCAGGAATTAAGGAGCGTAGTGTTGTAATAAAAAAGTATCCACTTCCTGTTCTAGGTTGAATCATTTCAAACTCCACAGTATCTCCAAAGGTGGTTATAATTCCATTCCTAATTTGTTCACTGCAAGTGTTTACATAACCAGAACTTCCTGCGTTGCCAATTCTATTAAGCCCATACCACCAATCAGAAAGATGATATCCAGTAAAAATAGGCCATGGATAATTTTCCGGACATTCCTCTACTTCATCCAAACTTGGGTTACTAATAAGATTGCTCTCTAGAGGCTGTCCGGAGGCAGATAAGCGAAATAAGGTACACACTGCCAAAAGCAGTGTGTACCTGATTATTGAATTATTTATGAATAGTTGATTCACTGCACAACCACTTTTATAGCCTCATGAAGCCCATCTACTTGTATATCTAGAAGGTATACGCCCGCATCCAAATTTAATGTATTCATTGAGTGTGATTTAGATTGACTCGGTAAGATCTTTTTTGTTATTAAAATGCCTTTCATATCATATACTTGAATAGTACCTGGCGATATTGTTGATTTATCAAAAACCAGAGTAACATCTTCTCCTTGCTGGAAATAAGTTGGGTAGACCTTGACAGAAGTTGGTGCTTCTTTTACGATGCGGCAGAAACCACATGCTCCTGTTTGGAAACGGCCGCCGGTTGTAAAGACAGCGCCACATACGCTTTCTACTACCAATTCAACATAATAGCAAGTATTTTGATCCAGTTGACCCGCAGTAATATCAGTCGAGAATTGAACATCTGCAAAACTGTTTGTCGGAGTGAATTGGTTCGTAATATCTATTGGGTTTGTTAAACCAGAACCAGGCGTAACCAATCCGTTTTGAGGGTCAAATGGAGCAGAGCAAGACTCGTATTCGTATAAATATACTTCAACGCTCTCAATGCAATCCAGCTGATTATTATCAACTTCTACTGATATTCCTCCACTTGCATTTCCTAATAAGGGCCCTTGTCCGTTGCCATTTGGGTCAGTATCGATATTTAATAAAATACCGTCATTGGGGTCCCCATTTTGATAGGGTGATCCATTCTGTGCATCAACGCTAGGTCTGGTCTCAAATACAAACTGTATCGGAGAGTTCACTGTATTGAAAGTATATTCAATCCAAGCTTCATGCCATACTGGCAATCTGGATGGTTGATTGCATTTGACACCCAAACTTACGTCTAAGTTTAACGATTGCCCACATTCAAAAGAACCTGAATTATTCTCCATAATTTGGGCAAAATCAATGTATAAATGAGAAGTCCCGTTCGGGCAATTTACTAAATAAACCTCATTGTTATTGCTTGCTGCTGCCATTTTCCCTGAATTATCATCGTCTGCAGTGAATGAAAAACTGGTATAATCACTCATTTGCCCCGTGTTTCGATTCACTCGATTGACATCCAAAATAAACTCATGTTCTTGTGTGCCCATTCCAGAGAAAAATTGATTCGGAATATGGATATCCAATCCCTGCTCGCATCCTACCTGTCTGGCAAATAATTCAGAAGGTAAAAAGCCAGTGAGCGCATCGCATGACAACCATTCCCTGATCGTGAAATTTGATGGCAATTTAACCGTATTAAAATACGGATTAACGCCATCCGTACAATCAATTTCAAGAATGGAATAATAATCTGTCCAGGCACCCCCTATTCGATAATAAACGGCATAGGCAGAATTATTACATGGAAGGGAAAAAGAAACTCTACCATTTATATCTGACAGCTGTGTAGGCGGAGTGGTAGGTGCTGGCTTTTGAGGGCCTCCCACCTGAGGATCGTAGGGCTGAACTCTAACACCTACATTTATGGCAGGGTCTCCATTTTCTAAATTTGTGGGACTTGTGCAGTTTTCAGTCAGACGTAAGTTGTAAGTGTTTGTTAGTTGTGCAAATGAATCGCTAGAGCAAAGAAAAATTAAAAAAATTAAGGAAAACAAGATCCGTTTGCCTCCTTTAGAAACGGAGCTATTAAAGGTTGAAAGGTTGAAAGGTTGAAAGGTTGAAAGGTTGAAAGGTTGAAAGGTTGAAAGGTTGAAAGGTTGAAAGGTTGAAAGGTTGAAAGGTTGAAATTTTCATGATATTGATATTTAAATGAAGTAATATTTCAAATTTAAAGAAAAAACAAACACTTGTCAAGTCTTTTTCCAAAAAAACCTGCTAGAATTGGATTAATCCTGCTTAGAGTATTTATAAATTTGGCCTTATTTAAGAATGACATAAAGTCAATGAATTCAACTGTAGCCAATTTTATTGATCCATCTTTAAGGCCAAAATTATAATTGTGTATTTTTTTAAGTATCCTACAGTACCAGCGTCAATGAGCCCGCAAAATTTCGCACTTGAGTGCCCTCCGCCACCGTATGCTCAATCTGTGCTCGATAAATATACACCCCGGGTTGTTCCTGTCTCCCATCCCAAATGCGATCCAACTGACGGCTTTCTCTGATAAGACGTCCCTGCCGATCAAAAATTTGAACCTGGGCTGACTGGACATCGCAGGCGGTGGAGATTTCAAAGTAATCATTGATACCGTCGCCATTGGGACTAAACACATTAGGTACATATATATCGCAATCCTCACACTGAATGATACGCATGGTGCCGGACTCGACTTCTATATCACAAAAGCTATCAAAGAGTTGATAGCGGATTTCAGCAGGCTGTGACCAAACCTCAGGGATGGGAAACCCACCCACATCAAGTGAAAAATGATCCCCTTCCGGAAGCTGAAGTGCTGTTCTTATGCACTGAATATCTAAGGGGAGGAGATCGCTACATTCTGGGTAATCCAACACTTTTATCTCCAAAAAATCTACAGGAGTCGGGCAATGGGGATGATAAACGGGAAATTGGTAGCCTCCTGGACACAAAGCAATGATTGTATCCTGAACTTGAAAAGCAGGATCGACAAAATCAATAGGATTGAAATAACTATCTTCTGGACACAATTCTACTGGAGATATTTCGGGTAAACAATCAGAGCAGGGGCTAACTTCCAATTGGAAGTTTTTATCTGCGTTGCATTGGCCGATTAAAACATCAATTTCGTAGGTTCCAGGTCCGGGAGGCCTCCAACCATTACTTAGTGTATCTCCATCATAAGTAGCCACAAAACCAAGGTTGTACGGATCGCGAAAGAAAAAAGAATCTGTCAGACAGTGTTCTTGATCTTCAAAAGTAAAGGCACCTAGGTCGTAAAGTCCAAAGTCGTCGACAAAAATACGCTCGGTTTGTCGACTCAATCGTATCGTGTCACCAGTAGTTTTTTTGATATAGAAGTTTTGACAATTTTCAAGATTAGCTTCAGATTCTACACTAAATCTACCCAGGGTAAGGAACTGCTCTCCACCATCTGCTGTAAAACAACCAGCCATAAGCGTCCACCGACCAGTGTCTGTTCGATATTGATCCCATAGGATTTGTGGTTGCACGGAAAAAACATCTGCTCTGTATACGGGCCCTCCTCTAATAGAATTAGAGTCTACTGAAAAATATGCGCCAAGATCTGGAGTTGCGCACTCATATTGGATATTAATACTTGTATCAAGTTTTGATATAGGCCTGCGTTGATAAAAGAAAAAAAGATAACTGTGATCTCCTTCAAGTGGTGCTTGTAGCCGATTTTTTAGAAAAATACGGCATAACGCATCCTCATCAGCAGGAAGGGTGGGATCGTGGTCAGGAAAGGGACCGCACCCAAAAATTCTTGTATTTAAATAATAGTACCCACTACCCGACCTTGGAGGAATAATATTAAAATCAGATAGATATCCCGTTCCCAATACCCCATTCAGCATCATTTCTTCGTGGCAGGTATTTATATATGCCGATCTTCTAACAATTGAAAATCCGGGAGCACTTTTATGCCATGTCCACCAATCAAAAAGTTCCAGTCCACGACTAAGACTGATTGGATCATCAGGACAATCTCTTATTTCATCCAAACTAGGGTTACTAATTAGATTATTCGGAAACTGTTGGGCGTTCAGAGTAAAAGAAAATAAAGTACACACTGCTAATTGCAATATGCACTTTATTTTCATACTAAAACCATTCACATGGATCATTGGACTACAATTTGCTTGATCTCATGCAGGCCATCTACAGCAATATCGACTAAATACATTCCTGGAGTCAGATTCAAAGCATTTATTTGATGAGTTTTAGACTCACTGGGTATATCATGTTCTGACTGTAACATGCCTCTGATATCTGTAATACGGATGTACCCCCTAGACAGTGTAGCTGTATCAAATTTTATATTTATGATACTGCCACGGTCAAGTTGTGTTGGAAAAACTTGAATAGAGGAAAGTTTATCCTTTACAGTTCTGCAGTACGTACAAGAACCAGTTCTAAATCTCCCCCCTGAAGTGAAAATTTCACCACAAGAATTTTCGACTTCAATTTCGATATAATAACAAGAGTTTACATCCAATGGTTGTCCTGCAAGACCGGCACTAAACACCACAGTGGCTGTTGTATTTGTTGGTGAAAATTGATTAGTTAGGTCATATGGATTTGCTCCATCACCAACTGGCTGGACAAGACCGCCACTAGGATCAAATGGAGCTGAGCAGGTTTCATATTTATACAAAAAAGCCTTAACACTTTCAATACACCCAATCAAATCAGAATTAACTTCAATGTCGAATGCACCAGTCCCGTTTCCTAAAAGAGGCCCTACAAGCGAGCCATTAGGATCTGTAGCTACATTTAATAGTATACCATCATATGGATCAATATTTTGATATGGCGAGCCATTTTGAGCATCCACATCAGCAGTAGTTTTTAAGTTTAATGGAAATTCGGAATCTAAGTAATTATAGGTGTAATCAATCCAACCTAAATGCCAAATTGGAAGATAATCCGGACTTAAACATTTTACACCTAAACTAACATCGAAATAAATAATATCGCCACAGCCAATTGTTGAGGAAGATCCGCTAAGGGCATTTGACACAACCTGATTAAAATCAATGTATAAATTTGAAGTCCCCGATGCGCAGGTTTCAATGTTTAATTCTGAATTCAAATTTGCAGCATTTAATTTACCCATGCTATTGTTCTCAGCTGTAAAACTAAAGCTCGTCAAATGACTTACCTGACCTGTGAGGCGATTCACCCGGTTAACCTTAAGAATAAACTCATTCTCCTGAGTTCCATATGCTCCAGTAAAAAACTGATTTGGGATATGTATATTCATTTGGTCACAATCTACAGACCGACCGAAAGGTCCAGCAGCAATATATCGGGTACCATTTGAGCCATAATCACAAGAAACCCACTCTCTAATATTAAAGTTCCCAGGTAGTTTAACTCCTTTAATATAAGTTCCTGTGGGGTCAGTACAATCCGTTTCTAAAATCGTGAAATAATCTCTCCACTCACCAGATATGTAATAATATATTGCATACGCGCTAGAGCTGCAAGAAAGTGTTAAAGTCACCTCTCCGTTTATATCTGCATATAAAGTGGGTTTTACAGTGTGATGGGGCTTGGGAGGTAAGCCTAACTGGGGATCGTAATTTAAAACTTTAAGCCCAACATACGCAAAGGGAGTACCACCAAATTCCTCTCCAGACCCTGGGCACTCTTTGGTCAATTTCAATTCATATACATCAGAAAGTTGACTATAGCCATTCATTGTGAAGGACAGGAAAACTAAAAGAGGAAATGCGATGCTATGCAGATATTTCAGTAAGAATTTGTTCAACTTAAAGTGTCGAAGTGTCGAAGTGTCGAAGTGTCGAAGTGTTTAAAAATTTCATGTTTGTTGTTATTTTAATTATCTAATACTACAAGATTAGATAAAAAAACAATACATGTCAAGGATTTTTTCAAAATTTAACATATCAAGACAGAAACCAAATAGATGGCACGTTTTAACGTTCAATTATGGCTATTTATTGGCATTAACTAACGTTTTCATGGAAAGCTAAAAACCTTAAACATCCTGCAAGTCTGGGATCTATCAGCGACGGGTCTCAAACTGGGTGGTGCTTTAGCGCTATGATATTTGATAATTTAGGTACCACAAAGATTCTTCTGATGATTGACAGCAGCCGCGTTTTTATGGCTTTTTATAGCGATTTAGAGGTGGGTTTCGGACCTTACCGCTGCTTTTGGCTAGTTTTTTTAGATGTAAACTACGGGATGAAGGTCAGGGAGAACATTCCCCTCCCCCGCTTCAGTCCTACGGAAGGTCCTGCCGCAAGCAGGTACCAATAACCGTTAGCATAACAGCCCTCTTCAGATATATAATCAAGTATCTCCCTGATTTCTAAAAAATATCCGTAATCTGGTGAGAACAACTACCCATGGGTTCCTTCAAACTCCTGCATCACCTCGACCAGTACCCGCACGCTTTCAATGGGCAAGGCATTGTACATACTGGCGCGGAATCCGCCTACTGAGCGATGCCCCTTCAGGCCGACGCAATTCGCCTTTTTGCAGGCTTGTAAGAAGTGTTCTTCCAGCTCAGCATTATTCAAAATAAAAGTCGCATTCATCTTAGAACGGTCCTCTTTTGCTGCTACACCTCTAAATAGGGGATTTCTGTCGATTTCGCCATACATGAGGTCGGCTTTCTCTTCATTGCGTTGCTGCATCATTTTTACACCGCCATTTTTCTGTACCCATTCCATGACGAGCATCGAGACGTAAATGGGAAATACCGGCGGGGTATTAAAGGCCGAATTCTTTTTGATATGTGTACGGTAATCTAACATTGTAGGAATGTCGCGATCCACTTTTCCTAACATCTCTTCATTGACAATGACGAGCGTAGTTCCTGCCGGCCCCATGTTTTTCTGAGCTCCTGCATAGATGAGACCAAAAGCATCGGGATCGATAGGCCGCGAAAAAATATCGGATGACATATCGCATACAATGGGGATCGCACTTTCTGGAAATTCAGCATATTGAGTGCCGTAAATGGTGTTATTACTCGTGAGATGCAAGTAGGTGCCTGAGGTCGGCTTGGCGTAATCCTTGGGGATATAGGAGAACTTATCCTCTTTGGAGGAGGCGAGGACATTCACCTCGCCATAGAGCTTGGCTTCTTTTATGGCTTTCGTCGACCAAGAACCGGTGTCGACGTAGTGCGCAGTATCTGAAGCAGCCAGTAAATTCATCGGCGCCATAAAAAACTGACTGCTGGCTCCACCGGTTAGAAAAAGCGGTTTGTGCGTATCCGGTAAATTCAATAAATCTTTGACCAGCGCCACAGAGCGGTCAAGCACCTCCACAAAATCTTTAGACCGATGTGATATCTCCAGAACGGATAATTCCAGATCATTGAAGTTGAGAATGCCATCGGAAGCTTGTTGAAAAACTTCTTTGGGCAGTATAGATGGTCCGGCGCTAAAATTGTGTTTCATGTGGGAAGGCTTTTTTTGTTTATCGTCGAGGGTAAGATAAGCATATCTGAGATATTGAAGAAACGCAGAGGACGCCTTACTGAAAAATTCACGATTATTTTATGCAGGGGGAGAATAAAGACAATGGAATCAAGGGGAAGGTAGAACGCGGATTTCGCGGGATACCTGAATTGGTTCTGCTAATTGCTGTGGTCCTAGCCTTCCTAAAGGCCATACCACCATAAAAAAAGCTGAATGCGTTTGCATTCAGCTTTTTATTCATCCACAATTCGGACATTTTAGGCATCGGCCAGCGACGCGTGCAAGTACTCGCGATTCAGTTTTGCGATATTGTCCAGAGAAATCTCTTTCGGGCATTCCGCTTCGCAGGCCCCGGTATTGCTGCACATTCCAAAACCTTCCTTATCCATCTGCGCTACCATTTTGCTGGCGCGTTCCGTTCGCTCCACCCGGCCTTGTGGCAATTTCGACAGGTGGGCTACCTTGGCTGAAGTAAATAGCATGGCTGAGGCATTAGGGCAAGCCGCAACACAGGCTCCGCAACCAATGCAGGTAGCCGCATCAAAAGCCTCTACTGAATCGTGTTCTTCCACGGGTATACTGTTTCCATCCGGCGCCTGTCCGGTATTCACAGAGATGTAGCCTCCGGCTTCAATGATGCGATCAAAAGAAGAGCGATCCACGACTAAGTCTTTTACGATGGGGAACGCTCGGGCTCTCCACGGCTCAATGGTAATGGTCTCTCCATCTTTGAAGTGCCGCATGTGCAACTGACAGGCCGTCGTGGCTTTCATCGGCCCGTGGGGCTTGCCGTTGATGACTAAGCTACACGACCCACAAATACCTTCACGGCAATCGTGCTCAAAAGCTACGGGCTCGCGTTTCTGAGAAATGAGGTCCTCGTTGAGTACGTCCAGCATTTCCAAAAAGGACATATGCTCATTTGCCTCAACCTGATACTTTTCAAATCGACCTTTGGAAGTCTGGCCGTCTTGTCTCCATATTTCTAATGTAAGATTCATCTTCTATTTTATTTGTATGATCGAGTTTTCAACTCGACGTTATCAAATTTAAGCTGCTCTTTAATCAACTCGTGGTTTAGATCGTCGCTCCAGCGCCAGGCCGAAACATAGGCGTATTCATCATCGCGGCGCAGGGCCTCGCCATCCTCTGTCTGATATTCTTCCCGGAAGTGTCCTCCGCAAGATTCGTCGCGATCGAGGGCGTCTAAAATCATAAGTTCACCGAGTTCCATGAAATCAGCTACTCGGGTCGCTTTCTCTAATTCCGGATTGAAGTCATTGGCCTTGCCGGGCACGTAGACATTCTCATAATACTCTTTTCTCAGCGCGCGAACTTTTTCAAGCGCCGTTTTGAGTCCTTTTTCGTTTCGGCTCATGCCACAGTAATCCCAAATCAATAGACCGAGTTCTCGGTGGAAACTTTCCACCGACTTAGAGCCATCGACATTCAGTAAAGCATCAATTCGGGCTTTTACATCGGCTTCAGCTTGTTTGAACTCCTCTCCCTCCGGATCGAAAGGCGGGGTGTTAATTTCATTGGCGAGGAAAGTACCAATAGTGTATGGAATCACAAAGTATCCATCGGCAAGGCCCTGCATGAGTGCAGAGGCACCTAAGCGATTTGCGCCATGATCAGAGAAATTGGCTTCGCCAAGAGCAAACAAGCCCGGCAGGTTCGTCTGTAAATTGTAGTCTACCCATAAACCACCCATGGTGTAGTGAATGGCCGGGTAAATTTGCATCGGCGTTTTGTAGGGATTATCGCCGGTGATCTTTTCATACATTTCGAAGAGATTACCGTATTTCTTCTCCACCACTTTTTCGCCCAATTCGATTATTTTTTCTTGGCTGGCCTTGTCAATACCCTGACTGTGTGCTTCTGCTTTTCCATATCGCTCGATCGCCGAGGCGAAATCTAAGAAAACAGCCAGCCCGGTACTATTCACACCATAGCCTTCATCGCAAGCGGTCTTAGCTGCGCGGGAAGCCACATCTCGCGGGACGAGATTACCGAATGCCGGGTATCGTCGCTCCAGATAATAGTCCCGATCTTCTTCTTTAATGTCTGTCGGATGCAGGCTGCCTTCGCGGACTTTTTGTACATCCTCTTTCGATTTCGGCACCCAAACCCGCCCGTCATTTCGAAGGGATTCGGACATCAAGGTCAATTTAGATTGATATTTTCCTGAAACCGGAATACAAGTCGGGTGAATCTGACAAAAGCTAGGGTTAGCCATCAATGCGCCTCGCTTAGAGGCTCGCCATGCAGCAGAAACATTGCAATTCATGGCGTTAGTGGACAAATAATATACATTGCCGTATCCACCGGTAGCTAAAACCACCGCATGAGCAGCATGGCGCTCCAATTCGCCCGTCACTAAATTACGGGTAATAATACCGCGCGCTTTGCCATCAACCATAACCAGGTCGAGCATTTCATGTCGGTTGTACAGTTTGACACCGCCTGTCGCCACTTGACGCTCCAGGGCCTGATAGGCTCCCAATAGCAATTGCTGGCCGGTTTGACCTCGGGCGTAAAAGGTACGACTTACCTGGACCCCACCGAATGACCGGTTGGCCAAAAGTCCACCGTATTCTCGGGCAAATGGCACTCCTTGTGCCACAGCTTGATCTATTATTTCAGTACTGACTTCTGCCAGTCGATAAACGTTCGCTTCGCGGGAGCGGTAGTCGCCCCCTTTTATTGTATCGTAAAAAAGTCGATACACACTATCTCCATCATTTTGATAATTCTTAGCGGCATTAATTCCTCCTTGAGCAGCAATACTGTGCGCCCGACGTGGTGAGTCGTGAAAAGTGTATGCTTTGACTTTGTAACCCAATTCACCCAAAGAAGCGGCGGCCGAAGCTCCCGCCAGACCGGTTCCTACCACGATTACTTCCAGTTTCCTCTTGTTATTAGGCGCCACCAAATTCATGGAAGACCGATATTTCTGCCACTTCTCTGTCAGTTCGCCTTCGGGTATATTTGCATTCAGTTCCATAGATATATTAGATTAGGATTGACTTTCGAAAAACATGTAAATAGGGATAACAGCAAAGCCCGCCGGTATAATGATGGCGTACAGCTTACCCACTGTTTTGATTAATGGGGTATACTTTTCATGATCCAGCCCCAGAGTTTGAAATGCGGACCAGAATCCGTGCCACAGGTGAAAAGCGAGTGCTAATAGACCCACCAAATAAGCGATCACAATCCAAACATTGGCAAAAGATGCCTCTACTTTAGACTGTAAATCTGCCACCGGCTCGCTGTAGCCGGCAATGGATACCGTCTCAATATTTCCCGTTTTCATAGAAAACCAAAAATCGCCCATGTGAAGCATAAGAAAAGCAAAAACTAGAATACCTAGTAAAGCCATTTGTTTGGACGCCCATGAATTCACACCCGCATTATATTTTCGATAACCTTGAGCACCTCTGGCTTTATTGTTGCTCAGTTTTATAACGATACCTTGTATGGCGTGTAGCAAAATAAAAAAGTACAGGCCGTAAGACAAGGTCTTAATCAATGGATTATGCGTCATAAAATAGGCATACTCATTAAAAGCTCTTCCTCCGTCGCCGGATAACAACTGCAGATTACCTGTAAGGTGCACGACCAGAAAAATAATGAGAAAGAGTCCGGTTAGACTCATGATCGTTTTTCTTCCAATGGAAGAAGTCAGGAAATTTTGAAACCAATTTTTCATAAGGGTTGTATATTTCGTATCCCAAATGTACCAAATTAATGCGTTTTTAGTCGAATAGTTTTACCCAGTCATTTTGATTTGCTGTATTTAGAATAGTTTTAAACTGCCATGACAAAAGGCATGTGGACATCCTGGCTTGATGATTTGTTGATGACCTAACCCGAATGAAAGAGGGTGGTTTTTGTAAGAATTGAGCAAATTGAGCTTCATGTATCAAAGACTATCTGGGTTTGTGTTCCATAGAGGAACGGTGCTAAAGGATTCGCGTGAGATACATAAAATAGGCTACAGAAATCGGGATTTGCGGTTTTTCCTGGATTATGAAGGCTATGTATTTTCTGAGTTCAGGTTGAGGGAGTTGTTGTTTTATTTACCTATCTGAACCGCTAATTTTTCTTGTGAACTGATTACTCTGATCAGAGACGGTATTCCTAGACATGTCGGGAGCCAAATCCAGAATGGATGGTATTTTTATATTATTGCTCAAAAGCTAATACCGGAGGGGGGGAATGCAACGGGAGCAAGTGCACTGGCCACGCCTTTAATGGAGGAGGATGAACCAGCCCGAACGCCTACGCAATTGCTTCGACAGGGCAAGGCACGCCCTGTATCTGCAACGGCAAAAGCACCCAGCCTCATTGTCTGAATCAAATTTTAGGATGATGGGATGATAGGATTGTTTTTAGGGGATCGGGAAAACGCGGAGCTTGACTGCAATACACAAAGACATGGATAGATGAACATGCAATTCCTCTGGCCTGGCGCGGAGGCCGCGTGAGGGGTACGGAGGGCGCCGGCAGGCGGTCCCGAGATCGCGAATGGCGATCTCGAGGACGGCACCCCGCAGGGGCCCGACCCCCGAGCTCTGCCGAAGGTCAGAGCCTCGGGGGGCACGCCCTAAAAAAATAAGAGTGCCGCCTAAAGAAATAAAGGATAGGGGGACTTATACCTATAGATTGCGACATTATCCCCATCTTTGCTGTCAGATTGAGGAATATTTGTATATGAATAAAGAAAAGCGAACATCTTTTGACCGATTCTTGAGTTACTTCCCTGAATTGGATTTGCCCGTTATCTTGACAGCGGATGCGCATCACGAATTTAGTAAGACCAACACGCCTTTGCCGCAGCCCATGATACAGGAGTATCTGCTGGACCAGAGCATAGAGGGAGCTACGGACGCATACGATGAATATATTCCTTGTTTAAAAATTCCGAACACTAATGCGTTTCACGCTGTTGTCTACTTTAAAGCTACTTTACTGGTATATGAGTACTTTTTATTGACGTATGATTTAGATGGGGAGCAGATTGCGCAGGAGAAAATAGGCGGAATGCTCACGGAGGGCGAAAAAATTCATCGGGCGATCCCAACGATCAGCGAGGATTGGACGATTCACATTGTAGAAGGGGCGAACCCCATTGAGTCTAAAAAATATCAACCAACAAATTCAAGGGCTTTTAGTATGGAATTGCTCCCCGATGGCAAAATCATCTACAGTCTTTCTGATCACAACATATAAAATAGAATGGGAAATAATAAATCACTGAGCACAAGAAGATTAGTTCAAAAACTAAGCAACTACATCAATTCAAATGCCAACGAGAAATACAGTATTGAAGAGCTAAAAACGCACCTGAGGGTAGGAAATTCAACTAAAGAAATTTTGCAGGCGGCAGAAATGCTTATTGAGCGAAACAAAGTGCTTCGAACTGAAGATGGGAAATACACCTATCCAAATACTAAAAAGCAACGCAACAAATTGCAAAAACAGGATCCGAAAATCCCTTCTATGCACGGCAAATCGAAGGATAAGCAGCATATTGGAACCGTAGATAAGACTCGAAGCGGAGCTGCTTTTGTCATGATTGAAGGGATGGAGACCGATGTTTTTGTCCCCCCGAGGCGAATGAAAACCGCTTTGCATCGAGACACGGTGAAAATTAACATCGTGAAGTCAGGCAAGCGGAAACCAGAGGGTGAGATCACCGGAATTGTCAAACGCGACAGAGATCGTTTTGTGGGAAAATTGGTGCATCGCAATAAATTCTGCATTGTAGAAACCGAGGACGGAAAAACGCACTTTGACGTAAAAATCTTCGATCAATCGGCCTACGAGGTCGCGGATGGCACCATCGTGGTGGTTAAAATAAACAATTGGCCGGAGCGAAAAGGGCAGCTGCCCATTGGAGAAATCACTACGGCACTGGGCGAATCGGGCAGTAATGATATCGAGATGAACTCCATTCTTATCCAGAAAGGGTTCAACCTCAAATTCCCAGAAGAAGTCATGAAAGAAGCGGAGCACATTCCGGCTGAAATTCAGCCTTCAGACTTGAAAGACCGCAAAGATATTCGTGACATCACCACATTTACGATCGATCCGGCTACCGCCAAGGACTTTGATGATGCCCTCTCCTACCGGGAGTTGGAAAATGGACATTACGAAGTGGGGATTCATATTGCCGATGTCACTCACTATTTAGTGGAAGGCAGTGCTATGGATGAGGAGGCTAAAGAGCGCACCACTTCCGTCTACCTGGTCGATCGGGTAAATCCCATGTTGCCCGAGCGCTTGTCAAATAATTTGTGCTCGCTCGTTCCCAAACAAGATCGACTTGCCTTTTCTGCCATGTTTACTTTCAATGAAAAGCACCACATTCAAAAAAAGTGGTTCGGTAAAACGCTGATCCACTCGAATGAGCGATTCACCTATGAGCAGGCCTACGAAATCATGCGTGGCGATGTACCTCACGCCCTATCCGACGAGATTCAGGCAATGAATCTCGTAGCCCACCGGCTCCGTGACTACCGCTTTAACCATGGATCCATCTCTTTTGAAACCGATGAAGTCCAGTTTGAGCTGGATGACAACGGAAAGCCGGTAGAGATTTACGTCAAGGAGCGGAATGAAGCCCATATGCTGGTCGAAGATCTCATGCTTCTCGCAAATCGGGAGGTCGCGACCTTTATCATTGAGAAAGAAAAGCACGGGAAAGATATCCCGTTTCTATACCGTATTCACGACACGCCAGATCCCGAAAAAATTCAGGACTTTGCCGCGATGGCCAAAGAGGTCGGCTTTCAGTTCGATTCCTCGAGTCCGGATTCGATCACGAATTCCTTCAATCGACTCGTGGAAAAGGCGCGACATGACGATGCGCTTAAGATATTGGAGCCTTTAGCTATTCGAACCATGGCGAAAGCAATATACAGCACTGAAAACATCGGCCATTATGGTCTGGGATTTGAAAATTACACCCATTTCACCTCGCCCATTCGCAGATATGCCGATGTATGGGTCCACCGAATTCTTCACGAGCAGCTGCAAGAGAAGCCCAAGAAAAGAGACCAGAAAGAAATCAAACGCCATGCTCGATACATCTCCGACATTGAACGTCGGGCACAGGAGGCAGAAAGGGAGTCAATTCGATATAAGAAAGCCGAGTTCCTCGAAAATCAGGTAGGGGCCATCATGCCGGGCTACGTGTCGGGAGTTATCGAAAAAGGGATATTTGTCGAATTGGAAGGAAGTATGGCCGAAGGCATGGTTCCTTTTTCCACTCTGGACGAACCCTTTTTGGTGGAACCTCGCAAATATAGAGCTACGGGCAAGAAAACATCATGGGTCCTCAAAATGGGTACCCGAGTCAATGTTAAAATACTGGGCGTCAACCTAACCCGTAGAGAAATTGACATGGAGTTGGTCAGTATGATCGACGAGAACTAGAGCCCGCGAAGGTCAAGCACCCTCGGGGTCAAAAAAAGCCTGAAAGGGCTACCCTTTATTGCATAGTATGGTTTACTCTCCCTTTTTATAAGGTAGTCTTTTTTTAAATTTTTGGGCGTCCATCGAGCATTCGCCTATCGGCGATGCTCGATGCGCTTGTATCATTGTAACAATATCAATAAAGTTAGCTAGCTTAGCAGGGAGAGGATGTTCTTAAGGGCGCTGGTCTACGAGACCGAACCGTAGTTTATCCCCTCTGCTAGGCTTAAGTTCGGAGTATAACTTGGCCCTTGAGGCCGCATTAACAAGCTTGAGTTTGCCTAGCTTTATTTAACCTCAAACCCAAAACTATGAAATCAACTTTAGTATTAGGAGTAGATGTAAGCAAAGGGTATGGTGACTTTGTACTCTTAGACACTTGTAAAAAAGTAGTGGAGGAGTCTTTTCGTTTAGACGACAATAAACAAGGTCACGATATTCTCAAAAAACAGCTCCTCCACTGGAAAAAAAAGCATAGCGTGGCTCGGCTTTTATTAGTGACAGAGAGCACCGGAGGCTATGAAGACAACTGGCTGCGAGTCGGTAAAGACAAAGCATTGGGTAGCTTTGTAGAGAGTTACCGGATTAATGCAAAGATTATCTTCCATGAGTACGAAGCGCAACGTCGCAACAGTATTGATGACGGCATAAGTGCTCTTACCATCGCTGAGCACGTGGTTAAAAACCTAGAGAACTTTAGCAGCACAAACTCTTTCAATGAGACAGCATATACCTCTGCTCGAAGCTTAGTTCGGCACTACACAAGTCTTCAGCAAGAATGCACCAGTCATAAAAATGGCTTGTTAAAACTCATTTACCAATACTTACCCTCTTTAGAGGCAGTGAAGCCCAGAGAATGGCCTAGCTATTGGTTGGAGATATTTGTTCGGTATGGTAGTAGAAAGTCCATTCAAATTGCGGCTAGTAAGGGGTTTAAACAACTCAAGCGGGTGCCAAAGGGTAAAGCCAAAGAGATTGCCGAAGCACTAGCCAACGGAATAGATGTGAGACACACTCCTGAGATGGTTGTGTTTGCTATTCGATCAAAGGCTCGGCAGATCAAGCGGCTAAATGAAGAGATCCAGGAAATAAAAGAAATGATAATCGATCAAGCTCCTGTCGACTGCGACCAAGTTGATCTTTTAAAGTCTATAAAGGGAATGGGAGAAATCACTCCTGTTATTTTACTTTCTTTTATAGAAGAGGTTAGCCGTTTTAAAGATGCCAAGCACATGGCCTCTTTCTTTGGAGTCCAACCTCGGGTAAAGAGAAGTGGTGATGGTAGCTATAAGACAAAAATGTCAAAACAAGGAGCAGGTCTGGTACGAAGAGAGCTCTACTTATTGGCATTCCGAACATTAACTACAGAGCCTTACTTAAGAGCTATTTATGCTAAGGCCAGAAAAAAGGGAATGGCACATGACGCAGCTTTAGGAGTAGTTATGCATAAGCTTCTACGTATAATTTATGGCATGCTAATAAGCAATACACGCTTTAATCCAGGTATAGACCAATTAAATCAACACCAGACGGGTGAGGAGCCTAAACCCCAAAAGCAAAAAAAGGATGCCTCTAGGCGATTCCAGCCTGCTAGTATGGTGGCACCAATTAGTTTTAGACAGCGTAGAAAACGAAAAAAGGATTACGAGCTCCAAGCGGATGGTATTTCCGAAAGTGCGGAGTCATCGTAATCCCAAATTAAAGGTAAAAAAAAGCTTGGATAAAATTTGGTTATCCTGAGTATAACTACGGTCGGAGGCTCGCTATTCGCTCGGCCCCATCGCGTGCGCTCGGGTCTCCGCCAGAGGCGGCCCTCCTCCCATCGCTCACGCAGAGTTTTCGGTCAGATTGCACAAGGGAAACTTTTGATACGCCTATAGTTTTTTGCGTTTCCGTTTCGGTCCGGGCGTTAATCACCGCAATCCCCTGAGCGACCTGCATTGCGAGTTTACTGCAAAACAGCACTCCATCCTGTGCCCTTAGTGACTTTAACCTTTTTACTTCCTCCCTTTACCTTTT
>Ga0209947_1000666_pt1 | contig 21170 bp, 19 predicted proteins | sample SalPonR2_B_D2_MG_FD_185706 | JGI IMG/M metagenome (GOLD analysis project Ga0209947, IMG submission 185706) | Salt pond soil microbial communities from South San Francisco under conditions of wetland restoration - Salt Pond MetaG R2_B_D2_MG... ...
CGGCATGTCATCGGGGTAGAGATAGCGGAATTCGGCACCGTCCCGTTCGACCAGGTCCACCACCGCCTCGGCGAGTTCGACCGCGCCCGCGCCGCCTTCCGCCCAGTGGTCGCAGGCCACGCACAGAATGTCGAGTTCGGCGCAGGCCTGGCGCACCATGTCGAACTCCGCCTTCGTATCGGTGGAGAACCGGTTCAGCGCCACCACTGCCGGCACGCCGAAGCTGCGGGTGTTCTCCACGTGCCTGGCCAGGTTGTCGAAGCCTTTCGCCACGGCCACCAGGTTCTCGTGGTCGAGCTTGTCCTCGGTGACCCCGCCGTGCATCTTCAGCGCCCGGATGGTGGCGACGATCACGGCGCAATCCGGCTTCAGGCCGGCGCTGCGGCACTTGATGTCGAAGAACTTCTCGGCGCCGAGATCCGCGCCGAAGCCGGCCTCGGTCACGACGTAGTCGGAGAGCTTCAGTGCCGTGCGCGTGGCCAGCACGGAGTTGCAGCCGTGGGCGATGTTCGCGAACGGGCCGCCGTGGACGAAGGTGGGCGTGTGCTCCAGGGTCTGCACCAGGTTCGGCTGGATGGCGTCCTTCAGCAGCACGGTCATGGCGCCGTCGGCTTCCAGGTCGGCCGCGTGGACCGGATTCATCGCGCGGTCGTAGCCCACGATGATACGTCCGATGCGCTCGCGCAGGTCGGTGAGACCCTCGGCCAGGCAGAGGATGGCCATCACTTCCGAGGCCACGGTGATGTCGAAGCCGTCCGTGCGCGGATAACCGTTGGTGACGCCGCCGAGGCCCGCGGTGATTTCCCTCAGCGCCCGATCGTTCATGTCCATGACCCGGCGCCAGACGACCCGTCGGCTGTCGATGCCGCACTCGTTGTCCCAGTAGATGTGGTTGTCCACCAGCGCGGCCAGCAGGTTGTGGGCCGCGCCGATGGCATGCATGTCGCCGGTGAAGTGGAGGTTTATGTCCTCCATGGGCACCACCTGGGCGTAGCCGCCGCCGGCCGCGCCGCCCTTCATGCCGAAGCAGGGTCCCAGCGAGGGCTCGCGCAGGCAGATCGAGGCTTGCCGGCCGATGCGCCGTAGCGCGTCGCCCAGGCCGACGGTAGCCGTGGTCTTTCCTTCGCCCGCCCTGGTGGGCGTGATGCCGGCCACCAGGATCAGCTTGCCGTCGGGGCGGCCGCCGAGCGTGCGGATGTAGTCGAGCGAGACCTTGGCCTTGTCGTGGCCGTAGGGCAGGAGGTTTTCCTCGCCGATGCCGAGTTCGCCGGCCACCTCTGAGATCGGCCGCAGTTCGGCCTGCCGGGCGATTTCGATATCCGGCTTCGGTGATATGTGCTGTTCGCTGCCCATGACGGCTACTCCGACGCCACCCCGCCGCCGGGCCCCTCCGCGGGCCCTAGCAGATGCGCGGCAGGGGATCGTCCTCCAGTTCTTCCAGATAACGCTCGCCGCCCAGCTCGGTCTCGAGCACGACGCGCTTTGCGGCGTCGGTCACGTGGCCGATGCGCGCGGTCATTTCGCCGCCGGGCAGTTCTCTCAGCGCCGCCACCACCTCGTCCGCCTGGGCCGGGTCTACCACGGCGACGACACGGCCCTCGCAGGCCAGGTAGTAGGGGTCGTAGCCCAGCATCTCGCAGACCGCCTGCACCGGCTCGCGCACCGGCACCTCCGCCGCGCGGAGGCGCACCCCCAGGCCGGTGATGGAGGCGATCTCGTGGGTGACCGTCGCCAGCCCCCCGCGGGTGGGGTCGCGCATGAAGCGCAGCCCGTCGAACTGCAGCAGCCGCGCGGCCAGGGGAGCGATACTGGCGGCATCCGACTGCAGATCGCCACGCAGGCCGAAGTCCTCCCGTGCGAGCATCACCGCCGTGCCGTGATCGCCGATGGGCCCGCTGACGATGAGCGCGTCGCCGGCGCGGATGTTGTCGAACGAGGGCTTCACGCCGGGCAGGCGCACCCCGACGCCGGTGGTGGCCAGATACAGACCGCCGCCTTCACCGCGGCGCAGCACCTTGGTGTCGCCGGCGGCGACGCGCACGCCGGCCTCGGCCGCCGCCTTCGCGAGGCTCGCAATGATGCGGTCGAGCACCGCGATCTCCAGCCCCTCCTCGATGAAGGCGTTGAGGCTCAGATAGCACGGACGGGCGCCGGCCACGGCGAGGTCGTTGCAGGTGCCATGCACGGCCAGAGCGCCGATATCGCCGCCGGGGAATTCCAGCGGCTGCACGGTGAAGCCGTCGGTGGTGAATAGCACCTCGCCCTCGTCGAGCTTGAGCGGCACGGCGTCCGCGCGCACGTCCAGGTCGTCGTTGGCGAGGTGGCGCGCGAAGATCTCGTCGATGAGTTCGCGCATGAAGCGTCCGCCGTTGCCGTGGGCGAGACTGATGCGATCGTCTTCCATTGTTCTCCCATCGGGCCAGTGCCCGTTATCCGGATCAGGGCTGATGCCCGTTTTTATGGTGTCTGGCTGACTATCCCGACCGGGCCGCGAACTCCGCGGCCTGACCGAAGCAGATGGCGGCATCGTTCGCCGGCAGCGCCGTGCCCATGACCGCGGTGTGGCCGGCCGCCGTGAGGCGCTCCAGCACGGCATCGGCCAGGACCCGGTTCTGGAATACGCCGCCGGTGAGACCGATGCGTTCGAAGCCATCCCGTTCCGCGATCATACCTGCCTGGACGGCCAGTGCCTCGGCCATCGAGGCATGGAAGTCGGCCGCGCGCTCGGCGGCCGGGCGGGCCGCATCGCAGAGCATCGGCAGCAGGGGCGCCCAGTCGGTGCGCAGGACGCCGGCCTCGTCGGCGGCCACCGGCAGCTGGACGGCGTTGCCCGGGACGGTGGCGGCGGGTGCGCCGGCAGCAATGGACTCCAGCATCATCGGCCCCTGGGCCTCGAAGCTCGCGAAGCTCGCGGCGCCGATGCCGCAGACCATGGCGGCGGCGGCGTCGAACAGCCGGCCCACCGCGCTCGAGACGGGGCAGTTCAGCCCCTGTTCCCAGGCGATGCGCGCCAGATCCATGTGCTCAGGCCCCTCCGGGTAGTCCAGGCCGCAGGCCCAGTGCATGGCGGCGGCGCTGCGCCAGGGCTCGCGTCCCGCCTTGTCGCCGCCGGGCAGCGCGATGGTGCGCATGCTCGCCACACGACGCCAGGCGCCGGGCCGGCCGACGAGCGCCTCGCCGCCCCACAGACTGCCGTCCTCGCCGTAGCCTACGCCGTCCCAGGCGAATACCAGCCACGGCCCGCCGCCGCCGTGCTCCGCCGCCACGGCCGAGGCATGGGCATGGTGATGCCAGACGGTCTCCACGGGCAGGCCCGAGCGCCGCGCCCAGCGGTGGGTGTCGTAGCCGGGGTGGGCGTCGGCCAGCACCCGGCGTGCCTCCACGCCGTACAGGGACTGCAGGTCACCGGCCACCTGCTCGAAGACCTGCATGCTGCGCGGCGTCCCCATGTCGCCGATGTGGGGCGAGACCACCACCCGGTCGTCCCAGGCCAGCGCCAGGGTGTTCTTCATGTGGCCGCCGACGGCCAGCACCGGCTCGGGCTGGCGCCAGGGCAGTGTGAGTTCCCGCGGCGCGCAGCCGCGGCCGATGCGGATGGGCCGCACCCGGCCGCCCACGCGCCGGAACACCGGGTCGTCTGCGGGCCGGACGATCGGCCGGTCGTGCTGCAGGAAGGCATCGGCGATACGCTGAAGTCGCCGTTCCGCCTCGTCCGGATCCGTCAGTACGGGCTCGCCGCTGACGTTGCCGGAGGTGGCCACCAGAGGCGCGCCGAAATCGCCGGTAAGCAATTGGTGCAACGGGCTGTAGGGCAGGAAGACGCCGAGTTCGGCGAGCCCGGGCGCCAGATTGTCCGCCAGCGGGCAGTCGGCACGGCGGGCGGCGAGCACGATGGGCCGCACGGGGCTCAGGAGTTCGACGGTCTCCTCCGGCCGCAGGTCCACCGAGCCGCGCACGGCGTCGAGCCCGTCCGGGCCTGCCAGCGGGAACATCACGGCCAGCGGCTTGTGGGGCCGGGGTTTGCGCTCGCGCAACCGCGCGACGGCGCCGGCATCGGCGGCCGCGCACATCAGGTGATAGCCGCCGATGCCCTTCACCGCCAGGATCTCGCCGGCGCGCAGGCGATCCACCGCCGCGGCGATGGCATCCTCGCGCAGGGCCAGGGTCTCGCCGTCGGCGCGCAGCGTCACCGAGGGGCCGCAGGCCGGGCAGGCGACGGGCTCGGCGTGGAAGCGGCGGTCGGCGGGGTCCAGGTACTCGCGCTCGCAGTCCGCGCACAGCGGGAAGGCCGCCATGCTGGTGTTGGGCCGGTCGTAGGGCAGGGCCTCGATCAGCGTGTAGCGCGGCCCGCACTGGGTGCAATTGATGAACGGATAGCGGTGGCGCCGGTCGCCGGGGTCGGCCAGCTCTCGCCGGCAGTCCTCGCACATGAAGTAGTCCGGCGGGACGAAGATGCGCGGGGATTCGGAGACGGCGCTCTCGAGGATGCGGAAGCCGTCGAAGTCGCCCTCGTCCACAGCCTCGTCGGCGGTCAGCTGCGGCCGGGACAGGGGCGGTGCGTCGGCAATCAGGGCGTCGCGGAAGCGTGCGACCGTCTCGGGCGCACCCTGCGCCCGCAGCTCGACTTCGCCCAGCTGATTGCGCACCCAGCCCGCGATGCCGTGTTCGCGGGCGAGGCGGAAGACGAACGGGCGGAAGCCCACGCCCTGGACGTGGCCCGTGAGGCAGATCCGGCGCGTCTCGCGGGCGGCGGCGGACGCCGCCCGCTCAGCCGGCGGCGGTGCCGGCTTTCTTGCGGCCTTCCCAGACATTCTCGCGCGTGCCGGCGGACCACCAGATGCGGCACGCACCCTCGTCGGAGACCATGCACGGCCCGATGGGCTTGCGCGGTGTGCAGGCGGCGCCGAACAGGCGGCACTCGTTGGGATAGATCTTGCCGAGTACCACCTTGGCGCAGTCGCAGCCCGGCGGCATCTGGCCCACCCGCTTGCGGGAGTCGTCCGCGTAGGAGGGGAACTGCAGGCGTGCGTCGCAGTGCTCGTACGCCGGGCGCAGGCCATAGCCCGACTTCGGTATCACGCCGATGCCGCGCCAGGTGGCGTCCTGCACCTGCATGACCCGGTCCAGGCACTCGCGGGCCACCGCATTGCCGCCCGGGCGCACCACCTCGGGGTAGCAGTTGTCCAGGAAGCGCTTGTCCTCGATGAGCTGGCGCAGCACCGAGTACATGGCGGCCAGCAGGGTGTCGGCACGGAAGCCGGCAACCGCGGCCGGGATGCCGTGCTTCTCCGGCACGAAAGCCCATTCCTCGGGACCCATCACCGTGGAGACGTGGCCGGGGGCGATCAGGGCGTCGAAGCCCGGCTCCCCGGACTCCAGCAGCATGGCCACCGCGGGCCAGGTGAGCCGGCCTGACAGCAGCACGCTCAGGTTGTCCGGCGCGCCCTCGGCCAGCATGGCGGCTACCGGCGCGGTGGTGGTCTCGAAGCCGGCGGCGAAGAACACCACCTGCCGGTCCGGGTTGTCCCGGGCCACGGCGGCCACCTCCGTGGGGCTCGCGATGGGCCGGATGTCGGCGCCTGCGGCCTTGGCCTGTTCCAGGGAGCGCGGCTCGCGCTTCGGCACGTTCACCGGCACCCGCAGCATGTCGCCGAAGGCCACCAGTATCACGTCCTCGTTCAGGGCGAGCTGCATGGCTTCGTAGACGTCTTCCTCGGGACAGATGCACACGGGACAGCCGGGCCCCGGAATGAGCTCGACCTGGGGCGGGATGGCCGTGCGCAGGCCCGCGCTCGTGATGGAGCGCTCGTGGCCGCCGCACACGTTCATGATGCGGACGCGGTCGGGCAGCGGGAGGGCCTTCAGCTGATCCAGCCAGTAGCGCGCGTCGTGTGCCATGTCGGTATCCCCCTGCTCGTCGCGATTGCGGTCGAACTGTTGGCGGTTGACGGGTTATCGGTCTGTCGGGCCTGCCGCGCCGGGCCTAGCGCGCGGGAGCGCCGGTGTGCGCGTGCAGATGGGCGCCGTCGGGCTGCACCGCCGGGCGCGCCGACTCGCCCCGTGCCACCCGTTCGCCCTGGGCCGCACGCTCGGCGCGGAGCCACTCCAGCCACTCGGCCATGCCCTCGCCGTTTTTCACGGAGACCGTCTGCATGACGGCGGGCGTGGCAAGATCGCGCACACAGGCGCGCGCCCGCTCCGGGTCGAAGTCGTCCAGCACGGGCAGCAGGTCGCTCTTGGTGAGCAGTATCCGGTCGGCTGCACGGAACATCACCGGGTACTTGGCAGGCTTGTCGTCGCCCTCGGGCACCGACAGCAGTGTGATGTTGCGGTGCTGGCCGAGATCGAAGCTGGCCGGGCAGACCAGGTTGCCCACGTTCTCGATGAAGACGATGTCGAGTTCGTCCAGCGCCAGCCCGTGCACGGCGTCGTGCACCATGTGCGCATCCAGGTGGCAGGCGGTGCCGGTGGCGATCTGAATGGCGGGCACGCCGTGGCGGCGGATGCGCTCGGCGTCGTTCTCGGTCTCGAGGTCGCCCTCGATCACGCCAATGCGAAGTTCGCCTGCCAGCGCCTGGATGGTCGCCTCGAGCAGCGCGGTCTTGCCGGCGCCCGGCGAGGACATGAGGTTGACCGCCAGCACGCCGTGGCCGTCGAAATGCTCACGGTTGTGGGCCGCCTGGTGGTCGTTCTCGCTCAGCAGCCCCCGGAGCACGTCCACGGACTCGGCGCCGCTCGCCGTGCGCTCGAACTTGCCGCCTGGGCGGATGAGGTGCTGGTTGCCGGCCGTGATGTTGCAGCCGCAGGTGTCACACATGTCTGGAGTCCTCCGTGGTGGCGCCGGTGTCTCCGTGTTGGACGCCGCCGTTGCGTTCGAGTTCGAGCCGGGTCAGCAGCATCTCGTCGCCGCTCACCAGCCGGGTGCGCCAATCGCCGCATTCGCCGCACAGCAGCCGGTTGGCCTTTGCCGCGGACTCGGCGCCGCAGACCGAGCATTCTACCCGGATATCGGCCGCCTCGATGAGGAGTTCCGCCTCCTCGGCGATGGTGGCGCCGGCGGCCAGGGGCCAGGCGCGGCGCAGCAGTTCGGGTTCCACGCCCGAGAGCGGGCCGATGGCGAGGTGTATGACGGTTACGCGGGCCGCGGATTCACGCCGGGCGATGGTCTCGACCTGCCCGATGAGAGCCTGGCAGACGGAGAGCTCATGCATCGGCTGCCGCGAGGACCTGGTCGAAGAGTTCCCAGCTGGAAGCCGCCTCTTCTGCCGTGACTTTCTGGATGGCGTAGCCCACGTGTACCAGGACGTGATCGCCCGGCTCCACGCTCTCGTCGCGGAGCATGAACAGGCTGACTTCCCGCTCGACGCCCTTCGCCTCACAGCGAGCGGTGAACTCGTCCATGGACTTGATCTGCATCGGGACTGCGAGACACATGCGTAAACCCCCTGCACGCGGCGTTGGATTACCGATGACGCAAGACTGCGCCGAGTGCCGAGGATAACCACCCCGGGCGCCGCTAACCGTAAGTAATAACGCCTATTCTCATACGCGCAGCGGCCGGTAAGTTAGGCAGCGGAGGGGGTGAATCCGTGGTTTCAGACCGCCGCCGGAGCGAGGCCGGGCCGGTTGCTAAGCAAAATCCATTACACTGTGCCGCGCGCCGCCGGGCGGGAGGCCCGGCGGCCCGTTTTTTGCGGAGGACCCGGTGATGGACAGAGGCAGGATGTGTTTTTCGGGGGTATGGAGATGAGCGCGGACAAGACGGCTGTCATCGAGCCGCGCGCCGGCGATTTCGGCGACAGCCGGCTCAAGCGCCTGTTCCATGCGACCCGGCCGAAATTCTTCCCGGCTTCCGTCCTGCCGGTGATCGCAGGCACGGCCTGGGGCGCCGCACAGGCCGGCGGCCTCGATGTCGTCGTGGCCCTGCTCGCCCTCGTCGCGACCATGCTGGTGCACGGCGCCGGCAACGTGCTGAACGACGTCGGTGACGAGACCGGCGGCAGCGACCGGCGCAATACCAGTCGAATCTACCCTTATACGGGCGGCTCGCGCTTCATCCAGAACCAGATCATGTCCACGGGCGAGATGGCCCGCTGGGGCATCCAGCTGCTGGCGATCGCGGCGCTGATCGGCCTCGTGCTGATCTGGCTGCGAGGCATCGGCGTGCTCTGGTTCGGCCTCGCCGGCGTCGCGCTCGGCATCGTCTATTCACTCGGGCCGGTGCGGCTGTCCTCGCTGGGCCTCGGGGAACTGGCGATCGGCATCGCCTTCGGAATACTGCCTGTCAGCGGCGCCGCCTGGCTGCAGACGGGTGTGGTCGACCTGCCCCTGATCGTCTTCGCCCTGCCGGTGAGCGCCTGGGTGGCGGCGATCGTGCTCATCAACGAGGTGCCGGATCTCGATGCGGACGCCGCCGTGGGCAAGGCGACACTGCCGGTTCGCTTCGGCCGCACGGCGACGGCGGGCATCTACGTGGGCCTGCACCTGATCGCGGCGGCCGCGACGCTGTGGCTGACGGTGGCGGGTCACCTGCCGCTGCTGGCGCCTGCGGTGCCGTTCGTGCTGCTGGCGCTGTCGCTCCGCGTGGCGGGCGCGGTACGCCGTTCCGGTTCCGACCCGGCCGGCGTGCTCGGCGCCATCGAATTCACGCTGGCGAGCCATACGATCGGTTGCCTGTGGGCGACCGCCTGTATCCTGTTCACAATCTGGTGGTCATGATCCCGTGACAGAACGTCTCTCATTCCAGATCCGCAAGGGCCTCGACATCCCCCTGGCCGGCAAGCCGGAACAGGTGATCGAGTCCGCCCGGTCCGTCGGCAGCGTCGCGCTGGTCGGCCTCGACTACATCGGCCTGAAACCGCGCATGGCGGTGAAGCCGGGCGACCGTGTGCGGCTCGGCGATCCGCTGTTCAGCGACAAGCAGACGCCCGGCGTGACCTACACGGCGCCCGGTGCCGGCGTCGTGCGGGACGTCAATCGGGGGATGCGCCGGGTGCTGCAGTCGGTGGTGATCGACCTGGACGGCGACGAGGCGGTGGATTTCGGCAGCGTCGCGGCCGGTGACCTGGACGGCCTGGACGGCGAGGCCGTGGAGGAGAAACTGCTGGCCGCCGGCCTCTGGCCCGCCTTGCGCACGCGGCCCTTCAGCAAGGTGCCGGCGCCGGGTTCACGGCCGCAAGCCATCTTCGTCAAGGCCACGGACACCCATCCGCTGGCGCCGGACGCCGAGGTGATCGTCGCGGATGCGGCGGACGAGTTCGCAGCGGGCCTGCGCCTGCTGGCCAAGCTGACCGACGGTGCGGTCTACGTCTGCACCGGACCGGATTCCCGCATCGCGGTACCGGGCGAGAAGCCCTTCGTGCATGCCGAGTTCTCCGGCCCTCATCCCGCCGGGCTGCCGGGCACCCACATCCACTTCCTGGAGCCGGTCAGCGAGAACAAGACCGTGTGGACCATCGGCTCCCAGGACGTGATCGCCGTGGCACGGCTGTTCGCGACCGGGCGCCTGCCGACCGAGCGCATCGTCTCCATCGCCGGCCCCATGGTGCGGCGGCCGCGGCTGCTGCGCACCCGCGTGGGCGCCAGCACCGAGGATCTCATCGCCGGCGAGCTGGACGAGGACACCGATACGCGGGTGATCTCCGGTTCCGTGCTGAGTGGCCGCCGCGCCAGTGACTGGGCCGCGTGGATGGGGCGCTATCACAACCAGCTGACCGCGCTGCCGGAGGGTCGCGAGCGGGAATTCCTGGGCTGGGCTCTGCCCGGCACGAAGAAGTTCTCGGGCATACGCGCCTACGCCGGTCCCGTGTTGCAGAAGGCGGGGTTCCGCCTGACGACCTCCCAGAACGGCAGCCCGCGGGCCATGGTGCCCATCGGCAACTTCGAGAAGGTGATGCCGCTGGATATCCTGCCGGCGCCGTTGCTGAAGGCGCTGGTGGTGGGCGATACCGAGACCGCGCGCAAACTCGGCTGCCTGGAACTGGACGAAGACGATGTGGCGCTGCTTTCTTTCGTCTGCTCCGGCAAGTATGACTACGGCCCCGCGCTGCGCGAGAACCTGACCGACATCGAGAAGAACGGCTGATGAAACCATTGCGGCGATTCCTGGACCGGCTGCACCCCCTGTTCGCCAAGGGCGGGCGCTACGAGAAGCACTACGCCCTCTACGAGATGGTGGACACGCTCCTCTATACCCCTTCGGACGTCACCCGCAGCGCGCCCCACGTGCGCGACGCGCTGGACCTGAAGCGGGTGATGATCATGGTGGTGTTCGCCGTGACCCCCTGCGCGCTGGTGGGCATGTGGAACATCGGCCTGCAGGCGAATACCGCGATGGCCGACATGGGCGTGGCCGGGCTGGACGGCTGGCGCGGCACCGTGCTGGCGCTCCTCGGCGCGGGCTACGACCCGGCCAGCGTCTACGACAACTTCATGTACGGCGCCGCGTTCTTCGTGCCGCTGTACGTCATCACCGTGCTCGTCGGCGGCCTGTGGGAGGTGCTGTTCGCAGGCATCCGCAACCACGAGATCAACGAGGGCTTCCTCGTCACCTCGCTGCTGTATGCGCTGATCCTCGCTCCCACCACGCCGCTGTGGCAGGCGGCGCTGGGCATCAGCTTCGGCGTCGTGATCGGCAAGGAGGTCTTCGGCGGCACCGGCAAGAACTTCCTGAACCCGGCACTGACCGGCCGCGCGTTCCTCTACTTCGCCTACCCGGTGCAGATGTCCGGCGACGCGGTGTGGACCGCGGCGGAAGGCTTCACCGGTGCGACCGCGCTCGGGCTGGCCGCCATCGACGGCATGGCGGGCATCGCCGAGTCGGGTATCACCTGGGGGCAGGCTTTCGTCGGCTCCATCCAGGGCTCCATCGGCGAGACCTCGGCGCTGGCCTGCCTGATCGGCGCCGCCATACTGATCTATACCGGCATCGCTTCCTGGCGCATCATCGTCGGCTGCATCATCGGCCTGATCGTGCCGGTGCTGCTGTTCAATCAGATGGATGCGAGCTCGAATCCGATGCTCGCCATGCCCTGGCACTGGCACCTGGTCACCGGCGGCTTTCTGTTCGGCGCCGTGTTCATGGCCACGGACCCGGTGAGTGCCGCGCAGACCGATACCGGGCGATGGATCTACGCCATCCTCATCGGCGTGCTGACGGCGCTGATCCGGGTGGTCAACCCGGCCTATCCGGAAGGGATCATGCTGGCCATCCTGTTCGGCAACATATTCGCGCCTGTCATCGACTATTTCGTGGTGCAGGCCAACATCAAGCGGAGGTTGAAACGCAGTGTCTGAGGAGCGCAAGGCCCAGGACGCCGGCCGCGGCGCCCGCAAGGGGTTCAACCGGGAGAGCATCAAGAACGTGCTCATCGTTGCGGTGAGTCTGTCGCTGGTCTGCTCGGTGCTGGTCTCCGCCACGGCGGTGATCCTGAAACCGATGCAGGAGCGTAACGAAGCGCTGAACATGAAGAAGAACGTGTTGCGGGTGGCGGGTCTGCTCGAGCCCGGCATCGACGTGCAGGAACGCTTCGGGATGATCGAGACGCACATTGTCGATCTGGCCACCGGCGATTACCACGACGAGATAGACCCGGCGGAATACGACATGATCGAGGCGGCCAGCGACCCTGCGATGTCCGTCGATATCCCGGCCGCGAAAGACATCGCCGGCATCGGCCGCCGGGCCAAGTATGCCGAGGTCTACGTCCTGCGCGACGAGGCGGGCGGCGTGGAGAAGGTGATCCTGCCGGTCTACGGGATGGGGCTGTGGTCCACCATGTACGGCTTCATCGCCCTCGGTCCGGACGGCAGCACCGTGCAGGCGCTGAAGTTCTACAAGCACGCCGAGACGCCGGGCCTGGGCGGCGAGGTGGACAACGAGCAATGGCTCGCCAACTGGCCCGGCAAACGCATCTATGACGAGGAGGGGGACATCCGCATCCGTGTGGCCAAGGGCACGGTGGGCGCCGCCGCCGGCTGGACGGGCGCCACCGCGAGGGGCGGTGCGGCCATATTCCAGGTGGACGGCATCTCCGGGTCGACGCTGACTTCCCGGGGCGTCACCAATCTGCTGCATTACTGGATGAGCGATGACGCCTACCGGCCGTACCTGGAGAAGGTCTGGAGACGCAGCGTGGAGCAGTCATGAACGGAGAAGCGAAAAAGGTCATCCTGGATCCGCTGGTCGACAACAACCCGATCACCCTGCAGGTGCTCGGCATCTGCTCGGCGCTCGCCGTCACCACCTCGCTCGCACCGACGCTGCTGATGTGTCTTGCGCTGACCAGCGTCGCCGCTTTCGCCAATGCGGGCGTGAGCCTCATCCGCAACCGTATCCCGTCCAATATCCGCATCATCGTGCAGATGACCATCATCGCCTCGCTGGTGATCATGGTGGACGAGGCGCTGAGGGCCTTCGCTTTCGACGCCAGCCGCCAGCTGTCGGTATTCGTCGGGCTGATCATCACCAACTGCATCGTGCTGGGCCGCGCCGAGGCGTTCGCCATGAAGAACGGCGTCGGCATGAGCTTCCTGGACGGCCTCGGCAACGGGCTCGGCTACAGCATCATCCTGATCGCGGTGGCCGTGATACGCGAGCTGTTCGGCGCCGGCACGCTGCTCGGCGTCCAGATACTGCCGCTGATCAGCGAAGGCGGCTGGTACGAGCGCAACGGCATGATGCTGCTGCCGCCGAGTGCGTTCTTCATCATCGGCATGCTGATCTGGGCCATCCGCAGCTGGAAGCCGGAGCAGAAGGAGGAGCCGGAGTTCCAGATCCATGAAGTGCATCGGACGGAGGTGATGTGATGGAAGCCCATCTCAATCTCCTCGTCAAAGCGATCTTCGTCGAGAACCTGGCGCTCGCCTTTTTCCTCGGCATGTGCACCTTCCTGGCCGTCTCGAAGAAGATCGAGACGGCGCTCGGCCTCGGCCTGGCCGTGGTCGCGGTGCAGAGCATCACGGTGCCGGTGAACAACCTGATCTACAACGTCTTCCTGGCCGAGGGTGCGCTCGCCTGGGCCGGCCTGCCCGAGGTCGACCTCTCGTTCCTGGGTCTGGTCAGCTATATCGGCGTGATCGCCGCGCTGGTGCAGATTCTGGAGATGACGCTGGATCGCTACGTGCCCGCCCTGTACAACGCCCTCGGCATCTTCCTGCCGCTGATCACGGTGAACTGCGCCATCCTCGGCGGCACGCTGTTCATGGTGGAGCGCGACTACACTTTCTCCGAGTCGGCGGTGTACGGCTTCGGCAGCGGGGTGGGCTGGGCGCTGGCCATCGTGGCCCTGGCCGGCATCCGCGAGAAGCTGAAGTACAGCGACGTGCCCGACGGCCTGCAGGGCCTCGGCATCACCTTCATCATCACCGGGCTCATGTCGCTCGGTTTCATGGGCTTCTCCGGGATACAGCTCTGATGGCAGCTTCCAGCGCGACACTGCAGATCTCATTGGGGGTGGCCCTGTTCACGGCCATCATCCTCGTACTGGTGACGGTGATCCTGCTCGCCCGGCGCAAGCTCGTGGCGTCGGGCGAAGTGGACGTCCTGGTGAACAGCGAGCGCCACCTGGAGATGCCGGTGGGCGTCAAGCTCCTCGGCGGTCTGGCCGACTCCGGCCTGTTCATCGCCTCGGCCTGCGGCGGCAAGGGCACCTGCGGCCAGTGCCGGGTGCAGGTGCTCGCCGGCGGCGGCGCAGTGCTGCCCACCGAGGCCTCCATCCTGTCCCGGCGCGAGGTGGACGAGGACTGCCGTCTGTCCTGCCAGGTCACGGTGAAACAGGATATGGAGGTGCGGGTGCCGGACGAAGTGTTCGGCGTGCGCAAGCTCGACTGCAAGGTGGTCTCCAACCACAACGTGGCCACCTTCATCAAGGAGCTGAAGCTGGCGCTGCCGGAAGGCGAGGACCTCGACTTCCGCGCCGGCGGCTATATCCAGATCGAATGCCCGCCCCACGACGTGAAATTCAGCGACTTCGACGTGGAGGAGCGTTTCCGGGATGACTGGGACCGCTACGACCTCTGGCGTTACGAGTCGCACACGAAGGAGAAGGTGGAGCGTGCGTACTCGATGGCCAGCTTCCCGCTGGAGAAGGACGTCGTGATGCTGAACGTACGCATTGCGACCCCGCCGCCGGGTGCCGACAAGGACATCCCGCCGGGCATCGTCTCCTCCTGGATCTTCTCGCTGAAACCCGGCGACCAGGTCACCATCTCCGGTCCGTTCGGCGATTTCTTCGCCAAGGAGACGAAGGCCGAGATGGTCTTTGTCGGCGGCGGTGCCGGCATGGCGCCGATGCGCGCCCACATCTTCGATCAGCTGGAACGCCTCCACACCGAGCGCAAGATGACCTTCTGGTACGGCGCCCGCAGCAAGCGTGAGATGTTCTACGTGGAGGACTTCGATCGCCTGGCCGCGGAGAACGACAATTTCGACTGGCACGTGGCGCTGTCCGACCCGCTGCCCGAGGACGAGTGGGAAGGCCCCACCGGCTTCATCCACGAGGTGCTCTACGAGCAGTACCTGAAGGACCATCCGGCCCCCGAGGACTGCGAGTACTACCTGTGCGGGCCGCCCATGATGAACGCGGCCGTGATCAAGATGCTGGAGGACCTCGGGGTCGAGCGCGAGAACATCATGCTCGACGATTTCGGCGGCTGAGCCGGTGGCCGCGCGGCTACAGCGCATCGCACCGCTCACGCTCCTGCTGGCGGCGCTGGCGCTGGCGCTGGCCGGCTGTGGCCGCGACGAGGGCGCGCCCGAGGCGCGTATCACCGGCGCCACCATGGGTACCACCTACAGCGTGCGCATCGTCGACCCGCCGGCGGACATCGCCATCGACGAGATCACGCGGCGCATCCAGCTCGCACTGGAGGACGTGAACCGCCGCATGTCCACCTGGCGGGACGACTCCGAGGTGTCGCTGTTCAACGCCGCGCCGCCCGGCGAATGGTTCCCGGTTTCGGAAGACACGGCGGCACTGGTCGCGATGGCCCAGGCGGTGAGCCGCATGAGCGGCGGCGCCTTCGACATTACCGTGGGCCCGGTGGTGGATATCTGGGGCTTCGGTCCCGCTCCGGTGCGGGTGACCCCGCCGGCAGACGACGAGATCCGGGCGGCGCTGGAGCGGGTGGGCTACCCGGCACTGGAGAGCCGGGAGGAGCCGCCGGCCCTGCGCAAGACCGGCCCCGACCTCGCCGTCGACCTCTCCGGCATCGCCAAGGGGCATGCCGTGGACCGGGTCGCCGCGGTGCTCGGGCAGGCGGCGGTGGTCAATTACCTGATCGAGGTGGGCGGCGAGCTGCGCGTGGCCGGCCACAACCGCCGCGGCGAGCGCTGGACCGTGGCCGTGGAAGACCCGCTGGCGGCGGGCCGGCAAGTGCACCGGGTGCTGAACGTTACCAATACGGCCGTTGCAACTTCGGGGGACTACCGCAACTTCTTCGAATATGAAGGAGAGCGCTATTCGCATACTATTGACCCGCGCACCGGCCGGCCTGTATCACATGATCTGGTGTCCGTGACGGTGCTGGACGAGAGTGCGGCCCTGGCGGACGCGCTGGCCACGGCCCTGCTGGTGCTGGGGCCGGAAGCCGGCGGCGAGCTGGCCGAACGGACCGATGTCGCGGCGTATTTCGTCGTGCGCAGCGGAGACGGCGTGATGGCCCGGTGGACGTCCGCCTTCGCCGAGAGAGAGGTAATGTGATGTCGACGATACTGGTGACGGTCGTGAGCTTCCTGGTGATCCTGGTCGCGATGCTCGCGATGGCGGTCGGCGTGATGGCCGGCCGCAAGCCGATCAGCGGCAGCTGCGGCGGGCTGAACAGCGGCGGCAGCTGCGAGCTCTGCTCCAATCGCGGCCAGTGCCGGCGCAAGAAGAACGAAGCCGGCGCCTGAGGCGCGCGGCGGGAGGGGGAGAGAACATGCCTTTGAGATCGGTGCTGGTGAAGGACTGGATGGCCGCCAACCTGGTCACCCTCAAGCCGGACATGGACGTGATGGACGCCCTGGCCAGGCTGGTGGAAGCGCGCATCGCCGGCGCGCCGGTGGTCGACCACCACGGTAACCTGGTCGGCATGCTGTCCGAGTTCGACTGCATGAAGGTGGCGCTGGACTCCAGCTACCACGGTGAATGGGGCGGGCGCGTCAGCGAATTCATGACGAAGGACGTCATCACGGTGCCCGCCGACATGAGCATCATCGACCTGGCGCGGCGCTTCCAGGAATCGCGCCTGCGCCGCTTCCCGGTGATGGACGATACCCGGCTGGTGGGTCAGATCAGCCGCAGGGATGTGTTGCGGGCACTGATGTCGATCGCCGACGGCCCGCGTCGGGCCTAGCCGTTCGCCAGCGTTTCGCGGGACAGGCCCTCACCCGCGCGCCAGTCCCGCCCCCAGCATCTTGCGCCGCAGGAAGCTGTAGACCTCGAGCAGGGAGAGTTCCTTCGGGCAGATGTCCTGGCAGGCCATCAGCCCGAGGCAGCCGAACACGCCGTCCTCGTTGGCGACCACCTCGAACCAGTCCGCGTCCTCGCGGGTATCCCGGGGGTCCAGCATGAAACGCGCCACCCGGTTCAGGCCGGCCGGCCCGGCGAAATCGCCGTTCACGTTGGCGACGCCGCAGGCAGCGATGCAGCAGCCGCACTCGATGCAGCGGTCCGCCTCGTAGATGGCCTGGGCAACGTCGTCGTCCATGCGCTCCTCGACGGCGTTCTCGTCGAAGGGCAGGCGCGCATGCACCCAGCTCTCCACCTGCTCCGCCATCTGGCGGAACCAGGTGCCGGTATCGACCGACAGATCGCCGACCAGCTTGAAGACGGGCAGGGGATAGAGGCGGATGATTTCGGGCAGGTCCCGGGTCAGCGTGCGGCAGCCGAGCGCCGGTCGGCCGTTCACCATCATCGCGCAGGAGCCGCACACGGCCGAGCGACAGACGAAGTCGAACTGCAGGCTCGGATCCTGCTTCTCGCGAATCTCGTTCAGCGCGAGGAACAGCGACATGTAGGGCGCCTCGTCCAGTTCGAAGGTATCGATGTGGGGCTCGGAGGCGGGGTCTTCCGGGTTGTAGCGGAAGATCTCGAAGGTCAGCCGCCGGCCCCGGCTTGCGGCTCGTGCGGTCTGCTCGCTCATGCGCTCACTCCGGTCTGCTTCCAGTGTCCCCAGTTCATGCGGCTGCCGGGCTTCTCGCGGGTGGGCAGGCGGCCCTCCGCGGTCTGGGTGGCGGCCACGGTATCGTTATAGGTCTCTATGGATTCGCTCATCGCCACACGATCGTCGCTGCCGTAGCCGCGGTGGCCAGGCGGCAGATCGATGAGCCCCACCGGCTCGTAGGTCAGTACGGGTTCGTCCGCGCCGTCCGGCCAGCGGGCCAGCGTGCGGTTCAGCCAGTCGGTGTCGTTGCGGCGGGGAAAGTCGGTGCGGTAGTGGGCGCCGCGGCTCTCGGTGCGGGCCAGCGCGCCCTCGGCGGCGATCAGGCACAGCCGCAGCATGCCCTCGAGCTTCAGCGCGAAGGTGAGTTCCGGGTTCATGCCCGGCGTCTTCGTGCGCAGGACGGCGCGGCGGCAGTCGTCCAGCAGCCGGCGGAACGTGCCCACGGCCTGCTCCAGCTCGTCGCCGCTGCGGAATATGCCTACCTTTTGCATCATCGTCTCGCCCATCGCGTCGCGGATGGCGAACACGCCGGGTCCGTCACCACTGCGCTCGAGCCATTCCGTGGCCGTGGCTTCGGCCGCCGCCACCCCGTCCAGGGCAAGCCGGGTGCTCGCGTCGAGGGATTCGGCCGCTGCAAACTCGGCGACGCGGCGGCCGACGATGCGTCCGGCGACGATGGTCTCGGCCAGGCTGTTGCCGCCCAGCCGGTTGAAGCCGTGCATGTCCCAGCAGGCGGCCTCGCCGGCGGCGAACAGCCCGCGCATGCCGTAGGCCTCGCCGTCCTTGTTGGTGCGGATGCCGCCCATGGAGTAGTGCTGGGTCGGCTTGACGGGGATCAGCTCCTCTGCCGGATTCACGCCGACGAAGTCGCGGCAGATGTCCCATACCTCGCGCAGCTTCGTGCGCAGATGCTGCTCGCCGAGGTGGCGCAGATCCAGCCACAGGTGCTGACCGTAGGGTGTGTCCACGCCCTTGCCGTCGCGCATCTGCTGCATCATGTGGCGGGAGACGACGTCGCGGCTGGCCAGCTCCTGCTTCTCCGGCTCCGCCTCCACCATGAAGCGTTTGCCGTCCTTGTCCAGCAGGTAGCCGCCGTCGCCCCGGCAGCCTTCGGTGATCAGGATGCCGCTCGGCGCGAGGCCGGTGGGATGGAACTGGATGGCCTCCATATTGCCCAGCGGCACCCGGCCCGTGGCCAGTGCGATGGCCGCGCCGGTGCCCTCGTTGATGGTGGCGTTGGTGGTGTGCTGGCCGTAGACCCGGCCGAAGCCGCCGGTGGCGATCACCGTGGCCCTGGCCAGAAAGGAGAGATGGCGTCCCGTGCGCAGGCAGCGGGCCACTGCGCCCCAGCAGCGGTCGCCGTCGTGGAGCAGGGAGACGGCCTCCATGCGGTCGCGCACCATGATGCCGAGGCGAACCACCTCGCTGTCCACGGCGTAGAGCACGGCGTGGCCGGTGCCGGCGGCCGCATAGCAGGCCCGCCACTTGGCGGTGCCGCCGAAGTCCCGATGCATGATCAGCCCGGCCTTGTCGGCGGGCTCGTCGATCTCCACGCGCTCGCCCTTGATGAAGTAGCTGTTGCGACCGGGCCGCACCCGCGTCCAGGGCACGCCGAAGTGGGCGAGCTCGCGTACGGCCACGGGCGCCTCCTCGGCGAAGATGCGCGCCACCTCCTGGTCGGCGCCCCAGTCGGAGCCCCGCACGGTGTCCAGGAAGTGCCAGTCCGGGTTGTCGCCCTCGGCTTTGACGCAGTTGCCGAGCGCCGCCTGCATGCCGCCCTGGGCTGCGCAGCTGTGGCTGCGGCGCGGCGGGACGAGGGAGAGCACGATGACCTCGTGGCCGGCTGCGGCGGCCTCGATGGCCGCCCGCTCGCCGGCCAGGCCGCCGCCGATCACCAGTACATCGGTGGTGACGATGCGCTCGGCGCTCATGAACCTTCCAGCAGGAACGCGAACGGCGGGTCGATGACGCCGGCGAGCACGGCGATGGTGACGACGCCGATGACGAGCACGCCCCAGAAGATCACCTGTTCCAGCCGATACAGCGTGCGCCGGCTCAGCCAGCGGTCGGCGCCCCACTTGACGAACAGCCGGTACAGGCCGACGGCCAGGTGGAAGGTGACCGCCAGCACCAGCCCGGCGTAGAGCACCCACAGGCCGGCGCGGACCCGCTCCATTGACACGTCGGCCTCGATGCCGCGGATCTCGCCATAGAGCGGCGTGAACACGTCCATCACCACCAGCACGAGGTGGAAACTGCCGAGCACCAGGATGATCATGCCGGTGCGCACCTGCCAGATCCACAGCATGGATTCCACGTGCGGGCGGAAGGCTTCGCCGCCCACGGCGCCGGACTCGCGCAGCCCTTTGGCCAGCGTCATCATGCGCTTGCGTTCGGCGAGCTGGGCCGGGATCTTGCGGCTGGCCATGACGGCGTGGACGAGGAACAGCACGATGACGACGATGACCGTCGGCTGGGCGATCCAGAACTCCTCCAGCAGGGTGGCGATCTCGTCATAGGCCACGGTGCCGAACAGGATCGAGGCCTCGAAGGTCATGTGGCCGAACATGAACAACGCCAGCGCCAGCCCCGTCGCGCCGCTGGCGATCTCGTAGCGCAGCTGGGACCGGGCTTCGCGCCCGGGGTCGCGGACCCCGCCTGTCAGTGTGCTCGATCTCAAATGGAGTGCCTCCCTCGCGCCGTTTATCCCGATACGGCCCGCGAGGGTCAATACGTAGGTTCCGGCACCCTTCAGCCGGTGCGCAGACGGGCCCGCTGCTCGGCGGCCTCGGCCCTGCGGGCCAGCGCCCGGGTGGTGCCGCGGAACAGGAACAGGTGGGCCGGCAGCAGGGCGTACCAGTACATCAGGCCCCACACGCCGGCCGGGTGCCAGTAGGCGGTCATGCGCACCCGGCTGCCCGCCTCCGTGGCCCCGATCTCGAATTCCAGTACGCCGCCGCCCGGGGCGCGCATCTCCATCAGCAGCGTCAGGCGCTCGCGCGGGATCAGGCCGATCACGCGCCAGCCATCGAATACGTCGCCCACCCTGAGCTGGGTGGGATGGCGCCGGCGCCGGCGCATCGACGTGCCGCCCACCATCCAGTCCAGCAGACGCCGCAGCCACCACAGCCAGTTGGCGTAGAAGAAGTCGCCGCGCCGCCCGATCAGGAGCACCTGCTGCCACATGGCCTCCACCGGGGCCGTGGAGTCGGCGACACCGGTGGCGCGCTTGGCATAGTAGGCGTAATCCGGATTCCACTCGCGGCAGGCGAGCGAACCCTCCACCCAGCGGCCTTCCACCGTGTGGGTCTGCTCGGCCTCCAGCGCGGCCTCCGCCGCCTCACGGAACGTGAGCAGGCGCTGGGGGATCAGCTTGCGGATGGCGTCGTCCTCGGCGATGTAGTCGTGGGACAGGCCCTCGATCAGCGCCGCGGCGATCTTCGTGGGCACCGCCGTGATGAGGCGCAGCCAGTAGCTGGAGAGCCGGGTGGTCAGCACCGGCAGCGTGAGGATGCGTATGCGCTTGCCGCGGATGTCCGCATACGTGCGCATCATCTCCTCGTAAGTGCAGATCTCGGGTCCGCCGACCTCGAAGACCGGGTGGTGGTCCACCTCCGCCTCCGCCACGCCGATGAGATACGTCAGCAGGTTCTCCAGCGCGATGGGCGTCGAGCGGGAGGTCACCCAGCGCGGCGTCACCATCACCGGCAGATGATTGACCAGGTCGCGCATCACCTCCCACGCGGCCGAGCCCGGACCCACGATCATCGGCGCGCGGATCTCCACCACCTGGCAGGCGGCGCGGCGCAGGATCTCGCCGGTATCCAGCCGCGCCTGCAGGTGCTGGGACTGCGGTTCCTCCGGCGCGAGCCCGCCCAGATACACGATGCGTTCGACCCCGGCTTCTCGGGCCGCGGCGACCATATTGTGTGCGCCACGCCGCTCCAGTTCGGCGAAATTGCCGCCGGCCGCCATCAGGTGGACGAGATAGAACACCACGTCCGCGCCCTCGACGGCGCGGCTCA
>Ga0209947_1000667_pt1 | contig 21168 bp, 24 predicted proteins | sample SalPonR2_B_D2_MG_FD_185706 | JGI IMG/M metagenome (GOLD analysis project Ga0209947, IMG submission 185706) | Salt pond soil microbial communities from South San Francisco under conditions of wetland restoration - Salt Pond MetaG R2_B_D2_MG... ...
TTAAATATTAATTTATTTTCTTTTTCCACTCTATCATAAAAATATTTAATAGATCCTTTCTTATCCTTTAATTCATATCCATTTAATCCAGCTACAGCAGCCTTATGTGTTAAATGACCTTTCCCGGTATGAGCAAAACTTCCAAGAAGTCTAATTTTTAGGGATTTTATCTTTTTATTATTATTAATAATATATTTTCTAATCTCCTGCCCTATTTTTAAAGAACCCAGAGTATGAGAAGAACTTGGACCTATACCAACTTTTAAAATTGAAAAAATACTTGGTAGCTTCATTTTTCCTCCTTATTTTTTCCTTAAAGAGAATATATCAATGAAGTTAATTTTCAATCACTATTTTGAATCAAATAATTTACATTTTAAATAATGTGAAATGCTTTTAATAGTGTTAAAATTCCTAATGAGAATATAACTATAGCTATAAAAAGCTTTATTATTTTTTCAGGTAATATTTTCACCAAATTAGAAGCTATCGGAACAGATAAAACAGCACCAGCCATAATCCATGGTGCTAAAAATAGATTCAAGTTTGGATTTAAAAAATAATATAAAGTAAAGCCCACAAAACAGGTAATTCCCTCTGCTAATGAAGTTATTCCAACGGCATTTTTTACACCTACTCCTGAAAGTATTTGCCCCCCCATAATTGTGGGACCATATCCACCGCCACTTATACCTTTATTAAATGAAGCTATAATCCCAAGAAATGAAATTTTTGTCCAGGAAAAATTTGGTTTTACCTTGTATGTCAAAATTATAATAAATCCCATGGATAAAATTATACATCCAATTATTATTTTGATAATTTCAACAGATAAATTAATACTCAAAAAAACAGATATTGTAACACCGATAATTGACAATAAACCAAGAACTAATGCTACTTTTAAATCTTTTGATTTCTTTTTAAAATTTACATTTCCTATAGAATGATGAAATGTTGAAGCAAGAATCCCGGAAATAAATTCAGACATTAACACTGCAGGTACAATATCTATTGGATCAAATCCCATTAAAAGCAATATAGGGGTTAAAGTAGTTCCATACCCCATTCCTAAACTGGAATCAATCAATTCACATAAAAATGCGATTGGTAATAAAATTATAAGCTTCATATTTTACTCCAATGTTAATTTTTTTAAATTATATCTTTAAGTGTTGTCTTTTCTAATTTAGCAGATATATAATCTCTAATTTCACTCATTATATTTACTAATTTCTCTTCTTTGGATATCGGAGTTTCGGAATAATAATATTTACTTACAGATTCTGTTGGAGCAAGAGCTCCGTCCATCAATCTAATGATTTCGGCAAGTGTGATTTTATCCGGTTGTTTTGATAATTTGTATCCACCTTTTGGTCCTCTTTTTGTTTTAATATATCTTGTTTGTTTTAAAATAGTTAATATTTTTTCAAGATATTTTTTAGGGATACTGTATTCTTCAATAATTTCACTTATATTAGTATGTTCATCTGGATGTTTCGCAAGATATACTAAAGATAATAAAGCATATTCACTTTTAGTAGTTAAGTTCATTTTATCTCCTTTCTTGGTAGAGTTTATATACTATTAATTTTTATGTCAATAGTAAAATAAATATTTTTAATATCAGGATATAATTTTTCTCTACATTCAGAACATAAACTATGAGAAAATTCTACATTTGAATGAGTTTGAATAACTTAAATTATTTATTTTTTAAATCAGGATATAATTTTTTTCTACATTCAGGACATAGACCATGTGAAAATTCAGCATTTGAATGGGTTTGAATATAATTTTCTACCTTTTGCCAGTAACCTTCATCATCTCTAATTTTATGACAATTTGAACAAATCGGGATAATACCTTTAAGTTCTTTAATCTCTGAAATATATTTCTCTAATTTTTGATTCTTTTTTAATAATTTCAAATCTGATTCAATAGATTGTTTAAATTTTTGTATCAGCTTTTCATATAAACCTGAATATCTATTTGTTTTATTATCAAGAACACATAGAGTTCCAAATATTTTATTCTCCGGTGTAAAAATCGGAAAACCTAAATATGATATCATGTTTAATTTAATATCAGGATTTTTCTTCCATTTATCATCATTTAATGCATTTGGGACCTTTAACTTGCTTTTACTCTTTATTACAGTTTCACAGTATAACCCAGAATTTATTAATTTTTCTTCATCTCCTGGGGAATATGGATTATCTCTGGAATCACTGGATAAAAACACTTTTATTTTAGGTAAATCAACTCTCATAATTAAAGCAGCTGGAACATCAATAATTTCAGCCATAATATTCAATATTTCATTCCATTTATTCTTTACATCTTTTGAAATATTAAAATTAAAATCTGAAATTGTTTCTTTATCAAAACTACTCATAAAATAATTATAAACACATCCTTCAATTTTTGCAAAATAAAAAGTTAATTTATTTCATATTGTACCATGGACCTGTTTTAAAATCTTTCATAAACAGGATTTTATTTTCTTTTTTCTTTATTTTATTTCCAGTTTGTAATGCTTTCTTATAATATTTTGAAAATTTTTCGGAATTACCTTTTGATGCGTATGCTCTTGCTAATGCTTCATAAGCATATGCAAGATCAAAATCTACAAAATTATGCTTTTTTGTAAGATTCATGCATTTTTCTGCATAATAAATTGCAAAATTAGATTTACCTGTAACTGCATAAACATGAGAAATTAACCAGCATTCTCTCTGTAAATTAATAGGTTTTCCTATAATGTTCCAGTGATAAAAAGAAGTATATGCTGCTGTTATCATCTCATGATTTTCCTTTTCATTTCTTTTATCTTTTGTTAAATAATTCCAAACTTCATTATTGGTTTTAATTGCAATTTTTTTATGAAATTCAATTTTTTTTATACTTTTTTCACCATCCATAGATTTGACCGCTATATTTGGATTATCTTTACCAGTAATATTAAAAATTGACACTATTATAAAAACAAAAATAAAAGATAATTTAATTTTATTCATTTGAATTTCCTTTTGTTCATATATATAAATTATAAGTAAAAATATTACAACTTTCAATCTATGAATAATTTATTTTATTTAATAGTTTAAAAGATTCTCAGCAGCCATCTTTTTTACTACATTTTTTACTTACTATCATTAACTCAAATTCATCCATTTTTAATAATTCTCTATTCCAGTTACCGGCACTACCACCCCATATATTTTCAACTTTGAAGTCTGTATTGTTTAGCATAAGTTTTAATTCTGTAGCTAAAAAACCTTTTTCTTTTAGCATGATATCTTCTGGAGGATTGTCTAAAATGTTAGAAATTGGAAATGTTTCAACTATACTTAAAGGATCAAATTTACCAGTTTTGACATCTTCATCATCGTATTCTCTTATTTTTTTTAGTCCATTTAAAGCTGTAAGTATGAATTTAGCATTTGGTTTTAATACATTATTTATATTTTTGAGTATTTTTTCATCTCTTTTAAAAGGATCCTCTTCAATTGATAAAAGACCAAAAGCCCCTTCACACAAGCATACTGCTGCATCAAATTTAATATCTAAATTAAAATCAGCAGCATCCGCATGAATAAAATTAACATTAACATTCTCTTTTTTACTTTTTTCTTTTGCCAATTCAAGCATTTTTTCTGATATATCCAGTCCAGTTACTTCATATCCTCTTTTTGCAAGTTCTATAGAATGACGACCGATTCCACAACCAACATCTAAAATTTTTGCTCCCTTTTCAAGCTGAAATTCTTCTTCTAAAAAATCAATTTCTTCTTCAGTATTTTTAGTATAACTTTCTTCATGATATTTTGGAGCATAATTATTAAAAAATTTTCTCCAGCCATTAAGTTTATTCATATACTTTCCCCTTTTTTAAAAATCTTCACAGAAAAATAGTTTAAACTAATCTCTTTTATAAAGATTTACCTTTTATCTATTAAATCATCGATTTTCACATTTTCATTATGAATTCTTTTTTTATTTTTACTTATATCCTGGTATTCAATAGCTTCCTGAGGACACCACTGTAAACATGCCATGCAGAATTCACAATTATTTTCCCAGGAAGGGTTTTTATCTATTAATTTAATATTATTTCTCGGGCAGATATCAACACAAATCCCACAATTATTACACTTATCATTCACCCAGAAATCTTTACCTGCTTTTTTAAAGAATTTTAATGCTATTTTATGTATAAAAGCACCAAATATATTTGCTGCTTTTGAACTGGATTCAATCTCATGTTTTTGGCAACTTTTAATAATATCAAGTACACTATCTAATCTGCGATTAAATGTTTCTGGCATTTTGCCTGCAATTTTTATCATTATATCCATGAATAAGTTACTTTCCATTAATGTATAGCTTTTTTGGGTTACAACAAAACCGGCATTAAGTTTGTTTCCCTTTTTCTTTATAAGTTTATCCAGCTTTTTTAATGTAGATCCTGGGGTGCCAGCACAGCTTGCTATTCCAAAAATATAATCAGCTTGAATAGTAGTAATTTTTTTTAAAAAATCTTCAACAATTCTTGGTAATCCCCATGCATATACAGGAACTATAAATCCAATTTTATTTGATTTTATATTTATCTTTTTATTTTTAAATTCTCTTGTTATAGATACTAACTCGGTATTATCAATATTTTCAGATAATTTTTTAGCTATATACAAGCAGTTACCAGTTGCTGAAAAATAATAGATTTTTGTTTTCATAATAGATCCTTTCTTTTACCTCATTACTTCATGTAAAACCCATACATTTGGTTCTATGTATTCTCCTAAATTATTCTCCAAATCAATTTTTACAGGATTTAATCCGCCTTTTACAATATATTTTCCGGATTCATAAAATTTTAATCCTGTCCAATTTTCCCATTCTTTTATTGTTCCTGGAATATACATGGCTTTATGACATGGTTTTATTATTCTGCCTCCAAATCTTGCATGAGCTCTTAACCATGGACCATACGGAAGATTATCATCTCTTTTCCATTTTATATAACTATCAATAGATGTTAAAGGATATAAACTTTTCAAACTCGGTCTAACAGGTATTGTTACATGATCAAAACCTTTCTCTCTTGCAAGATTTATCATTTCCTTAATAATAATCGAACTTATTCCTTTTCCCTGGTGATCTTTATTTACCGCAATTTGAAGACCATTTAAAATATTGGGTGTAATACCTTTTTTTTTATCTGCAATTCCTTTTTTAAAAACCCAATCCCAGCCTTCTTCTGGTAATTCTTCAAATGGTTTATTCCAGTAAATAGGAATACAATTGGCTATTCCAATATATTCACCTTCTGATTTGAGAGTAAATTGATCATCAGAGAAATATTCAAATAATTTAGACCAGTATTTATTAGTTACCGGATCATGAAGCATGAATTCCGGCCAAAGAGGTAAAGATATTTCATTTTGTATCTCTAAATGATTTTCTACATTTTTGATAACTGAATATTTCATTTTAAACTCCTTATTTAGTTGTAAATTCAACCATCTAATTAATTTGATACATTCAATCTATTAATTGTTTCAAAATGAATCAAATATATTCAGCTTCTTGATCATGATTATTGTAATTATCCATGACTTTTTTTGTGGAAGAATTGGCATAACAATATGAACACAGACTAATACAGGTATTATATCTACCTATATCTTTACTCTCAATACATCTGCACTCTTTTCTCTGTCCCCTATCTTTAAGTTTTCTTTTTTTTATTTTTTTCTTATTTTCAGATTTATCCCAATTCTTAAAATTTCTACCATATAAAAATTTCATCAAAAATTTATCATCATGAAATACTTTTTCTATTAAGTTATCATCTATACATTTATTATGATTTATACCAAATTTGGATAAATCGATAGATTCTGCACATGTTGTAATATTTATATTACATTTTTTTGATAATATCATGATATTTTTTGCAAATTTTATCATTTTATCTTTATCAAATCGTTTATATTTTATATCTGCCCGTTTTAAATTATTCTTTACTTTCCTGTATTTTTCTATATCAGCAAAGCTTATAACAAGTTTTTCAGTATAATTTTTTAATTTATCAGCAACATTTTCAACTCTTGAAATTAAGTTTTTTAAATCGATTTTATCTGTTAAAATTAATGGATCAAATCTCCATATAACTTTTTCTTTTCCAATTTTTTCTGATAATTTTTGAAAAATATTTATTCTTTTATCTAAATCTGGAATATTTGGTTCTAAGCTATTTGGATAATTATTAAGTGTATATAAAAAGTAATATTTATATCCCATCTTCTCTATTTTATTTAATTTATTAATAATTGGTTCAGGATTTTTGCTCCAGAATACAATTAATCTGGCTTTTTCAAATGATATGTAATACTTTTTTCCATTAAATGGATTTATCCGTGATACATACCCCCTTTTTAAACTATTTAATAACCAATCTGTATAATATGCAGGAATATCCGTAGCACGGCTTGCTGATAGTATAACCGGTTCTGAAGCTCTCACCTGTTTACCACTTTTAAGTACAATTTTATTATATTTCATAGAGATATTTTATTAGTTAAAATTAATTTTGTAAATTGATTTTAAAAAATAATCATAGCATCAAATTTCTTTTGCTATAACCCTTGCAATTGAAGAATCAGCTTTAATTTTTAAAGGTAACGCTATTACTTCGAACTTATTTACATCTAATAATTTATCTAAATTGGTTAAATTTTCAATAATAAAAATATTTTTATCAAACAATATTTTATGCACAGGAAATGGAGTCTTATCCGGTGATGGACTGTCCATTCCAAGTATTTTGATCCCTTTATCTTTAAAAAATTCAGCTAATTTTTCATCAACAACTGGATAATCTGAATAATATTCTTTGGATCCAAAGTTTTTACTGTGATTTGTATATAATAATACTATATCATTAGTATTAATAATGTTATCATATTTAGATTTATATTTAATTATCGCTTCGCCTCTAACATCAAGTAAAACTCCAGAACCAATAAATTTTTCCAAAGAATAATCTTTTATATACTTATCCGACTTAATCATGTGCATCGGTGTATCAATATGGGTTCCAGCATGCATCCCTGTTTCCATTCTATAGTTATTATACCCATCATTTTTCAATTTTTTATCCTGATAAAGTTTTATTTTTTCATCATATGGATGAACATCCATATTTTTATTAATATCTTGTGTTAAATCTATTACTTTTATCATAATCCCTCCTCCATTTTGATTATAATTAAATATATATAATTATATAAATTAGGTCAACGAATGATTTTTAAAATATTATGTCCATTAACCAGTCTTTTCATTGCTATAACAGTTCTATTTACGTTTATTTGCTTCATTAATGCCTTTTATGAACGTTCATCTTGATTTTATATTATAAAATACTATTACTTTTTTAAAGCTTCTTAAAAAAGAATTATGTATAAATTTGACAAATATAAATAATTAATTAATATATATCTATGAAAATGAAAGCAGTAACTATTTTATTTATTATTTTTACTTTCACATCTAACTATCTGGCTTTAAATAATTCTATAGTTTTAATTCATGGTTATAATAAAAATAAAAGTGACATGATTCCCTTGAAAAAGAATCTTGAGAAAATGAATTATTCAGTACATTTAGTAAATCTTCCATTTACTGAGAATAGATTAAATTATGCATATAAAATATTTATAAAACAACTTAAAAATATAAGTTCTAAATATTCAAATAATACTGAATTTCACCTTGTTGGCCATAGTACAGGAGGTTTACTAATCCGAAGATATTTAAAAAATCCTTTAAATAATATTAAAATTGGAAGATCCGTTCAAATAGCTACACCTAATAAAGGCAGTCAACTTGCAGATTTAAGTTTTAAATATCTCGATATATTTTTTTCAAAATATAAAACTCTAAATTCTATAAGGAAAAAAAATATAAAAAAATTAAAATTGCCTAAAAAAGTTCAAGTAGAACTGGGAGCAATAGCGGGTAATAAAAGTAATTCAATTTACAGCATATTTATTGATGGTAAGGATGATGGTAGGATAGCTGTTAGTTCAGTAAAATTCAATGGATTAGAAGATTTTATAATACTGCCCTATGGACATAAAGAAATACATCATAAAAAAAAGACTGCTCAATTTATTGATAATTTTCTTCAAAAAGGTAAATTTTAATTATATGTTTTCCAGTATATTTCAGGGTATTCTGTGATCTGTTATCTGGGTTCTGTAGATTTTAGTAATTAGTTTTTCGTGTTCGATATAAAATTATCAAAGATAATTTATAGTTAAAGTTTGAGCTAGAGTCCAAGTATAATAAAATTAGCATAGCTAATCTTGTCTTTTCTATATTTATTATCTTTTATTTAATCTTTGTTTATTTCTTTGTACTTTGTGCTCATTGATTTGTTATTTAAAGAGACACCTGTTACTAAAAATTGCTATAGCAATCCCCCCACTATCATACAACTTTGCTCACCTTATTTCCTTATCCCTATTTCTTAAAATAACCCTTATTCCCCCAAATGATTTGCTGAATTTATTATATATAAAACAAAATAATCTTACTAATAAATATGCTACTATAGAATTTATAACAGGCATTAGTAAGTTAAGAAAACTCAATCTACTAAAATCCTTGAGAAATAGAGGGAATACAATATCAAATAAAAGAATAATTAATGATGAGAATAAGGTAAATATGGAAATAATAAATGCTGCAGAATGACTGTCAATTGACTCAATTTCAAATTTTCTCATTTTTCCCCTTTATTATTTTAATCCAAAATCTATATCATAAATTAAAACTTTAGATTCAGAATTTTTATCCGGTTTAAATATAAATATCTTATTTTTATAAGTTTTACATGTACGATTAATACCAAGAAGCTTTTTATAATCATGAAGTCCCTGTTGATGAATTGTTTTATAATATTTTCCATTTATATCATATATTTTGTGATATATTGGTTTTTTGTTAGAAAGCATGTTGGTCCATATTGATATGAGTAAAAATTTTTTTGATTTATCCACATTAATATCAAAAACTGTATCTTCCTTAATATTTATCTTGTTAATTAATTTGTTACTTTTAAGATTATAAGCATAAATATAATTTTCATACATTTTATGTTTTTTATCAAATTCGCCAAGTAAGAATAATTTATCATTTGAAACGGCATAACAACTATTTCTTAAATGTCCTGAATGTTTTCTTTTAAACATTTTCTTTATAATTTCAAATTTTTTATTTAAAATAATTATTTTATAAGCTCCTTTTTGGCCCACTGAAGAAATCATATAAAATTTCCCATTGTAAATAAATAGCTGATCAACATTTGTGTCTAAAACATTATTGAGATTTTTTTGTTTAATAAATTTAATTTTATTCTTTTTAATTTGATATTCCATAATTATATTTCTTAAATTATCAAAAATATAAAAGATATTATGATTTTTATCATCAAATGTTAGTCCTCCAAGAGCAACATATTCTCCTGGACCCTTTCCTGGTCTTCCAGCCTGCCCAATATAATTTCCTTTTATATCCCATAAAAATAAATGTATATTACCACTAATTAATTTTGTAGCTAAAAAATATTCCTCATTAGTTTTTATTTTTAAAAAATAGTAAAGTTTTTTTACATTTTTCAATTTAATTTTCTTTTTAAATTTATAAATATCAGTAAGTGAATCAATTTGCATAATTTTACTTTTCTCTTTTTCAGTTATTTGAACTTTATTATTATTCTTAGAACATGAAATAATTAATAAAAATAAAATTAAAATTGAATATATAAAATAATTATTTTTCACAAGATTCCCCCAAAAATTAATTAATAAGCAAATTTAACAATATATTTTTAAAAAAACAAGTACAAATGTCATAACCTATTATTTTAATAAATATTAAAAAAATAAATTATTTATTAACTTTTTGTTTAAGTATTTTACATATTCAACAATTTTTATCTCACTCTCATTTATGAAATTTAATTCATTAAATAAGTTTAATATCCTTTGACTTTTTCTATCCATAATAATAGCTATGGGACCTTTCGTAAATTTATTGTTTTCGAACCATTCATACTTCTTTATATAAAATATTGGTTTTTTTATATAGTAATGTTTTTTTTGTTTATACATATTTTTTCTATTATAGCCAGCTATCAAAATCTGAACATTATTATCAGAAAATCTATTTAGTTTATAAACAAACTTTGATATACATTTTGGACAATTATACTTGGTTATTAATAATAAAAAAATGTATTTACTGTCTTTTGCCATCAAATTCAATTTTTTATTATTTTTCAATGATTTTAAATTATTTAAGTTCAATTTTCTTCCTATAGAGGAGTATTTTTTACTATATTTATTTTTAATAACCTTTAATTCTATTAATTGGTCTCTATAATAATGTGTTATTTTATTAGCCTTATGTATTTTCCAAAAAGCTAATAATATTATTATCACTATTAAAATAATATTAAAATATTTAATGATTTTTTTCATTAGAATCCTAATTTATAGTTATAAAAAAATATTTTATACTGACCTCTATCTATTTTATTTACATATATTTTAGTATTTCCATCTCTATTAGGTACTGTATAATAATTTTTTTTATCGATTGATTTAATTTTATGAACTAAGTTTCCATTTAGATCAAATATTTTTATTAACCCATCTTCTGTAACTAAAATAAAATTTTTAATTACATTAATACAATTAATATTCTTCCATCCTATATCAATTTTATTGAGAAAATCACCTTTTAAATTATATATGTACAAATAAGAATCATAATATTCAATGTCGGTTTTTTGATTATTAACTTTACTTGCTCCCATGAAAAACATTTTTCTATCATTTACCGTATATATAACTTTCGAAGCCGATGAAATATTTTTCCTTTTATGAAATTTATTTAAAATATTTAAATTATTAAAATCTTCTTCTAATATATAACATTTATAAGTGTTTTTGGGTCCATAAAACGCCATAAAATAATATTTCTCATTTTTAAAAAATACTTCATCAATTGCTCCCTGATAAAATTTCCCTAAATTATTTTGATAAAGAAACTCAACTTGTTTATTCTTTATTTTATAAAAAAATATAATATTTCTTGCAGTATCATAAACAAATATCTTCTTTTCAGGCAAGAATCCTGCAGAAGATATTGATATATATTCACCAGGGCCCTTACCTATTCTTCCGATATTATCAAGATAATTACCATTATTATCATATAATTCACCATGAACAGCTCCATTATAATATTTTAAAATAATTATATGTTTTTGATCATATTTTAATCCCCAAAATCTTTTTTCCGGATCAATTTTTTCATCAATGATAATCTCTTTACTTAAAGATAAGATCTGGGACTCCGATTCAAATGATTTTATCTTATCCAAGTTTCTTTGTTTATATTCGAATAATTTTTTCGATTTGTTTTTGCTACATGAACTAATTAAGAAAAATAAAATTAAAATAGTAAAATAAATTAATTTTTTTTCATTATCGATCTCCTCACATTTTTTTAAAAAATTAATTATTATAAATAAATAATAATTAAGCAATCATCTCCACCACTAATACACGCTGTACCAAAAGACTTAAATTCAAGATGTCCTGGAAAAGTTACCATCAAACCACTTCCTACATTGATTTTTTTATCTTTTTTTGTGTTACTACTTGATGCTTGAATATTAAAATTAATAATTGTTATTAAAACAAATACACACAAAATCGAAATTAAAATATTTTTCATTTTTTACTCCTTTATTAAATTATATTATAACCTGACACCCATGGCCTCCAATTACACAACCTATATAATTAGGTCCGCTAATAATATGACCTGAATAAACTCCTGGAGGAAGTTTTTCCTTTTTCTCTAATTTTTTAATGGCTAAAAGATCAAAAAAAAATAGGAAATAAATTAAAAATAATAATAATGATATTTTAAAAATATTTTTTCTCATTCTAACTCCTTTTTTTAATTAATTAAACAACCAACATCATCAAAACGAATTCGCTTATATTAAAAATCTATACATATATTTCAAAAAAAACAAGAATAAATGTTGCGACCCAGTGATTTAATGTCATGAACCAGTGATTTTCAATAAAAATACTAAATTTTTATAAAAAATAAGGACTAAAATTATAAAAAAAATAAAAATATAATAATACTAATTTATAACTTCTAAGATTTACTTGAAAGCCAGAAGGCTTAAATTATGTTTTTTCTCAAATTCCTGAATTTTTTCCAGATCTTTACCTTTTAATTCTGCAAATTCTGGATTTTTACATTCAAAGGCAATTAAAGTAACCCCCAGTTCTTTTTCAAGATTTTTCAATTTCTTTACGGTTTTCTCTTTTAAATTATTAGAAATAGTACAGTACATAATCCCCCCTTTTATAAAAATTATTGTAAAACATACAATATTTTCAATTATGTTCAATTATGAATGTTAATTTTTATTCAAATAATCCTCTGCCTGTTTTAATAATGGATCTACAGTAATATCATTATCTACAGCTTCTTTCATCCATGCAGTAGGAGTTAAATTTCCAATTTCACACATTCGAAGCATTTCTTTTCCAAAAGATTTATTTTCTATATAATCTGCAATCATGCTTTCAATAATATGACCCAGAGGATAATTAACTAAATATAGGGGGTAATTAATCATGTGTGAATAAATACCAAGTATTGGACTGCTTACTACTCCAAAATTTTTGGCATAATATTCATTCCACACATCTTTTGATATCTGAACAGCAGCTGTTTTTAACTTTTCAACTGTTGTATCTGGATTATCATACATCCATTCCCAGATTTTTATTTCTGTTAAAGCTACTCCTATAATTTCATATAAAGTCCATAATTTTTTTAGAATATTTTCATTGAGTTTTTCTGTTTTATCAAGAATTCTCAAATCATTTTTTTGAAAAATAAATGCAAAAGCCTCAGAAAATGCAGTATTGGGTACCCCACTAAGTAAATAATTATCCACGTGATAGAGTGAAATGACCTGTTCAACATTATGTCCCAATTCATGAATAGCGATATTATAACCCTTATAATTCATTCCATCATCATCAAATCTTGTTCTTAAATGTGCAGGTTCTCCTCTCAAGGATGATCCCCATGCATGTCCGGAACCCTTTGCCCTATCTATCTCAATTTTATTGGCAATTTCTTTACTGTTTTTTTCATCAAAACCCATTTTATTAATAATATTTGGTAAATCATTTTTAAATTCTTTAACAGTTGGATATTTTTCTTTTGTAATTTTATCAAGTTCTTTTTCCGTAAAGGAACCATCTGTTTTAAAATTATCATACCATATATCAAAGGGTTCTAAATCTCGACCAAGGTCTTCTTTTATTATATTGGCAATTTTTGTGATATTTTCAGAATTTAATATTTTTTCAAATTCATTAATTATTTTTTCCCTATTTAATCTTACATTTTGATTAAAATTCCTTTTGATTGCAGTATTATTATTTTTATCATAACTTTTATCAAGTTTTTTCATGTTTTTAAAATAATCTAAAAGAATCTCATACCTTCTATTTTCTTTTTTGAAATCATCATAAGAATTTAAAATATTTGTATCTACATCCCATCTTAAATCAGTATTGTTTATAACTTCTTCAGGTATTGTTTGGTCAACTATCCTTTCAATTACTCTGTAAATTACTCTCTGTTTTTTTAATCCACTTTTATTTTTATACTGAGATTTAATTTCATCTCTTAATCCCCAGTGAGAAATTAAATTTTTGTTATTTTTATATAATTTCCTTCCTCTGTTATCAATTAATATACTGGTATTAATATTATAGTTAGAAATATACATTTCTGCTTTTGTCATTATGTCGCTTAATTTTTTCTTTATATTTTTTGGTTCTTTCACTCTAAAATTGTCAGCGAGATTTGCTTTTACCCAGTCTTCTCTTTCCCACCAGTCAATTCGGGTATTTTTTTCATCAAGTGAAAATATTTTATAATTTAAAGCAATAAAAAAAGAAATCTTCTTTTCATAAAAAATATCGTCTACAACCGGATACAAATTAAAACTTGAAAAAAGATAATCAATTTTTAAAGGTTCATAGTCCTTTAGGTGAATTGGCTCAAGCATTTCTCTTCGCATGGTATTCAAATGCCCGTATATTGATTCATAATGTTTTTGGATTCTCTGAGTATATTTGTGTAATTCTTCTTCTTTTATAAAATTTCTCATACAAAATTTTATCATCTCTTTTTCTGTACCATCTTTATCTTCCCAAATTCTAAAAACCTGATTTATTCCTATTTTTAATCGTTCTTTATTTTTTTTCTTTTTCAATTCATATTTTTCAACAATATCATTATAAAATTTTTCTAATTTTTCTTCATCCATAACAATCCTTCCCTTTTTTTATTGATTAAATTAATTATAAAGGAATTAACAAAACAAACAAGATATAATGAAATATGATTAATCTATTATTCTGTCTTTAATGATGATTTAATTAATTTTAACAGTATCCTTTTTTCATTTTCGGGTATAGCCTCTGTTAATCTTGCTGCTGCAACAGGAAGAAACCATTTTTTTATCTCATGTAAATTTATATCTGATATTTCTTTATATTTATTTAAATATATTTGCTTTATTAAAATTCTTAATGGTTTATTTATCATTTTTAATATCATGGAAGCATCATCAGGAATAACACCATAATCTAAAATCATTAAACTTCTTGCAATATCACCTGCAGGATTTCCTGATATTCCTGTCATCCAGTCAATAATATATTCATCAGCTCCAGATAAAATATTTTCTAAATGATAATCCCCATGACACACCTTGTTCCCTGACTTTAATGAAATTAAAATATTCTTTATTGCCCTTTTTTCAGAAATAGTGAGCTTATCTGCTTTATCAATATTTTTATTGAGATATTCTTTTTGATTCTTGAAATACCCTGGGGCTTCTAATTTGTTTATTCTATGGTGCATTGTTGCAATTTTATTAATTTTTTGGAAAATTTTCCAAGGTTTTTTTATTATAGTTTCCAGTAGCGGTTTGCAAGGTAGAAACTCATAAATAATACCAATTCTTCCATTTACTTCAACAACCTTAAAAGGTTTAGGTGTATTTATTTTATTATTGTATGCAAATTTGCTTATTTGATATTCATATTTTATTGTTGATTTATCAAAATTCGAATAAAATAATTTTAATACTTTTTTATTATCATATAAATAAATATCTGCCGTGTTTCCTCTGCCAATTTTTTCATTTAAATTCATTTTTATTCCTTAATAGTAATTTAATTAATTTTAGTCAATTTGAATATAATTAAAAAAATATTATTTTTTTCTTCCAATATATATCATATGTTCGCAGGATCCCCAAGTGCTGGGATCTTTTGAAATTTCAAAAATCAAATCAATCCATTCATTATAAGCTTTTTCGGATAATTTATATAATTTTTTTTCACTTTGTGCAGGAATTCCTTCAATTCCTGAAATTATAACCTTTTTCATTTTAAATTTATCCATAAATTTTTCAATTTCAGATGGATTAATAAAATATGCATTTGTAAAACCAGGATTATCTTCAGAAACAATGTTTTTACCATTTTCAATATAATTAATAAGAAATTCTTTTTTGTAATTAACAATTTCTTCAGGATAATTTTTGATAAAATCTATAATTGGTGCAAAAGCAGATATAAAAGTTGCTATTAAAATACCATCTTTTTTTAAAACTTTTAAACATTCTTTAATAGCTTTTATTCTATTTTTTTTCTTAATTAAATGATATAAAGGTCCCATGCATAAAACCACATCATACTTTTTATCAACATTTTCTGAAAGATGAAGTACATTTGAATGGATATATCCTTCCAAATTTAGATTTTCTTTTTGACTTTTCTCTTTAGCCATCTCAACATTTTTTTTAGATAAATCTACAAGAGTAACTTTATTACCTTTTTTGGTTAAGTATATAGAATAACGTCCCGGTCCTCCGCCAATATCAAGAACTTTTGAACCGGTATTTATATACTTTTCCAGATATCTTTTTGTAATATCAAATTCTATTTTATGTCTGTTTAATCTATTCCACTCATAATCAACACTGTCATCATAAAAATCTTCAACATTTTTCATTAGTATCCTTTCATTCTCTATAAAATTATAAAATAAATCCTAACTACAAATAAAATAAACTAAATACAATGATTTTTACTTGATTAATTATAATATAAATTAAATATTTTTAAATACATTAATTATTTAGTTATTGGGAAACTTTAAAGTGAATTTTGTTCCTTTATTCCATTTGGATACTACATCAATTGTTCCTTTATAAGACTCAACCATCTGTTTGGTAATTGATAATCCCAAACCGGTTCCTTTCCCCGGGTTTTTTGTTGTAAAATCAGATGAGAATACATATTTAAGGTCGCCTTTTTTTATTCCAATTCCGGTGTCTTCTACTATTACTATAATAGAATTTTTATTTGATTTTGTTGTAATATTAATCTTTTTTTTACTCGAATTTTCGATTGCATGTATGGAATTATTAATAAGATTAGAAAATATTTGTTTAAAATGAATTTTTTTCCCTTCAATTAGAGGTAAATTTTTTTCAAGATCAAATTTAATTTCTACCGATGGATTAAATGTTTTATCATATTTTTTCATGTCTATAGTTCTTTTAATTGCTGTATTTATATTAATTTTTTGTGATTCTTCACTATCAAATGATTGAGCTTTTAATGTAATAGATTTTGCCATTTCAATCATGTCGTCATTTATTTTATCAAGTTTTGTTAGGTATTTATCTAATAAATTTTCTGTTAATATCCCTTTTTTATTTTTGATTTTCAATAAATCTATTAATCCATTAATACTTGTAAGAGGAGATTTGAGATTATGAACTATTGATGCTGAAAATTTACCAATTTCATAGTATTTTTCCATTTTATAAATTTTATTAGTTTTTTCTGTTAAAATATTATCCAGAACTGTATTTTCGCCCTGTATTTTTCTTAAAAGATTATTGTTTTTCTCTATTTCATTTTCAAGATTCTTTATTTCATTATTTTTTTTAATTTTCATTAGATTTTCTATAACTCTTTTTTCGGAGATTTTTTTAAATACATCATCATGTTTTTTTAGATATTTATATGCATTATCAATATCCCCTATCTTTTCATAATAAATACTGTAATAGTAATAAAATTTACTTAAATAACTGAGATGGTTTTCTTTGTTTGAAATTTTAATACCTAAATCTACATACTTTTTAACTTTAGCTAACTCGTTACTTTTAAAGTAAAAATTAACAAAAAAATCATAATAATCCAAAAGAATCATGAAATAATCATTTTCTTTTGCAATTTTTAAGCCTCTTTTAATTATATCAATACATTTAGTTCTCTCATTAAGTTTATTATATATTTTTGACAGATTAAGAAGTATTTTAGCTTTTCTACTCTCCCTAACAGGATTTTGATTGAATAATTCTAATTCTCTTAGAGCAAGATTAAGGGCTTTCTGAATATTTTCTTTTTGTTTATTTTTCAATACATTAACAGTATAATTAAAATTTTTTAATTCTTCACTTACTTTATAATCCTTAACTTCAATTTTGAAATTATCCTGTAATAATGTTTTTGAAATATTACCTATATAAATATAGTATCTATTATTGCCTATTGTCTCGGATTCTTTGATCGCCTTTAAAAAATAGTCTAAAGCTTTATTGTACTCCTTATTATCTCTATAAATTATCCCAATATTATTAAGAATTTTTATTCTTAATAGATCATTGTAAAAATTATTGCTTAAATTTAACGCTTTAAAAAAATATTTCAGAGATTTGTCATATCTGTTAATTTTCCAGTAAGAAATGCCAAGAAGATTATAAGCATTTGCACATTCAAGAGAATGTTTATTAGTGCATTTCCTTAGCATTTTAGATAGGATATTAATTGTTTCATAGGATGACCTATCTACAGTTTGAAATGCTTTTTCTAAAAGATTATAACTTTCTCTATTATTTTCCTGCATAATACTTTCTTTTTAAATAATATACAATTATCAATATTTTTCAAGATTTTTATAATATTATGAAACCTTTATTTACTAAAAAATATTTATCTTTATACTATGAAACAGAAATGAAAAATAATAATTTATGCAAAATATTTTTTTTATTTATTTTTATAATCTTTCTTTTTATTTATAGGTTTATTAATGCAGAAACAAAATCATTCAATAAAAATAAATTCAGTAAAAAAATATTCGAAAAAATTATTTTAAATGTACCATTTACTGCCCAGGCACCATATGGTAACTGGAAAGATAGTAGATTCCAGGATGGATGTGAAGAAGCATCTGTTTTAATGGCAATGTACTGGGTTAATAATAAAATATTATCAAAAAAAACTGCTTCAAAATTAATAAAAGATATATCAGCATATCAAAAAAATAAGTATGGTAATTATTATGACACATCTTCAGCTGATACAGTAAAAAGAATTTTTAAAGAATATTTTAAATACCATAATGTTAAATTAAAAACTAATATTACCACAAAAGATATTATTAAAGAATTAAGAAAAAGAAATTTAATTCTTGTTCCTGTTAATGGCAGAAAACTCAATAATATTTATTATACTCCCCCTGGTCCTGAAAGACATATGCTTGTTATTAAAGGCTGGAATGCAAAAACTCAAAATTTTATTACAAATGACTCCGGAACCAGAAGAGGCTTTAATTATAAATACAGTAAAAATGTTTTATTTAGAGCCATAAGAGATTATAAAACAGGATATCATGAAAAAATTGATAAAATTCAAAAAGTAATGATTGTAGTATCAAAAAATTCTAAGATTTTAAAAGAGCGGAGATAATTCTCCGCTCTTTTTTTAATGATTTACATTTTCCTAAGTATAGAAGATAATCTTGCTTTTACAGTACTGTGACGTTCTTTGTTCTTTTCCTGAGAAATAACCTTTTTAAGCGTCATGTACAATATTTTTTCAGAAAAACCTGAAGCTTTTTTTATCTTAACTTTTTGTAATATATAATAAACCTGATTTCTTACATTTGTTTCGTCATTCCTTGCAGTCCCTCTAACAATATTCATTATTAATTTCCATTGATCATTTTTCTTCCTCTTATTTATAATATTAAGCATTGCATTTTTACCCTTCAGTTGCTTGTAATCTCTCAAATATTTTTTATAAGTAACTCTTCTAAAATAATCCTGTGTGTAAGCTGGGTTTTTAACAGCTTTATATAATCTATTATTTTTTAGATTTGTCCCTTTATTACTTGACCCTGTATTTCCAGAACCTAAATTACCTGCATCATCCGACGCTTTTTTTTGAACCTTTGGAGGTTTATACATGTTTCTTGTTCTTTTACTTCTAAATACCCATTTTGTAGCTTCAACATTATGGTTATTCCATAAATGAATATCTGTACCATCCTGATAACTTCTTCCAGCCAAACACACAACCCATTTACCATCTCTATTTAAGATTTTCCACTTAGAATTTCCTAAATATTTTACCTTAAATATACGTCCAGGTCCTGTTTTAACTTTTTGACCATTTTCCCATGGTCGTCCATAATATAGATATTTTCCCCTGTAACCAACTCGAATTTTATAATAATCACCATTTAAATGATAAAATGTATAAAATCTATCTTTTGCTTTTTCAAAATTCCAAACCTGTAACTGTACATTACTCTGTAACCTCTTCTCTTCACCTCCGGGTAAATCCCAAAAACCTTTTGATGAATCCCTCCAGGCTGTTTTTGCTGATTGAATGTAAAATCTTTTTCCGTGTAAATTATATTTATCGCCTGTTTTAGCTTCCGAAATAACTGGAAGTGAAAAAATTGTTAATAAAATCATCAATAATATTGCAATTTTTCTTCGCACAAATAACCTCCTTATTTAATTTTATAATATAATTTAGCCTTATTCTATAAAGACCTAACCATCCCTTTTACATATTTTACATCATTATGTAAAAAAACTCAATTAAAAGTTCTTTATTTCACAAATTAAAGGAAAAATTAGGTTTAAATGGATATAAATTTATTTCTTTAATTATTGAATATAATTTTGTATACAAGTACATTATCTTATTAATAATTTTACTTTAATGCAAATCCTACAGCTTTAACTGCATGTATTGTAGATGTATCAAAAACAGTAATTGGAGAATCTTTCTGTTTTATTAATAGTGGTATTTCAGTACAACCAAGTATAACACCTTGTGCTCCTTTCTTTTTAAGATTTTTTATTATTTTTTTGTATTTATTTCTTGATTCTTTTTTTATGATCCCTTTTATTAATTCATTATATATTATCGAGTGGATAATATTTCTTTCCTCATCATTTGGTATGATAACATCTATATTGTGGATTTTTTTTAATCTTTTACGGTAAAAATCCTGTTCCATTGTAAATTTTGTTCCCAGTAGTCCAACCTTTTTGATTTTTTTATTCTGTATACGGTCAGCAACAGCATCTACAAGATGAAAAACCGGAATGCTTATATTTTTTTCAATATCTTCAGCCATTATATGCATGGTATTGGTACATATTACTATAAAATCAGCCCCTGCATTTTCAAGATTCTGGGATGTTTTTATCATTATATCTGTTAATTCCTTCCATTTATTTTGATGCTGTAATTCTTTAATTGGTTCAAAATCAAATGAATACATTATGCAGGAACATGAATGTGATTTACCCAGTTTTTTTTGAACTTCTTCATTTATGATTCTGTAATATTCAATAGATGATTCCCAGCTCATACCGCCTATTAAACCTATTGTTTTCATAAATCCTCCTCAAATTATACTTAAAATTTAATTTAATTATATTTTATAACATTAATCTTCAAAATCAATACTATTAAATAAAAAAATCATTTGACAATATGCTATAATCCCTTATAAATAATAAAAAAGTCATATTTGCGAAATTAAATATATTTTAATTTCCTTTTTATTGTTAATAATTAACTTTATTTGGTAATTTTTAGTTTTAATAATTAATATTATTGGGAGGTATACTATATGATTAAT